>VYLF01000054.1_pt1 | contig 60639 bp, 55 predicted proteins | sample 5114371 | NCBI WGS metagenome assembly VYLF01 (sample SAMN12291773, study PRJNA351875) | freshwater metagenome | isolation source: freshwater lake | place: USA: Michigan, Kent Lake | collected 2013-08-15 | reverse complement strand
TGTTCACTTCGCTTTCAGCACCGGGAATAGACGATAGTGCGTCTTGGAAAGCAGCTTCAGCTTGGCCTTGGTGATGCGCGCTCAGGCCATGTTTGAGCTCAACGTGAAACTCACTTTGCCATGTCGGAAAGGTATCTTCGCCAGCCGCAGCACGACCAATTTGTTGCTCATAGCTTTCAACTTGGGGGATTTGCGCGAAAGCACCTGCAAGCTTTACGCCTGCTTCTCGCGACCAATCAAGCGACGCACCAGAAGGACCAGAAAGGGCGAGCACATAATGGCCCTCCCGGAATGAAGGCAACAAAGTGCCGCCAGAAAGCGACGCACCGATCAACGCGACAAGTCCGACACCCAAGTTGAGTCCGACTATCCAGCGCGGCTTGTCAAAAATGATGTCAATATAACGCGCATGTGCACGCTTGAATTTGGTCAACCAAGCGGGTGAATGTGGCGAGCTATTGTGGCCGGAAATGACCAATAATGCTGGAGTCAGTGTCACAGCAACTAACAAAGAAGCCAATATCGCCAGCAGAAACGACAGCCCCAATGGCGAGAAAAAGGCGCCTTGAATGCCTCCTAATGCGATGATGGGCAGGATTGTCAGCGCCAAGAGGAAGGTTGCGTACACGACTGGCGCGCGCACCTCGGCAGTGGCATTGGCAATTATCTGCGTGATGGACACACCCGCTTCTGAAGCCTGAGCGAGGCGTCGCTCAACATTTTCGATCCCAACAACTGCATCGTCAATTACAACACCCAAAGCGACAACTAGGCCACCTAGGACCATTGTGTTGATGGATTGGCCTACCAAATGAAAAACCAATAGGGCTGCTGCTAACGATAGGGGAATGGTGACAAAGGCGATCAGCGCGATTTTCGCGCTGCGCATAAAGCCATAAAGCACCAGCACTATCAGCAAGGATCCGATCAACAGATCTGTCGCCACCCCTTCAAGGGCGGTTTCAATGAAATTTGCGGGGCGATGCAGCTTGGCATTTAGCACGATACCTTTTGCTTCCAGCTCTGGCCCCATTTGGGCCAAAACGGCCTCAACGCGGTGCGTTGTCGCCAGCGTATTAGCACCATATTGACTGGCAAGCGGCATCAAAACGCCTTGCTTGCCCATAATGATGGCGTCACCAAACGATGGACTAAGGCCATCATAGACACGTGCAACCTCTCCAATTGTAAGGCGCGCACCATTTGGCAGCGACAAAGGTAAGGCTGCTAAGCTTTCTGCGGTAACAGGTGATGCAATAGGTTCAACTTCAAAGCGTCGGCCGCCAGCTTCAACAAAGCCGCCAGCATGGGCCGCCAATGCCGCACGAACGCTGACGGCCACAGCGTCTGAATTGACGCCAAGCTCACTGAGGACTTGGGGTTGGAGTTGCACAATAATACGCCGCTCCTCGCCACCAAAGAGCGTAGCGCGCGCGACGCCTGGAACTGCCAAGAGGCGTGGGCGCACAGAGAAGCTAACGTAATCGCGCAACGCCATCGGTGACATGGTGGTGCTGGTAAAGCCTAGCTTCAACAAATCCATGGTCGAGGACGTCAGCGGGCTCATCTTCGGCGCTTGCACACCGGGCGGCAGCCGCGCGGTAACATCACCCAGCGTCTCAGTTAACGCTTGGCGGGCGATATAGACGTTGCTGCCTTCGGCGAATTGCACGTTAACGACGCTCAGGCCGGGAATGGATTGGGAGCGGACCGACACCACACCGTTTGCACCACGTGCCGCATCTTCAATCGGTCGCGTCACCAAACGGTCTACTTGCTCTGCGCTGAGGCCCGGTGCTTCGGCCTGCAAAGTCGCTTGCGCAGGCACAAATTCGGGGAAAACGTCGAGTTTGGCCTGAACCAGAGTAAATGCGGAAACAGCAGAAAACAGGATTGCTAGCCCTATGATCAGCCAGGGCTGACGGACCGAGAAGTTTACAAGTGCTTTGAGCAAAGTATTCCCTCCGCTTGCCTGCACTTGATTGCGGGCAGCTCTTTCTTCACATTTAAGTGTGGGCTGAACCTAGACTTCTGCCAATGTGTGAACTGCAAAGGTGGCAGTAATTGGACTCAATCGACGCTCTCAGTTTTCACGAGCAAGAAATTGAAGCTGTCTCGCGTTAAGATTGGTGCGCGGGTCCGTGGACCCCGCCCTAACGCTGCCGCGATTGATTCAGAGAGTCTGCTCGTTTTCGAATTACAGCTTTCGACGTCCGCGCGAGCTTAACCAGACCATCTGCAAACGGCCAGTACTCCTCATTGAGCAGCCGTTCTGGCTTGCGCCAAACTCGGCCAATAACGGCCAACTCAACTGAACCCGAAAGCGGACATCGCTGACTCAGGTCCCTAGACCGAAGCGAAATCTAGGTCCGCAGCAGAAAAACACCTTTGAATCTCGGTGCCTTTAGGCCAACATAGGTTTCATGGCCCATACGCATAAAGACCCAGCCGCACTTCTGACCCGTCTTCGCCGGATCGAAGGACAGGTGCGCGGCATACAGAAAATGTTGGAAGAAGATCGTGACTGTATGGATGTGGTCACCCAAGTCCAAGCAGCGCGTGCGGCTCTGACGAAGGTGGAAGCGGAAGTTCTGAAGCGACATATGGAAAGTTGCATCGAAGGCGCGATTGCAGCTGGCGACGCTGATGCACAGCGCAAACTTTTAGGCGACCTCATGCAAGCGCTGACGAAATCGATCGACTAAGGAAAATTCGAGGCTTGCCATATACCCCCCTCCGGTATATATATGAGACATGCAGCTGACTCGCGCCCTGTTTGCTTTTTTCCTCGCGTTGACGATGGCCTTTGCGCCAGTCGCGACGAATGCGGCTGGTTGGCGGGCTACCTGCGAGAGCAATCCTCCCTGCACTTCAGTGGAAGTCGATCACGTGAGCGCTACTGTTGAGGCCGCAGACTTCTGCGAGAAGATGCCAAAGCCATCCGAAGAAAAGTCGCAAAGCGGTCATTGTGGCGGCTGCTGCTTGGCCCATTCTAATGCGGCACTTAGCGCTGCAGACACACAAATTTCAAAAGTAGAGCTTTGGGCTATTTCACTAAAGCCTGACGCCGAAGCACCCTTTGCTTTGCCTCATCGCCTTTACGGCCTGAAACGACCGCCGCGAGCCTGATCCATCCGACTATTGCCTAGCTGACATCTTGTCCGCTGGGTCCACGGATCGTGATCAGGAGACCCATTTAATGAATTCCCAAAACTATGAGCGCCGACGGCGGAAGTCTGTCTTTGCGCCCTTGTCTCTCGCCTTTCTGGTTATGACACCCCTTGCGGTCACAGGTGCCGCACAAGCGCAAGAAATCAGTGGCTCGAATGAAGCCATGCCAACGCGCTGGTCAACGCTTCTTCATGCGGCTGTCGCACGTCGCGCGGCAGATGCGGACGCTGTTGCGCTGCGTGGATCAGCCGATGCGCGCCGCGCTCTCTCGGCCCGTCGGTTTGCTGGGCCGCTAGAAGCTGATGCAAGCGCACGGCAAGATCAAATTGGTTCCGGTACAGGTTATTTTGAAGTTGAGGGCGGGATCAGTGCCGCTCTGTGGCGACGGGGCGAGCGCGAAGCTTTGCGCGGTGAGGCGGATGCCTTGGCAGCCCGTGCTGAGACCGCACTTGACGTGGCTCGCCTCGAGCTTGCTGGTGAATTGCGCACGGCTTGGTGGGAGTTGGCCCGAGCGGTTGCTGACGTTCGTGTTGGCCGCGAGCAAGTAGAATTTGCCCAAACTTTGGTTGCTAATACCAAGCGCTTGGAAGCCGCAGGGGAGCAGGCACGTCTTGATCTTCTGCAAGCCGAGGCAGCACTGGCAATGAGCGAGCAAGATTTGGCACAGGCCATGGGTCGGGAGAGGCAGGCCCGCGCTCAGATGATTGGCTTGGTAGGCCTTGTTCCAGCCCAACTGACTGCAGAGACTGTGGGCGCGGCGCAAATCGATGATCACCCGCTTGTGCGGGTGGCTTTGGCAGAAGCTGACCAACTTGCCCGCCAAGCCCGCTTTGCCCGGCTAAAGGCTGAGCCAGCTTGGCGCGTGGGGCTTGATTTGCGGTCCGAGCGCGATGGGCGCGGCTTGGACACACGGACTTCAACTGGCTTAAAGCTTTCACGAGCTTTAGGACGCGACCCATCGGCAGGGGCAGAAGCAGCCAGTCTTGAAGCCGAAGCAACTGCGGCGCGTTCAAAGGCCGCAGCGGTCCGCTTCTCGCTTGAAACCTTGCAGGAGCAAGCAATTGCCAATCTCACAGCCGCGCGCGCGAGCCTTAAGGCCCAAGAAGCACGTCGGGCTATTAGTATCGAAGCCCTAGCCCTTACCGAGCGCGGCTGGCGCGAAGGCGAACTCCCCTTCTTAGAGCTCTTACGTGCCCGGGCTGCGGCTTCAGAAGCCTCCCGTGCTGCCGCGCAAGCTCGTGTGGCCGTAGAGGCCGCAATCTCCTCATTCAATCAGGCGCAAGGCCTGCTCCCTCAGGACCAAACATCATGATCAACCCAAGAAGCCTTAAAAGCCATTTGTCTGCCCTCGGGCTAATGACGGCAGTCACATTGCCCGTCCCGCTATGGGCAGGTCCAGGCCATGACCATGGCACCGAAGCGGCCACAGCATCGGTTGCGGCACCGGCTTCCCCTCGCTTTGAGGCAATCTCAGACCGATTTGAAGTCGTTGGGCGCCTTGATGGGGAAAACTTACGACTTTGGGTCGATGACTGGGCGACCAATGCACCGATCGAAGGTGCGTCGGTAAATCTAACGATTGGGCCCCGTAAAGCTCTCGCAAAAGCTGACGTCGATGGCACCTATGTGCTTCCTTTCCCAGAGCATGACACGCCAGGCACTTATCCTGTGACAATCTCATTGCGCGGTGCGGGGGAGCCTGCGCTTTTGGGCGCATCCCTGATAATCGATGATAGTGCAGTTCACGCTCATGCTGAGGAAGGGCTACCACTTGGCCTGATGTTCGGCGGTGCGGCGCTTCTTTTGGGTGCTGCGGGCGGTGCTTTGTTTTTGGTGCGCCGCAAACGAGCGGGGCTGGCCCTTGTTGCCTTTGGATTGCTGGCTGGCAGCTGGACATTAGTGACTGGAGCGCCGAGCGAGGTCGAAGCTGGTCCTGGTCATGGTGATGAAGGCCATGCCGACGTGGCAGGTGGTGTGCCGGATAATCGAGCCACGCGTCTTGCAGATGGCGATATCGTTGCACCAAAACCAATGCAGCGCTTGATCGGGCTTAGAACCATTCTGGCAGGAAATTCGGCAGAAGGTTCAGCCTTAAAGTTAAACGGGGTGGTGATAGCTGATCCAAATGGATCCGGTGTCGTGCAAGCCAGCTCCATTGGCCGGGTCTCGGGCCAATTGCCAGCACTTGGCCAACGTGTCGTAAAAGGACAAGTGCTTGCCCTTGTCAGCCCTGCGTTGGACGCGGATGTCTCCTTGATTACGGCGCGCGGCGCGGCTGAAACGGCACTCGCCGAAGCAGAGCTCTCCGCAGGCCCAAGCGGGTTTGCGGCAGAAGCCGCCGAACTGGCCCAAGCGCGCAGTCGTTTGGATCGCTTGACCCGGCTTGAAGGTGTCGTACCAAAGCGCGAGATTGCTGAAGCCAGAACGGCAGTGGATGCCGCTGCGGCACGGCTGAATCTCGCGAAAGCCCAAGCCGCTGCGCGTCTGCGCACGGCACGTGCTGAGGCGAGCCGCCTGCGCCAAGCGGGCTCAAATGCGGAAGTGCTTCGTGCGCCAGTCTCTGGCGTGATCAGCGCTGTCTCTGTCGCGCAGGGCCAAGTGATCAATCCCGGCCAAACCGTCTTCACCATCACCAACCCAGACCAATTGCTCGTGGAGGCACGAGCGCCATCAGGGAAATCTGTTCCGTTGGCGGCAACAGGTTCTGCCCGCACCAGTGATGGTCGAAATCTTTTACTTATCCGCCAAGGCGAAGGCTTAGCGATGATCGATGGCGCAGCACCGCTCCGCTTCAAAATAGATGGGCCAAGCAGCATGCGGGTGGGAGAGCCTGTAATGGTCTTCATCACGGGGAGCGAACAAATTCCAGGTGTGGCTCTGCCGCGTGATGCTGTGGTGAAGGGGGCGAATGGCCAGACCATGGTCTTTTTGAAACAAGCCGGAGAGCAGTTTCAGCCGAGCCCGGTTACCGTGACTGACATAGATGCAAGCCGCGTCATCGCCACATCCGGCATAAAGGCTGGAACTCGGGTCGCGACCACTGGCGCAGCACTTCTTGAGCAGGTGCGATGAACCATGTTTGACTTTCTTGTTGCTACCTCACTTCGAAATCGCGTGCTGGTGCTGTTTGCATCGCTCGCACTTATTCTATTTGGCATCCTCGCCACCATGCGACTGCCGGTCGACGTCTTGCCCGATCTCAACAAGCCGACGGTCACGATCATGACCGAAGCGGGCGGGATGGCCCCGCCCGAAGTCGAAGCACAAATCACTCAGCCACTGGAAAACGCTATGAGCGGGATACCCGGCGTGTCCCGCGTGCGATCTGTAACCGGTGTAGGCCTCTCGATGGTCTATGTTGAGTTTGGCTGGGATGCAGAAATTTTCCGGGCGCGCCAGCAGGTGTCTGAGCGGCTTGCTTTAGCAAAAGAAGCGATGGCGGACCTCGACCATGCCCCGCAAATGGGCCCAGTTACGTCGATCATGGGCGAGATTATGCTGGTGGCTATTCCCTATGGCGACGCTGACCCCATGGCTGCCAGAGAGCTTGCAGACTTCCAAATCCGGCCCCGCCTCCTGACTATTCCAGGTGTTGCACAGGTGATCCCTATTGGGGGGCAAGTCCGGCAATTCCGAGTTTCGCCCAACGCTGCCCGTATGGGTCAATTGGGCGTCAGTTTGGAGGCCATCGAGCGCGCAGCACAGGGCTTTGCCTCTAATGCCGGAGGCGGTTTTATTGATCAGGGTGGTCGAGAATTTGTCGTACGTGCTTTGTCACGGACCTTACGGGTCGAGGATTTGGGCTCAATTCCAATTGCCACGCGCAGTGGCGGTGTGGTTCGACTGGATCAAGTGGCAGAGGTTGAGTTTGCGGCGCGCTTTCGGCGCGGCGATGCGGGGTTTGCGGGCAAGCCTGCCGTTATCATCGGCATTCAAAAGCAACCTGGTGCCGACACCGTGGCGGTCACCAAGAGCGTCGAGGCGGCGCTGACCGAGTTAAACAAGACCCTGCCCAAAGGTGTGACCGCAACACAAGTTCAGATGCGGCAGGCGGATTTTATCGAAGCCTCGCTGGGTACTTTGCAGAAAGTCATCATTGAAGCCGGCCTAGTGGTTGCGGTGATCTTGTTCCTTTTCCTACTTAATGTTCGCACGACAGCCATCAGTCTGGCAGCCTTGCCAATGTCGATCCTTATCACGGCACTCGTATTTTCTGCGTTCGGCCTTTCGATCAACACCATGACTTTGGGGGGGCTGGCAATTGCTGTCGGTGAATTGGTTGATGACGCTGTGGTGGGGGTCGAAAATGTCTACCGTCGCTTGAAGGAAAACCGCGCTTTAACGGAGCCCTTGCCTGCTATGACTGTTATTGCGCGCGCCACGGGGGAAGTCCGTTCGGGTATCGTTTATGCCACAATGATCATCATTCTGGTGTTTCTGCCCTTGTTCTTTCTATCGGGCATCGAGGGGCGGCTTTTTCAGCCTCTGGGAATAGCTTATGTAGTCTCGATCCTCGCGAGCTTGCTCGTCTCGATCACCCTTACTCCTGTACTGTGCTACTACCTCTTACCCAAGATGAAGGCCTTGCCGGTCGAGCATGATAGTTGGCTGGTCGTGCGACTCAAGCGCGCTAATCAAAGACTTCTAGACTGGGGCTTTAAGCATGTAAGGCCTATCTTAATTGGGGCAACGCTGGCGGGGATTCTTGCTGTGGGCGGCGCGCTGATGTTGCCACGTGCCTTCCTGCCAGCCTTCAACGAAAGTACCTTACTTGTTGGTTTATCCTTACAACCAGGTGTTAGTCTTGGGGACAGTGCGCGCATGGGGGCTACCGCAGAACAGTTGATCTTGGCAGTAGACGGCGTCAAAAGTGTTAGCCGTCGCACGGGTCGAGCCGAGTTGGACGAGCATGCCGAAGGTGTTCATTCCAATGAGTTAGATGTAAGACTGCAGCCTGGCCTCTCTGCACATGAACGTGACGAGGTTTCCGCTAACATTCGCAAAGTACTTGCACCTCTACCTGCCAGCATTGGCGTGGGTGGCCCATTGGCACACCGCATAGATCATATGCTTTCCGGCGTCACATCACCTATTGCCGTTAAGGTCTATGGGGAAGACATGGATACTGCGCGCCGATCCGCAGATGCATTACAAGCGCGTATGGCTGGGATCAATGGCCTTGTCGATGTGCGCGTGGAGAAGATCGTTCGAGTACCTCAGCTTGAGGTCATTGTGGACTACCAGAGGGCCAGCCTGTATGGAATCAACCCTGCCGAAGTGACCAGAGCGGTTGAAGCTTTATCCGGTGGCCAAACGGTTTCCACAATCATTGATGGCGTCCGCCGTTTTGAAGTTGTCATCCGTTTGCCTGAGGAGTCCCGCACGACCCAAGCCTTGTCCAGTCTTTTGGTCGAGACACCAAGCGGCGCTATTCCGCTTTCTCAAATAGCTACTGTGCGTGAGACTGACGGACCAAACCAAATCAATCGGGAAAACGGCAAGCGCCGCATTGTGGTACAAGCCAATCTGGCACCGGGTGCCAATCTTTCGGCAATCACAAAAGACATCCGCGCTTTGATGGATACTGTACCTGCGCCGACCGGTGGCTTTTATGCATTGGAAGGACAGTTTGAGGCACAAGCTGAAGCTACGGCTACCATTGGTGGGCTAACTCTAGTATCTTTTGCACTGATTTTTGCGCTTTTATATAGTCGCTATCGGTCGATCTCTCTGGCTTTGATCGTGATGGGCGGCGTACCAATGGCGCTAATTGGGTCGGTTATTGCACTTTGGCTTTTCGCTTTGCCGCTCTCTGTTGCAAGTCTCGTTGGCTTTGTGACACTCACCGGAATCGCTGCGCGAAACGGCATTCTAAAGATCAGTCATTATCTGAACTTGGTAGTGCATGAGGGCGAGACCTTTGGCGATGCCATGATAATCCGCGGCACATTGGAGCGCCTGACCCCCGTTCTCATGACGGCTTTGTCCGCCGGACTTGCTCTAATCCCGCTGATTTTAGGAGCTGGCGAGCCCGGCAAGGAAATCTTGCATCCCGTAGCTGTCACTATTTTTGGTGGCCTTGTGTCCGCGACACTCTTGGACGCTTTGGTTACGCCAATATTATTCCGGCTATTTGGCCGCAAACCACTTGAACAGCTCATCCTTGCTCAAGATGACGGGCAATTGAAGGAGGCGTTCTAATGAAACAGACAGTAAAACTAACCGCTGGGATCTGTGCTTTGGCCTTGCTAGCTTCTTGTGGCGGCAGCGGGGCAGACAAAGCAGAGCCAAAGTCTGAAGTCTCTGCGGCAGCGAGCTCTGTAAGTGAAACCAAGGGTCAGCCAACCATGTCTGTTGCGGCGGCTGCGACCCCTGTACCGGGCCAGGCTGTTCGCCTAACTTTGACCCTAACAGGCGCGGATGGCAAACCCCTCGGCCCCGATGACATCGCAACCCAGCACGAGCACAAGGTCCATGTCATGATCGTGGATAGCGCGCTGGAAGATTACACCCATGTCCATGGTGAGCCAGGCGCGCAGCCCGGACAGTGGACGGTCAGCTTTACCCCGAAATATCCCCGTCAATATCGCGTTTGGGCGGACTTTAAGCCCGCAAGCAAAGAGCAAGACGGGCACGCTCATGACCATGGCAAAAGTGACCATGGTGATGAAGGTCACAGTCATGACAAAGCAGGCCATGATCATGGTGAAGGAAGCCATGGCCATGAAGATGCAGATGCCCATAACCTTACGCCTTCAGTCACTCTAAACGTGGGCGCAGAAAAAGGTCCCGAGGTTGCAGCGACCCAAACACTTTCCACCAAGGTCGACGGCTATACCCTGACCCTGTCGCTTGGCGGCGCGCTCACGGCTGACGCACACACGCCAGCTACGCTGACCGTTGCCGATGGAACCGGGGCTCCGCTTGCCTCGTTAGAACCGCTTATGGGGGCCTATGCCCATTTGGTTGGCTTCTCGGCCGATGGCACGACGATGGTGCATGGTCATCCTGAGGGTGCAGAACCAAAGGATGCGACGGCACTCGGCGGGCCTGCATTAGCTTTTGAATTGCACCCAAGCGTAGCCGGTCCGCACCGAGTGTTCGTGCAAGTAAAGATCGGCGGCAAGGTAATCACTGCGCCGTTTACGTTGGTGGTGGCAGACTGACATGGATTTACCGACGACGATAACAACAGTCCTATTGTACGCCTATTTGGTTGGGTTTGTATTGCTTAGCAGACAAGCGAAAGAGTCCGCTGGACGCAATATTGACTCCTTCGTTAAGCCGGAGGGTACCCAAATTTGGACGGCACTCTTGTTCAAGATTGGATTTGTCGGCGCTGCCGCTTGGGGTCTATTCCGAGCAAGTTTTCCAACTTGGGTGCCTCAATGGCCACCTATGTTCGATTGGCTTGTTTGGCCGGGATTCGTTGCTGTCTTCGTCGGGGCATGCGTGGCTCTCGGGGCGCAATCGCAAATGGCCGGATCTTGGCGGATTGGTGCAGTAGAGGGCACTCTTGGAACACTCGTGACGCGGGGCTTTTTCGCCTTTTCGCGAAATCCGGTTTTCGTTGGCCAGCTGGCCCTTTTTGTCGGGCTTGCCCTTGTCAAACATGATTTGGTCCAAGTGATCCTTTCGGCCTGTGTTTGGATTGCTGCTGTCTGGCAAGTCCGCATTGAAGAACCGATTTTGGCCAAAAGTCTTGGGCAAGGCTACCGCGACTATGCTGCCCGAACCCCGCGCTGGCTGGGCATTTCAAAGGAATAAAATAGTGGGTCACGATCACAGCGACCATCAAGACACCGGCCACAATCATGGTGCCCATGGCCATGTGCACGGTCCTTCCAGCTATGATGGGGCTTTCGCGCTTGGAATTGGTCTCAATGTCAGCTTTGTTCTGGTTGAGCTTGGAGTGGGGTGGTCAATCAATTCCCTCGCGCTCATCGCAGATGCGGGCCATAATGCAACCGATGTGCTAGGTCTCTTGCTTGCTTGGGGCGCAACGGCACTCGGGCGACTTCAGCCCCGAGGGCGGTTTACATTTGGATTTGGCCAAGCTTCCATTCTGGCGTCTCTCGCCAACGCCTTACTCATCCTCTTGGCCGCCGGAGTTATCTGTTGGGAGGCGATCCGCCGTTTTGCAAACCCTAGCCCGCCGGATGGCGCTTTGGTTATGGCGGTTGCAACCGTTGGGGTGGTCATAAATCTTGGTACGGCCTGGTTTTTCTCGCGCGGCCGAAAGTCGGACATCAATATTGAAGGTGCCTTCCTCCATATGCTGTGGGATGGCCTTGTCTCTCTTTCAGTCATCTTGGCGGGTGCTGCCATCTTGCTGACCGGAAAGGCTTGGATTGATCCGGCGATCAGTCTTGTTGTCGTTGCCGTCATGGTCGCAGGGACTTGGCACTTACTTGTTGCCTCATCCAGACTGTCGCTGGGTGCAAGCCCTGCGAGCGTTGACTTGCCTTCCGTAAAGGAGTGGCTTGCGGCATGCCCAGGTGTGGCATCGGTGCATGACCTGCACGTTTGGCCGCTATCCACCACACAAGCCGCTTTGTCTGCCCACCTAGTCATGCCTGAAGGTCATCCGGGTGATGTAGTACTTGCCACTTTCGCGCATGAACTCGACGAGAAATACGGCCTCCGCCATGTCACCCTTCAGATTGAAACAGGTCATGGAAAAAATTGTCGCCAATCTGCTCATGGCCGATGAAAGGAAACAAGAGCTCCATTTTTCAGGGGCCATTGGGCCTTGGATAACAACCTCGCAAGACCAAACCACATTCGGCAAATTCCAATGTGGCTGCGCCAATAGGATAAAAGCCCTTTGCTTTTGTCTGCGTCTATACACGGAAGGAAAATCAAAATGTCAAAGATTCTCATGCACAGCGCTATTCTGTTGGCGCTGTTTGGACCGATTTCATCTTGGGCAGACGAACCTGTTCCATCAAAGATGAATGATACAATTGTGTCTGCGCCACAGTCCGCAGATCTCGCCATTCAATGTCGAAATGAGGCCGAACAAAATCACAATGTGGGCGTCTTCCCAAGAAAGCTATCAAGGAACAGCGCGGTTGTCCGCCTTCACGCACGCGCTCTTTTTAAGTTTTGTGATGCCTTTGAAGGGAAAGCTAGCCAAGAATTTTGGGATCAAATCTCAGCATCCAAGAAGCCAAGTGAACGACAAGAAGCATTCTTAAGAGCTTGTCTATCGGAAGCAAATGGTGGGCGATCAACGGTGTTCAAGCCCGCTCGTCAACATATCGAACGCATGTCCTCAATTTGCCAGAAAATGGCAGATAATTTGCCGAGCGAATGACTTGCGGCGATCATTGAAGTGCTTGAAGAAAGGTTGTCACTCCGAGAAGTCACTTAGGGACTGACTGTTGTGATATCGCTTCATGCTTAAGCATAACTACGTTCATAGGCGTTACCCAATGACTGCTACTGGCCTTCCATTCCAGGTTCTTATGTACGCCGCTGCCGCTGCGGCTGAGATTGGGGGCTGCTATGCGGTCTGGGCGGTTCTCCGCAATGGGGCACCAAAGCCTTGGCTTTTGGTCGGAGTTTGCCTGCTTGTGATTTTTGCTTGGCTATTGACGCTAATTCCCTCAGCCTCGGCAGGACGGGCATTTGCCACCTATGGCGGCATTTATATTGTGGCCTCATTAGGGGCAATGTGGTTTCTCGAGCGCACAATGCCCGATGTTTGGGATATCAGCGGTGGTTTGGTTTGTTTAGCGGGGGCTGCCCTCATCCTTTTTGCGCCTCGGACAGCATAAGGGCAAATTAGATAGTCCTTCAGCCTCCAACCATTGGGAATCTTGGATAACTAATGAATCCTTGAGGTTATCAATGCTTCTTGAATGATGAGATACTCAACGATCGCTCTTACTAGCGTTACAAGCAGATTTTAGGTTTTCGGACAACCCGGTCCTTAGAGGAAATGACTCGAGGCATATTTGATCCGCTTCATGACAGGAGTACGCAAAAAAGTGGCGTACTCCCTAGTTGTCTTGCCAATAGTAACGGGAATTGACCTTTAGAATAAACGTCCGCTTTGGCCGCCTACCCCCCAAAACCAGACGTTCCGCTTTCGGCCAACTATTGCCGAAATGCCGCCGGTCTCAAATGCGCCACTTGTTGCCGTTTGGCGCGGTTTTAAGGCTGCTCCTAAGCAGACGCTAGATTAGAGCCTGACATTTTGATGGCACCACGAACCGCATTTGTTTTTAGGCATGTCTGAATTGACACTAAAATATAGTTACTGAAACATGTGGTAGCGAACGTGCGCTCAGCCTTTTTAAAGAGCTACAAATCGGGGCTTTGGACCATAAGTCGCCTACCTCAGTTGAATGTGCTCACTCTTTGAAAAGATAGGCATCAGAGACCGTCTGTAACTGCCAAACGCTTAGCTGCGTACTTTCATTGCGCTGAAAGCAATTTTCACAGACCTTCCATGTCGAGGAGATAAAACGCTGAGTAAATTATTCTCGCACGTTCTAGCCATATGCCTCGCAGCAAATCTGGTATTTGGTTGTGCGTCGATGGCGCGCGCCGAGGGGCAAGCTACTGTGCCATCCATTTCGGTGGTACACTCGACGCCTAGAACGACAGTGGCGATGGCGGACTGTCACGATAACAAAGGCGTTAATCACCAAAAAGAAAGCGATGGTAAGTCCAACTCAGTGGCTTGCAGAACGCTGTGTTCGTTGATGCTTTTCGGCGCACCCCCACAAAAGGACCCTCAAATTTCTTTTATTCAGCCCGAACTGGCGCTCTCCAGTTTGTCGTCAACTTGGGATTCAAGCGTTGATCCACCCCGTCCGCGCATTTTGGAGCTGTTTGTCTGAACAATCCAAAACTGAAATCAAAATATGAATGAAACTAACATGAAGAAAATACTCATCATTGCCGCCGCTTTGGCTGCAACGTCGACGGCTGCTTTCGCCGCCGATCCTGCGAGCGTCACTGCGGCGTTTGCGTCATGCTGCAGTGCAGCTGCTGAATGCTGCAAGCTGGTGATGGCTTGCTGTAACTAAACCCCAGCGATAGCGAAACAGAATGGGGGCTGCTTGAAAAAGCGGCCCTCTTTCACTGGTTCCGTTTTACTTTCAAGGGCAAGTGCGTGGCATCGAGAAAATGTTGGAGGATGATCGCAATTGTATGGATTTGGTAACACAAATTCAGTCAGCGTGGGCATCGTTGGAACGTGCCGAAGGTTGGTTAGCCTTACCGGCCCCAATGTTGCCACCTTTGCTACTACAAAATTGGTTTTGACGAAAATCCTGCATTGAATTTCTGTCATCTCCTGCGGCGTTTATCGAATTTGCGAGGGGATCAAAAGTCGTTCTAAGGGATAGCTGAAGCCACTCTGCTTGGTCAATCTTGGCAGAGTGGTAACCTGCTTGTCAGTTCTCATCGAGATCGAACGCAGTCAGTTTTTTCTGAGTGCGCGATGGGTATGTTGATTATTGAGCAGCTTTTCCATGACTGCGCAGCCAAGTCTGCATTTGTGTGATTTCTCGCCCTTGGTCAGTAATTATCTTCTGGGCCATTCTTCGAGTCTGAGCATCTGTGCCTTTTTCAAGCACTACACGTGACATCTCGATTGCACCTCTGTGATGCTCAATCATTTTGCGCGTCCAAAGCTCAGAGGGCTGCCCCGCCGTAGCCATTACCATTTTTTGGTGCATACCCATTTCCGCCGGACCATAAGGATTTGCAGGATTGTTCATCATAGCCATCATGCCTTGGTTTCCCATAGGCATCATTGGTTGATCCATCGCCGGGGTTTGCTGTTGAGTTTGGGGCATCATAGTCCCTTTGGTCATCGGCGGCGTCGCGGCTGGTTGGGCGAAAACGGGCGATGTCACAGCTGTTAAGGCTGCTATTATTAAGAATTTCATTTTCATATCCTTTGATAGCGGGTTTTCAGAGACTACGGTTAGGCGTTAAAGGACTTTATTTTTTAACGTCAGTTTATAACTGCAACTTTTACCTAAACTTTGTTGTCTCAATTTGGTTCCATCCAACATTATTAGTGTGATAGGAATTGAAAATTTAATAAAGACAACTTTCATTGAATCTAATACATGTTTTGTTTTTATATTTATAGAAACGAGCTTCATTAATGCATGCTCCTAAGAGGTCGGAATTCCAAAAGCGTCGGTAGCTACCACCCCCTGCTTAGTCAGCCAAACGTCCATCCTGAATAACCCCAAGTCGCGTCTTTGTAGCGAAAAGCCGTACAATTTCGCGACGTGCGACGGAGGATTTTTTTCTGGCCCACACTACTAGCACTTTAGAATAAACAGCTAGTTTGCAATGCGGTAGCGCAAGTCATTTGGGGCCGTTTAGTTGAGTCTCTAATGCAGACATAAATTGACGTATCGGTTTGCGCTTTTTCGATGAACAAATATCATTTCAGCAAGTTTCAATTGCTTCAATTTATACGCTCTCGCACGTTTCTAAAGTTTGCACCTTATCGTCGTTTTCGGGCGAGCATTGTCCTCATCTGGTCGATCTCCTCGCGCTGCGACTTGATAATCTGGCCGCACAGCGCGACAAGCTCAGGGTCGCTCAGATTCGCCTGCTCGCACATCAAAACTGCGCCCGAGTGATGCGGGATCATCGAGCGCAGGAACTGTGTGTCGCCGATCATGGTCTGCGTGCGTATGAGCGCGAAGCCACCTACAAAAGCGATGAGCGACGCTGCAATCAGCGCGCCGTTCGCAGCCTTGGACGGAAACATGTGCTTCATCGCGAGGATCATGAGCACCACCATCGGCGCGACCATCATGAGTGTCATGTAGAACATGTTCAGATTGTTATAAAAACTGCTCAGCCGGTCGATCATGACGAACATCACCAGATACATGATGATGCCGCCAACGATCGTCTGCCAAGCGAGGCTCCAATAGGCACCCTTTGCCGTCATGTCTTTCATCTTAGATCTCCCCTTCCGTGTTAGACCGCTGCGAACGCCACAGCGAGCAGATGGCATTACCAGCCTTCAATTCGCGGATGATCCGGCCGAAGGCCAGCGGTCCCAGCAAAAGAACTGCCGAGTCCGCCAATTGTTCCATCAGTAAAGGGAGCCCGTCGTCCAGGCGGTATCGGGGACACTTCAAGGTTAGTTACACGGACGGCGCTAACTCAGACATATCATGAAGGTCCATCTTAGGTTATAAGTGAAAATAAAGCATAAGCATCAAGCTGCCGCTGCTTTTAGGTCGTTGGTGAGTTCAAGTGCCCCAAACCCGGTTTGCCAGATGCCAGCTGGTGCTTGCTGCCAAAGAAAGTTGCAGGTGAGGCCGATGTCCCTTTACGTTAAGGAACGCATCACCATAAAAAGACTATCAGCCCGGCAACCCCCAAGTTTGGACCGCACCCGCGACTCTAAGGAACATGGGCATCTGCACACAACAACACGAGGCAAGGCTTACAACGCTAGCTCTCCGTCATCAAAACTCTTAGCACACTGACAAATGTTAACTGTACGCCTCTCTTTAGTGTGCTGTCCTGAGATTTTAGTGCCCTCTGCGAATTCAATCGGGCTCATCTACACATTCTGTTGTTACCCAGTCGGAACTTAAACAATGAGAGTGCGTCTATACAATTAGGGTTAACTGCTCTTTGAAGCCTATCTTGAAAAGTTGTCGTCACTAAATGGCCGCCTCAAATCGGCATTGGAACAAAATATGAACGGTTCGATGGGCGGAAACATGATGTGGGGCATGGGATGGGGTGGGGCTCTTTTCATTCTGCTTCTGGTTTTAGGCGTGGCTGCACTGGCAAAATATCTTTTCTTCGACAAGCGAAAATAAAAGCGCAGGACGCCAACCATTATCTGGGGACTACATCATGCTTGCGAACCAAACAGTTACTAAGCCAAATCGACGATCTTTTCTCACATCGTCTGTGGGCGCGGTCGGGGTAATTTCTGCCGGGGTGCCTTGGATATCGGCATGTGCGACAACACCTTTTCTCAAAGTGGCTTCGCGTACCCTTGAGGTGAACAAGAAAGCCGCTACGGTTTTCAGCGTGCTAGGATCGAATGGAAAGCCGGGAATAGTGGCACAGGAGGATAGCCGCTTTTCGGGCAGTCTTCTTAATGCCTCCGGCGAACCGTTACAGATGCATTGGCATGGTCAGATCAAAGCGCCCGCCACCCAAGATCGCGCGCGGCCCGATGGCGGCGCGCTGGCCGTGGGTCAGACCGACGCCCATGATTTTGAGCTGACGCCGGGTACCCATTGGATGCATTCCCATAGCTTGAGCGAACAACAACTTTTGGCGGCTCCGATGGTAGCGATTGAAAACGATGCTGGCGACGTTCAGAATATTGTTGTCATGTTGCATGATTTTGCCTTTCGGACGCCGCAGGAAATTTTGGCGGAACTTGGCAGAGGTGGCGCCCATTCAAGCAACAATGGTGCTATGATGGGAGGCATGATGAAGGGGGGCATGGCGGGAATGACCCACGCCAACGATGTCAAATACGATGCCTTTCTCGCTAATGATCGTACACTCGATGACCCTGAGGTTGTCATGGTTGATAAAGGCGGTCGCGTTCGCCTGCGCATTATCAATGGTGGGACCGCAACGGCTTTCTTCATTTCGACCCCGGGATTAGGGTCAAGCTGCATCGCTGTTGACGGCAATCCCTGCCAACCGACAGCGCAGCCGTCTTATCCGTTGGCGTCGGGACAGCGCATTGATCTTGTAGTTGACATCCCACCCCAAGGCGGTGCTTTTCCAATATTAGCGCAAGTTGAAAGTGACCAGTTTGTCACCGGCATAATATTAGCGTCAGCTGGCGCGTCAATTGCCAAAATGCCGCCCACAGCGCAACGACCACAAGCTGCGATTAATCTCGCATTTGAAACAACGCTTCGCGCGCTAAAACCACTTTCTAACAAGCCCGCAGACAAATCTTTCATGGTGATGCTGGGCGAGGAACCGGGCTATCGATGGACGATAAATGGCAAGGCCCACGGCGAGCATGAGGCCTTTAATGTGCGCCAAGGCGAGCGGGTGGAAATGACGTTCATGAACCCAACCACAATGATGCATCCCATGCATTTGCATGGCCATCATTTTCAAGTAGTGGCCATCAATGGACAACGGTTTTCAGGTGCATTGCGCGATACGGTGATCGTTCCCGCGAACGACCCAGTCACCATCGCCTTTGATGCCAATCAGAAAGGCGCGTGGTTCCTGCATTGCCATCACCTATACCATATGGCCAGTGGCATGATGACCGAAGTGCGCATCAGTTGAACATAGCGCGTCACTGGCTTGGTGCGCTGAGGGCTTATCTTGGAACCACGATTGGGGGCCATTTGATATGGGAAGTGGCGCAGCTGCCGCTTTATGCGATCTGGAGAACGGGAACTCCACGGGAAATCATATTTTCTGTGTTTCATTGCACCGTTGGTGATCTAATGATTGCTACACTTTCGTTGACGATAGCGCTTGTTTGTTTTGGCAGTCCGTCATGGCCACGCGAGCGATTCACTCCAGTGATGATTGCCACTTTGGTGATCGGCGTCGGCTACACTGTCTATAGTGAATATCTCAATACCGTCGTTCGTAAGACTTGGGCTTACGCACAGATCATGCCAACGCTGCCCCCGCTGAATACGGGATTGTCTCCGCTGCTGCAATGGTTCGTCGTCCCGCTGATTGGCTTCGTCATGCTTTGGCGGCGGCACAAATGAAGGAATACTGAAATCAGTTTATCAAAAGTTCTGATGCGCCACGAACCCTTAGAGTTTAAGGCACACTGTGAAGCACCTAAATCGGATCACTTCCCAATTTCAGAGGCGTAACATGGCGCAGAGAGGACAAACCAACAGATGTTCGCAGAACCGAACAATGAATAAATGATTATGTAACTTGTTGTGCATCAAAAACCCATTCTTTGGCCCTGATATAAATCAGGCCTGAGTTGGGTGCTCTAGGGCGCGTTAGCCGTGGCTGCGACCGACTGAATTGAAAGACTATTAGAGACCGTCCCGGGTTCATGTGGGTCAGAAGTGACCCTGAATGGAATTCAAAACAGCTTGACTGCGAACGCATCATTGGGACAACAAACCGTGCTCAGAAGATTTCTAACTTTAGCATTTGTCAGCCTTCTCGCAGGATGTGCAACCCTATCGCGTCTGCCAGCACCGCCAACAAGCGCAGCGATTGCGACGCCCGCTAGCTTTCAAGCCAATTTGCGCATCAACCCTGAGGATTTACGCGCAAGTAGCGTCGTGACAGCTTTGTATGACAAGGCCATTGCCGCGTCCGATGGCACTATAGACATTATGGCTTTGTCAGGCGGGGGGGCGGGAGGTGCGTTTGGTGTCGGCGTTCTTATGGGAATGAAAAATGCGGGCGTCCGACCTCAATTTGAAATCGTGACGGGTGTGAGTAGCGGTGCGTTAATCGCTCCCTACGCATTTTTGGGCCCTGCATGGGACAATGCGATAACGGAGATATATACGGCACCTGAAACGTCAAACTTGGTCGTTCGAAGGGGCTTTGGCGCGATATTTCAAACCAGTCTGTACCGTACAGATGGGTTCACGCGATGGATCGACAGCCACGTCACATCCCAATTCATGGATGCAATCGCGCAAGAAAGTAGAAAAGGGCGACTTTTATTGGTGGCAACAACCAATATCGACACAGGTGCCTCAACGATTTGGAATATGGGGTTGATTGCAGAGCAAGGCGGACCAAAAGCAAGACAACTTTTTATTGATGTTTTGGTTGCTTCGTCTTCGATACCGGTTGTTTTCCCGCCAAAATTAATCGACGTGGAGAGCGGTGGGCAACGCTACCAGGAAATGCATGTTGATGGTGGCGTGGCGATCCCTTTTTTTGTTGTGCCCGCGAACGTGGCATTGGGAGATGAGACTATTCGTCAGCTGCAAGGCGCTAATCTTTATGTCATTCTCAACAGTCAGGTTGGGATTGAGCGGGCAACCCGCGTTCTCAAAACCACATCCATTATTCCCCGAAGTTTCCAAATTGACCACGTCCACAGGTCGCGCCAAAACATTGCACTAACCGCCAATTTCGCGACGAAACACAACATGGCCTTTCGTTTAACTTGGATACCGACCGCGTATCGCTTTCAAGGATCACTCGTCATGGACCAGCCAACCATGCAATCACTTTTTGACGCTGGGGTTAGTCTCGCTTCAAGTGGTCGCGCGTGGCAAAGCACAGATGATCTTGTCGCTGAACTCGGTGCAAAGGCAGGTCTCAGTTACGCCTTAGTCGACGCGCACTGATCTCAAGAAGGTAACGGCATCGTTGCCAATTGGGCCAAGATCAGGTGAAACGAAATTGCGGGGAGGCGTTCTAAAGCTTTTGGTGAGCTTCTGCGCTCTCCACTAAGGGATCAGGCAGGTCAGTGCGTCTAACTCTTGGAGCGTTCATTCATGTTTTAGCATCTTCCAGAGACAACCCGAAAGAAACATCATGTCACACCAAAATTCAAAAACCGCAACGCTTCACAGGATGGTATTTCCCGATCACGTCTGCCCGTTTGGTCTAAAGGCTAAAGACCTTTTGCAAAGGAGTGGCTTCAAAGTTGATGACCAATGGCTGACAACACGCGAACAGGTCGATGCCTTTAAAGCCCAGCATCAAGTTGCAACGACGCCTCAAACCTTTGTCGATGGCCAACGGATTGGTGGATATGACGATGTGCGGCGTTATCTTGGAAAAAATGTCCCTGACCCCAAGGCAGTGACCTATCGGCCTGTGGTGGCGATTTTTGCGGTTTGTGCGCTAGCAGCGCTAGCACTCAGCTATGCAGTGTTTGGGACGCCCTTCACGTTGCGCGCTGGAGAATGGTTTATCGCGTTGAGCATGTGCGTTTTGGCTATTCAGAAACTTCAAAACATTGAAACCTTCTCAAGCATGTTTCTAGGGTATGATTTATTAGCCAAAAAGTGGGTGCCTTACAGCTACATCTATCCCTACGCCGAAGGCTTGGCAGGCCTACTGATGTTGTCGGGTGCCCTCATTTGGCTGTCAGCACCATTGGCACTTTTCATAGGCACTATAGGCGCGGTGTCGGTGTTTAAGGCGGTCTATATCGACAAACGCGATATCAAATGCGCTTGCGTGGGCGGGGATAGCAAGGTCCCGCTTGGCTTCGTCTCATTAACTGAAAATGTCATGATGGTCGCAATGGCGGTTTGGATGCTGCTTGGTGTAAGTCATTAGGGCACATATGAGGGAATTAGATGGGCGCTGCGTCTTGATATATGCACGCGCAATCGCGCGCAGGAACCACAACTATGACCAAACCTAATATTGACGACTTGTTGCTCCAATTGCGTGCTCAAAACCAAACGGCAGCACACCCGACTTTGGAGCAACGTGTATGGTCTCGGATTGCGTCAGAGGGGGAGGAAACAGCAAGCACGGGCTCGAGGCTGTTTGGCGCCACTCGATTGAGTTGGCGCTTGTCGGCGGGGGCTGTTGCATTTGCAGCAGGAGTAGGTTTTTTCGCGGCAACATTGGCACCCCCTGTGGCGGTCGCGCGCCCCCTCGCCATTGAAAGCTGGATGTCGCCAGATGCGCCTTTGGCACCGTCAACGATTTTGGGAGGCTAAACTATGGCGACGGGAGTTGGACGCTGGCTAGGATTTGCAGCACTTGCAGGTGTAGCTTTGGGCGCGGGATTTGGCGGAGCTTGGTTGCACGAGCGGACTATGACAACCCCATCCGTCACTGTGCCGACCGAGACGACCAGTCTGCATGATCGGCTGCACGCCATGACTCAATTGAGTGAAGAACAAGATCTTCAGCTTGACGAAATCGAAGTCACTTTCAAAGCCCAGAAGGCAGAACTGGAAGCGCAAATGCGCCTTGCCAATCGGGAGTTAGCAGATGCGATGAGCGAGGATCAAGCTTATACGCCAAAAGTTCAGGCCGCGATTGACCACTTTCACCACGCCATGGGGGCGCTCCAAAAGGCGAGTGTCGAGCACGTATTTGCTATGCGCGCCGTCCTGACGCCCGCTCAACAAATCGCCTTTGATGCCGATGTACGAAGCGCATTGATCGCATCCAGCGAGGCGGGCGAGAATGGTCCCCAAAGGCGCTGATCCTGATCACAATGATGGCGACGATACTGATTTAGCGAAGCGAGCTGCGCGCGGCGATAGGACAGCCTATGGTGCCTTAATGCGCGCGTGGCAAAGCTCGCTTTGGCGGATCGCACAGCGTTATACGGGCGATACGGGAGAGGCTGAAGATTTGGTGCAAGACGTGTTTATAGCCTTCTGGCGTAGGTTGAACGAAGCTGGACCTCCTGCCAACGTGGGTGGCTATCTGCGACGGGCTACAGTCAATGCGTGCCGAGATTGGTCCCGCCGCCGCGCTGTGCGGTCATTCTTTTTTCGCGCCGCACCATTGGACGACGCGCAACATGGGCAAAGCTCAACTGCACCAGACAATAACCAAGACGACGAGCTTGCAACTCTGGACGTCCTGATCGCGGCCCTGCCCGCTGGACTGAAGGAACCCCTTATCCTGTGCGCTTTGGAGGGCTTGAACCACAAGCAGGCGGGCGATGTCTTGGGTCTGTCGGCCAAAGCCATTGAGAACCGCATCGGTCGCGCAAAGGTGCAGCTGCGTAAGAATTGGCCTAATGTCTCGTGAGTGTGAGGGATTCCTCCCCGCGCTGCGTCTCACTAGGTATAGGACTTTTAAGGAGCCTTTATGTCGCGTCTTTTTCGACTTTCACTTTTGGCTGGCACTAGCGCGCTTTTGCTAGCGGGCTGCGCAAGTGTGCCTGTGACCGAGGTTGCGCCTTTGAACGCGCGCATTGAGCAGGCCACGGGACAAGCGCTTAACACTACGCGTGAAAACAGCGCCGACCGAACAGCCCGTATTGACGCCTTGCTCGCTGAACCCTTATCGCCAGAAATGGCTGCCCGTATCGCGATTGCGTCTAGCCCCCGTGTGGAGGCGGCATTTGGTGAGTTGGGCATTGCCCGCGCTGACTATCTGGAAGGTGCGTTGCCGAGCAATCCGATGATCCATGCCGCGCGCTTGTTGAAAAAGGACGGCGGTTCACCAAGTCTCAGCTATGGCTTTGGTCTTGATCTCTTGTCGCTGATCACATTGCCCGCCCGTCGCGCCAGTGCCAAAGGCGGTTGGGAAGCTGCCAAAGCGCGTGCTGTTGGTGAAACATTGATGGTAGCGGGCAATGGCCGTCTGGCCATGATAGACTTTATCGCTGCCAACCAAAACCTTGATCTAATGCGCCAAGCTAACGAGGCCTCCCAAGCCGCTCTGGTTGCAGCAGAGGCGATCTTCGAAGCGGGCAACAGCCCGCGGGTCGAGGTGGATCGCGAGCGTCTATTTGCTGCCGAAATAGCGCTTTCGCTCAAACAAGCAGAAGCCGACTTGGTCCCCGCCCGCGAACGCGTGAATGTTGCACTGGGCCTATCGGCCAGCCAGCGCGCTGTATGGACGGCGGCACGGCGATTGCCCGCGCCACCGACTGAGCCCATCGATGTGGATGGTGCCGAAGCCAATGTTGTCGCTGCTAGTACAGACCTAGCAGCGGCCACAGGCGCTCTTCGGGCCGCGCGTGCTATGAGGTCTACGTCGGGCCTAACTTCGCTCTTGCCCGGCCTTGAACTCTCTGGCGAACGCGAGCGCGATGATGGAGAATGGAAGCGTGGCTTTGGGCTAGGTGTGGGTTTGCCAATCTTCGGGCTTGGCGGCAGTCAGCGCTTGCGGGCACAAAGCCAAGCACAACTGGCCAGCGCGAACCTCGCGGCCCTTGATGGCGCGTTGCGGGCTGAAGCGAGAACCGCAGCAGCCATGACCGAAGCTATGCGTCAAATGGCAATTGAACGTCGCGAGGTGATCTTGCCTTTGTCCGCGCAAGTGTTTGCGGGTGAGCAGCTCAATTTCAACGCCATGCAGGCGGGGATTTTCCAATTACTCGCGGCCAAGCGCATGCGCCTTGATGCAGGGCGAGCGTCAGTTATGGCGACCCGCAATTACTGGGCGGCTCAAGCTGGTCTTGATTTGTTGTTGCAAGGATTGCGCGCTGGCAAATCTGAAAATAGTGCGGGCGCTTCCGCTAACATGCCACAAGCCCCAGCTGGACATTAGGAATACACATCATGCAAGCTCGTTCCCTCAACGCACCGCTCAACCGCCGTACCGCAACCCAAGTTATCGCTGTAGGGGGTGTGCTCGCACCTATGTTGCCAAAATTGGCCTACGCGAAGGGTGCCCATGCCACCAGCGTTCCCCATCCGGGTAACTATGCACCTGGGCGGCCCGGTGTCGATTATCAGCCAACAGACATTCCTAACGGCTATAAACTGCCCTTCATCGTGCGTGACGGGGTGAAGATATTTGAGATCGTGATTGATGAGTTTGATCATGAATTCATGCCGGGGCTGACTGCACGCGTTTGGGGCTTTAATGGTGCGGGAGCCGGTGCCGCGATTGAAGCGGTTGAAGGCGATAAAGTCCGTATTTATGTAACTAACAAATTAAAGGCACCAACATCTGTGCATTGGCACGGCTTTATCCTGCCATCGGGTATGGACGGCGTAGGGGGCTTGTCCCAACCCAATATCCCGCCTGGCGAGACTTGGGTTTATGAGTTTCCGCTCGTGCAATATGGCACGCAGATGTTTCATGCCCATCATGATGAAATGGCACAAATGGGTCTGGGTCTTACGGGCATGTTCATTATTCATCCAAGGCGCAGACAGCCTAATCCTGCTGCACGTGACTTTGCGATACTACTGCACGAATGGAAGATCGTACCGGGGACCCGCCGCCCTGATCCCAATGAAATGACAGATTTCAACATCTTCACGATGAACGGGAAAGTCTTTCCTGCCACTGCCCCGTTGGTGGTGCGGACAGGCCAAAAGGTGCGCATCCGCTTTGGTAATTTAGGGATGCAAAACCACCACCCGATGCACATTCATGGCTATTCATGGAAAGTTGTCGCAACCGATGGCGGCGTGATACCCGAAGCTGGTCAATGGCCCGAGACCACCGTTCTGGTTCCCGTTGGCACTACACGAACCGTTGAATTTGATGCTGACAATGTTGGCGATTGGAGCATGCATTGCCACATGCTTCATCACATTATGAACCAGATGGGCCATGGTCTGCCCAATGTCATTGGTGTTGATCCGGCCCAACTTGAGGCCCGCGTGCAAGACCTTATTCCCGGCACTATGGTAATGGGTACTGATGGCATGGGCGAGCATGGTAAACACGTAACGTCAGGCCATATGGCCGTGCCAGCCAATTCGGTCCCAATGGTCGGAGGTGAAGGCCCGCGCGGCTACATTCCTATGGGCGGCTTAATGACGATTGTGAAAGTACGCGACGGTATCACATCGTACGGGGACCCCGGCTGGTATCAAAATCCGCCCGGCACCGAACCCCGCGCTGCAACGGCTTTAGAGATCACTCGTGATGGCGTGGGTAACCCAAGCTTTGCGCCTGACGCGATCCCCGTTCCCAAAGCGGCCGCGTCGACAATGCCCCCAACAATGCAAATGCCGGTAAACTAACCTGTTTAGCTTAACCCAAAAAGGAAACCATAATCATGTTACACAAAACTATCGCTTCACTTGCCGCTAGCGTCGCACTCTTCACCTCAACTGGAGCTTTCGCCCATGCTGCTATCGCCAGCAGTTCGATTGCCAATGGGGGTGCCGTCGCCACGACGCCAGCCAACTTCGGTGTCACGTTTTCTGCACCTGTTAGACTAGCGGGTGTCACCTTAACCAATGCCGCAGGTGCCCAAGTGCCGATGACGTATCGGGGTAGCGCAACACCAGCCGCGACTTTTTCAGTTCCCCTCCCGCGTTTGGCACCTGGAACCTATACGATGGCGTTTCGCGCTATGGGAGCTGATGGTCACGCGATGGCCCCTCAAACGACGTTTACGATAGGTGCAGTGACCGCAGCTCGAGCGGCACCAAAAGCATCCGCGATGGGCGGTATGGACCACAGTAAAATGGGTGGTATGGGTGGTATGGGCGGTATGGAGGGCATGTCAGGCATGAACCACGGTGGTGGCAGTGCAATGACCGTAACCACGAGTATCGCAGATGGCGCGGTCCTCACAAGCGCGCCAACCTCACTACGCGTCACATTTCCCCATGCCATGCGCCTGACCAGCGCGCGCTTGAGTGTGGCTTCAGGCGAAACGATCCCTGTGCGCTTGCCAGCGGGAACGGCACCTGCCACCACTGCGGACATTATGTTCCCTCGACTGGACGCTGATAGCTATAGCCTCACTTGGGGTGCCAATGCAGGCGATCACACCATGGGCGGCACTGTGCGCTTTCGTGTAAGATAGGGATTGAATATTCATGAAGTTGTTTGAAGCCCAATGGGGTGCCAAAGGCCCCATCGCAGTTGTGGCGCTGGGTCTATTTAGCATCGCCAGCCTTGCCCAAGCCCACGCTATGGTGCGATCTGTTTCGATTGCCGAGGGCGCAACACTAACCGCAGCACCGCCAAATCTCGTCATCGTGTTTGATCATGACGCGGGTTTGGGATCAGTTCGCCTCACCACGGCAAGCGGCGAGGTGGTGCCGCTGGCATTCACCCCACCGCGTGCCATGGGCAAGACCTTCACCATTCCGTTGCCACGGCTAGAAGCGGATCGTTATAAAATTGAGTGGCGGGTTATTGCGCAGGACGGGCATGTCATGGCTGCGGGCGTAAATTTTGTGATCTCGGGGGCTTCTCCCACGCTCACTTCGGCTCCACTGCCCAAACCAAAACGGCTATAGATTCATGGAGGGCGGGGTTGATCTAATTGCATTAGTTGGTGTGGGCTTAAAGCTGGCATTGTATCTAACATCGCTCTTGGCGGCGGGTTTTGCACTGGTTGTCGTCGGCGGTGTAGTGCCATCAGGATCAGCCCGCGCATGGCTTGTCTCGGCCTGCTGGCTCAGTCTAAGTGCCGCTATTATCGCCCTCCTGCGCGTGTGCATATCTACCTTACAAATGGGTGATATGACGATGTGGTCTATGGTGTGGGACATGCAGCATCGGACAGTTTTAACCGTTTGCGCGAGCGTGATCGCCATTGGTATCGCCCTTGTCGTCGGTTCGGGCGCTCGCGGGTTGTTGCAGAAGGGCTTTGCTCTGCTAGGCGCACTATTAATTAGCGCCAGCTTCTCGGTAACGGGTCATACCCAAGCCCTCGAGAACCCCTCCTTTTTCCCTTTTATCGTAACAGGACATGTGGTCTTGGCAGCCTTTTGGCTGACCGCACCCTTTGTTTTGTGGCCACGTAATGAGCTGACTGATGCTGATATTCTAGCGCGGACTGAGCGTTTTGGTTCGATAGCCGTCATCTGCGTCCCATTGCTATTCATTGGCGGAGGCGTTTTGGCTTGGAAATTGGGCGGCGGCTTATCCGGCCTAACCACAAGCACGTATGGCATCGCCCTTGGCGCAAAACTTGTCGCAGCAACAGGCGCACTTGGGCTTGGCGCGATTAACAAATTGCGTGTCGCATCTATCCTCAAAAACCAGCCAGATCACGGTAAGCGCGAACTTAAACGCACGTTAAGCGCCGACATGATCCTCTTTACGCTTGCTTTGATCGCTATCACGCTAGCAACAACCCTTTTTGGCCCACCCATGGCCTAAGCTGACAAATACAGACTACACTTATCGCTACATGGGGGAATAAAATGTCGAGACTGCGCGTGCTGGCTCTAGCACTACTTGGAACAGCTTTTGCGGCACAATCCGCGCAGGCGCATGTGGTGTTCGCCAATCCTCAAACAACAGCAGGTGCCCGTACCACTGTCGCTTTGCTTATCACACACGGATGCGAAGGAACCCCCACAAACTCTGTCGCAATCACCATCCCCGACGGCGTGACCCGTGTGGCACCACGTGAACTCGCGGGGTGGACAATTAAAATTGAGAAGCGTCGTCTTACAGTGCCCATCCTGCAGCATGGTTTTGAAGTCAATGAAGTCATCTCACGGATCATTTGGTCTGGTGGGCGCGTTGGCGACGATCACTTTCAGGAATTTGAATTCAGGTTCTCTGCCCCAAATAGCCCAATTGAGAAACTCTACTTCCCTGTCGAACAGCAATGCGTACGCGGTGCCACAAATTGGAATTCCATCCCAGCACCGGGCGAGGTTTGGGAACAAATGGCTACGCCCGCACCCTTCATCGCAATCTTACCCGCCCCAACGGGAAGCACACCACACCCATGACATCTTTTGCCAACGCCTATCCACAAGATATTAAACCTCTAACACCCCTTCGCTTTGCAGCGGCGGTTTGGGTGCTAGCTTTTTTCTTCGGTGATCGCCTTGGGCTACAATGGCGCGAGGCATCGGGCTTTATCGCCAAGGGCTACATGGGTGTAGATTTATTCTTCATCCTGTCGGGCTTCATTCTGGCCCACGTCTATGGTCCCCAAGTTATTGGCCAGCGTTTTAACTATGGCAGCTTTTTGTGGGCACGTTTGGCACGGCTTTATCCGGTTCATTTGGTGACACTGGGCGCACTTGTCCTGCTCGTCATTGTCGCGGGCGCTGTCGGACTTGAGGTCAATTCGGCTTTCGATTTTAGCACGCTTTGGGGCCAGCTTTTGATGGTTCAAGCTTGGGGGGTTATTCCTACCGGTGGCTGGAACCATCCGGCGTGGTCAATCTCGGCGGAGTGGTTTGCCTATTTGGTGTTCCCGCTTTCCTTTGGTGTGATCGGCCTTCTTAAGCGCGCGCCATGGGCCGGTGTAGCATTGGCCGGGGCGGCATTTGGTGGCCTATTCATGCTGGTGCCCACACTCGGCTTTTTTGGTGGGGTGGGCTTAACGGACCTTACTCAGAATGGCGGCGCGTTGCGTATAATCCCTTCTTTTTTGATGGGAGTTGCGCTGTGGCGCTTAGGGCAGACTACTCTGCTGAGCAGCATCGTGGCTTGGGCGGGTGCGGCGCTTAGTCTGGCTTGGGTCATTCTAGCACCCAGCCTTGGCGCAAATGACCTCATTACATGGGTTGGACTTGTCGGTCTTATCTTCTGCCTCGCCGAGACATCTAAAACAGGAACAGGCGGCCTCATGGCGGCACCCTTGGCATTGTGGCTAGGAGAAGCATCTTATTCGCTTTACATGGTGCATATGCCTGTCGATTTGGTTTGGTTTCAGGTCATCGGCAAAGTCTTTCAACCTGCACCCGGCAGCTCGCTGGCGCTGATACTAGTGCTGGGTGCCATGGTCGCCTCAATGATCGGGGCGGCGATCCTCTATCAATTTATTGAACGCCCGGCGCGCAATTTCATGCGGGAACGAGATCCGTTCAAGCTAAGCAAAAGGACATCAATATGAAAACCAGTAAAACACTGTCAGCGCTAGCATTGTCACTAGCAGCCACCACGATGCTCGCCAGCCCAAGCGCTAGTGCGCATGGCGCCCAAACTAAAACCAAAGCGGCATCACCCTCAGCTGCGCCAGCGGTCCCCGAGATCACAATCGACACTGCCTTTCGCGCCGCATTAGCGTCTGGCAATGCGACGTTGGCAGCGTCCTACCTCAGTGATGACGTCCTGATCTTTGAAGGTGGCCACATCGAGCGTAGCAAGGCCGAGTATCAAAGCCACCATCTTAACTCCGACATTGCCTTCGCCAGCGCGACCCAATACCGGGTCCTAAGCCGCGCTGTAAAAGTCGTCGGTGACACAGCCTGGACCACAACCGAAGGCCAAACTACTGGAGAATGGCGTGGGCGTGCGATCAACTCTATTGGCATAGAGACTATGGTGATGCGTAAGACCGCCGGACAATGGCGCATCGTCCATATCCATTGGTCTTCGCGCAATGTAACGCCTGCCGCCGCTCCCTGACAGGCAGCACTTGAATAAGATGTTGACGCGGCCGCGCGATCCTGACTCTCGATAAAAACGGTTTGTTTACTTTTGCAGTACCGTGATTTTTCGGGCTAACGGGAGCTTTGCGATTTTAGATTTTGGCCAAATTTTATTGAACTCAATTGGATTGGAGTGGAACTTTCACGATGATCCGGCGTTTGTGAAAGTAGAGCTAATCTCGGTTATGCCAAAGGGTGCAGCTCAGACCTAATTTGCTTCCAACGCACCGGATTTGAGAGCGCAATCGTTCAATTGTCCCGATGGCAAGGATAGACTAAAATGTCGACGTTGCTTTACTTTTTGCTTTGGGGAGCATTCTTTTTCCTGATGATGCGCTTTGGCTGCGGTGCCCATGTTATGGGCCACGGGCATCGGCAGGGTCACGCTGGGATGTCGCCCGACACTAGCCGACATCGCGAGAGCGAGTCAGTACCCACAAAAGCCATTGACCCGGTTTGTGGCATGAACATTGATACCGCAGGTGCCCGCACGGCGGTCCATGATGGCAAGGTTCACTACTTTTGTTCCCAAGCCTGCCGCGAAAAATTCGAGGCGTCACCGCAAGCCTATCTCCCGGGCAAAACAACCTTCCCAATACAAATGGAGCAAAGTCATGAACGCTAGTACGAGTGGGGCAGGTGGCGGCAGCGGCAACAGTAGGGCTTCGCCAACCAGGCAAGTGCATGTCATTCCCGTACTTGCCCTTGGCATGGCACTCAGCCTGCTTCTGGCAATCTCATATGTCCTCTGCGCGCTCTGCTATCTCTTTTTGCCAAATTTGCTGATCGAGGATTCGGCGCTCTCAGTCTTTCTGCCGGGATTTAAGCTGCTGACTTGGACCAGCTTCTTTCTCGGATTGGTCGAATCCTTTGGTTGGGGCTGGTACATCGCCCTAATATTTGCCCCTCTCTACAATTTCTTTGCCAGCCGTTTCTAGTCTGCGGCTTGGGTTCACATAAGCAAAAAGAGGAAATCACAATGCAAACCGAACATATCAAGGTCAGCGGCATGACGTGCGGTGGCTGCACCAGCACTGTAAGCCGAGCTCTCAACGCAATTGCGGGCGTCAGCGACGTCAATGTGTCCCTATCGCCCGGACATGCCACAGTGACATACGACGAGAACGTCACCTCACCCCATCAGCTGAAATCAGCAGTCAGTGCAGCGGGCTATGGCGTCGACATGGCTGACTCAAAGTCCGCGCAGCCCACCAAGGGCAAGGGCGGCTGCTGTAGCTGACCCCCGCTCTGCCCATCAAGGAGAAGCAGCCATGACCACCAGTACGCTCGAAGTCGGCGATCTTCTCTCGATCATGGGTGCGCAAGGCATTGAGAAGCAGCTAAAGCGGATTGGCGGTGTCGCGCGGGTGGCGGTCAATTCGGTCTCTGGCTCCGCAACCGTTGACTATGATGCTGCCAAAACCGATCTTACGGCGATCAAAGCCGCCATTGAGCAGTGCGGCTTCCACTGTGCCGGAGAGGCGCTGCCCAAACATATATGCCAGCCTCACTTAGCAGCGGTGAAAGCTGTTAGCGTGCCTGCGGACCTCGCCGATCCGGCCGCCTTGAAAATGCCAGCCGGCCATGAATGCATGGTTGCTAGTGACATGAAAATGGCTACATCCAAAGCCGGCCACAACGATCACGCTACCGGTAAAACCGACGCCATGGCGCAGGAAATGGGCCATGGTGCGGGTGAGGACATGGGCACCATGGTGCGCGATATGCGCAACCGGTTCTTCATTGCGCTGGCGTTCAGCGTGCCGATCTTCGCATTTTCGCCGATGGGTTTTGATGCCATCAAAATCACTCCGCCTTTCGGTCTGCGGCTTGATCTCGTGCTGTTTGTCCTCGCCAGCGGTGCTATTCTTTATCCGGTCTGGCCCTTCGTTGTGGCGGCATGGCGGGCGCTGCGCAGCGGTGTAGCCAACATGGCGGTGCTTGTCGTTTTGAGCGTTGGCACCGGTTATCTGTTCAGCGTCGGCTCGACCTTTATCTGGGGCGGCCAGCAATTCTACGAAGCCTCTGCGCTGCTGCTGGTGTTCATCTTACTGGGGCACTGGCTGGAAATGAGGGCGCGCGCTGGAGCCTCGGAGGCCATTCATGCCCTGATGGATCTCGCCCCGCCCAAGGCAAATGTTTTGCGCAATGGTAAGGAACAGGAAATTCCAACCGGCGAAATCGTCTCTGGTGATGTCGTGGTCATCCGGCCCGGCAACAAGATACCAGTTGATGGCGAGGTGACAGAAGGTGCCTCGCAAGTGGACGAGTCCATGCTGACCGGAGAGTCTATGCCGGTGGCTAAGAAAGCTGGCGACGCCGTCATCGGTGCTACCATCAATAAGAGTGGTACGTTCAAGTACAGCGCCACTAAGGTGGGGGCCGACACGGCTCTCGCCCAGATCGTTAAGCTGGTACAAGAGGCACAGAACTCTAAAGCTCCTGCGCAATTACTGGCCGACCGCGCGGCGCAATGGCTAGTGCTGGCAGCGGTAGCGACTAGCCTGCTTACCTTCGTTATTTGGTATTTCTGGCTTGGCCAGTCGCTACTCTTTGCCGTCGGCTTGGCGATCACAGTTTTAGTGATAGCCTGTCCCGATGCGCTGGGCCTCGCCACGCCCATGGCAATCATGGTTGGAACCGGCCTTGGTGCCGTGAACGGCATTCTGTTCAAGAATGCGTCGGCGCTGGAGGATGCAACCAAGCTTGATGTCATTATCTTCGATAAGACTGGCACGCTAACTATGGGCAAGCCCGAAGTGGTCGAACTGGCACTGGCGCAGGGTAGCACCGAGGAACAGCTACTCTCCGCTGCGGCGAGCGTCGAAGCCGGATCAGACCACCCGCTGGCGCAGGCGGTGCTGCGACGGGCCGAGACGATCAATGCTTCAAAGGCCACGGGCTTCGAAAACATTGAGGGCAAGGGCGCGAAGGCCACAGTGGACGGTAAGGCCGTGCTGCTCGGCAACAAGCTGCTCATGACAGAAAACAAGATTGACCTTGGCGAGCTGGCCACGAAATCGAAGGCATTGGAGGGCGACGGGCGCACCGTGGTCCACCTTGCCGTAAGCGGCAAGTTGCTCGGATTGATCGCCATCGCCGACGCTGTCCGGCCAACGGCAGTTGAAGCCATTAAAGCGTTGCGGGGGCGCGGCGTTGAAGTTGCCATGCTCACTGGCGACAACCAAGGCACGGCAGATCGCATAGCCAAGTCCTTGGGCATCGACACGGTGTTTGCCAACGTGCTGCCCGGCGACAAGGCCGGAAAGGTCACGGAACTTCAGTCTCAAGGCAAAAAGGTCGGCATGGTCGGTGATGGCGTCAACGATGCACCTGCACTCACCCAAGCCGATGTTGGCTTCGCCATCGGAGCGGGCACTGATGTGGCAATGGAAAGCGCTGACATCGTGTTGATGAAGGACGATCCGTTCGACGTGGTCGGTGCCATTGAGCTGTCTAAAGCAACGCTGCGCAAGATGCATCAGAACCTATATTGGGCCGTGGGCTACAACATCATCGCCTTCCCATTGGCAGCCGGTGTACTTTACCCCTTCACGCTGAGCCCAGAAATCGCTGCTCTCGCCATGTCGGGCAGTTCGGCCGTTGTCGCAATCAACGCGCTGATGCTCAAGCGCACCAAGTTGACGGGTATCGTCCGCAAAAGTGCAAAGCAAAAGCGGGCCGAACTTGTCGCCTCGCCGGTACCAGCTGGCGCAAGAACATGAGTATAAGTTCAGTCCCGACAGGATTCTGATGGAGTACCCTGCTTGCAAACTCGCAACGCTTTCGCCTCGGTATAACCAAATGGGAAATGATACAAGAGACCAAATAAACGTCCGCTTTCTTCAAAGTTAAATCCAAACCAGACCATCCGCAATCGGCCAACTATTGCCAAAGTCAGTCGGCTTTAATCGCTATTATCATCACGCCTTTTCAAGGCAGAATGTATAAGGGGAGGGCTGCAATCGGCGTGATTCTTTAACCTTGCAGGATGATGTCACTTCAGCTTTGCGCGTACAGCTCGTGTCTTGGCTCGATGACAATGTCCCACTTTTGCGCTCATATGAAATGTCACAGTTGGTGATTAAGGCGGTGATAGGCGCGGCGACGGGCCGGGCTGCTGCTCCTCATATAGCTAAGCTGCTCGGGCCCGACGCGGCGGGGGCAAGCGCTCCATTTGAAGATCGGGGACCCGCTCTGCCCGCACCAGAAGCTGTTGCCCGTCCAGCCAAGCCACCACGCTTCCGCCAACCCATGACTCAACCTCGATAGTTCGACCAATCATTTTGGTTCTGTCGACTTGCCCAACCAGAGTGTAGCGCACCTTGTCGTGCTGAAACGTCAAAACCTGAGAAATGACCCGCTTGACGCGAACGGCTGGTACCTGATCGGTTGATGGCGAAGATGATCCCCCGCGGAACTGGTCATCGTGTGCCGCCTTGCGTGCGCCAAAGATGCCACTTGCCTGATCTTGGCGGCCTGGCCCAACCGATTTGCGTGCACTCTTTTGGTTCAATTGCTGATCCCGGATCACGCTAAGAACTTCGCTGAGCCGTTTGTTTTCAACAATTGAGCCTTGCGTTACCACCCGCTCTTTGTCGAATATCCGGTAGGAAAGGGGGCGGCCCTTGTAACTAATCTCAACACGCCCGTCTGGAAACTCCTTGACCGTAACACGCTGGCGAACCAAAGCGCTTGCGTCTAATCCGATAGGGTCGAGAATAAACAACATTCGATCATATTGAACCGTCAAGCTGGCTGAAACTGTGCGCTCTTCCTGCCAGCAAAAATGGCGCTCAAGATTATGGTGATCTTCCATCAAACGATGCAGATCGCGGGCATGACGGGCGGGCTTCTCAAATTTTTTGTTATGGTCAATTCTATAGGTCTCAATCCAAGCATTTGCTGTCGCAATATCAGACACTTGCGCCAATCTAAGCTCTTTGACCAAGCGATCTTGCAACGTCTTATTGGCGCGCTCAACACGACCTTTGGCTTGGCTAGAATTAGCGCAAATGATCTCGATACTGAGCGCTTCCATTGCCCGACCAAACTGTGTCAAACCCTGATGCGAAACGCCTGCTTTAGCTGCCACATGAAAAACTGAATGGCGATCCGAATAGAGCGCCAATGGGCGACCATACTGGTCCAAATAGCCGCGCATAGCCTCAAAATATGAAAATGCGCTCTCACTTTTTACAAAGCGCAAATGCATCAGCTGAGACGTTGCATCGTCAATAAACACCAAAAGCGTGCAGGGCGGTCCACGATCTTCAAACCAGTGATGATCTGAGCCATCAATCTGAACCAGCTCACCACAACAATCGCGCCGGTTACGTGGCTGATAAACCCGACCATTCTTCATGGACCGTGTTTGCCACACACCACCATCAATCAGCCAGCGCCGCAATGTCTCCCGGCCGACAACAAACCCATGCTTCTCCTTTAACTTCTCCGCCGCAAATGTTGGCCCAAAATCGTGATAATGTGTCCGTACAGTATCAACGACCAGCTCACGCCAAGCGACTGGCAACGTTCTGTTGCTCGGCAGGCCACGCCGCTTTGAAACCAAGCCCGCAGCACCGCCATCGCGCCAACGCTTCAAAATCCGATGCATCTGACGGCGCGTCACGCCAAGCTCGACCGCGGCCGCAGCCACGGTCAATCGGCCATCTTCAATCCGCGCCAAAACCTTCAGCCGACCAATCTCTCGCTCGCTCATGCTTACTACCGTCATAACGATTCCCCATGGCCTAATCGCCAAGGGGAGACGTGCAATCAGTGTGACATTTTAAACGAGCCAAACTGAGACATCTCTAATGGGCTGTGTAACAGCTCGGATTCGCATAATAAACATTATGGGACAAAATATAAAGTTTCGGAGTGAGCTGATGCCTTTAGAGCCCGCTTGGACAAGTCTACTCAGCGGCTCAAAGCAAACTAGAAATCTGTCGCCAACTGGGTCATTGATTGCCCAACGTTTTCAAAATGGGTTGGTTAGACATCGCGGCGCCAAGCGTTGGCAATATTAAACTAATCGACGACATTGCGATTGCGATGATTTTCATGCCGTCTTTTGGCACGTTTGCACAATTGCAGATTCGCACATGTTTAAAAGCACACTTTGAGTCTGGAGCAAATCACGGTTCCGAAAATAGACATTCCAATGTGACCTGATATAAATGCGGCGTAGAACTTCTAGAGCACCTTAAACGAGCGCCACTGCAAAAATATTGTGCTCTTGGGGAGATGTTTTTGTCCCCCCCGCCAGTCAATAATGGCCTGGGACCGGAAGACTTTGACGCCTACCCACGGGAGGCGTAAAGGTCCTACGAATAAGATATAACGATCTAGAACTCCTACCTAACAAGATATCGAGTGGATTATACCCATACTCCGAATGGGGGGAGGCAATGAAGTCTCCCCGTCTAATTTGCAATCTTAGCTCAGAAGCACCATTCTTGTTTGGCGATACGGAGTAACTCAAATGGCCGAGCCCAAACCTACTGATACAAAAAGCCCAGAAGCAAAGATTAACGAGAGAAAATGGTCCAGAGCCCTAATGGATTCTGGGTATACTGTGCTCCCCAATATCATAATTGAACATCAACGTGATTTAGGGATAAATTCCACAGAGCTAAACATCATCCTCTACTTAGCATCTCGTTGGTGGAATGCTGATGGCAAACCCTTTCCATCTAAGGCAACGATGGCAGCATCGATTGGCGTAGAACCACGAACCATACAGCGCAACATTGCAAATCTTCAAAGCAGAGGCCTTATCCGGCGAGAAGAACGCCGAAACACATCAACTGGCAGCAGATCGAACATCTATCATTTAGATGGTCTTATCAAAGCCGCGAAACCATATGCTATCGCAAAGCAGAAAGAACGCGAGTTGGCCGCTGAGGCGAAAGCAAAAAAGGCGACGAAGATCGGAAAAGCTAAGTTATCACTTGTCGTCGTGAATCCTAAGGAGGATGAATTCTAGCACATCCTCTTATAAGTTTGCGCGGTGTAGCTCAGCCTGGATAGAGCCTCTGTTTTCTACATAGAATGCGATGTGGTATTGCATTGTATGGGCAGAGAGGTCGTGGGTTCAAGTCCCATCAGCGTGCGCCACTTCATTAACTACTCAAACCCCAGAGAACGGCCCCTCGAGCCTGGATAACCGCTTTATAGGTGAGTAAACTCGTCTCCAACTGGCGACACGCACTCTTACGCGCGACGTCGCGCTGTTGACAGGGTTGATTGGCAAGTCTGGGGCGATAGTCAAGGCCAGACAAAGAGCCTGTCACCGCTTCTTCTCGCTTTGGCGTCTAACGGGCCTTCACCACCTAACACTTCGTTCTTGGACTAGACTTCAAGTAATTCTCCTCAGCGGCGGAGGCCCAGTAGCGCTTAGTCAGGCGAAATGGGATTTTAATCCTTTTTTTGTGAAGTCGAAAAAATACTTGAATAACATGAAATATTGTGGTAATATACTATTACTTTTTTAAGAGTAAATAAGGACCACTTGCCATGTCATCAAAAGGTTTTCATTGATAGATATTTTAATTATCACAAAACTATCACTTTCGATAGTGTTATTATTAGTTCAAATTACAGTTTCATTTAAGAAGCTCAATAAGAATATCCAATAATCTTCGGGGGGCTTTGCCCCCCGTTTCCTTTCTACAGTGGACCCTTGAGCTATCCTATATCTAGTCCCATTCTTGCCTTTAATTCAGCTTTGATTAAAGCCGTGCCAATGTCCTTAATGAGGCTAAAAGTTCCGCCACCAATCTTTGAAACTGCGCTCCTTGTTTCCTTCCAAATTTCGCCATCCCTGATGGTGTTTAAGTAATCGAATCCCTGATTGGTTAAGCGATAAACACCTCTGTTGATTTCAAGGACGTAACCGGCATCGGCCAAAAGCGCTAAATGAAGGCGCACACAAGTAAAGATAATCGTCGGCATCTTCCATTTTCAAAAGGGTGTCTCTGATCAGGTCATCGTCACGCTTCATGATGGTTCGCTTTCCTTTTTCCTTTGGCTTGGCGCAACGTGTGCTTCATGGCCAACTCGATCATGCGACTATCGCTGTCACGATTTCAACAGCTGTGCGATATTTCAATTCATGCCATGCGGGAATAGGTTACAATCCATTCCAAACTGGGAGCAATGGAAATGACCGATCTAGCAGAGTACAACGCGGTCACTCTCCTCATAGGCATTTGCCTTTGGACAACGGGACTGACGGTCGCGACCATTTGGGCAGCCATTAGCTCGAGAGAATAGCGCTTCATATGAAGCAAGAAGGACCACAATCCAAGTGGTCCTTTTTTTATGCCAAGTTGCCAACGAAGAGCCGAAGTATCTCATTCATTGTGTTGAGTTATCGAACCCTCCTAGCGATTTCTGCGATGGCGGTGTGACGCAAAAGTGCTGGCGGTGTGACGCGAAAATGACGGCGGTGTGCCGCGCGGGAGACGGCGGTATGATGCAAAATAGACGGCGGTATGCCGCTAAGTGAGCGGCGGTGTGCCGCATGGCAATAGTTCTACATTTTATTCTTTCAAAAATTGATTGTTTTCAGCTGCCTGCAAGGCCCTGCATGGAGTGCGTTACGTACGACCACAAAGCCCAAAGGGCGCAGGGATTCTTATAGGGTGTGGGCTCGACGAATTGGGTTTTTGATGAGAGGATTTTTGGCCTCGTTACTGCTTTCTCGTTTATCCAAAACCCGCATTAACTTTCTCAAGTGTTTCTTGGCGAGTGCAATGGTTGGCATTGGCAAGATAATACTCCTCTCGATGGCTCCGTTGGGAGCCTACAGGATGACGCAGTAACTTCTCCAGCTGATAGATTATCGCTTTTGGAAGCCGGTCGAGTCTTTAAAGGAGCCCCCTGCCCGTTTGCACGGGCAAGCTCGCGGGCGAGAGAGACCCGCACAAGCCATCAGCTTTGAAATCAACGGGCAAGCGAGCCTGCGCCTCGGCCTTATGGCTCGCTAGGCGCAGGTTCAGTCGCTCCTGAAGCGTGAAGACCGGCTCGCATCTGCTACCGCGATCATCGTGATCCTGCCTGCCATAAGCCATGGTCGGAACTCCCAAATGGCGGTGCGAGATGCCCTTCAAACCGGCCATTAGCGCAGTAATTCATGGCAATTCATGAAGGGCGATCAGATTCACTATTTTACCAAAAATATCAGTGGGATAAAGCAGCGCAAAACCTCCTTTATCTTGCCTATCACTCTCTCATATCTCCCCAGTTCCCCTTCTGATCCCACTTAGAAACAGATCGCCACAAAACGAAACAAACATAGGCCTTAAAAGCCTTATAATTCAGGTACCGGTACTCGAACGACGATTAGCCCCATGGTAGCGAGGATGATTCAGGAAACTGACTACTGCCGCTGCAATCAAACCAAGTCCAAGAGCCCACATTGTTCCCAAGTATAGCGGGGGCTCAAAGTGGCGAGCATTGGTCGCTTATACTGCTAATCAGGCCCCGTCGATGGCAGGGGCTATGATCGTAAAGGATGGATAGCGCACTCGGCAATGGGCGCGTGGTTCTTGAAAGCTCACCATTCAAGTTTGCTTGCATGTGTCGGGGAGTCAAACTTTAGTGCTGCCGGATGTTGAGCGGGTTTGGCAAAGAGCCCCCTGCCAGCGTCACTGTCCAAACCGCGAGGCCCTCAACCAAAACTGCGCCGCCATAGGCCATTAGCACCCGCCTCAATGCCCTTGCCGCTCTAAAGGCCCAAGCTTTAGCCTCAGCCTGAATCACGTCTCAGGGGTCATTTATGGGGCTGTGAGCGCCGATTGCCTATCCGCGAGCCTACATTGCTAATAACTGCCTGAGCGATGGGCGCAGCTGATCATGCCCGGCAACCGCGCTTATTTAGGTCTCCCCTTACTTGCCGGCATTACTGGCTTTGCGTGAAAATGAGTCGGGCTTGAAAATGGCGATGATTGAATGGCGACAGGGAAATGTAAGTCGTTTTTTGTATCGCGCGGCAAGATAAAAGGACCCAAGTCGTCAGTTTGTTTATCCTATTGATTATATGTAATTTTAGACAAGTTATCTTACACACCCCATGACTTGCTTTAAGTCGTCCATTTTTGGGCAATGCAAGTCGTCGTAAGTCGCCAGTCTTGCTTCCTGAATGGGACATTTTTTGATGGCTATAAGGCTAGCGCGGTTTTGATTTTATGAACGGGAAGCTTGCTCTTGTTTTGGCCGAGTATGGCCGAAAGCGGATGGTCTGGCTTGGAGGTGTGTGGCGGCGAAAGCGGAGGTCGAACTACCGGCCATCAGAATGCTTCCAAGCATGAATGCCAGCCTATTGCGCCTATGCCCAAAACGCGAACGTGTCCCTCGTATAGGCGGTCCAGTTCAGGCCGCGGCGGCACTACCATACTATTATTGCATTTCAGGCTTGAGGCCCTCCGTTCGAGGCGGTGGTCTCGGCCAGGTATCGTTGGCGTAACACGGCCAGCCAAAACCAGTTGTGCAGGATATGGGCTGCTACCGGGACCCAGATCGTATCTGCCACGATGAATGAAACACCGTAGACAATGCCGCTCAGGAAGGTTCCGAGCATTTGAATCTCGCCGCCGCGTACATGACCGGCCGCAAATGGCAGCGCTGCGGCAATAACCACTAGAGACGCGACCCAGAGCGGATGGCTGTCACCTGATAGACCAACGCCAAGGAGAATTGCGCGAAATGCTAGCTCCTCCAAGAATGCCATCGGAGGAACAGCGAACGTCTGCACCGAGACAAACCGCAGCGGTCCGCCTTTGACCATCGCAGTATAGATCCGCTGCTTCGGCGGTAATCGACCGCGGATCAACAGAACCACAGCTCCTGCAAGAAAATTAGGAGGCTGGGCCGCCACCAGTGTCAGGGCCGTGAGAGCCGCAAAGCTCATGGGGTCCAATCCGGTCGGCCATGCGAAACCCAAGACCTCTGCGGGAACCAAGCCCGCCGCCAGCAGACTCCCGCCACCAACAAGCACTGTTAGCGCCGGTGCCCAGGGGCCGAATGGCAGCGTCCTTACAACTGCCCATATCGCCAGGCTGGCCGAAACGAGGATCGCAAGAAGGAGCAGCGGCGACATAGGCAAGGTTCACTAATCATAGCGACTGGGTGGAAGGGCTTTCACTGGCTGAAGCCTGCAAAATGCAGGCCCAGAAGGGAGGCCGGGAACGACACTGCTGGCTTAGGTAGCGTAAAGAGCGCTTGCTGTCATCGTAGTGCCATTTCCAGTTCTGTCGAACGCGCAGGTCCGACTTCATAGAACCCCGAACCCGCCCTAAGCGGCAACCCCTGACGCATTTGGGGCTGACCGAATTTTGGCGACTATTGGCCGAAAGGAGATGGTCTGCTTTGGTGGGCGTCAGCGGCGAAAGCGGACGAAATCTGAGATGTGCAGCCAATCTTCCGGGACATTTCATTGAAGCAAGTCAAGGTAAATCTTAATGAGGTTTTACAAGGGATCTACTCAATTAATTGGTCTGAGCTAACAAATTATACTCGAATAATAGGTACACTCGATTGATTGAGGGCCTAAATGTTGAAAGCGCTGCTGTCGAATATTCGTGGGAATATCGCCACCATCACTGCGATAGCATTAGTGCCAATCGCTGGCGCGGTTGCTATGGCGGCTGAGCTGACAATGGTCAGTGCTGAACGTTCGCATCTCCAGTCGATCGTCGATTCTGCCGCGCTCGCAGGGGCGACAGAAATGGCTATTCCCTCCCGCGATGCAGTCGGCATTCAAGCCGTAGCGGTTGCTTTTGCTTCAGAATCTTACTCCCGCTCTGGATCAAAGACGCCAGTTACATTTGCTGCCAATGTGAACCGATATGAGCGAACAATTACGGTTTCGGCAGCGGGCGCTCGTCAGCCAATGATTGGGGTTCCAGGGATCGGCTCAACCAATTTATCCGTATCGGCTACAGCTGAGAGTTTGCAGAACATCCCATTGTGTGTGCTGCAGACAAACTATCAGCCCCCAGCAAAAACTGCGAAATTTCTTGCAAGAGTTGGCGTCGGGGCGGTCACCGGCTTTGACTTGTTTGATCAAGCGAAAATCCGTGCGGGTGGATGCCTCATTCATTCAAATGAGCGGATTGCGGCAAACGATCGGGCAGAGATTGAGGCATCACGTGTGCAGGCCGTAACCGACGCCACGGGTCAGATTAACCCCACAGCAAATGTCGGCGCGTTGGAAATCGCGGATCCGTTCACCGCCTTGAATTTGAACCCAAAGTCCATGGCCGGCTGTCAGCCCCTCAAGCGGATCAACATCGGTGCAGGCCAGACCTATGTCATGCCGCCTGGCGTACATTGTGAAAAAATTGATGTGCTGAGTAATGGCATTTTGCAGCTTCAGCCGGGGGAACATTATTTCTTCGGGGACTTAGACTTTAAAGACAATGCATCCTTGCTTGGCGATGATGTGGTCATGATCTTTGGCCCGCTCTATAAGTTCAATTTTGGTGGAAACACGCGAGTTGAGCTATCCGCCCGCGAGACTGGACCGTTAGCGGGCTTTTTGATTGCCACCCACCCCACCAACTATCAGTCATTCACGATCTCATCCAACAATGTGCGGCAGTTGCTCGGCACAATTTATATTCCACGCGCTGAATTGATCATTAGCTCAACTGGCAGCGTGGCACAGGAATCGGCATGGAGCGTGATTGTCGCTAGAGCAATCACCATGACAAATAATCCAATTCTCGTGATTAACTCCAGTTATGTGAACTCTGGTGTACCAGTTCCAGATGGCGTCGGGCCCAGTGAGGCAATCCCGCGACTGAAGCAGTAGTCGGCGACGTCAGATTGAAATGGTCTGACCATGAGCGGGCAGTTAAGGCGTCCATGCTCAGTGAGCTCAGCAATTTGCGACGTGGCATGAGGTGCATTGCAAAGCTAGGACCCGATGGCTCGCGATGGAAATGTCTGCTTTCGAGAAGCCACCAACCCGCCCTAAATGGCAACCCTTGGCGCTAAGCAGACCATAGCCAAACTTGAAAATTGATTTTTGCAGGTATGATCCGGTTTACCGTGGTCTGCGATGTGGGCCGCGAATCGACGGCTGTGAGCATGTTACATTTCCAGAGGATTGGTGGTCGCTTTTCTGTATCAGTCGATCGCCGTTCAGTCCAAAACTGACCGCCTTTTGTGGAAGTCGGCGCGGTAGTTGGTGCCTTATAACACCTGTGATGAATGGCAGAACTGTCTGCTGCTCGAAGCTGATGGTCCTCCTGCTGCCACCACCTTGAGGTTTCGATCAGGGCTTAAAGCGGTTTGTTGCTTGCCTAGCCTGTTATTAGCAACCAAATAGTTCCAGATCTTCGTCTAATTATCAATTTGTATAAAATCGGTTATCGTTTAAATTTTAGGGTGTTGTTATATAAGTTAAGTGCTGAAAAAGTCAGCATAAGATATTGTAATTTTGAAAATAATTTTTACCTAAGGTTCCTGTTGTGTCGTGAAATTGTTCGCGAAGTGTCGGCACTTTTGTTCTCGAAGGATCGCGTGATTGTTCCTGAAATGTCGTTGGTCGGATATATTCGTTCCTAAAGTGTCGACAGCTTGGTTGATGGCTGGGTATTTTGAACGAGTTTGGGAGTCTGATTCGCATAATCCCTTCAAACGGGATGTTTGGACGCTTCGTCGAGTCGGTCGACACACTACTAGTTCACGGCAAGTCGTCACTTCGAGAACGCGACAGCTATTAGCGTCCCAAGTATTCTCAAATTAAAGTGTGAACCGATTGCGTTCGTGGTATCGTTTCACATAGCCAATGAAAGCCTTCTGGTAATTGGCTGGGGTTCGTGCCTCATCGTCTTTCAGCCAGGTCCTGAAATCCTCGTGCAGAGCATGGAAGTCCCAACCACGAAAATGGGCGCGAACATACGTAAGCGTTTCGTCCGTTATGTATCCCGCAGCTTCGCGTTCTGTCATACCCTGTGAGAAGGGTTTTGGTTTCGTGTTAGCTTTGGCGTCTGTCGTCTTTGGGCTTGTTGTCCGCTGTATGTCCTGCGAGTCTGGAGTTGCTTGAGGCCGCTTGTCGACGATCCGTGTCATGCGGAGTAGTGGTTCTTTAGCATTCACAGCATTTTCGAGAGCCAAGTTATAGCCGGGAATCTCATTGCGTTTAGCGATCGCCGTAATTTCAAACTTGAAACGTCGATACGGCCCTTCCGCACCAGACTTCTCGAACAGAGTTGGGAGAGCAATTGCAAAGCCCCCCTCCCCTGCTCCTCCGGCATGCTTGCGTGCAACTTTGTATAGCCAACGCTCGCGGCCACCTGTGATATTAAAATAAGCACGGTCGATAGCAAGAACACCGCCATTCATCAGAACGCCATCGTAGAACCAGCTAGAAAGAGCCAGTTGCATTCCACGTGAGCGCTCGGTTCTTTCATCAACCAACTGGCTCCAGCTATCCAGCCAAGAAAATGTAGCTTCGCGTCTTTGGTCAGCGCGGATATTGGTTTTGACAGTCGTTGATTGGAGGCGGTCAAGAGACCCCGCTAGCAATTCGTACGACCTTCCGGTCGTGGGTCTGCCGATAGCGCGCAACAAGTCATATGGCATTATGTTTATGACGCGAGGGATATCATTTACCCCCCTGCCCTTCATGTCGTTTAACATACTGGCGCAGTAGATTAAGATATCTGCATCCCATATTGTCGCCATTCCATAATCCGGGTTGGCTGAAACATGTACCCAGATTTTGCCGTCAGGTGACGTGTAATCGATGGGCTTAATCCGCTTTGATTTGGCAAGACTAAAGAAGGGGCGTTCCATCATTTCGCGCTGATCGCGCAATGAAAGGTCTGACAAATACGGTAGAAATAGGTCGATTTGTTCTGGTGGTGCCACGGGCTTTACGCGCATCATTGGTTTGGCCCCAAAGGTATAGAGGTAAAGGGTTTCCCCAGGGAAAGAATGGTGTCGTCCCAATTTCGACTAAACTCTAATTGAACGATGATTTCCCCGGGGAAATTTTTTGCTCTGCCCATGCGTTCTATCTCACATTTATCGCGCAAGGCCCCTGCCCTTGGCGTCCAGCGCGGCAAGCGCCGCCTTTACCAAATCCAATACTTCGGCTTCACCCGCCCCCGATCCGTTATGCAGACGCAGCGTGATTCCGTTGCGATTGGAGGACAACACTGACAGCGCTTTTCGACCGTGCTTCGAGTCGGCCTCAAACAGCAATTCGCCTTGTTCAGCACCTTGCCCTGCAGACATCAGCGCCTTCACGACGTCGCTAGCTCCTATTGGCGGAAGCCCTTGTTCAACGCGATTAGCTTGTTCCGCGCGAATTTCTCCTGCTGTAGTCCTAACTTTGGAAAAGCCACTTGTATCACCTTGCCTATCTAACAGGTCTAGAAACTGGGCTAAAGGGTAAACAGTCTTTAGCTGGATATCCCCACGCTCAGAAAAGGCCGCTACCGCCCATTCAGGTAACGATGCCACCTTCAACATTTTTGAGAGCCAGCCTTCAGAAACGCGCAATCGTTCAGCCATGCGCTTCTGCTTTCCGCCATAATAGCCGGAAAGTGCCTGAAGATAATTCTGTGCGCGCTCAAAATCAGACACATCACGGCGTGCGCGGTTTTCAACGTCGGCAAGCCGAAACGCGCTCTCGTCATCGAGGACATGGACCTGCGCAAGGAACATCATATCCGGCCATGAGTTTCTACGAAGCCAAGAAATCGCCCAATGCCGCCGCGTGCCGGCAATCACCTCATAGTCGTAAGTAGAATCTCCTTCTACACGGCGAACAATCGCGGGAACTTTCTGGCCCCCCTCTGATAAAATCGCGTCGATCAAATCCCGGCAATTTGCTTCATTGAGCCCCGCTTGATACCGTGCATTTCCAGACCACACTCGTACTCTGCTTGGATCAAGCAGCAGTTGCGTAATCTGGCGCACATCTCCAGAAGCGATTTTGGCCAGCGCGTTATCACGAGACAACAGAGTACTGCCACGCTTAGCGCGCTGATGTTCAAATGCTTGATCGACCGGGGCATGCTCCGTATCGACCGGATTTGCCTCAGTGGGCGTGCTCAAAAGCTCATTGAGGTAATCAAGCTGACGTTTTGACATTGCGTTAATCCAAGTCCGAAGTTGCGGGGATGGGGGGAGGGAAGGGCAGAAACACTCCTTCGGCCAGTATGCTCCAGTATGATAAGGCTAAGCCATACCGAACAGCACCGGGAACACGGGCACTCAGTATAGTCCTTAGTGGGAAGGTAGTGCACGGTATGGCCATTAAACGGCCCTCATTAGAAGAGCGGGGTTGCTTGCTGAAATACGGCCCCAGCGCCGCCTAATTAGCTGTTCGACTTGTGCAAACGCCTCATCCAGATTCTGGCGACATCGCTTATGGGTCTTTGGCGTCCCGACAGGCCGTTCAAGCTCATAAACAGTCATCATCCGCAATGCCGCGTGGCTGATTTCTGCCGACTCTAGCAACGAAACTGGGAGTAGGGCAGGGCCAAACGCTTGCTCCATCACTTTTTGTACCATTGAGTGGCTAGGATCGTTGGCGTCAAACTTCGAACACATCAGGCGCACAAAATCATAATCAACTTCGATGCCGGCACCACTTAATTGCTCTAGGACTTGGTCCATCATCGATAAAAACTGGACAGTAGAACAAAAGTCGGGCGTGGTTGCCGCTAGTGGTACCAGAAGCGCATTGGCTGCTTGCATAACCGCTAACGAAATCGTCCCGAGGGCAGGGGGGGGGTCGAGGATCACTACATCGTAGTTTCGCGCCAACTTAGCCAACCCTTCGCGCAGTTTGCGAAACCGGGCAGGTAGCACGCTTCCACCACGCGATCCTGCGGCTGCGAGTTCATATTCAACGTCGAACAACTGCAGATTTGAGGGAATGAGATCAACATTGGGCCAGACCGTTGCCTTAACCGCATAGGCTAAATCATCCTCTGTCGGCTCCAGTGCCAAATAGGGGTAGAGCGTTTCTTCTTGTCGGATCGCGAAATGAGGATTGAAGCCAAAAAGTGTAGTCGTTGTAGCTTGACTGTCACAATCCACAACCAACACTCGATAGCCTGCAATACCCAAATAATGCGCCAAGTGAGTTGTCAGGGTGGACTTTCCAACGCCGCCCTTGAAATTCTGAACCGCGATGATTGCAGGTGGGTCCTGCTCGCGCCTCCGTGGGGACGCACCTAAGACCTCCCGCATATTCAACAGCGCCGAGATATCATATCCCAATCTTCGCCCGGTCTCGCTTTCAGGTGCTGGGGGAAGTCGGCCATCCTGCTCTGCCATCCTGATGCGATTTGTGGAGCACCCCAAAAGTTCAGCTGCTTCGGCTATCCCAAAACGAACTTGTAAGCCCTTCCTCGCGCCTGGAAGAAAGGCTGTACGCCGGAGCCGTTCGACCATTTCCTCGCCTGCTTGCGCTAAAGCGCCGATGCGGCTTGCTTCAGAGCTATAGTTATCTTGTACCACGTTTTCATCCTTTTGCAGTCGGCGAAGGCCAATTGAAGGAATTTGAGCATATCTTTGCGATGTTTCGTTCAATCTTGCAATTTGGCTTAACAAGTCATTAATTTTGGTGGTCAAAATTGAGATCAGACACAAAAGAACTTGAAAAACTTAAGCCATATGGTCCACACACAATATCAAGTCCTGCGCCCTTTGGGCTTCGTGGTCGTACGTAACGCACTTCATGCAGGGCCTCGCAGGCAGCTGAAAATACGCATGTTTATTTATACCGTTCGCTAAAAGCATTCAAAAATGGCAGACAGCCAGCGCATCGCTGGCACGCAGCCATCAATGTGATGGCGAGCAGCCAGCATTGTGCCAGCAGACAGCCAGCAATTTGCTGGCAGGCAGCCAGCGCTCTAATGGCGAACAGCCATCGCAAAAGTCGCTGGAAGGGTTTCGATCACTCAATAAATCCGGTGAGATATTTTGGCTCCTTATTCGCAGCTTGTGGTAACCTGCGTCAGGGATCGTCACCCGAAGGGCCCAGACGGCGCAGCTGGCTCGGTGAGCGCTTTTGGCGCGAATAGAGCCCGACCCGGCTTGCGCCGGGGACGCCCGCAAAAACCCATGCGTAAGGCTAGAGTTGGCTCACGCATCTGGATTCTGCGGGCCTTGCTGGACGATTCAGAGGCCAGAATGGCCTTGGGACTATTGGAGGAATTATTATTGGCGGAACAAAAATGGGTTATCGAACGACTGCAGCAAGAGTTCGATCATTTCAGCGAGAAACTGGCCTGCTTAGATCCTGAAGACTTAGCGTTACCCTTGGCCCCGATTTTACCCCAAAGCATGGCCTTGATTGGACAGGATTTTCCAACGTTAGGTGAATTTTCAAAACAAAAGGGCGAAGAGATTTTCCACTCGGAGATCTACCAACGCCTCGGCGGGGCCCGACTGGCGGGGCTTCCCAGATGGCTGCTCGATCAGATTCAAAACAAGACCTTCGGCCAGAGTATCTGCAAATTGAGACGGGGAAACGAGCCTGGCGAATGGCGGCCTAGGGACATGGAGTTTGCGTGGCACAGGGCCTGCGACGAGATCTTAAAAGAAGATAGCGCAAGCACTTGGCTCGATGTGCCGGTTCGTGCTTTTCGGATGAGTGAACGGGCGAACAGGGCCTTTCAGGGCCATATCGAGGGCGTGATTAGCTTGAGACAGATCCTTGAGCTTCCCTACAGAGCTTTGAAAAGCGGTAGGGCTGTGGGTGCAAGTTGTCGCGGGGAGTTTTTGGAAGTTGTTGCGGCGTGTCGCCAAGCTTCACGCGAGCAGGATGATTTCTGCCAGTGGCGTCATCCTTTAGTGCGCCCCGTATCGACGCATGTGGCGGTCATCCAGTCGGTTTTGGTGCGCAGGGAAGACTGGGTGCGACAATCTGCGTTTCGCAATCGGATCGAGACGCTATTTGAGTGGACGTGTCGGGATATTCAGCACAATCACGGCCACTGGATTTTTCAGCACGATCTTGAAGAGGCTGCCAAGGAATTCCGGCCCCTGTTTGATTTTGCCAAACTATTTCAAGCAATGGGCAATCTTGGAGAATTGACCCGTCGGAGCGGCCCACAGGGCAATGAATTTGAGGGAATTGGGCCGGCGGCATTACTCGATCTCACCGAGTTTTTGATCTGGTGCCGGGATATGAGGCAACCCGGCATGGTCGCGCAGGCTGCATAAAAGCTTCAGAGGGGACGGGCGAGGGCTTCAAAGCGGGGGTGGGTCTCGACAAGATCGGGTGCCCAGAGAAACCAGGTGCAATCCATGGCGGGATTTCCTCGGCCTCTAAAATCGAGACGGAAGGACACAGGCAAAGTGTGGGTTGGCCGCGTGAGCGGGTTGGCGCTTAGTTTAACGCCTGTCCGATTATGGAAAAATTGGGCTTTTAGGAGGAGTGCCATAAAGCGCGGCCGATGGATGAGAAGGCTATGCTCGATGAAGGCTGACGCCTGATCCCAGGGAGGATTGGTGATGATGGCCAGCGGCGAGAAGGGCGCATCGGCCGCCGAAGAGGCCAGATAATCTGAGACAACATGATCACCGCGATCGATGAGGTCATTTTCAAAGACTTTACAGCCATGGGCGCGAAGGACGCGGGTGATATGATGATTGCCGCAGGCGATTTCCCAGACTTGAGCGGGCAGGGCAGGGCCTAACCAATTGACGAGGGCCAGAGTGGCCGCAGGCGGGGTTTCATAGAGATCATGATCGTTTCGGCCGTCGCTTGGATTGCCTCCAGCGATTGCGGCTCCGAGACTGCTTTCAGACATAGACTTGCTCCCTAAAGTTATCTTTTTGGAACACAGCCTTGGCCTTGTCTCCGCGCTTCAACGAAACAATTTTTCGTCGAGCGTAGCCTTGAGGTTACCTTCTAACTCAAGCAACTCATTGTATATTTCGCGGCCGTTTCTGAGCCGGTCTGTCTCATTTGAGCTGGCGGCAAAGTCGTTAAGTTTATTGTTGATTTTAGAAATCGTTTCCTCGATTGGAGCCCCTATTTGCTGCGTTAACATTGAGCGATGGCGTGCTAACTCCGCCGTCAGCTCTCTGACCATCTGGGCATCACTTTCACTTGATGCTCCTCTGCGAGCATTTGGACCTGCGCCAGGCCCATATTTGTCCATTGAACGTGAGGCCGCTATGAGACGTCCATTGAGCTTGCTAAGTTCCCCGTCTTGGCTCCGTTGAACTATTTCATCCCGCATTCTTTTGGCTTCTTTGGCCGCGGTACGTGCCTGCCTAGCCTGCCAAATTGCTATCCCGGTTCCGATGAGTGTCACGACGGTACTGAACCACGTCAGGAAGTCTGTTAGGGTCATCAAATTGCCCCTATGACGCGAGCTATATCCTGTTCTGACAATTCATATTTATTCGGGATAGAGTTCCAACGCGTCAGCATTTCTTGATATGTTGCTAGCATGGGGGTGTGGCTGTTGAAGGTTGGAAATTGTCCTGGCTTTAGTTCTTCATATCTTTCCAGATCTATGATGAAATATCGGACATATGCCCTTAGATGGGCTTCATTGTTGCCGTCAAATCCGCGAAACTTAGCTAACCTCTCAGACTGTAACGGGTGATCACGCTCTAAGCGCTGAAGTCCGAACGTAATGGCGCGGTACATGTCGAGGACGTCTAAAATTTCTTGGCATTGATCTGCGGTTAACCCGACACTTATGTCTTCGAGTAACCAGTCGTAATGCAGTTCATACCCATTTTCCAACGCCTTTCTTTTATGAGCATATTCTGATCGTTCCTCTGGATATAGAGCTTCAAGAATTTTCAATTGATAAATCAAAGCCAGTCGTTCTTTTTTCGTAAGTTCCATAGCTGTCTCCGCGCTTAACTAAGCTTCGCACTAGATCTTTAGAATGGCGGGGCTTTGTCGCTTTAATTTTGAGATTGGAGCGGCCATTCATGGCCAGGTCAATCTCTACGTTAGCATAGTTAGATTCTGTTATAAAGTTAGCGCCTCTCAGCTATAGCTTTTAAAGGATATTTTTCAAATGGTTATGTGACTATGTTTGTGTGTGATATACCGATAAAGTGTGGGCGATATACCGAAAAACATGTGGGCGTTCTACAGAGTATTTGTGGGCGATATACCGACCTAAATGTGGGCGATATACCGTATCGAATTAGCGGGTGTGAAAGCTATTGTGGGCGATATACCGTATATTTGTGGCTATTTGCTGAAGCTAATAGTGCTGATTTGCAAGTGTGCCCGCGCTCACGCGTGAGCGGGATTTCCACATGCTCAATTCGCCCCCTAGAGAGGGAGGAGGGCACCTAATTCTAGCTATTTGTGTGTGCGATATACCGATAAGAAAAATGGCGCTTTTCTAGAACCTAATCTTCATTGTCTGCCTTCGCTTTTCGTACCCGTTTCGGCTTTCCTATGCCAATTGGCTTACCGTCGCCTTGGTTCGAGGTCTCGAATTTCGGGGTAACGACCACTAAAATTCTGTCGTTCTTAAGATCGCTCATATCGATCCCTTGTTCTGCCATTGCGGCTTCAAGTTCGCCATTTGGATCGCGCGTCATCGTGAAGGTGTAATCTGGGACACCGTCTTTGGCGATTATTGCCTTAAGGTCTCGCTTGAAGAAGCGCAGATCTTGAGCGGTACCAACCTTTTCAGCCAAACGAACTAGGCCAATGCTCCAATTGGGCTGCCGGCCGCAATGTTTGCGGGCGAGTTGATAGAGGCGTCTGGCCAAGCCACTATGAAGACGAAAATACTGTGGATTGATCGAAAGAACACGGCGATCTTGCACAATCGCGCGGTACATCCAGTCACACAGTTCGACTTCAACGCCTCTCATTCGACGTGTCCCATCTGGTCGAGTATCCTCAATGACACGCCAGGCCGAAATCCAAGTAAAGCCGCGTCGTTCAGTTGAGTCGCCTGCAGCGATCGTGGTTTTGACTGAGGTCGTGTTTAGCCTCTCCAAGGCATCCAAAAATAGTGTGTAGGCCTGAAGCCCTTTGCCACGACCGGTCAGTTTAAGAAAATCGTGAGCGGCAAAGCGGATCTTTCGCTCGAGGGGGAGACCTCGCCCAAGTCGATCGTTTAGGATGCTCGCGCAATAAATCAGGACGTCTCGATCCCAGATTGTCGCAATCCCACGAGGTCCAGGGCTCACTTGGATGGAAATTGTTCCGTGATCATAGATCATCGGCTCGCGCTGTGGCCGTTTCGTGAGACTAAAGAATGGATGTTCGAGTGTGGCTTGCTCATCGCGCAGTGGGGCATCGATCATGCTGTCCAGGAACAGGTCGATTTGCTCTGAGGTAGCCATCTTTTGTGTCCGATCTACCGAATCGAGGCTAGGGGTAGTGTGTGTGATATACCGTGCCCGTGTGCGATATACCGTGTCAACCGATTCTGCCGTATAGCTCACACAGATCATAAGTATCGTTGGCTGCTACCTGATAGGCGATGCCAATACGTGTTGGCGCTCGCGCCCGCTCTTTGAGCCACTTGCTGATGAGCCTAATGCCTCGTTCTTTAGAGGGGACGATTAGCTCCTGATATTGTCCTTGAGTGCCAATTCGCCCCCAATGGCGCCGGATGACCCATGTTCCGAAGAGATCTTGGCCGAACTCAATTGCATACGCGCGAGCGATATTTCTATTTTTATCAACGGCTTGAAGATCTACGACGCAGTTCATCATTTTTCTATTCCGAGCTGAGGGCTTTGACGTACTCTGAGCGAGGCCAGCGCCAGTTTCGGTCATAGCGATGTTGAGCCGCTGTGATCACTTGTGGCTTTTTAAACTCTTGTGATAACCCGACATTAAATTAGCATTCAAAAGTTCAGCATTATGGTTAGTATGTTTGGAGCCAACTTATGAGATCAGCCCTACAAGCTTTGCCTAGCTATATAGCGAATGGCTTTTTTGCTTTTGTTTTGTTATTTTCTAGTGCGCCGCAAGCTCAAATTAGTGCACAAGGCTCTGTTTTAAAAAACAAAGAGGTTGATGCGTATGTTTTGGAGAATAGTCATCTTCCACATACACAGCAGGCCAAAGGTCAAGCAGCGGATCCGTTTTCCGATCCGGTGGCAACTCCCCCAAGTAGTCTAAATTTGCTTGTTGAGATACCCTTTACCCAAAAACTTCCGGAATATGAGCCCGGCCCAAAATGGAAGTATAGTCTTGCCGAAAAGGCGTTGGAACTAAGATATTTCGTCGATTCTTTGGTTATGATGGCCCCAGATTGGGAGGGTTATGAGCCCAAGACCGATTTTTATGCGGATACTGCGGCGATAGATATCTCAAGTTCTAAGGAAGCGTTTTCTGGCGGACTAAGACAGAATGGTTTCGGCGTCCAGGTAAGCGTTGTAACTGAAATGACAACCACCCGAGGGATTATGTCGAGGGCGACCAGAAAAGGGGAGAAGGTCCGGCCTGGAATTGAGGATAGTACTTATCTTCATAGCTTCAACATTGATCCTGAAAAGGCCAAGGTGCTAGTTTCACACTTGAAGGTTGTAATACTTGCACGAGCTGTCCCTTGGCGACCGGGTGACTTCGTCCAGTGTGCAAGCCGGTATTCTGCTCCTACGATCAGTGATCCTCGTGAATTGGTTCAAGCATCCTGTTATCTGAGCAGCGAGATAATCGCAGTGAGATTTGTAGATGACAGAGACGGTGCCATAATTCGGGAATGGCTGCGGTAGCGAAGGTGTTTAACCCATTTTGCTCTTCCAACAGTATCTTGTTTAGGCCGATTGTCTTGATCTGAGCTGAGATAAGCCATCAGTTTTTATTGCTGGCATCCTTTGTGTTAGAAGCAATTTCATCAAGCAGATTGCTCTCCAATAACATTGACCCTGGGGCCGCATCATGGCTTACATTGAGGTCAATTTGGGGGGTGTATCGTTAGCAATTTCACGGTACATGTTACGAATGGCATCAGCACAGCAACTCATAGGCCTGGTAAAAAGCCACGCGGAGGGAGACTCCGATCGCTTCTTCGATTTGGCAATGCAACTTTCGGCTGCAGAAGAGCAGAAGGGCCATATCCGCTTGGCCGAGCAATTGCGTCAGTGGGCAAACGCTGGGCAGCTACCAAAGCGGGACAATTCGAGAACGCCGAGCCTGACAGCCATTGCCACCCCTCGCGGAGATCTGGCTCAGTTTTTGTTCGCATCTTATCCCAGCGAGCGATTGAACAGTGTCATATTGCCTTCCTCCATTGTAGACGAGCTATCTCAAATAGTAGTTGAGACAAGGATGAGGGAGAAGCTGGAGGAAAAGGGTCTGACACCTCGTAGGCGGGTTTTGTTGTCCGGTCCACCTGGCACTGGCAAAACGATGACTGCTCACTGTCTCGCAGGCGAGCTTCAGTTTCCACTCTTCTCGGTTATGCTACATGGCCTCATTACAAAATTTATGGGGGAAACCGCGCAGAAGTTGAAGTTGGTCTTTGATGCCATAAAGACAACTCGCGGGGTTTATCTGTTCGACGAGATTGACGCGTTGGCTGCGGCTAGAGGTGAGGGGAATGACGTAGGCGAAGCACGTCGGGTGCTAAACTCATTCTTGCAATTTTTAGACGAAGATACCGGTCCATCCATTGTAATTGCCACGACAAATCTCGCCGAAATACTTGATCGGGCTGTTTTAAGGCGGTTTGATCTAGTTCTTTCGTACGAACTCCCTGATGCAGCATCTATCCGGCAGGCTATCGAACGTCGCCTAATTGGGTTTTCCCATGAGAACCTGTCTTGGGCGAACGTGACAAATTGCGCCGTCGGCTTATCGACTGCGGATGTTGTGGCTGCCGCCGAGGACGCAGCGCGGCGAGCTGTTCTCGGCGACAGGGACAATATTACGACTCTTGATTTGATAAATTCATTAGAGCGCCGGCGGTCGCTGCAGGGAATAGGTAGAGGTGTGAATGCGAAGGAATTTAAAGCACTTTCTGCTAAACGACCTAGGAAGCGCGCATCCGTTTAAGGCTAAAGGCGGCGGCGGAGGCAAGTCGCCTAGTGATGTGCTGGATCGTACAGGGCATGCACGATCACTTTTGCATGCACTAGACCAACTTCCCCCCATTGTCGCCCAAGAGTTACCTGGTGTTTACCTTCAGGTTAATGGTCGCCCTAATGAGCCTCTTGCTAAGGAAAGTCTTGGTTCAAGCGGGATTGAATTGTTGCGAGCAGACATTGAGACACAAGGCGGGGCGAGAATTGAAAAGGCTACATTGTTTGCTACCGCCACAGGTGTTGAAAACCTGCGGAAGAAAATTTTGAAATTTGAGTCTGAGGACAACCCGGACCGGGTCAAGGACGGCCGAATTATTCAAGGTCGTCCCAAAAATGCTGACCTAATTCAGAGTATAGCGGAGATTACTGAAGCAGGATTGCGGGCGCTTTGGCGCAGCCCGCCGGAGAAGTTTCCACTAGGCGAGGGCAAGATCAGCTGGGAAGTCTGGCTGGATCCCTGGTCGGCGGATCAGTTTTTCGCTAATGGCACGGATTATGGTGTGGAAATAAGTCCTGATCGGCTAGAGTTTCCCGAAGACATAGTTGTTAGTTGTGATGCAACGCATGATGAGATTGCTCTAGCAATTAGAAGGCTCGGCGGCGTAAGGGCACTCGCTGCACCGGCTTCGGCCGTCGATTTTTTCGATTCCATGGACGTTGTTGAGCAAGTTGATTGGGTTGAGAACCTAGTTCAGCGGACTGAATATCTTGACGAGCCTGGTGCAGGATACATCACACTTCTGGATACTGGCGTTTCTCGTGCCCATCCACTAATTGCACCAGCTTTAGCTATTGGCGATCGGCATGCAGCCGACCCTGCTTGGTCGTTGAACGACGTTAAAGGACACGGAACCGAACTCGCAGGGCTCGCTCTTTTTGGAGACTTAAGTGTTCCATTGCAATCAATGCAGACTGTTAGAGTTGGGCATCGATTAGAGTCTGTAAAGTTGTTGCCAGACGCTGGTTTTAACCCGCATTTTTTGCTCGGCATTAGGACTCGGCAGGCCGTCGATGTCGTTGAAGCAACAGAGCGGAGACGCATTTTCGCGATGGCTGTTACTACTTCCGATGATACGCCCCATGACGGCGCACCCACTTCTTGGTCCTCCGAGCTTGATCAGCTCGCTTGTGGCGCTTCCGGCGAGAATAGCAATTCTAGATTGTTTTTAGTATCTGCCGGCAACACGGATAATTCGAAGTTTGGCGCTGGCAATTACCTAAACATCTGTGACAGTCGGGACAGTGAAATAGAATCTCCTGCTCAGGCGTGGAACGTCATTAGCGTCGGTGCCTTCACCGAGAAGACAGCTCTTCCAGCCGGTCAAGGGCTAGTTGCTACCGCTCCCCTAGGCGATTTGTCACCAAATTCTAGAACTGCGTCATGGTCGTCCACTTGGCCAATAAAGCCTGACATCGTTTTGGAGGGCGGGAATTGGGCTGTAGGCAACGCGCCTCCACCAATGGAGCACCATTGGCTCTCTCTGCTCACGACCCGACATTTATATCCATTGCGGTCGTTTAGTCTCACAAACGCCACGAGTGCTGCAACAGCCTTGGCGGCGAAGCAGATAGCGGAACTATGGTCGGATTATCCATCGCTCTGGCCTGAGACGATTAGGGCGCTGTATGTTTCATCAGCACGTTGGACCCCGCAAATGCGGGCCCATCTTCCAGCAAATCCAACTAAGGCGAGCTATACGCCACTTTTCAATCGATATGGATTTGGTGTTCCAAATTTGGATAGAGCGCGGCGCAGTGCGTCCAACGCAGTTTCTTTAGTCATACAGGACACGATAACTCCCTATGGTTTGTCGGAATCTGGCAGTGATGTCCATAAGGAGATGAGGATTTTCCAACTGCCTTGGCCAATTGAAGCGCTGCGTGGTCTAGGTAATTCAAACGTAACTCTCAGGGTTGCCCTCAGCTCCTTTATTTCGCCCAATCCTGCAGAAGCCTCGCGCGGGTCGCGATATCGGTATGCTTCCCATAATCTTCGCTTCAAGTTGAACAGGGCTGGGGAAAATGAGCGACAATTCATGTCGCGTATTAGCAGGGCCGTTGACCACGGGGACCCAATTGTCAAGGAAGATGACAATTGGGAATTTGGAAGTGATCGCCGGGACGTTGGATCACTTCATATAGACCAACTTACATGCAGGGCATCTGATTTGGCTCGTCGCAATTTCTTAGCAGTTCACCCAGTTGCTGGGTGGTGGAAGTCGAGGGCGAAACTCAATTCGGGCGAGCCTGTTGTCCGGTTTGCACTCATCGTAGAGATTGATACTCAAGATATTGAGGTTGATCTTCATGCCGAAGTGGAAGCGGCCGTTGTCAAAATCAACGCTGTGCAAGCGGTCGCCACATAAGCCGACAAGATATGTTTTGTTGCTCCTGGGCTTCTATGTTTGCTGCTGCAATGGAGCGTATAGAGTGACTGTAAGGATCTCCTACACAATTTGGATTTAGTGAAACCCACGAGATCTTTCCCTCTGACAAAATATCGATTTTGTAAGTGCGAAACGGGGATTAGCCGGCAGTGTCGCTATGTCCCTATATTGTCGCAAGTAGCCTCGTTTAAACATGTCCATTCGGCGAGGGCCACATACCGGTGAGGTATGAATTGGGCTAGGTACTGTGCGTATGGAGACGTATCACCAAAAATCCATTGCCAAGTTTCGTCTATGGTCTGCTTAGCGCCATAACAAGCCTTACAACGTTCTGCAGGTAGAGTTCTAAAGCGGACAATGATTTAGGTGACATAGTAATGCGCACCCCTTGAAATTGCGCCGCACTCATTACTGGTTGTTTCAATGCTTTCCAAAACACGACTTTTTCATCGTCTTTGACGTAGAAGCCCCGAATACCAGCCTTCGCAGTGTATCTAGTTCCCTCTATGAGTGCTATTGTTCATCGATGAAGCCGTTAATTTCAAAAATCCCTAAAACGGTCTGGGTTCTTGGCTTCGTCAGCATGTTCATGGATATTTCTTCGGAGATCATTCACGCTCTGCTACCAATCTTTATGACGTCCACCTTGGGCATTAGTGTTGCAATGGTGGGCTTGGTAGATGGAATTGCTGAAGCGACCGCCAGTATCACAAAAGTGTTTTCTGGCTACATTTCAGATCGAACAGGCAAGCGAAAGCCGCTCATCTTGCTGGGCTATAGCCTTGGCGCATTTTCTAAGCCCCTATTCGCGATTGCGCCAAGTCTGCTGCCAATATTGGGTGCCCGTTTTGCTGATCGCATTGGTAAAGGGATACGCGGCGCACCCCGTGATGCCATGGTGGCTGATGTATCGCCGCTTGAAATCCGTGGTCGCGCATTTGGTTTGCGCCAATCGCTGGACACTGTTGGCGCGTTCGCTGGCCCATTGATTGCCATTGGCCTTATGTTTGCTCTCGCCAACAACATGCGGCTTGTCTTTTGGATTGCCGTCATTCCAGCAGTCATTGCGGTGCTGCTCGTGATTGTTGGCGTTGAGAATATTCAATCACCGATGCGTGAATCGCGCGCGCCGATGCGTTTCACCGACTTGGGGAAGCTGGGGAGTGCATTTTGGAAGGTCGTCTTTATCGGTGTGCTTTTCAGCCTAGCGCGGATCAGCGAGGCATTTTTGATTCTGCGCGCCAATGGTGAAGGTTTGCCGCTCGCCTTGACCCCACTTGTGCTCGTCGCCATGAATATTGTTTACTCGATCGGCGCTTATCCAGCTGGAGTTTTGTCTGACCGCTTCCCGCCGCGACGACTACTTTTGCTTGGGATTACGGCTCTGGTTGCAAGCCATATCATCCTCGGTTTTGCCGATGGCCTCCTAGCCGTGTTTGTTGGTGTGGCGTTGTGGGGCATTCATATGGCCTTAACGCAAGGCATATTGTCCCGCATGATTGCCGATAGCGCGCCATCGTCATTAATAGCCTCGGCATTTGGCATTTACAGTCTGATGACAGGGTTGGCACTGCTGATCGGAAGCGCAGCCGCTGGACTATTGTGGGACGTGAAGGGGCCCCACATCACATTCTTTGCCGCGGCAGGGTTAGCTGGTGCTGCAGCGCTCGCACTCGCGACCTTCCGTAACGCTCCACCTGTTTCATCACTATCTAATTGAACTTACGTTTCTTCACGAGAGGCGCTTAGTTGCCCCAAACGAAGATGAAACCAACTTCCGCACAAATAGATACCGCCAGTCTATGTCAACTTGAGCCCTACAGCCCAACCGCTCTAAAGCAGCACTTAGGATATGGCTTTCTGGTAGAGCGAGAGGTTGGTTTATACGAGTTGAGTTGTTTGCGCTTTGACGTGTTCATTCGCCAAAGGGCGAAGATAATGCCAAATGAGAACAGGCAGCAGTAGCAAGCTCATGAGCGTTGACGTTATCAAACCCCCCAGAATCACAATTGCCATTGGCCCTTGAATTTCTCGACCCGTTTGGCCTGCTTGAAGGACCAAGGGCAATAAGCCCAATGCGGTTACCAGCGCTGTCATGAGAATGGGTGTTAGGCGTTCGCGGGCCGCTTGCATCACAGTCTCCCGTGTCCAAGGCAAGTGTTCGATATCGAGCAGATGCTGGGTATGAGAGATCAAGAGGATAGCGTTGCGCGCGGCAACCCCAAAAAGGGTCACAAAACCAACCAGTGCCCCCAAAGACAATATGCCATCTGTTAAAGCAACACCCGCTACACCTCCCGCTAGGGCAAAGGGAACGCCCGACAGGATAAGGACCAACGGTCGCCACCCACCAAAGGCTAGATATAACAAGCCGATTATGGCAATAGCTGCGATACCAACATTGAGCGACAATTGGGCCGTCGCAGCGGCCTGACCGTCTGCTGTTCCCCCGTAACTTAGCACAACGCCGTCGGGCAGCGCGATTTGTTGAGCAATAGCCGCCTTAGCGCGACGGACAAAGCCCGTGACGTCGCCTTTCGGATTGGCAGTGACGATCTGGCGACGCACCCCGTCTTCGCGCGAAATGGCCGTGCGGCTTGGGGCCACAGAAATAGTAGCAATCGCGGATAGCGGAATGCTGGCACCGTGATTGGTGACGACTTGGGTGTTGCCAAGTGCTGTGGGGTCATCAGATGTCGCGGGGATGGTCATCACTACGTCTGCGACACGTGAGCCTTCTGTTGCTTGGCCAAGAATCAGGCCGCGCCCACCCATCGCGATCGCGTCAAACGCCGCGTTCGCCGAGACGTCTTGCGCGGTCATATCGGCGGGGCGAAATTGGACTTGCAAAGCAGGTGCGGGTTCGCTGACTTTAACTTGCACATCTTCAGCCCCCGCCACACCGCCCAAGACTTGCGCAACCTTGCCAGCTGTTTCGTCTAGTACATCAAGGTTTTCACCTGAGAGATTGATAGCAACGGCGGCCGTTTCCCCCGATAGGCTCTCCCCGATGCGGTCGCCCAGAAAGGTGTTCACTTCGCTTTCAGCACCGGGAATAGACGATAGTGCGTCTTGGAAAGCAGCTTCAGCTTGGCCTTGGTGATGCGCGCTCAGGCCATGTTTGAGCTCAACGTGAAACTCAC
>VYLF01000074.1_pt1 | contig 61019 bp, 43 predicted proteins | sample 5114371 | NCBI WGS metagenome assembly VYLF01 (sample SAMN12291773, study PRJNA351875) | freshwater metagenome | isolation source: freshwater lake | place: USA: Michigan, Kent Lake | collected 2013-08-15 | reverse complement strand
GGTTTATGGTTGGGTTTCGTGCCTCAACCCAACCTACAGTTTCGTAGGTTGGGTTGAGCGAATAAATATGTTAAGGAAAACCTCTCAATTCTCAGGAAAAGCGAAACCCAACAGCCAACACCTAAATCCGTCTGAATCTTTTTGTTGGGTTGCCTTGGGTGTATTGTTGGGTTTCCTTACGTCAACCCAACGGACGATAATTGCTATGATTACTATAGGATTTAAAAAAGTAAGTTGAGGTAAACTATGAAAACTCTATCATTTAAAGACATCCAATTTATTATCGAAGCTCTCGAAGCCCTTCTCAAAAATTATAGTGACCGTATTCAACAACTAGAAGCTCTCGAAAACTATGAAGATGAAATTTCAGACTTAAGTAATGATTCTCTATTTTTACAAGAATTAATTACTGACTTACAAAATCAACAAACAAAATAATTGGCTCTACTTGTGCCTGAATTTGATTTGAAAAAGATGCCTTGACAAACATTAATTGGCCTATTGTTATCTGATTTACCCAATTCTTTCAACTCCTCAACTAAATGAGATACATCTAATGCCTGAAAATCTCCTTGTTCCAACTGACCTATTGTTGTTATCAGCCATAATTGAAAATATTCTTCATAGAGTTCTGATTTAGTTATCATAATTGCTTCGATAATAGTTAATCTAGACTTAATTATACTCTATTTTGCAGATTTCGGATGTTTCTAGCGGTAAATGTTAAGTTTTATTACAGGATTTAACATTTGCGCCTATGCCCTATTCCCTTATCATTAGGATAAGCTGTTAATTATAGCGCTTTTCACGTTACTGAGGTATCGACAAGTTTTGCTAACAAAGGGTTTCAGCCCCTTGCTCATGCCTCATTCTGATGAAAACTGCTATAAGCATTTAAATTGCTTGTTGAGATCAGGCACTCTTGCAACAGTAAAGGGATGGGCGGTTAAAATACGTCTTAGCTTAAGGACTATAGAATATTATGAGACTAGAAAGAGAAGATTTTGATTGGGCGGTACAACAAAACCTAATTACTGCCAGCCAAGCTGAAAATTTATGGACGGCTTTTTTATCCCGTTATCCCCAAGAAGATGAAGTTAATCGCCCTCGCTTTAATTTCGCTAATGTGGCCTATTATTTTGGGGCATTAATTGTTATCTCCGCCCTGGGATGGTTTATGAACAAAGCTTGGGAGAGTTTCGGCGGTGCAGGCCTATTTTTTATCGCCCTGTTTTATGCAATTTGTTTTATTTTTGCGGGGAAAAATCTCTATTTTCAGCAAAATCTCAAAATCCCCGGCGGCCTTTTATTTACCATGGCAGTGGCAATGACTCCCTTAGCAATCTACGGTTTACAACGCTGGACAGGATACTGGCAAGGGGTCGATCCGGGCATTTATCGAGATTTCCATACATGGACTAAAGGCAGTTGGTTTTTAATGGAATTAGGCACGATTATCGCAGGATTAATAACTTTGAGATTTGTTAAATTTCCTTTCTTAACTGCACCCATTGCCTTTAGTCTGTGGTATATGTCAATGGACTTAACCCCTTTACTATTTGGAGAGAACGAATATACATGGAGAATGCGACTCTGGGTATCCTTTTGGTTTGGAATTGCCTGTTTAATAACTGCCTATTTAATTGATGTACGTCAGCGTCGCAGTCGGGGAGATTTTTCTTTTTGGCTATACCTATTCGGATTAATTATGTTTTGGTTTAGTCTATCTCTCCTAATCGATGATAATGAAGCACAACGATTTTTATACTGTTTAATTAACTTGGGATTGATGTTATTATCCGTCCTGCTAAAAAGAAGATTATTTGTGATTTTCGGAGGTATCGGAGTATTTGCCTATCTTTCCTATCTCTCCTATCGTCTCTTTGCCGATTCAATTTTCTTTCCCTTTGCCCTAACCGTCCTAGGACTTGGTATTATCTATATGGGAGTTTTATATCAGCGTCATTACCCAACCCTCGCTAGATTTATTGAAAGTTATATTCCTCTCGAATGGCGCAATTTATTCCCCAAAGATAGATAATTAGGAGAAATGGGGATATGGGGACATGGGGATATGGGGATATGGCGGAAATGGGGAGATAGGGGATGGGGGATAGGGGCAATGGGGAGATTCAACTAAAAAACCCCAAAACCCCAAAACCCCAAAACCCAACACCATCTTTTTTACTTTTATGAAAATACTTATCGTTGATGATGAAAAAGAATTAACCGAACCCTTAGAACAAATTCTTGCTCAAGAAGGCTATGAAGTTGATATTGCTGATAATGGTCGGACGGGGTTAGAATTGGCACAAGAGAATAATTATGACCTCTTAATTCTCGATTGGATGTTACCCCAGCAATCCGGATTACAAATCTGTCAACATTTACGCAATCAAGGGGACACCACTCCCGTTTTATTTCTAACCGCTAAGGATACCATAGACGATCGAGTGGCGGGATTAGATGCCGGCGCTGATGATTATTTAGTCAAACCCTTTCAACTGCGAGAATTATTAGCGAGAGTCCGCGCTTTATTGCGTCGTTCTCCCAATTTTGAAGCTAGTAATAGCAGTAAACTAAAATGTGCTGATTTAGAACTCGATAGCGAAAATCAAGTGGCCTATCGTCACGGTCGCACGATTAGTTTATCAGCAAAAGAAGTGCAATTATTGACTTTATTTATGACTCATCCAGGGCAACTTCTCACCCATGAACAAATTTATCAGCATCTCTGGTCAGAAGGAGAGCAACCTAATAGTAATGTGGTTCCTGCCCTGATGCGCTTACTGCGTCGTAAAATCGAAGCGCCTGGAGAAACGCCTCTAATTAATACTGTCTATGGGAAGGGCTACCGTTTCGGGGAAAATTAGGGAATGCTGAAGGATAATGAGAATACCAACTGATTACTGATTACTGATTACTGATATATGTTATCCTGCCTACAAATTCAAAATTTTACCCTCATCGATCGCTTAGAATTAACTTTCGGGAACGGATTAAATGTACTGACCGGTGAGACGGGGGCAGGAAAATCGATTATATTAGATGCGATCGATATTGTTCTCGGTGGTAAAGTCAATCATCGCGTCATCCGTCAGGGAAGCCAACAATCAACCCTAGAAGCGACTTTTTCTCTCACCCCAGAATTAATTGCTTGGCTAGAAAGTCAGGAAATTGACCTATTAGAAGATAATAGTCTAACAATCAGCCGGGAATTAGTGATTACTAATAATTCCTTGCGTTCTCGTTCTCGGATTAACGGAGTCGTCGCTAATCGCCAACAAATGGCGCAAATAAGAGATTTTTTGGTAGAAATCACCGCTCAAGGTCAAACAGTTCAGTTAATGGACGCTAATCGACAGAGGGAATTATTAGATCTCTACGGGGGTGAATCGCTGCTGCGGCAGCGGGAAAAGGTAGCCACAGCCTACCTTAACTGGCAAGAAAGCAAGAATATTTTAAATAATAGGTTGCAATCGGAACAAAATCGCCTACAAAGATTAGATTTACTAGAATATCAACTAAAAGAACTAGAATCAGCTAATTTAACCGCCGCTGACGAGTTGGAACAGCTGGAACAGGAAAGAAACCGACTCTCCCACGGTGTCGATTTGCAAAATTCCAGCTATCAAGTCTATCAACTACTCTACCAAAACGATCGCGATCAACCGGCCGTCGCCGATTTGTTAGGAAAAGCTGAAAATATCTTGACAAATATGATGGTTTATGATAGCAGTTTAGAGCCAATTTTAGAGATGGTGCGATCGGCATTAAATCAGGTGGTGGAAGCGGGACAGGAAATCAACGTTTATGGGGATAGTCTAGAGGCAGATCCCGAGAGATTGAACGAGATAGAAGAAAGAATTGTCCAACTTAAGCGCATTGGTCGCAAGTATGGCCCAAGTTTAGCCGAAGCGATCGATTATTATCAGAAATTACAGCAGGAATTAGCGGAGTTGACGGGAGAAGGACAATCTATTGAGGAATTAGAAAAAATTTGTCAGCAACAGGAAAACATCTATCGAGAAACTAGCACCCAGTTGACCTTTTTGCGACAAGAAACCGCTAGTCAACTAGAAAAACAATTGGTACAGGAATTAAAACCTTTAGCCATGGAAAAGGTGATTTTTGTCTGTCGGATTGCCCCGGGTAATCCTAGCAGTCTGGGAGTCGATCAAGTGGTCTTTTATTTTAGTCCGAATCCGGGGGAAAAAATCCAACCTTTATCCAGTACCGCTTCCGGAGGAGAAATGAGTCGTTTTCTCCTAGCGTTAAAGTCCTGTTTTTCCCAATCCCAATCGGCAGCGGCAACCCTAATTTTTGATGAAATTGATGCGGGAGTATCGGGAAAAGTTGCCCAGGCAATTGCCGATAAATTAGATCAATTAGGTCAACAATATCAAGTTTTGTGCGTTACTCATCAACCGTTAGTGGCTGCTTTAGCTGATCACCATTTTCGAGTTTATAAACAAATGATTGCCGAAGATAATCCCACTAATCTCTCGGAAATTCGCACGGTTGTCCGGGTTACTTCTCTCGATAATCGTCAGACGAGAAGGGAAGAATTGGCACAATTAACGGGAGGAAATTCGGCAGCAGATGCCATCGCTTTTGCCGAGTCTTTATTGGAGAAAGCGGCTGCCAAAAAACCGCAGGATTTAACCTTGAAATTGACTGATTAACCAACGTCCCACCTGACTTTGATCTCTGGTGCGTGCCTGTTGTAAAGCTGACTCTAAAACTGCGAGTTTTAAATTAGGTAAAACCTTTGATATATCAATTCTTTTGCTACCTTGATCGATTATTTCAAAAGCGAATATTTGAGGATCATTTACCTTAACACTCCAGTATTCACTAACTCCTAATTCTTCGTAGAGCAAGCGTTTATTACCTAAGTCATCATTGAGGGTAGATTTTGAGATTTCAATGACTAAATCTGGTGGAGGATACTGATTTAAATCAATAATCGAAGTACCGTAGGAAATTAGATTAGCTTTCTCCGCAAAATAATAAGATATATCCGGTTGAACTTCTCGATAACCCGACTTGCGAAAACTGCAATTATCTTTGGCATTAAAGGCCAAATTTTTTAGGGTAGCATAGAGACTAACAGCGAAGATCAAAATAGCATGATCGCTGGCATGATCGTTACCAATAGGAGTCATTTCTAATCGATAATAGCCATTGTAATAATAACTTTTTCCTTGATTTTCTGGGAAGTTTTTAATTGCTTCTAAGTATTCTTCCCAACTACCTTTAATCCATAAATCTGTCGAGATAGTAGTTTCTAGCTGTTGCATAATATTAGCCTCGATTTTATGGAGTTAACCTTGAAATTGAGTGATTAACCAACGTCCCACCTGACTTTGATCTCTGGTGCGTGCCTGTTGTAAAGCTGACTCTAAAACCGCAAGTTTTAAATTAGGTAAAACCTTTGATATATCAATTCTTTTACTACCTCGATCGATTATTTCAAAAGCGAATATTTGAGGATCATCTACCTTAACACTCCAGTATTCACTAACCCCTAATTCTTCGTAGAGTAAGCGTTTATTACCTAAGTCATCATTGAGGGTAGATTTTGAGATTTCAATGACTAAATCTGGTGGAGGATACTGATTTAAATCAATAATCGAAGTCCCATTTGGTATCAGATTCGCTTTCTCTCCTAGATAGTAAGATATATCTGGCTGCACTTCTCTAATTCCTCTTTTACGATAGGAACAAGTGGGGAGTCCTTGAAAAGGAATTTCTTTGAGGATAGCGTAGAGACTCACCCCCAAAAAGACAACATGATGATCTCTAGCGTGTTCAAATCCAATAGGAGTCATTTCTAATCGATAATAGCCATTGTAATAATAACTTTTTCCTTGATTTTCTGGGAAGTTTTTAATTGCTGCTAAGTATTCTTCCCAACTAGCTTTAATCCATCGGTCAGTTATCCCCCTAGTTTCTAACTGTTGCATAGTTATCCAGTCCCGCTTTCAACTTTTCCTCTAATTATAGCAACTATTGCTTAAATCAGAACCAGGGAACTGAGCAAGTATAATGATAGAATAGATTAATCGAGGAAAAATTAGCCCAATTATGACCACAACTTATGATTACATAATTATCGGTGGTGGTATCACCGGTTCCGCCTTAAGTTATGAACTAGCTAACCTAGGCAGTCGAGTCCTCTTATTAGAAAAAGAAACCCATCCCCTCAACGCCACTTTCTACAGTTACGGGGGTTTAGCCTATTGGTCGTCCACCACAGAAATCCAGAGAAAATTATATCAAGAAGGTCGAGAAATTCAGCGCAATTTATCGCAGGAATTGGGCATAGATAACGAATACCGGGACCTAGAGCTAATTCTCACCGTGAACCCCGAAGATGATCCAGCCACTGTGGCCGAAAAATTTGCTATCTTTGCTATTACCCCCGAAATTCTCGATCCGCAAGCAGCGATCGCTTTAGAACCTCTATTAAATCCCGCAGCTATCTCCGGAGTTTTACGACTGCCCCACGGTCACATCAACGCCGAAAAAACTAATCTTGCCTATCAACAAGCTTTTCTACGTCTGGGAGGCAAGATTATTCGGGAAGCTGTCATCGAATTAATTGAAACTGCATCGAGAATTACCGGCGTAAAAACTCCTAAAAATAATTATTATGCCGGGGAAACTATCGTTTGTGCGGGGGGATTAACCCGGTCTTTACTGCAAAAATCCGGTATTACTGCTCCCGTCTATTTTACCCATGCCCAGGTGATCAAAATTCCCCCCAGCGAGATCAAATTAAACACCCTAGTTATGCCCGCAATTCCTGCCAGATTGGTATTAGAGCAAAAAATTACCCAACTAGAAAATCAGGGCATTTGGCAGAGAGAAACCCCAGAAATAATTGCCAGTGTTTTAGAAACGGGGGCGGTACAATTCCGGGATCAAAGCCTTTATCTAGGGCAAATTAGCGCCATTATCACCGATCCAGATGCGATTTTAAACCCTCTGGCGGGGGAAAAAGCAATACGCGCCGCCGTGGGGACATTGCTGCCCTCTTTAGCCTCTCTCCCCGGCAGCTGTCATCATTGCCTAGTGGCCTTTGCCCCCTCGGGACGGCCTCTATTGGGAGCGATCGCCGATAAAGTGGGATTGCAGGTATTTTCTGGTTTTACTAGTACGCTTGTATCGGCTCCGCCCCTAGCTCGACGTTTTGCGCGTCATCTGCTGGGGGAAAATGACGAGATAATTAGGGTTTGCTGAAAAAGTTTTTCGTGGGGACAGGGTGTGGGGTGTGGGGTGTGGGGTGTGGGGTGTAGGTTTTTACCCATTTTCATCTGGTAAATTACCTAATTTTCAGGGAAAAAGTCCCGGAATTTTCCCCCCGATCCCTCCCAGATCTGGGACTTTTTGATTGACCAAAAGTCTAAAAGTCTTACCCAACAAGGTTTTTAGATTTATTTAGCAAACCCTAATTGCTAATTGACAAAAGTTAAGAGAGAAATTAACTGATGGTTGCAATTAATCCTAATCGACTTTTTCCAACTGCCAAAGAATTTGGTTTCCCTCCCGTCTGACCCGGGAGATTACCCAATTTCGCCACGGCCAATGGTCGCCGCGACTGGTAACGGCCCCTGGATTAATATCCATTAAATCGGCCACTTCGGCGCTGGTAATCAAATAACCTCGATTGGCCACTTCATCGGCAATGCGTAGGGTTTCGATGAGATTTCTTAGCTGGTCAACTCTTTCTCCCCGGGGTAATTGGATTTCATCGCCAGCGCTATTAGGTGGTTCATTCATAGTTAGGGTCTGGTCAAAGTTTATTAACAATTAAAAATTGTCGGTTGAGGCAAACAATCAAGCTTTCCTCTCGTTATTCTATCGATTCTATCAATAATAGTTGTCATCAAAACAGTCCTAAGCTAAACGGCGCTTAACCTGCATGATCCAATAGCTATAACCCTTTTGGAGTCTATATCGGTGATCCGAAGTAAAAGCCGTTTAGCTTATCTTCTCGAATCTTACCGTCATATCTTTACTAAAACCCTAAAAACCTCTTGACAAAAAACACAAAGTATAGTAAAGAAATCAGGGTAAGCTCATCTTAGACAATCCTTGACAAAATGAACTTTATCTGAGTTGCCTACCCACGATTCAGGCATATTTGAGGAGAATTCGCCATCTCAATTGTTGAGCAACAATCGACCAAATAGGTCGAGTTCCTAACTATTCTGATTGACTGGTATCACTTGAAATGCCCATGCGGATCACAAAATTGGCCAATTGTCAATAGGGTTTGAGATGCGCTCACCCTGGGGAAAGTGATCAGTGATCACTGATAACTGATTACTGATAACTGATTACTGATAACTGATCACTGATAACTGCTATAAAATTGGACTAGCCTTTTTCCCCAGAAAAAAATTCCCCCTCCATGACCTTAATCCTCTACAACACCCTCAGTCGTCGCGAAGAACCCTTTACCCCCCTCATCCCCGGCATTGTCTCCATGTATTGCTGCGGCATTACCGTCTATGATTATTGCCATTTGGGTCATGCGCGCACCTGTGTAGTTTGGGATGTGGTGCGGCGTTATTTGGAGTATCTCGGTTATAAAGTGCGCTATATTCAGAATTTCACTGATATTGACGATAAAATTCTCAATCGGGCTAAAAATGAACATACCACCATGGCAGCCGTGGCCGAGAGATTTATCGAGGCCTACTTTGAGGATATGGCAAAATTAGGGGTCAGACCGGCGGACGCTTATCCCCGGGCCACTCATACCCTCGACGGTATCAAGCGCCTAGTCTACGAATTAGAACAAAAAGGCTATGCTTACCCCAGCGATGGCGATGTTTACTACTCCGTCCGTCGTTTTTCCGATTATGGCAAACTATCAGGGCGAAAACTGGATGATCTGCAAGCTGGGGCCAGCGGCCGGGTAGAAACCGACGACCCGGAAGCAATTAAAAAACAAGACCCCTTTGATTTTGCCCTCTGGAAGGGGGCAAAACCGGGGGAACCTAGTTGGGATTCTCCCTGGGGCCAAGGTCGTCCGGGGTGGCATATTGAATGTTCGGCCATGGTCAAAGAACAATTGGGAGAAACTATCGATATTCATGTGGGGGGAAGTGATCTAATTTTTCCCCACCACGAAAACGAAATTGCCCAAAGTGAAGCGGCTACGGGTAAACCTCTGGCCTACTATTGGTTACATAATGGCATGGTTAAGGTGGCAGGGGAAAAAATGTCGAAATCCCTCGGTAATTTCATCACTATTCGGGAGTTATTGGCAAAATATGACCCCTTAGCCGTGAGATTATTAATTTTAGGCGCCCAATACCGCAAACCGATCGATTTTTCCGATGAGGGATTGCAGGCGGCCACTAATGGCTGGCATACTTTGCAAGAGGGTTTATCCTTTGGTTATAAGCATCTTCCGCCCGATAATCCCGCAATTACTGACCAAGAGCTAGAAAATCGCTTTCAAGAGGCGGTAAATCACGATTTTAACTTTGCCGGTGGTTTAGCGGTGTTATTTGAAATCGCTAAGGAATTACGCAAGGAGGGTAATAATTTAACCCATGCGGGTAAGACAGACAGCAATCTGGCCCAATTAGCGGTAAAATGGCATACTTTGGTGAAATTGTCTAGGGTTTTGGGCCTAGAAATTGCCGCCGACCAGGGAGAAACCCCTGTTTCTGAGGGAATTAGTGCAGCGGATATCGAAAATCTGATCCAACAACGGACAGAGGCGAAAAAAGCGAAAAATTACGCCGAAAGCGATCGCATTCGCGCAGAATTAAAAGCCCAAGGCATTAGTTTAATCGACCAACCCGGGGGAGTGACTAAATGGTTAAGAGAGGGAGACTAGAAATTCTTTAACCACTTCCTCTACTTTGCGATTGCGGCCATCCACCTGATAGTTTAATTTCTGCATAGTGCTGGAGGTAATTTTGCCGGTGAGTTTCGCTAAAACCTGTCGCAATTGCGGATATTTTTGCAAACTATCCCGGTTAAAAATCGGTACCGCTTCGTAGGGAGGAAAATAGCGTTGATCATCTTCTAGGATGACTAAATCTAGCACGGGAATTAAGCCATCGGTGGAATTTCCCGCCACTAAATCCACCTGTTTTTCGGCTAAAGCGCGGTACATTAACCCTAAATCCATCACTTTCGGGGGTCGGGCAAAAGTTAGGCCATAGGTCTTCGCTAATCCCTTGTAACCGTCTTCCCTTTCCAAAAATTCATAACCAAAACCCGCTTGCCAATTGGGGGTATATTTAGCCACCTGCGAGAGAGTTTTAAGATTGTATTGACTGGCGGTTTCTCCCCGGATAACAATGGCGAAAGTATTCTCAAATCCTAAACTGGGAAAGACTTCTAGATTAAATTTTTCTGGATAAATCTCTTGCAGCTTTTCAAAGACTAATCGGGCATCGTTCAGGGGTTTTTCTCGCAAAATTCCCGTGAAAGCCGTGCCAGAATACTCCACATAACCGTCGATTTTACCCGCTTTCACCGCTTCATGACAGATCAGAGTACCACCGAGATTAAATTGACGTTCAACCCGTAAATTCGTCTCTTTTTCGATCTCCTGTGCCAAAATTTCCCCTAAAATCACCTGTTCAGTAAAATTTTTGGAACCGATCACCACTGTGCCGGGGGATGAATGGAAAATTTGAGTCAAGAGGAAAGATAGCAGGGCCAACCCAATTAAACCTAAGCCCCATTGCCATTTAGAAGGCTTTTTCGGGCGTTGCGAAGGGGAAAAGGTCTTTTCTAGCCAACCGAGACTCCAATCGGCAACAAGGGCTAAAAAAGCGGCAGGAATTGCCCCCGCCAAAATTAACTGATTGTTGACCGTGGCAATACCGCGAAAAATAAACACTCCCAAACCACCGCCACCGATGGCAGCTGCGATCGTAGCCACACCGATAGCAATCACCGTCGCAATTCTCACTCCTGCCAAAATTGTCGCCTTGGCCAGGGGTAATTCGATATAACGCAGGATTTGACCGTCGGTCATGCCTAGGGATAACCCGGCTAATTTTAATTCGGGATCAACTTTTTTGATGCCCAGATAGGTATTTAAAACAATTGGCAGTAAGGTATAGAGAGTTAGGGCAACAATAGCGGGAATTTTGCCGATTCCTCCCAAAAAAGGCACGGAAATTAAAAAACCAAATAGGGCTAAACTGGGGATAGTCTGTAGGGTGTTAACGATCGCTATAATTGGTGGGGCGAGAATAGCTTGACGACTAATTAAAATACCTAGAGGAATCCCGATTAAGCTACCCATAGCCATGGCTATTCCCGTCAAGAAAAGATGCTCTCCAGTGCGAAAAGCGATTTCCCCCGCATAATCTAGCCAAAAACTATCCATAAACTTCTCTTAAAGCGGCTGCTTCATCCTATTGTGTAGAATAAATGGGATCTATTAGTTCCAGTCTTTATTTAAAGATTCTATCACCATCTTGACATTATTCCCTCGCTAAAGACAAATGACTAACAAATTTAATCCTCGGGCTAAAACTGTTGCCGATTGGGCCTATATCGGCATTGATAAACATTTTCATAAAGTTCTTAAACACGAAGTTGGGGTTTTACTCGATCAGGATACGGAAGAATTACATCAAATTCGTGTGGGAATGCGCCGTCTTCGCAGTACTTTAACTGGTTTTGCCCCCGCTTTAACCATGCCGAAATATGCCGATCAAAAACGGGTGGGTAATCTGGGCAGAATTTTAGGAGAATTGCGGGATTTAGATGTGTTAAAATCGGCTTTTGTCGGTCATTATCAGCCAATTTTACCACCGAAAGAACAGGATTTACTGAAAAAAGTTTTACAAGTTCTCGAACACCGAAGGGAGAAGGCTTTTGCTAAGGTAGAAAAACTCTTAAAGTCCGATAAATTTCTCAATTTTAAGGCAGATTTTGCCAGTTGGTTGGATAATCCCACCTATCAACCGATTGGAAAATTAGATATTGCCACAGTTTTACCAGACTTATTATTACCGCAAGCGAGTCGCTTTTTACTCCATGAAGGCTGGTTAATTGGGGTAAATTTAGAGGAAAATCAAAAAGTAAGAGAGTTTTCTAGTCAAGAAATTGATGATTTATTGGAAAAAGAAGGATTATTACTCCACGATCTCCGTAAAGAAGCCAAGCGTTCCCGCTATAATATGGAGTTATTCACTCAGTTTTATGGCGACAAATATCAAGAGTACCTAGAATATCTTAAAAACCTTCAAAGTATTCTCGGAGAAATGCAGGATTGTTGTGTTCTCTCGGATTTTCTTAGCCAAATTTTCCCTAATTGTCTTGCCAAGGAAATGCCCACCTTACTAGAAATTTTCCGAAATATCCGTCACCAAAAATGGCAAGAATGGCAACCACTACAAAAGAAATTCCTTGACGCTGACACAAGAAAAAGTCTGCACGAGACAATTTTACAGCCTATTTTTTGGCAAAACAGTGTAGAATTAGAAACTAATCCAGAATTCTGAGATTAGAAACCGATGAATTTTTTTCAAAAGTTAAACCACGCCATTAGTCAAAACCAGACTCTACTTGTCCTCGGTTTAGATGCTAACCCCGAAATGATGCCCTCCACCCCGGGAGAATTAATCGTTAATTTAGAACAGTGGCTCAAGTTTATTATCGATGAAACTGCCCCTTTTGTCTGTGCCTACAAACCAACTTTAGGCTTTTATCAAGCTTTGGGAGCAGCCGGGTTAGAATTATTACAGCGAATTTTAACGGCAATTCCCGATCATATCCCGGTAATTTTGGATGCTAAACACGGCGATATTAATACTAGCAGTATTTTAGCCGAGACTATCTTTAAAACTTGGCAGGTGGACGCGGTTACTCTCAATCCCTACTCCGGACAGGATCACGTTGCTCCTTTTTTAGTTTACCCCGAGCATGGCGCTTTTATCCTTTGTCATACTTCCAATCAAGGCGCGATTAATCTGCAAGAATTCCCCAGTCGCGACAATCCTTTTTATCTGCAAGTCGTCAAAGAAGCTTGTACTTGGGGAACTCCCGAACAGGTGTTTTTAGAAGTGGGAACCACTCAACCGGAGATTTTGAAAAAGATTCGCAATTTTGCCCCCGAAAGATTGATTTTATTACGCAGTATTTGGGAAGACAAAAGTAAATTCTCCGAGTTAATTACTGTGGGTTTAAATAGTCATGGCGAGGGTTTATTAATTCCTGTACCCCAAGACTTTTTATCTCAACCCGATTTGGGGGCAAAAGTCAAGGATTTACGAGAGGAAGTCAACAAAATTAAACAAAATCACCAGCAAGAATCAAGCCAAGATGAGACTTGGACTGCTAACGTTTGTCTTTTAAAACAACATCCTCATCAGGATTTAATTCTACAATTATTTGATATTGGCTGCTTGATGTTTGGCGATTATGTGCAAGCATCGGGAGAAACTTTTTCCTATTATATCGATCTGAGAAAAATTATCTCTAATCCTAATATTTTTCAGCAGGTAATTGAAGCCTATGGAGAAATATTAAAAACCTTGACATTTGACCGCATTGCCGGTATCCCCTACGGTTCTTTACCCACAGCCACGGGTTTATCTTTATTATTAAATCATCCGATGATTTTCCCCCGCAAAGAAGTAAAAGCCCACGGCACAAGAAGAGTAATTGAAGGTAATTTTCAAGTGGGGGAAACCGTGGTAGTGGTGGACGATATTTTAATTTCTGGCAAAAGTGCGATCGAGGGGGCAGCAAAGATTAAATCGGCGGGATTATTAGTTAATGATATCGTGGTTTTTATCGACCATGGTGGCCCTGTTAAAGAGAAACTTCGTAGTCATGGTTATCAAGCTTATTCGGTTTTAACCCTAGCAGAAATTACCGATACTCTCTACGAAGCGGGAAGGCTGACAGAAGCAGAATATAGCTGTTTTTTAAATCGCTCCCATTGATATTTAGGGTTTGCGGCAAAAAGTAGGGGCGAAGCATTCGGATAGAATATCTAGGGTTTCACCGATAGGTTATTGCCCGAATGCTTCGCCCCTACAGGACGCGGGCCGATGAAGAGGCCAGGTTTTGAACCACGATTCTCTCAAAATCTTGCACCTGTGGGAGCGAAACAGAACCCTAAAACCCTTACCTCGTCTATATTTCACATTTATTCAGCAAGCTCTACTTAGTTTCTAGCCTTCTTTTTCGGTAGGAGAATCGCCGAATCCTTTCTTGGAGCCTTTTGCCTGTTGCCTTCAGAAGCTGATTACTGATTACTGATCACTGAAAATTGTTAAGAAGCTTGACTGCGTAATACCTTTAGGGTATTCAGGAGCTTGCTTTCTTCTTTTTCCTCAAAAATAGTTAAATCTTCGGGTTTACAACGTTTTATATGTAATTTAATTCCCTGCGCTCCTTCTGTTTTCAAATCTTCTTCGTAACCAGCTTGAGCGACTTCAGCCTCGTCTTTAGCGAGAAAAGGACCGAAATAATAAGTACATCTGGGATAGTCGGTTTTAATCTCGACCCAGTAGGCTAATCCGAACATTTCCAGTAAGCTAATCAAAAATTCTTTCATTTCGTTCCCCGTCTCAATCTACTTTGGTGGTTTTGTTACGTTCGTTTACATTTCGCAAACTTCCTTCCTATTTTATTTATACTTTCTCCTTTTGGCTATTGGGAGTGTCGAAAAATACAGATTTTCAGTCGGGGGAATTTTGCCAGCGTTGACGGTAAACTTCATAAAGAGCCATAGCCGCCGCCACCGAAGCATTGAGACTGGGGGTTTTGCCTGCCAAGGGGATAGATACCAACTCATCGCAGGACTTTTGGGTTAGCAGACTCAAACCCTCTCCCTCCGAACCTAGCACCAATCCTATCGCACCCGTTAAATTAATTGTGTGTAAGGATTTACCAGTTTTTGCCGCCGTGCCGTAGAGCCAAAAACCCGCCGCTTTTAATTCCTCTAAAGCACGATTGAGATTAACCACCCTGGCCACAGGTAAATATTCCAAGGCCCCCGCCGCCACTTTCATCACCGTCGATGTCACCCCGGCGGCGCGACGTTGGGGAATAACTACCCCCTGACAACCCATGGCTTCGGCGGTGCGAATAATTGCCCCAAGGTTATGGGGATCCGTAATACCTTCAGCGATGACGATGACGGGGTGGCGACTTCTGCCCTTAGCTTTCTCGATCAGATCGGCTAATTCTATATACTCATAGGGAGACATCTGGGCGGCAATCCCCTGATGATTGGCCTTATTGGTAATCTGATCGAGACGCAGATCGTCCACCTCATCAATTACCGTGCCGTTGGCCTTGGCTTTTTCTAAGAGGGTATGATAACGGGGATCGTAACGGAGTCGATTGACTACCCAAATCCGATTAAGTTGGCGCTCCTCCTCCATGGCCGTTAAAACCACCCGGCGACCGTACAGCAGATCATCAGCTTCTTGGTTTTCTGGAGTTACTGCCGGGGATTTAGCCAGAATTGGCCCGGTTTTCGGCCGCGAGGGCCGGCGAAAATTACTATTATCGGACTTGCCACGAAATGGTCGATCGCTCATGATTGCATGGATTAATAAAAGGGGGTCGGAAATAATACCTGAGGGCTATAATTCTAGTTTTTCTAATAGTTGATGTAATCTTGAGGGGTCTTGCAGATAAAGATAGCCGAACAGGGTTTCTAAACTGCTGGCCTGCTGATAGACTTGGGCTGTCAGACGACGGCGTTTTCCCGTGACCGCATTGCGTCCCCGGCGCAGAATTTCTTTTTCTTGGTCCGTCAGATAGGGCTGCAGTTGTTCTAAATCTAAAGCCTGTTGTTCGGCCCTGACTTTGCCCACCACCTGAGCGTGATAGTCTCCCAGACGCTGGGGCGGCAGTAAATAATAGGTGCGGATGTATAATTCATAAACAGCATCCCCTAGATAGGCCAGAGAAGCGGGCGATAATCGGTCAAGACCCTCTAGGAGTGGTGAACCCTCGCCACTTAGCTGTAAGCGAATTTTTTCGAGAGGAGATTCCACGATTTACGCTTTTTCCAGATATTCGATCGCCGCTTCTAGGGTGGGTTGCAGGGAAAAAAACTTCTCCAATCGCACCAGTTTTACAGTTTGAGTTACCCGGGGATTGGTAACAATTTGTAAACTGCCCCCTTCGGTTTTGGCCTTTTTTACCAATTTTACTAAAGCCCCTAAACCGGAGCTATCGATAAAATCAATCTGAGCGAGGCTAATAATCACATCCTTGGGACCTTCCTCCACATAGCCTTCGATCACCTTACAAAAAGTCGGTTCGGAAAAGGCATCTAAAAGACCCGTCAAACGGAAAATTTGGTACTTATCTCTGACCTCACGCGTGCCTCGCAAGCTGACGGTCAAGTTAATTGCTTCCGGAATAATCCCCTCCTAGCTCTAGAGCCGTAAAAATCAAAACCCTAGTATATCCTAAAAATTTACGACCGATCCTTTTTTGCTTGCCGCATTAAATCGACAAATTTGGCAAACAGATAATCGGCATCGTGGGGGCCGGGACTGGCTTCGGGGTGGTATTGTACCGAGAAAAAGGGCAAAGACCTGTGTTTTAAACCCGCTACGGTGCGATCATTGAGGTTGAGATGGGTAATCTCCACTTGCGGATTTAAAGATGCCTCCTGCACGGCAAAACCGTGATTCTGACTGGTAATTTCCACCTGTTGCCGCAGTCCACAGGGTTGATTTAACCCGCGATGACCAAATTTCAGTTTAAAGGTTTCTGCTCCTAGGGATAGCCCCAAAATTTGATGACCCATACAGATGCCAAAAGTGGGTTTTTCCCCTTGTAAAAGTTGCTTGGCTAGGGCAATACCTTCGGTGACAGCCGCCGGATCTCCCGGTCCGTTAGAAAAGAAAATACCATCGGGATTATAGGCGGCGATTTTTTCTGGGGGAGTGTCGGCGGGAACCACGATCACCCGACAACCGTAGCTGGCTAAACGCCGGAGAATATTGCGTTTGATGCCAAAATCGATCGCCACCACCGTTAACGGTTCTTGATCACTATCAATTGGTGCAAATTCCCAGGCGGACGGGGTGGGAGTCGTCCATTCGTACACTTCCTTGGTGGTAACTTCTTTAACGAGATTTAACCCCGCCATACTGGGGGCCGCCTGCACCAGCCGCAGTAAATCGTGATAATCGAGTATTTCCGTAGAAATTGCCCCATTCATCGCCCCAACCGAGCGAATTTTGCGGGTCAGAGACCGGGTATCGATGCCATAGATGCCAATAACATCATGATCGGCCAGATAATCCGGTAGGGATTGGCTAGAACGCCAATTACTGGGCCGATGGCAGATATTTTTGGCGATCGCTCCTTTCACCTGGGGACGAATTGACTCCTCATCCTCGGGGTTAACCCCCGTATTTCCCAATTCCGGATAGGTAAAAGTGACGATTTGACCGGCATAACTGGGATCGGTGAGGACTTCCTGATAACCAGTCATCCCCGTGTTAAAGACAACTTCGCCGACGGTGGTTCCCTTGGCCCCGAAGGAATAACCCTCGTAGACTGTACCATCGGCCAGAACTAATAAGGCTTTTTGACTAGCAGCACTTGATATCATCGTCAATTTTTTAATCTTGAGTAGTGGTGAGAAACAGAAGTCAAGGATAGACTAGAACAGGGACTAGAAAACGAATTGCTTAGTTTTAATTGGCTAGAGCGTTTTATGATTAAGAGTACATCCGCTCAAGGACAACAGCTTCCCCTGACTAGCCATCGGCAAGATCCTATCGCTTAAAAAATAACTATATAAGTAATATGAGTCCAAGAAAACTGACTGATGCCACGAAAAAAGAAATTCTTAAGCTTTATCGGGAAACGGAGGCCACCACTTCCACCTTAGCCGAGCGTTATGGCGTGAGTAGTTCTACGGTCAGTCGTTTTCTCAAAAATTCTTTTTCTAGCGAGGAATACGAGCAATTAATCCAGAAAAAACGCTTGGCCCGCAATCCTCGTGGCCTTGAGGAGGAGGGAGCAGCAGCGGATTTACCGGAAAAAGCGATCGAGGTGATTGGTTTTCCGGCAGCCCACATCGCAGCTAAGGATGAGCGGGATTTTGAGCAACCGATCGCTTCTGTGGAACAATTAACCCTGTTAATGGATACCTCTTACCCGCCAGAAGCAGATAATTCGGAATATATAGAAATTAATGGCGATAAGCCTCTAGAAAACGCTAATTTAACCGAATTTTTCGTCGAAGCTCTCGAGGAGGACGAGGAGGAAGATGAGCTTGACGAGGATTGGGATGAAGAGGAGGATGAAGATGAAGATGAGGATGAGGAGGAGGAGGAACTAGCGGGGAGCTATTTAGGCCCAACTATCGTTAAAACAGCCCAATTACAGATATTACCCCTATCGGCGGCGGCTTTTCCCAAAACCTGTTACTTGGTCATTGATCGCGCTGCCGAATTGATCACCCGTCCCCTCAAGGATTTTGCCGAATTGGGTAAGGTTCCCCCTCAGGAAATCCAGCAGCGCACTCTCCCCATCTTTGAAAGTCATCGCATCGCTCGCCGTTTCTCCAAGCGCAAGGAAAAAGTGATTAAAGTTCCCGACGGTCGCCTGATCGAAAAAGCTCACGCTCAACTGGAAGCTAAAGGGATCACCCGTCTGCTCATGGATGGTCGTATCTACGCTTTAGAGTAGGGAATTAGGGGATAGGAGACTTTTCAGTCTCCTCCGAACCCTTTGCTGAGGGTGGAGACTCTCGCAGTTGAGAGAGTTCAGCTTAGATGAGTTTACCCTAAGAAAATATGCCAATTTCATTCAGAGTAGAACTAGCTTACCAATAATCGGCTATTAGTGAGCGAGGTTTTTTCTGGATTTATCACCAGGGTTAGTGTAGTTCAAACTGGTATTCCTTACCCAAGTTTTGGTTATCTGGTCAATAAAATACCGAAATATGCAAGAAAACGGAACCGCCGAGAATGTTTATAAGTTTTCTAGTACCTTATCTCCTTCCGATCCAAGCTATGTGGATAGAAGGGCTGATCTGGAATTGTACCAAGCTCTGATGAATAGTCAGTATTGTTATATTTTCAATTCTCGCAAAATGGGCAAGTCGAGTTTGACAGTACGCATCCAAACTCAAATTGAAGCCCAAGGAGTTGCCTGTTCCCGTATAGACTTAAATGAATTAGGGACATCAGTAGATCAATCTAGCTGGTATCATTCCTTAATTATTGAAATTGCCGAACAATTAAACCTAAACATGACGGATTTAGAATCTTGGATCGCCAGTCAATCTGTTTCTAATGTTGGGTTACTTAGACAATTTATTAAAGAAATTTTATTGAGAAAAATTTCAACCAGCATTGTTATTTTTATTGATGAAATTGATGTGGTTAGAAAACTACCTTTTGCTACTGATGACTTTTTTGCTTACCTTAGGTCTTGTCATGAAAAGCGAGTTATTAATTCAGATTTTAATCGTATTTCATTTGTTTTAATTGGCACGGCTACCCCCAATCAATTAATTCAGGATAGTCAAAGAACTCCTTTCAATATTGGTAAAGCAATTGAATTAAATGGACTGTCGTTAGAAGATAACTGTCAACCCTTGATGCAAGGACTAGAAGGGTTGGGTGTGTCCCCTCAAGAAATTATACAAGAAATTTTTAGCTGGACTAATGGTCAACCTTTTCTAACTCAAAAATTGTGTTATTTAATGGCCAAGTTTAAAGTTCAAATACCTCAGTCTCTCTTATCAGCTTGGGTGCGAGATTTTGTTTATAAACACATTATTGATAACTGGGAAAAAAAAGATGAGCCTGCTTTTTTATCAAGTATAAGAGAGCGACTTATTTATCATCCTGACCAAGGGTATTTACTAAGGGTTTATGCCAACCTTTTAAAAGGTAAATTGGTGAAAGCGAGTAACACACCAGAACATGATGAATTATTGCTATCTGGATTAGTTATCGTCGATAATCAGGGCTATCTTAGAGTGGCTAATGCTATTTATCAGGCAATTTTTAATCAAAAATGGTTATATAATGTATTAGCAGCTAGTCGTCCTTATCAATCGGAAATTGCTAAGTGGGAAGACTCAAATTTTACCGATACAAATTGTTTACTGACAGGTAAAAAGTTAGAGGAATCTAAAAAATGGCAAGAAGATAAAGAATTAGATAGTATCGATTATCGTTTTTTAGCAGCCTCTGAAAGCATTACTCGTCAAAAACAATCTCGTTTATTTATGTTGGTAGCGGGAATATTTACTAGCATTGTTACAGGTTTACTTGGGTTGGGATTCTACCAGTCATGGCTGTTACCTTACTTTTATAAAATCCCCTATACTAAGGAGCCTGAACTATTTAGCCAAGGCGAAAAAAAGCTACTTATTAAACAGGGAAATTTTTATAAAGATCGGGGTATTTTAGCTTTTAAAAATGCTAATTATCTGGAAGCTAAACAGTTATTCAAAAAAGCCTATCTTGCTCATTCTGAAGATGCAGAAACATTGATTTATTATAATAATGCTATCGCTTATTTAAGTAATAATTATGTGACTTTGGCGGTGGTTATTCCCAGTGGCAAAAAAAATGAAATTTCCCAAGAAATCCTTAAAGGGATTGCTCAAGCACAATATTTATTTAATAGCCAATTACCGACAAGTGCGAATAATTTATTTTTAAATATCGTTATTGTCAATGATAATAATGATGAAAAAGTTGCTAAGATAGTCGCCAAGGAAATCGTTAAAGACCCCAAAGTTATTGGAGTAATTGGACATTATTCTAGTGAAGCAACCTTAGCAGCTTTACCTATCTATGAAAGAGCCAAAATTACTTTAATTTCTTCGACAAGTTCCTCGGATGTAATTGAGAGTGAATACTTTTTTAGAACCGTTATCACCAATGAAAAAATTGGTGAAACTTTAGCTAATTATGCCAGCAAACATGATCTAGATAAAGTAATTATTTTAAATAATTCTAACCAGATTGATAGCCAAGAACTTACTCAAGAGTTTCATCAAGCTTTCCAAAAAAAAGGCGGTAAAATCACTAAAGTAATTGATTTATCATCTTCCCTAGATATTGACGCAGAAGTTTTAAAAGCATTTTCCCAAGATCAAGTTAGAGGAATTGTCTTATTTCCCAGTTTGGAATCAGCTTCTGTGGTAGTGGAATTATCCCATACTCTTGAACAGTTGAATACCAGCACCACTTTAGATCTGAAAAATAAGCTAGTTCTTTTAGGGAGTCATTCCATGTATGAACATGAAATGTTGGTTGATAGTGGTAAATTTATTGATAATTTAGTTTTGGCTGTGCCTTGGTTTTCCCATCTAATTAAGTCCCAAAATTTTGTCAGAGATGCTCAAGCTTTATGGAAAGAAGATATTAGTTGGCGAACCGCTACCAGTTATGATGCGGCCCAATCATTTATAGCTGCTATTAGAGCCTTGCAATCCCAGAATAAAATTTCTTCAGAGTTGATACAAGAATATTTAGAAAACCTCAATCTTTCGGCCAGTTTGACCTCAGGCAATTCTCTCAGGTTTGTAGATAATGAATCCGAATCTAATCGAGAACCAATTACTGTGAGGGTTAAGAGTAAGTTAGAAGCAAAACTTGAAAACTCAATTCAGTTTCACTGGGAATCTCAACGAGACTAATCAAGTAAATCGTCAAAATATACTTGATACAAATTGCAACGAACCTCTAGGGTATCATAACTTTTGTGGATCAGTCCCAATCGTTCCAAAAATTGGACAGATTCTCCTTTCATTTGAGCCGGAGTCAGAGCTTTTTTCTGAAGAATTTGCCTAAAAATATTCCGTAGGTTAGCATTACTTTTCAGATATCTCATCAGTAGGAAAAAATGACTTTGAAATGGCTCTCGTCCCTGCAAGGCATCATCTAGAACCTTTTCTAGAGAATTCCCTTCTTGCAATTTTACCAAGATTAACTTAATTAAATAAGGATTACCTCCCACTAAGTTCATGACCTTATGAACATCTGATAACGTCCAATTAATGCCATTAACTTGAGCGAAAGAGAGAACTTGTTCCGCATTAAAATCCGATAAACTAGCCACATAACCTACACCAATTAAGGGAGAGGCATAAAAATCGTAGTTGCTATAAAATTCCGTTGAATGAATAATAATTAAGCGCAGTTTCCGCCAAGGTTGGGAACGTCTTTCATGCCAACTTCTGAGAATACCACAAATTTCATTACCGATTGTTTCAGTTTCCAAAATTGTATCAAATTTTTCAAAGACAAAAACCAGAGGATTAGCACTGGGTTGGAGAACATATTCCTCTAAATATCGTCGAGTTTTGTGGGCAGGAGTTCCGGGACGAGACCAAAATTTATCGAGAAGAGATTCGTTAATCTTTAATTCTTGGGTAATGGTACGACAAATCGACAGCAGCAAGTCTTCACAACTAAGGGCAATAGTGGCTTTTTCCTCCTCACAATCAATGATAACTGGTTGATAATTATCTTGTTTGAGATGATGGACTAACCAATTAACTAAACGGGTTTTGCCACTATTATGAGGTGCGCGAATTCTTAGCAACGATTGTTCTTGCTGAAGAACTTTGAGACAATTTTCCTCCAGAGGTGGACGTTTTACATAATCCTTAATATAGGTCTGATAATCCTGTTGTTTTTCCTCATCTAAAGAGGAGAAAATAGCAGCAATTGCGGGAGATTGATGTTTACTTTTGTTTGCCCACTCTTGATCAAAGCTCCTTAGGTTAGTTAAAATATCATGACCCCGTTGCCAAAAAGTAATTTGAAAAGTACGAATTTTTCCTTGATTATTGAGACGATGATCTTCCAAAATACCTAAAAACTTTTCGTTAAGATATTCCGTCAAAGCATCCCGAATTTGCCATAACTCCAGCCTTTGACCACATTTTTCAGTCAGCATTTCTAAAGCATTAAGTTCGGCTTGAATTTTCAATTTTTTCTCATTAATCCAGCTAAATTTAATCGCCAGATTTTCACAATTATCCACCTCGTAGTTAGCAAACTTTAACAGAGCATTAAGCAGATATTTGGTTCTTTGTCTGGGAATATCCCCATAGGTAACTTTTCTAGACATTATCTCAAGTTTAGTAATTAAGGACTTTGCTGATAATTGAGAAATTTAAGTAATAATTTGGTTACGGATTAAACTTAAAACAGTGACTTTCCTATCCTCCTTTTTGAGTGCAAGCTTCGCTCCCCTGTTTAACGGCGTGCGCTAAATCCAACCGTTCGAGAAAAATTTGACCTGTCAGTTCGCGAGTTTTCAATTGATGCCATTCAGGTGCAACAAGATTGATTTCAGAGGGGTATTTGGGCAGTGGAAACAGAAATAATCCTTGCCGCTGCTACTGATCCCAATATTCTCTGACTTGCTTACTCGAACGATAGCGGATTTTTCTAGAGGGTACCTCAAAAAATAGATTTACTTCAGCATTGCACCGCCTGAAACCCTGATGAAACCTTTGTTTATTCTCAATTAGTGTGAATATTTTCTCAATAAGTCCAATTTAACGAGGTACTCTAGACAACCTTGACCACATCTCTCAAAAAAATTTTCCGCAAAACCCCGAAGTTCCCCAAGGTTTTTCTCCACCCCCAAGTTACTCAAACTCCAGTCTGGGATAGCAATTGAGGGCAAGAAAAATTAGCCTTTGACTGTGGGTGTACCCACAATGCCATAATCAACCACAACAAAGTTCAGATTTTCTTAATAGTCTTTTTCCCCTTGCTATGGCAGCACTTTGACCGATATCTGTCTGGCTATTTTGTGCCGAATTAGACAACTCCACTGGATGACCGACTATGACTAAAATTGCTGATATTGCCTACGTTACCTATCAACATCCGGATTTAGACCTGTGCGAACGTTTTTTGAGGGATTTTGGCCTGATTACCGCAGTTAAAACCGATACAGCCTTGTATATGCGAGCTAGAGGCAAAAAACAGTTTGTCTATGTCGTAGAATGGGGAAAAAAAGCTAAATTTGTCAGTTTTGCCCTAGAAGCGACATCAGAATCCGTCTTACATGAACTAGCCACTTTAGCCTCCGCTTCGACCGTGGAAACCCTATTCACCCCCGGCGGTGGTCAGCGCATCAAAATTATTGACCCCAACGGTTTTAACCTAGAATTGGTCTATGGTATCGAGGAAGTGGAACCTTTGCCGATTCCTGAACCCCTAGAATGGAATCACGCTAGTCGCAAAACCCGTTTAGGTCGCACCCAAAGGCCGAAAAAAGAACCCGCACCTATTTTACGTCTAGGTCATCTAGCTATTGATGTCAAAGACTTTGAGGAAAGCTATCACTGGTATCAGCAGACTTTTGGCTTAAAAGCAACAGATTTAATTTATTACGGCCATCCCAGTTTACGAGTCGGGGGTTTTCTTCGTTGTCAACGGGGAGAGGAATGGGTTGATCATCACACCATCGCCATGTTGCAAGGTTCTCACCCCAAAGTCCATCATACTGCCTTCGAGGTGCAAGATTTTGACTCTATTAAAATCGGCCACGATTGGTTACGAGAAAAAGGATGGACTCCTGTGTGGGGTATTGGTCGCCATTTGTTGGGAAGTCAAGTGTTTGACTATTGGCAAGATCCTTTCGGTAGCCTCATTGAACATTTTACCGATGGGGACCTTTTCGAGCAAACCACCGAGCCAGAACTTCACGCCGGGGGGTTAGATATTCTCTATCAATGGGGACCGGCGATTCCCGAAAGTTTTTTAGGTTAAACCGTTGAAAACGTCTCATAAAAGGGTTTAGATGATGAATATTGCTGAAATATTTCAAAAAAGACGCTCTACTCGTAAATTTCGCACCGATGCCATTCCCGAAGAAATTTTAGCCGAAATTTTTCGTTTAGGATTCCAAGCTCCCTCTAGTTATAATTTGCAACCATGGCGATTTATAGTGGTTAGAGAACCAGAAAATAAGGCAAAATTGCGAGAATTCGGCTTTGAACAAGATAAATTAGTCGATGCACCCGTGGTTTTAATCTGTTGTGGCGATCGCCAAGTTAACCATCGTGGTTACATTAATCAAGTAATTGAGTTAGGAAAACAAGAGGGGACGATTTCCGAAAAACGGGCCAAGTTCATGCACATGGCCATTCCGCCTTTTTTCCAATTTAAACCCTGTTATCAGTCTCCAGAAGCTTGGAGCAACCGACAAGTTATGATTGCGGTTACTTATCTCATGATAGCGGCGCAAAGCTTGGGGGTGGATAGTTGTCCCCTAGAAGGATTTGTGGCTAAACCCTTGCGCGAGTATTTCCAAATTCCCGATACGGTCGATGTCTGTTGTCTGTTAGCCTTGGGATACGCTGATGAACCCTTGAGCGAGTATGGGGGACGTTTTGGGACTCAGAAGCTCTGCTATGGCGAAATTTACGGAGAAACCTTTAATTTAAGCCCAAATCACCCCTAGAGTGACCGTCGCCCCCCGTCACCAGAAACTTTTCCCGGTGCGAGAGGATTAAATCTTTGTCTTCGATTCCATTCAATAATAGGGAGTAAAAAAATGACTCTTTGTTTAGATACTAAGCTTAATTTGTCAGAAATAAGCAGTTTAGTCGATATTATTCGTTATCGCGCCCAATACCAACCCCAAAAAACTGCTTATACCTTTTTAGTCGATGGCGAAACCGAAGAAAAACGCCTTACCTACGGGGAATTATTTCTGGAAGCGCAAGCGATTGCCAATAGTCTCCAATCCATCCTATTACCGGGGGAACGAGTTTTATTAGCATACCCTTCGGGATTAGAGTTTATTAGTGGGTTTTTCGGCTGTTTATTAGCAGGAGTAGTGGCAATTCCAGTTAATTTGCCCAAGAAAAACCAAAAGATGGCTCGCTTAACTTCTATTATTAATAATTCGCAAGCAAGCTTACTTTTAAGCACACAATCGGAATTAGACCAATTAAAAAGGCAACTAGACAGGGACATTCCCTTTCTAGCTACGGATAGCTTAATCGGCAAAAGTTTAGCCGAAGACCACCCCACTCAGATAAAAGCAGAGACCTTAGCCTTTTTACAATACACCTCCGGTTCCACGGGGACTCCCAAAGGAGTGATGGTCAATCACGAGAATCTTTTGACCAACCTCCGAGATTTAGATTTAGGCTGGGAACACGATGAAAAGAGCGTTATGGTGACATGGTTGCCAACTTTTCATGATATGGGGCTAATTTATGGCATTTTACTGCCTTTTTATCGAGGATTTCCCTGTTATCTAATGTCTCCGGTTTCCTTTTTACAACGTCCTTTCGGTTGGTTAAATGCCATCAGCAAATACAGGGCCACCCACACTGCCGCCCCTAATTTTGCCTATAAACGTTGTCTTGACAAGATTAAAGAGGAGCAGCTGACGGATTTAGACTTAAGCAGTTGGAAAGTGGCTTTAAATGGCGCAGAAACCGTCAGAATGGAAATTTTAAGCGAATTTGCTCGTAAATTTGCCCCCTGTGGTTTTGAGTTTGCCGCCTTTTGTCCGGGTTATGGTTTAGCCGAGGCCACCTTAAAAGTTGCTGCTGTCAGGAAAAATCAAGTTCCTCAAATCTGCTGGGTTGAAAAAGCCGCTTTAAACCGTCATCAAATCGTTTTTACGGAAAAAAGCCCAAATTCTCAATCCTTAGTCAGTTGTGGACAAACAGAAATCGACACAGAAATTGCCATTGTTAATCCTGAAACCTGTCAACGCTGTCCCTCCCAGCAGGTGGGAGAAATTTGGGTGAAAGGCAAAACCGTTGCCCAAGGCTATTGGCAACATCCCGAAGCTACAGAAAAAACTTTTCAAGCAGTTATCGCCGATACCGGACAGGGTTTTTATTTGCGTACAGGGGATTTAGGTTTTATTCATCAGGGTCAACTATACATCACCGGACGCTTGAAAGACCTGATGATTATTCGCGGCGGTAACTACTATCCCCAGGATATCGAACAGACCGTAGAACAATGCTATCCCGACTTTTGCCCCAGTGGAACTGCCGCCTTTACCGTAGAAATCGAGGCAGAAGAAAAGTTAGTCCTAGTTCAAGAGGTAGAAAGAACGGCAATTCGCCGTTTTAACCAGCAAAAAGCCCTAGAAGCAGTTCGTCGAGCGGTTTTTCAAGAACACGAATTGCAAGTTTATGATATCGCTTTTATCAAACCCGCATCTCTGTCCAAAACTTCTAGCGGCAAAATTCAACGCCACGCTTGCCGTCAACAGTATTTAAACCAGCAACTTCCACTAATTTCATCCCCTATGCCGACGCTAACCCCCCCCCTCAGCAGTCACCAAGCTGCCCCCACAACCGCTAGTCAAGAAAAAACCGAGCAAATCTTGACTTGGTTGCGAGATTACGCCAAAACTCGCATTAATTCCCATCTGATTGATGACCGTCGTTGTGTGCCGCCCTATATTGTCATGGATTTTGGCAATCAAGGACTGATGGGAATGCAGATTCCCGAAGAATACGGGGGAATAGCCCTTAATAATCGCAATTTTTTGCAGGTGATGGAACAATTAGCCGCCATTGATTTAACCCTGGCGACGATGGTGAGTCTTAATAACAGCTTAGGTATCCGTCCGCTGCTCAACTACGGGACTATTTCCCTCAAGCAAGAATTATTACCTCTTTTAGCGACAGGAAGACAATTATCCTCCTTTGGCATGACGGAACCGGAAGCAGGAGCGAATATCGGGGCAATTAGTACCGTTGCAGTGCCGGATGGTCGAGATAAATGGCGAATTCGCGGCCTTAAGCGTTGGAATGGTTCTGCTTGGGCCGGAATGATTAATGTTTTTGTCCGTTTGCTTGATTCGGAAGAACCGGGGAATAACGGTTTGACAGGTTTTCTTGTCCGTCAAGGTACCCCCGGTCTGCGTTTGGGACCTGAATCCCTAACTATGGGATTACGGGGAATTATGCAAAATGCCATCTATTTTGAGGATGTTTTAGTCACTAAAGAGCAATTGCTGGGAGAATTGGGCAATGGCACTGAACCCGCCGACGATGCTTTACTTTATGCCCGTTTAGGTATTGGCATGATGGGAGTTGGCGGCATGAAACGCTGTTTACAATTAATGTTACGTTATGCCAGCCGTCGTTCGATCGCTACCGGTAAATTGCTAGAAAGTCCGATTACTTTAGCCCGTTTTGACCATTTAACTGGGGCTACGGTGGCCTTGTCCAGTCTCTTAAAGTGTATTACCACCGCCTTAGACCAAAAAGTGGCCGTTCCCAGGGAAATGGCCGTTATTGCCAAGATTACGGGGGCTGATTACCTCTGGGAAGCGGCCGATAGTCTCGTTCAGATGCTCGGGGGTAGAGGTTACATGGAAACTAATCTTGCCCCGCAAATTCTCCGGGATGCCAGAGTTTTACGAATTGGCGAAGGTCCTAACGAAAGTTTGAAAATCTTTTTGGGCAAAAGTATCACCCATACGGACAAATTAGGCGAATTTCTGACAAAAGTTCTGGAAGCGCCCGAGATTGCCCTGCAACTCCACAGCACTGCCCAATCTATTAATCAGCGTTGTCTCCAGTCTAATCTCTGGGGTGATCGTTCTGCCGCCTTAGCTTGGGCCTATTCTTTAATCGGAGAATTGGGTTGTTACGCCGCTTTAGTAGCAACAACGGCGAAAATGTCCCAAATTCACCCCGGGGAAAAGTACAGTCATGCCCTAGCTTGGAGTCAATTGCAGTTTGATTTATCTGTGCAGAAAGCTCTCCGGGGAACACCCGAAGAAAACTTTGCTTCTTCGGTGGCAACTATCCGCGATCGTATCCTCGATTATACTCAATCTATTGATGATATCGAACAACGTCTAGACGGTTCCGATTATCAACTCGACGAGTTATTGACGTTGGAACCAGAAGCTAAACAGACTCATCCTCAAGCTGAAACTTCTCTGGTCGAAATTGCTAGTCAAGCGCGGCAAGACCAAGTAAATAGCCCCTCTAGTCCGAAAAAGTCCCTTCTTAGCCAACAAACTCCCGAAAAGGTGGAAATGTGGTTAGGTAATTGGTTACACCAGAAATTAAAGGTCAATCCAGCCACTATCCAAACCAGCCAGTCTTTTGCTGATTTTGGCTTAGATTCAATTTTTGCCGTGGAATTAGCCCAAGATCTTGCCGATTGGTCGGGAATCCCCGTCGAAGCCACCATTGTTTGGAATTATCCCACTATTGATAGTTTGGCAGAATATTTAGCTAACCAGATTAATCAAAGCAATACTGGGGCTGAATCGGCAAATAATCGGGAAAAAAGCGAAATTTTAGCAGTTTTACCCCAAATATCCGAAGAAGAAATCTCTGCCTTCTTTAGTTAATCGCTGGTGGGGATAGGATAGCTAATTTCCCTTGACCTATCCCCCACCTCAGAGTCATGGGGACAATTGTGACTATGCTACTAAATTTTCCCATCCCGACAGTATCAAGGTTTTTCCTGCTTATCCGTGACTTTTTCCCAAGCATAACCTGAGATGAAAGTGACGTGACATAACAAGACAAGAGTTGTTAGGAAGATGAATCAACAAAAACAAGCTTTTTTAGAACAATACAAACACCTCGATGCAATGGTCAAAGCGCAAACCGAACCCATCGCTATTGTGGGTATGGGCTGTCGTTTTCCCGCAGGAGTCAATGATTCCGCAAGTTATTGGCAGTTATTGGTTAATGGCATCGATGCAGTAACAGAAATTCCCCTAGAACGTTGGAATATTGACGACTATTATCACCAAGATGCCGATGTTCCGGGGAAAATGTATAGTCGGGAAGGGGCATTTTTAGACAAAGTTGACGAATTTGACCCAGCTTTCTTCGGCATCTCACCTCGGGAAGCCGCCGCCATGGATCCGCAACAACGGTTACTGTTAGAAGTCTGTTGGGAGTCCCTAGAAAATGCAGCTATTGCGCCCGAAAGTTTGATTAATAGTCAAACTGGCGTATTTATGGGCATTTTTCGCGATGATTATGCCCAATTATGTTTTCATCAAGGCGTAGTCAATCACATTGATGCTTACAACAGTTTAGGAACCAGTCGCGCTATTGCCGTCGGCAGAATCTCTTATCTATTTGGGTTTCACGGTCCGACTCTGCAAATTGATACGGCCTGTTCCTCCTCCCTCTTGGCAGTACATTTGGCCTGTCAAAGTCTGCGCGGCCAAGAATGTAATCTCGCTTTAGCGGGGGGTGTGAATCTGATGTTAACCCCGGCCACTGCGATTAGTAATTGTAAATTAAAAGCCGTTTCTCCCCAGGGTCGCAGTAAAACCTTTGATGCTTCGGCCGATGGTTATGGTCGGGGCGAAGGTTGCGGTGTCGTGGTCTTAAAACGTCTCAGTGATGCTCTCCGAGATGGCAATCTTATTTTCGCCCAAATTCGCGGTTCGGCTGTCAATCACGATGGAAAAAGTAATGGCTTAACCGCCCCCAATGGTCAGGCACAGGAAGCTTTACTCAGACAAGCCCTCGAAAGAGCGAAAATTCAACCTAAAGATCTGCAATACGTCGAAGTTCACGGTACAGGTACATCTTTAGGAGATCCCATCGAGGTTTTATCCTTAGGGAAAATTTATGGCCAGGGTCATAGCCAAGATAATCCCCTGATTTTGGGAACCGTGAAAACTAATATGGGGCATCTGGAAGGAGCTGCGGGAATTGCGGCGTTAATTAAGACAGTTTTACAGCTACAAAATCAGCAAATCGCTCCTAATCTTCATTTTAAGAACCCTAATCCCTATATTCCCTGGGAAAAACTGCCGGTCAAAATCCCCACCACTCTTACCCCTTGGTTGGTCAGAGAAGGAGTCCGACGGGCTGGAGTGAGCGCTTTTGGGATGAGTGGCACTAACGTCCATTTAATCGTGGAGGAAAGCAATTTTGAGCGGCTTGGTGACGAAAAACCTCATTTAGAACGTCCTTGTCATTTAATTACCCTTTCGGCGAAAAGTGAGCCAGCCTTACGGGAATTAGCTCAACGCTACTACGATTTTTTAGGTCAAAATTCCCAGACGGTCATGGCAAATCTGGCCTACACCGCTAATACTGGGCGATCGCATTTTGAGCATCGTTTAGCTATTCCCTTTCTGGCTCAAAAACAGCTTGAGCAAGCTTTAAAAGACTTTATTAGGGGTGAAAATCGCTTTTCAGGTCAAAAAAGTCTTTTAACCTCGAAAAAAGCCCCTAAACTGGCTTTTATGTGTACGGGACAGGGTTCACAATATCCCGGAATGGCTAGGGAACTCTACGAAACGCAACCGACTTTTCGCCAAACTTTAGAGAAATGTGACGAAATTTTACGGAGCTATGGGGTGAAATCCTTACTGCAAGTGTTATATGGGGACGAAAAAACCAGTCAGTTGATTAATCAGACTTTTTACAGTCAAATTACCCTATTTTCTCTGGAATATGCCCTCGCTCAACTCTGGTTATCTTGGGGAGTGAAACCCGATGCTCTCATCGGTCATAGTTTAGGGGAATATGTGGCCGCTTGTTTAGCGGGAGTCTTTAGCTTAGAAGACGGTTTGAAGTTAATTGCCCATCGGGGACGCTTAATGCAGACATTACCGAAAAACGGCATAATGGCGGCAATTTTTACCGATTCCGACACCGTGACCAATCATCTGAGGAAGATTAGAGGCATCTGTACCATTGCTGCGGTCAATAGTCGAGAAAATACGGTCATTTCTGGCGAAACTGAGGCTATTAACCATTTAATCGCTAACTTCAATCAGAGAGGCATTGAAAGTCAGACTTTAGCGGTTTCCCATGCTTTCCATTCTCCCTTAATGACGGGTATGGTGGGGGAATTTGCCAAGATTGCCGAAACTATCACCTATAATTCCCCGCGTCTCCCCCTTATTTCTAACCTGACTGGGGATGTTATCGATGCAGAGATAGCAACTTCCCAATATTGGGTTAATCATCTACTGTCTCCCGTAGAGTTTGCCCGGGGTATAGAAAGATTAGGAGAGTTGAATACGGAAATATTCCTAGAAATTGGTGCCAAAACCACATTAATTAACCTAGGTCAGCAAAATCTCCCCGACCGAGGTCTCTGGTTAGCTAGTTTATCCCCAAAACAGTCGAATTGGGAAACCCTGCTCCAAAGTTTAGCGACCCTTTATGTAAAAGGGGTCAAAATTGACTGGAATGGATTCGACCTGGATTATTTACGCGAAAAAATCCCCTTACCGACCTATCCCTTCCAAAGAAAACGCTATTGGTTAGATTACATTGATTCTCAGCTAAAAACCCCGACAGTGGCGGCAGCTTTCCACCCTCTCCTACAGCAACCGCTGCATCTATTGGGGTCAAAGGATGTTCACTATCAATCCTCTCTTTCTCCCTGCTCTCCGAGCTATCTGCAAGAACATCAAGTTTTTGGCCAGGTAGTTTTCCCAGCCGCAGCCTATCTAGAGATGATTATAGTGGCAGCCGGTCAACAATATCCCAATCAGCAGTTTACTATTGGTCAATTGAGTCTGAATCGACCCTTAATTTTCTCAGACAACCAGAGTAAAAAGGTACAGTTAAGCTTACTAGCGGGGGGACAATTTCAGATTCTCAGTCTTGGGGAAGGGGAAGTTTCCCTACTGCATCTATCCGGTAATTTAACCAATGAAAACCAGGACTTACCCAGCTGCAATTGGACAGATATCCGGAACCGTTGTCACCAAAAAATCGAAATTGCACAGCATTATCAGGACTGTTTAAGTAAAGGAGTGAACTACGGGGAAAGTTTTCGAGTTATCCAGGAACTTTACCGCAATCAGTCCGAAATTGTCGCAAAAATTCAACTTTCTTCCCATCTACTCTCGCAAGCGGTGGATTACCAGCTACATCCTGTCTTACTTGATGGTTGCTTTCACGCTATGTCGGCACTATTTCCCGCAGGGAATAGCACCTATCTTCCCACTAATATTGACCGATTGACCTTTTCGGGAGTTAAGGACACCTCTATATACTGTCATGGTCGCTTCAGCCATAGCAATTTGCAAAACGGCATCTTAATCGCTGATTTGACTATTTTCAGCGAATCGGGTCAATTAATTAGCCAAATTGACGGATTAACCTTTCAACAGGCCCGGCCAGAAACCCTCTTTTCCCAGACCAACGACCTCAAGGATAGTTTATACGAAATTACTTGGCAAGCCACGGACTTGACGGGAATGGATTGGACAGAAACAGGAGATTGGTTAATTTTTGCTGACAAAAAGGGAGTAGGGCAACAATTAGCCGAAAAATTGGTGCAACAAGGGCATAGATGCCAACTTATCACCGAAAACAATCGCCAGACTTGGCAATATCTCCTCAAAAAACCCTATCAAGGTCTAATTTATCTCTGGGGAATCGATGACGACCAAGCTTTAGAAAATAATCAAAACCTAGCCGTCACTCAGGAGCGAATTTGTGGAACTTTGCTGGAAATAGTGCAAGAACTAGGCAAAATAGAGGTTAATTACTCTCCTCGCCTCTATATTGTCACCCAATCGGCTCAATACATTCCTTCTCAGCCCACAGTGATTGCCCTTGCCCAAAGTTCCCTCTGGGGATTAGGACGGACTATTGCCCTAGAATACCCAGAATTGCGCTGTCTGTGTCTAGATGGAGATAAATTTCAGGATAGCCACACCTTAGCCCTAGAGGTGTTCCAATCTTTACAAAGTGCGGAGGAGGAAAATCAAATCGTTTGGCGGCAAGGCCAGAGCTATGTGGCTCGTTTAGGGCGATTTATCCCGAAATCGTCGCTAAAAAACCGAGAAATTGCCGAAAATGCCACCTATCTTATTACTGGTGGTCTAGGGGCCTTAGGGCAGCAAGTGGCTAATTGGTTAAGGAAAAAAGGAGCAAAATCCCTCGTCTTACTGAGTCGCCGGGGAATAACTCCAGAAACCCAACAAATTATAGACCAATGGCGACAAGAGGGAACCAATGTAGAAGTTTTTGCCGCCGACGTTAGCGACTTTGGCCAAATGCGTCGGGCTTTTGAGATAATCGAGCAACAGTTACCCCCCTTAAAAGGAATTATTCACACGGCCGGGGTGTTAGAGGATGCCAGCTTATCCAAACAGACTTGGGAGAAATTTGAGCGCGTCTTTTCCCCCAAAATACTCGGCGCTTGGAATTTGCATCTCCTCAGTCAAGAAGTTGATTTAGACTGGTTTATTAATTTTTCCTCAATGGCCTCGGTGTTAGGGTCTTCTGGACAGAGTAATTATGCTAGTGCTAATGCCTTTTTAGATAGTCTAGCCCATTATCGTCAAGCGCAAGGACTGCCGGCCCTGACTATTAATTGGGGACCCTGGGCAGAGGGTGGTATGGCCGAAAATTTAGGCGAAAAAGCGAAAAAAAGGCTAATTAAACAGGGTTTTACCCCTCTTGATCCCCAAAAATGTTTGCATCTCCTCGAAACACTACTGACGACTTCTCGGACACAGGTAACTGTCGCTTCTCTCAATTGGAATAGCTTTTTTAACAGTTTCGAGAATCAAAAAATTCCGCCTTTATTACGAGATTTCCAGAGTTTTTCAGCCCCAAAATTAACCCCAGACAATAATTTTATTAATGTCTTAATTACAGTACCAATTGAGGAGCGTTTTGCGGCTTTGACTGCTCATGTTCAAGGGATTGTAGCGGAAATTCTCGCTATTCCGGCTAGAGAATTTACCCAAGTTGACCAAGGTTTTTTTGAGTTGGGAATGGATTCTTTAATGACGGTGGAATTACGCAATCGTTTAGCCAAGGATTTAGGTAAATCTCTGGCGGCAACTATCACTTTTAAATACCCAACAGTGACCAGTTTGGTCGATTATCTGGTAACTGAAGTTATTGACCTTGACTTTAGTTTAAAACCCTTAGCAATAGGAGCAAATCAAGATAGCAATATTGATCCCCTCAACGAAGAAGATTTATCCCTAGAAGAATTGTCCGATTTACTGCTACAGGAGTTAAATTCCTTAAGCTAGAAAAGCAGACCTCAAACCCTATCTAAATAACCTGTTTACCATGACACAAATACCTGCCAAAACCGATCAAATGAGCTTAATAAAAGATGCCTTAAATCAAATTAAGGTCTTAAAAACTAAGCTACATACCCTAGAAAAAGCTAAGAATGAACCAATTGCAATTATTGGTATGTCCTGTCGCTTTCCCCAGGGAGCTAATTCACCGGAAACTTTTTGGGAATTATTGCAATCAGGAACCGATGCCATCAGCGAAATTCCGCCGCAACGCTGGAATATTGACAATTATTACGATCCTAAGCCCGATGCAAGGGGAAAAGTCTATACCCGTCACGGTGGCTTCTTAAATCAACCGATAGATCAATTTGACGCTGATTTTTTTGGTCTTTCTCCCCGGGAGGTGGCACAAATGGATCCGCAACAGCGATTACTGCTGGAACTAGCCTGGGAAGCTCTGGAAAATGCGGGAATATCACCCTTAAATCGGCGAGGAAGTCAAACAGGGGTATTTATCGGCATGATGACTCAAGATTACTCCCATTTTAGCCATCATCCCGATCTGATTGATGCCTATACGGGAACGGGAAATGCTAAAAGTGTAGCTTCGGGACGTTTATCCTATCTTTTTGGATTTCATGGCCCAACTTTAACGGTTGATACTGCTTGTGCCTCCTCTTTAGTCGCTGTTCATTTAGCTTGCCAAAGTTTACGCAATAACGAGTGTGAAGTTGCCCTAGCCGGGGGAGTCAACCTAATGTTAACTCCCTTCGTTACTATCATGGAATCCCGCGCCCAGATGTTGTCTCCTGACGGTCGTTGTAAAACCTTTGATAGAACAGCGAATGGCTATGTGCGGGGAGAAGGCGGCGGTATTATAGTTTTAAAGTCTTTATCTGCGGCTATTCGGGATAATAACTTGATTTTAGGACTAATTAAAGGTTCGGCCGTTAACCATGGCGGTATGAGTAGCGGTTTAACAGTTCCCAATCAACTTAGTCAAGAACAATTGATTCGTCAAGCTTTAAAAAATGCTCAGGTAAAGCCAGAGGACATTAGCTATATTGAAGCCCATGGAACTGGCACTTCTTTGGGCGATCCCATTGAATTAGGTGCATTATCGACAGTTTTTGCTAAAAATCCCCAACCGGTTTGGGTTGGTTCCGTCAAAACTAATATCGGCCATCTAGAAGCGGCCGCTGGTATTGCCGGACTGATGAAAGTGATTTTATGCTTGCAACATCGACAAATTGCCCCCCATCTCCACTTCCAGCAACCGACACCCCATCTAGACTGGGAAAATCAGCCGCTGAAAGTTCCGACTAAAAACCGTGAATGGGTTAGTGAAAATTCTTCTCGTTTAGCTGGAGTTAGTTCTTTTGGCTTAAATGGCACTAATGCCCATATTATTCTCGAAGAATACCCTTACGAACCTCAAACGACTGCGGCACCTGATTCATCGCCCTATCTGTTCACCCTCTCAGCCAAGAGCGAATCGGCTTTAATCAAACTAGCCCAAAAATACGCAAATTACCTAGAAAATGCGAAAAATATTGCTTTAAGCTCCATTTGTGCTACTAGCAATCGCAGTCGCTCCCAATTACCCCATCGTTTCACCTGTATTGTCTCTAGTCACTGCCAACTTCAAGAAAAATTAACCGCTTTCGTTCAAGGTGAACCGAGTTCTTTTCGCCAAAAAAGTGAATTTAATGGCAAAAATCGGGCAAAAATTGCCTTTCTCTTTCCAGGACAGGGTTCTCAATACCCCGGTATGGGAAGGGAACTATACCAATCCTATCCTCTATTTCGTCAAACACTCGATCGCTGTGATCAGATTCTCCGTCAATATGGCGACTATTGCCTAACGGAGATTATTGACCAAGAAAATCATCTCAATCAAACTTTTTACAGCCAACCTGCCCTATTTGCTCTCGAATACGCCCTTTTTAAACTCTGGGAATCCTGGGGAATTACCCCCCATGGGGTTATGGGTCATAGTTTAGGGGAATATGTGGCCGCCTGTGTTGCTGGAGTCTTTAGTTTAGAAGATGCCTTAAAATTAGTCTTCTATCGGGCTAAATTGATGGATTCTGTGGGAAAAAGTGGTTCAATGGTCGTTATCTCGGCTAGTGAAGCTGAAATTAGTCCTTTAATTGCCCCCTATCAATCTCAGGTAGCTATTGCCGCTATTAATGGTCAGGATAATATTGTCCTGTCTGGTGCTGCAGAGACCATAGAAATCCTGGTAAAACAGCTTCAGGTCAAAAATCTGAAGATTACCCGGTTAAATGTCTCTCAAGCCTTTCATTCCCCTCTGATGGAGGAGATTTTAGACGAGTTCCGACAAGTTGCTGAAACTATCACCTATCATCCCCCGCAACGAGCCTTAATTTCTAACCTTAATGGCAAGTTAGTCAATTTTGAGGTCACTACTCCCGATTATTGGTGTCGTCATCTCCGGTCTTCTGTTCGCTTTGCCGATGGGATAAAAACCTTACTGGACAACGGTTATGAGCTATTTGTCGAATGCGGCTCTCATCCCGTTTTATCGGCCATGGGCAGCCTACTGGATAAAAATTATCCTTGTCTTTGGTTGCCCAGTTTGCGTCGTCAAACCTCTGACCGACAACAAATCCTCGAGAGTGTCAGTCAGCTTTATCTGCGGGGATTCGCCCTGAATTGGCAAGAGATAACGGCCAATCAAGACAGTAAACCCTGTATCTTACCGACCTACACCTTTGAAAGAAGTAGTTATTGGCTAAAAACAGGCGACTTGACCCCAGAAGAAGCGCAATTATTGCCTAAATTGTCGAAATATCTCCTAGAAACACCGCCGCAACCGCCAGAAGTTGTCAAAACCACCACCGCATCATCTTCTGGTCATCTAATTACCCTTGACTCTCTTTTGGCCACACCCGCAGAGAAACAGCTTAAACAACTAGAAACCTACATTATCGGTGTTTTAGAACAGATTACTGGTTTATCCGTGGTCAAGCTACATAGCAAGCAACCGCTCTCTAGTTTAGGCTTAGATTCTCTCATGTCCAGTCAATTACGACGTCAACTAGAGGAGGATTTAAAAATTATTGTTCCCGTGGAATACCTAGCGGGATTGAGTATTGAGCAGTTTTTACCGCAAATATTCAACTTAATCACCCAAAACTCCCAACCTGCAACTAGCCACAAAACTCCTCTCCCCTCAAAACAGAAAAAACCAATCAAGACGACTAAAGCCGAAAATATCTCTAATGATCCGAAACTTTGGCTAATTCGCAAACAAGCTAATCCTAACGCCAGCATTCGTCTATTTTGTTTTCCCTACGCCGGTGGGGGTGCCTCCCTATTCCAAAATTGGCTGAATTACTGCCCCAAGGAAGTGGAATTGTGGGCGATTCAACTACCCGGACGCGAAACGCGTCTTCAGGAAACTGCGATTACATCGCTAAAATCCCTGATTAATCGTCTCATTCCGATTCTGACTCCCTATTTAGACCAACCTTATGCTTTTTTTGGTCATAGCATGGGTTCTTTAATCAGTTTTGAATTAACCAGAGAATTAGCTAAAACTCGGCAAAATCTACCCCAACATTTATTTATGTCTGGATTTCGAGCGCCTCAAATTGTCAATCCCGATTTACCCATTCATCGTCTGGGAGATGAGCAATTTTTAGCAGCTTTAGGTCATTTTCAAGGAACCCCAGAAACTCTCCTCAAACATCCCGATTTAATGGCGGCTTTTTTGCCAATTTTACGAGCAGATTTCAAACTCCTAGAGACCTATTCTTATCAACAAGGTCAACCCTTAAATTGTCCTATTACCGTTTTTGGAGGCCACAACGATGCCAAGGTTTCTGCCGATCAATTACAACAATGGCAACTGCAAACCAATCAAGATTTTGTCCTGCATACCTTACCGGGAGGACATTTCTTTATCAACCAACATACGGAGAAAATTATGAAAATAATTTGCCAAAGTTTACGAGAGTTTCCTGAACAAATGACTGCCTAATCAACCAATTATTCAAGGGAGAAAAATCATGACTTTAGATTACAAAGAGCAATACTGTATTATTGGGGCTGGTGCCGCAGGATTAGCGGCGGCTAGAGCCTTAAGCAAAGCCAAAATTCCCTTTAATGTTATCGAATCTGCCCAGGATGTTGGGGGTATTTGGATTTATGATCGTCCCGATAGTCCAATGTATAAAAATACACATCTGATTGGTCATAAAACCACACAACCTTTTTCCGATTTTCCCATGCCAAAAGATTACCCAGATTATCCCAATCATCGGTTAGTCTATGAATATCTTCGCAATTATGCCGCTCATTTCAATCTCTATGATTTCATGGAATTTAATCTCAGCGTGGAGAAAGTAAAAAAGGTGGGTAACTTTTGGGATGTCACCCTTAGCAACCAAGAAACCAGACGATACCGAGGGGTTTTAATCGCTAGTGGTTATCATAGTAAACCGAATATTCCTCAATTTTGTGGGCATTTTGACGGGGAAATTATCCATGCAAAAGATTATGATAATCCCGCTCAACTAAATGCTAAAAAAGTCCTAGTAGTTGGAGCGGGACAATCAGCCATGGATTTAGTCGTCGAAGCGGCTATCAATGGTAGTAAAACTTTCCATAGTACCCGTCGTGGCTTTCTCTGTATGCCGAAATTTTTGTTCGGTTTGCCCCCAGAATGGGTGATGATTAACACGCCAATCATGAATCTAATTCCAGCCCAAGAACACATGAAAATGATGGCTTTATTATCACCAATAGCTCTATTCTTACAAGGAGTTAATCTCAAAAAACTCAATATTCCTATAGACTGTAAAAGTAACGGTCTAATTATTCCCAATAGTGACCAACAAATCTATCGTTATTATGTGCATGGAGATGTCACCCATAAGCCTAATATCCAAGAATTAGACGGAAAGAATGTTATTTTTGCCGATGGCAGTACAGAAGAAATTGATCTGATTATCTACGCCACTGGTTACAAAATTGAATTTTCTTTTATTGACAAATCTGATTTAAATTGGCAAGAAGGAACCACCCAGCCTAACCTCTATATGAATGTTTTTCACCCAGAGGAAAATAACCTGTTTGTCATCGGAATGGTTCATCCCACTGGCACCCACTGGCGAGTATTTGAAGAACAAAGTAATTTAGTGGCCGCTTATCTACAAGCTCAGGATAAAAAATCCCGGTTTGTCTATAAATTTGAAAAGCTAAAACGTCAAATTAGTGCCAATTTAAGCGCCGACAATAAACACCATAGCGGTACTCACTCCTTAGTGATTGACAAATTGGGTTATATACGCGAAGCCCAAGGATTAGCTCGCCGATTACTGGCTTAAATCTCCCACCATAATTAACCCCCTGAAATCCCTCTATCTTAACTCCAATGCCCTACATTATTGAGACAGCTACCGGTTTTCCAGAACATTACTATTCCCAAGAAGTTCTAGAAGTCAATATCAGAAATCATTGTGCTAATCTTCTTCAAGATTATTGCCGAGAAAATCAACTCGACTTCCAGGAACAAACCTTTTTTGATTTAGAACAAATTCATCGTTTTTTCAGTAATGTCAAAATTCAAGGGCGATACTTCACTATTCCCCTAGATGAATTCGATGCCGATAATCCTCCCGGAATCGCCCAACCCTTTCGTCAAATGGTCGATCTAACTATGGATTTAGTAACATCGACAGTAACTAATTTGCTGAAAAAAGCCGCTCTTTCTCCTAAAGAAATCTCCCTAGTTACCTCCGTTACTGTTCTTCCTTCCGTTCCTTCCCTAGAAAGTTTACTCCTCAATCGTCTAGATTTTTCCCTCGATATCAAGCGGCAAGCGTTATCGGGTGTCGGCTGTTTGGGGGGCGCCCAAGGATTAGCCAGAGTAAACGATTATCTGCAAGGACATCCCACCGAAGCAGCGATCTTGTTTACCACCGATCCCTCCTCTGGCCTTTGGCAAGGGTCAATTCATAGCGATTTAACGGAATTATTGGGACAATTACCCGAAGATCCCTCTCAATATAGCAATATCATTATGACCCTTGTGGTAGCGGCTTTATTTGGTGATGGAGTCGGTACTGTTCTCTTAGCGGGAGATGAACATCCCTTAGTCAAGCAAGGTAAAGCAAAACTGAAGATTATCGGCACTCAATCGCTGTTAATGCCCCACACAGAGCATTTAATGGCATTACCTTTAACAGACTACGGTTTTCGCCAAATTCTTCGCCCAGAAGTCTCTGATTACGTCAAGGGTGGGGTGAGAAAAGCGGTGACATCTTTACTGGAAAAAACAGGAGTTTCCCTCGAGGAAATTGTCTGTTGGATGGTGCATCCGGGGGGTCCAAAGATTCTCGATGCAATAGTTGAAGAATTCCAGTTAGAACCGGATATTCTACAGGTTAGTTGGGATATTTTGGCGGAAATTGGCAATATTGCCTCTGCTACTATCCTCTGCATTCTCGATGAAACCCTCTCCCGTCCCCATCCTCCCACGGGTTCCTACGGATTAATAATTTCCATGGGGCCTGGATTTGCTCAAGAAGCCATTTTAGTTCAATTCTAAGGATATTTAAGGATGTTAAGCCAAATAGTTTTCATTGCCCTGATTAGTTACATTATTGTCCAACGAGTGCGCGTTACTCGTCTGAGTAAACAGAATATGGCCAAAGTCTTAGCGGAAGGTGGCAAACCGCATAGTTCTAATTATGTGGGATTCGTCAAGATTTTCCAATCTAGCTGGATGCTTTGCATGATCGGGGAAGTTTATCTGCTCGATCGACCTTTTATTCCAGCATTGGCTTTATTTTCCCTAATTACTACCTTTTTAGCTCAAAAGCTCCGCTATGCCTCCATTGAAGCCTTAGGCGATCGCTGGATTCATCAGGTGGTCACGGTTCCTCAGACACCCGTGATCGACAATGGCATTTATCAATATATCCGTCATCCTAACTGGTGGGCCATGATCACGGAATTAGCGGTGGTTCCCCTGTTTCATACCGCTTATCTGACATCTATAGTCTTTAGTCTCCTGAATGCTTGGTTATTAATCCAACGCATTCCAGCTGAAGAAGAAGCTTTGAGTCAAGACACCAATTATCAAGCAGTTTTCGCCAATACTCCCCGTTTTATTCCTAGTTTTAGCGCAATTTTCTCTCGCAAACAGCAACCGCTTAAAAGTTAATTGCCACGGATAGCAGGGCCGGTTCCCTACGGCCCTTTAATTACCCCTCATACCTGAATTTCAAGGAGAAAAAAAATACTATGGACTCTCTAATTGTTTCCGAAAATATTATTAGCGACAATTTAACTAACGCTCTACAAGAATGGGAAAATTTATTAGGCTCCGAATATGTCAGCACCGATAACAAAAAACGCCTAGAAGCCGAGACCGCTACCTACGAAACCGATGCTAAAATTCCGGCAATTATTCGCCCGGGTAATCGTCAAGAAGTCCAAGAATCTCTAAAAATTGCTAATCGCTATCAAACCCCTGTCTATCCTATTAGTACAGGTAAAAATTGGGGTTATGGTTCGCGAGTTCCTAGCCGCACCGGTTCGGTTTTAATGGATTTGAGTCGATTAAATCAGATTTTGGATTACAATGAAACCCTAGCTTATGTAACTATTGAAGCGGGTGTTACTCAGCGACAACTCTACGATTTTTTGCAGAAAAATGGCAATAAATTATTAATGAGTGTCACCGGTTCGACTCCTGATTCTAGTATTATTGGCAATATTCTCGAACGAGGTGAAGCCAAAGGACCTTTGGGCGATCGCTTTAATCATGTCTGTGGAATGGAAGTAGTTTTGCCCACCGGTGAATGTGTTCATACGGGATTTAATCGCTTTGAAAATTCCCAAATAGGGGCGGTCAATCGTTGGGGAGTCGGTCCTTATTTTGATGGAATTTTTACCCAATCTAACCTAGGAATCGTCACCAAAATGACTTTTTGGTTAACGCCCTATCCTGAATATTTTCAGGCTTTTTTCTATAGCATCGATCAAGAAAATAAATTAGAGTTATTGATCGATAAACTACGTCAACTGAAAATGGCAGGGGTAATTAAAACGACCTTCCACATTAATAATAACTACCGAATGTTGTCCATTCAACAACAATATCCCTGGCAGGAATGCCAAGAAAAAACTCCTTTACCCCCCGATTTGTTAGAACAATTAAGTCATCAATGGGGCGGCGGTGTTTGGATAGGAGAAGGCGCTTTATATTCGGCTTCACCAGAACAGGGAAAAGTCGAAAGAAACCTAATTGAAAAAGCCTTGAAAGGAATTGTCAATAAACTTATGTTTTTTGATGAAAATAAGTTCAAAATGGCCAGCAAAATGAGTCCCATTTTTAAAGTATTTACTGGTGTGGAAATTAAGGACAAGGTGGATTTAATTTATCACAAAAATCCCCAACGAGGAATGATTACCGAAAAAGTGCTGAAGATGGCCTATTGGCGCAAAAAAACGCCCCCCACCGATAGGTTGAATTTAGACCTGGATGCCTGTGGCATGATTTGGTGTGTTCCCGCTGTTCCTTTTCTGGGAAATCATCTCAGAAATGCTCTCAATATTATCAGCAGCATCGCTCAAAAATATGGTTATGAACCCAATATCGGCATTAACTGTATTACCGAGCGCAATATCAACATCAATGCTGCCATTTTTTATGATCGATTGCTAGAAGGAGAAGACCAAAAAGCCTTAAATTGTCACGATGAAATGTTGGCAGAATTGATCAATCAAGGCTATTATCCCTACCGTCTTAGTACCCACTCTATGAATAGTTTACCCGTAGCCCAAGACGATTATAGTTGCTTAATCCAGAAAATTAAAGACAGCTTGGATCCCAATCACATTCTCTCACCCGGTCGCTACGAATTTCTTTAAATAAGCCTAACAATCTACTGCTAACTACCCATCTCTCCCCCAATTCTAATGACTTCTAGCACTTCTAGCAAATGGCAACATCTCCGAATAGATTATCTTCCGTATATCACTGGTTGGTTTGGTAACTTTATCGTTAATAATGCCCTTCTAACCATGCTAATTTATCGCTACGATCCGGGCATTCCCAATGACTATAACTTGTCCATTTTATTGCCCTCTGCTTTAGTGGGGATAGCGATAATGATTAGCCGTATTGCTGGGGCTTTTGTGCAGCCAGTGATCGGTTATTTTTCCGATCGCTTTTGGAGTCCTTGGGGCAAAAGAAGACCATTTATACTGGCCAGTTTAGTCCCTTTAATTGGTGGTTTTATCCTGTTGTTTAATCCCCCTAATAACTTAAATCAAACCACTTACTTCATTTATTTAGTCACCATGCTTTGGGTGTTTTATGTGGGTATGGCATCCTACCATGTTCCCTATTTAGCCTGGTTGCCTACTCTCGCTAAAAGCCCAGAAGGAAGGGTTAAATTATCAACTCAAATCGGAATTTTTGGTTTAGTTGGTGCCACAATTGGTGGGATTATTGCTCCTTGGTTAACTGATAGCTATGGCTTTCAGGGGATGGGTATTGCTATTAGTCTTATTGGGGTAATTACCCTAGCTATGCCCTTGCTAGAAAAAGAAGAATATACTCCTTCTAAGGGGAAATATCCTAACTTTAAAACCACCTTAACGGCGGCTTTTACCAATCGGACTTTTTGTATCTATATGATCACCATGATTTTGGCGTGGATGGTGATTAGCATTATCTCGGTGATTCCGACTTTTTTAGTAATTGCTCTCCTCAAACGAGAGGTAAGTTTTGCCGCCGTGATTAATACTATTATCGTCGGTAGTGCCTTGGCTGGATTTACCCTGGTTTTACCCTTAGCGCAAAAATATGGCAAAAAACTGGTTTTTCAAGGTTCTTTAATCTGGGTTGGCTTGGGTATGATTGCCATGGCCTGTGGTCGCTTTTGGTGGCAAGATTCTTTGATTCCTTGGTTAATCCTTTCAATCATCGCTAATTTAGCCCTAGCCAGCTTTTTTAGTCTGCCGAATGCCATGTTATCGGACATTATCGATCAAGATGCGGAGCAACAGGGAATGGGACGAGAAGCAATATTTTTTGGCACTAGGGGGCTACTAATTCAATTTAGCCAAGGTGCGGGGTCTTTTCTAACAGGATTAATCCTTTCTTTCGGGAAAACTCCTGATAACCCCTGGGGGGTACAAATTGCCTTTTTGTCCGCCGGTATATTATCCCTAGCAGCGGCTTTTTTCCTACGGTCTTATGCCATAAAAAAATAGTTCTTTCCTCGCTAATCTGTTATTACTCTTGACTAAACCCTACTCATTTGGAACTAGATTATGACTTCCCCCAATCCTGTCACTAAACAGCAAGAAACTGCCATCAAAAAACTGCGATTGCCCTGGCGATTAATTATTACTGGTATCCTAGCGGCCACCTCGGTTTTTGCCTATCCTACCCTGCGTAATGTCCTCTTAGAAGACACCTCTGAATCCACCACCTCAAAAGAAACCGCTTCGTTAGCAATCGATAAGAGCAAGACGGCAGCCTTACCGGTGCGAACCTTAACTTTAAGTCCTGTCACCCATCACCAAGAACCGCGCCGTTATACGGGTAATATTGTGGCTAAACGGACAAGTGAACTAGGATTTGAGCGTTCGGGACAATTAATTAGTTTATTGGTTCAAGAGGGTCAAGAGGTACGCCGAGGTACTTTAATTGCTACTCTAGATACACGCAATTTAGAAGCACAAAAACAAGAACTCATCGCCCAGCGATCGCAAGCCACGGCTAAACTGCAAGAATTACAAGCTGGTTCCAGGAAAGAAAGTATCGCTGCAGCCCAAGCAAAAGTCCGAGATCTCAGGGAACAATTAGCTTTAGCCCAATCTAAATACCAAAGACGGCTAGGATTGTATCAAGAAGGGGCAATTACTAGAGAACAACTCGAAGAAGTGCAAACAGATGTTAATGCACAACAAGCGAGAATTGATGAAGCCCAAAGTCAATTAGATGAACTCAAGGCCGGTACTCGTCCCGAATTGATTTCTCTGCAAAAAGCCGTTATTGACCAATTTGATGCCCAACTGAAGAATATTAAATTAGAGATTGAGAAAAGCCAACTTCAAGCACCCTACGATGGCACTATTGCCCTCCTTCACGTCAATATTGGCACTGTTGTTTCTGCAAGTAATCCGATCGTTCGTTTAGTGGAAAGTAATAAACTGGAAGCGCGTATAGGGGTTCCCATTGACCAGTCCGAAAACTTACCAATTGGCAGTAAACATCGTTTAAAAATTGGTAACAAAATATTAACAGGACAAGTCACTTCAACCTTGCCCCAAATTGATCCAACTACCCGTACCGCCACGGTTATTTTAAGTTTAAATCAGACTCAGGGCCTGATTCCGGGGCAAGTGGTCAGCCTAGAATTATCTCAATCAGTTCCACAATCGGGCTATTGGTTGCCCACAGAAGCTTTAGTACAAGGCACGAGAGGATTATGGTCTTCCTATGTTCTAGGAGAAGCTAATCCCGATAATCCTCGACAGTTTACCGTCAAACGCCAAGATTTAGAAGTTCTAGCGATTCAAGGCGATCGCTTGTTGGTGCGCGGGACGCTCACCTCCGGTGATCGGGTGATCGTCGAAGGGGTTCACCGCATCGTACCCGGGCAAATGGTGGAAATTTGGTAGTCAGCGGTCATTAATCAGCTTTATTATCCCTAATAATCTCCAATGAATAACTTATTTGAACGTAAACCTAGATTACTAATTCTGACCTTAATTCTGATTATTGTCTGGGGATTGTCTTCCTTTCAAATTTTGCCGCGCATGGAAGATCCCGAAACAATTAATCGAGGTGCCACCATTACCACCAATTTACCCGGTGCCAGTCCTTATCGGGTCGAATCCCTAGTGACCGAAAAAATTGAACAATCTCTCTCTAGCATCAAAGAAATTAGCCTGATTGAGTCCTCCTCAGAATTAGGGCGTTCCACGGTCAATATTGAACTTAAAGATGAAGTGACTGATGTGGATCCCGTCTGGTCACGCATTCGCGATCGGATTACCGATGTCATCCCGGAACTACCCCCAGAAGCCCAAAGACCCTTATACGAAGAAGGATATAGTAAAGCCTTTAGTTTATTGACTGCCATCCTTTGGGATCTAGATACCGCTCCTAATTACGCTATTTTACGCCGACTTGGCCAAGAACTGTTCGATGAATTAGAAGCCCTTTGGGGAACCGAAAGGGTTGAGTTAGTCGGGGTTCCGGCCGAGGAAATTTTAGTCGAAATCGATCCGGTGAAATTATCCTCCCTGGGCCTAACCGCCGTCGAAGTTGCCCAACAAATTCAAACCAGTGATGCCAAGGTCGCCGCCGGACAACTTCGCAGTAATCGCAATAATTTATTATTGGAAGTCGATACCAGTTTAGAATCACTCTCTCGGATTCGAGCAATTCCGATTCGTTACAGTAATGATGGACAATTTACCCGTTTAGGAGATATCGCTCTAGTTACCAAGGGAATTCAAGAACCACCACCAGAACTAACCATTATTAACGGTAAACCGGCTATTGTGGTGGCCGCTATGATGGAATCGGGGCAACGCATAGACGAATGGACAGCGGCAGCCCAGGCCAAGTTAGACCTGTTTCGACCCTCTCTCCCCCAAGGTGTGAGCCTCAAGATAATTTTTGCCCAAAATCGTTATGTGGCTAACCGACTCGATGGATTATTCAGCAACATGATCCTAGGGTTACTCTGTGTCATGGGGACAGCTTTTGTGATGATGGGATGGCAGTCCGCCTTGGTAGTAAGTGTATCCCTGCCTTTATCGATCCTGATGGTCTTTGCCGGTATGAATCTCTGGCAAATTCCCCTACATCAAATGTCGGTGACAGGAATTGTTATTGCTTTGGGACTTTTGATCGATAACGCTATTGTGATTGTCGATGAACTGCAAAAAGGACTACGGACCGGAATAGCTCACGAACATATTGTTGCTGAAACCGTTAAACAGTTAGGGATTCCCCTCTTAGCTTCTACCCTAACCACGATTTTGTCTTTTATGCCGATCGCTCTTTTGCAAGGAGGCACTGGCGAATTCGTGCGTACTATCGCCCAAACAGTGATCTTAGCCTTGGTTAGTTCTCTAATTTTGTCCCTAACGATTATTCCTGTCCTCAGTTTACGTTTATATCAACTGACTCATCGATCGCACCAGACAAAAACCCATTGGTGGGATACGGGAATTAATTTACCGCTCCTAACGGGGTTATATCGCCAAATTTTGAAGTTAATTCTCTATTTTCCGGTATTAGGTCTGGTTATTGGCTTGATTGTCCCAATTACTGGCTTTGTTGTCGCTGGCACTCTCCCGGAAGAATTCTTTCCGCCGGCAGAACGAGATCAGTTAACCCTAGAAATCGAACTGGCCCCCACCACAACCCTAGAAGTAACTCAGGTAAAAGTGGCTCAAGCTGCAAAAATACTACTAGATCATCGAGAAATTGCGGAAGTTCACTGGTTTTTAGGGCGTAATGCTCCCCCCTTCTACTATAATCTCTCCGATGGCATTAAAGACTCTCCTAATTTTGCCCAAGCATTGATTCAACTTCGGCAAGTTTCTGATGATCCCCAATTGATCGAAACCTTACAAAAACAATTAAGTCAAGCTCTACCGATGGCAAGGGTATTAGTTAGCCCCCTAGAACAGGGTCCACCGGTGGGCGCCCCGATCGAAATTAGGGTTTATGGCTCAGAATTGGAGATGTTAAGGAAAATTGGCGAGTCCTTACGGGAAGAACTGGCAAAAATACCCGAAATAACCTATTCTGTTGCTGATTTAAGTGAAATTCAAGCTAAATTAGCCTTAAAAATTAATGAAGAAAAAGCTCGACTGATTGGTTTGGACAATGCGGCGATCGCCAGCCAATTGGATAACCTTTTAGAAGGTTCTGTGGGTGGCTCGATTTTAGAAGCAACGGAAGAATTACCCGTGCGAGTCCGAGTCGGTAATCGCGATCGCGAGCAACTGCCAGAAATTGCCTCTTTAAATATTCTCGGTAACTCCGCCACTGCTGAACGGGCGAATATTTCCCTTTCCTCCGTGGCAGAATTTGATTTTCTCCCCGAATTAGCCACGATTCCTCGACGAAATGGCAAGCGAATTAATACGGTGAAGGCCTATGTTCAAGCTGATGCGATCGCTGCAACGGTTTTAGACGAATTTCGCCAAAACTTAGAATCGGGCAAATTTTCCCTTCCGCCAGGGTATCGGCTCGAATTTGGCGGAGAGGAAGAAGAAAGAGATACGGCTGTGGCTAATCTAATTGCTAGTGTGGGAGTCTTGGCGATTCTAATGCTATCAACCCTTGTTCTTTCTTTTAACTCCTTCCGTCTTGCTGCCCTAGTTACTGTCGTCGGTATTAGTTCAATTGGACTAGCCTTATTTTCCCTCTGGTTATTTGAATATCCCCTAGGATTCATGTCCATTTTAGGCACTATCGGCTTAGTTGGGGTTTCCGTTAATGATTCTATTGTCGTGGTAGCGGCTTTACAAGCTTTACCCCCCCATCTTCAACGCCAACGCAAGGCAATCCGGGAAGTGGTCATTGCTTCCACCCGTCACATTCTCACCACTACCTTAACCACCGTGACGGGATTTGTGCCATTATTTCTCTACGGCGGGGCTTTTTGGGAACCCCTCGCTATCTGTATTTCCATCGGGGTAATCGGAACCACCTTAAGCGCACTGGTATTTGTCCCGTCGGGATGGTACTATCTCGCTCAAGCCCAAAAGGTTTCCCCTCTGTCTGTTTCTGAGTAGCTTGATTAAATACCACTTTTGTAGAGACGTTGCTGGGCAACGTCTCTATTGATACTAAATCCGTTGAGTATAGGCTACATATCAGGACAGGCAATAGGCAATAGGCAATAGGCAAAAGGGGCAATAGATAATCAGTCTTTAATAACCAGATTTAGGATGATTTGGGTAAAAATACCCTGAAAGTCCTCTCGGCTCTACCGCCCTGATCCGAGAAAATAGGGAGAATTGGCTGGGTTAAATAGGGCTGGCTGAATAATGGTAAAACCCTTTTAAAATAAGGCTTTTGACCTGTTAAAATCCGATGTTAGTGCTGCGAAAATAGGATTAAGACCTTCAAAAACCTGGCATTATCCTTCTTATAGTACATAAACTGGTACAAAAAAGAGGGCAACAAAGCCTGAAACGACCGGCTACTGACGACCGGCTACTGACGACCGGCTACTGACTCCTGACTCCTAACCCCACCAACAAACTTTTTCAGCAAGCCCTAAATATAATCGAGTTTAAACAATAGATAAGTTTTTTAACAAGAGTAGTTTCAGATACTAATTACCCGATGGACTGGGGTAGAATTGGAAAAACCAGTCAAACTTTTTTAGCCAAGCTACTTAACTATGATTAAAATTAACTTGCTGTTCGGGTTATCTTCTCTTAAAAAATCGATAAAAAACTTTACATAAACTCAAAAGAGAGCCTCGTAAATTTCTCATCTAAAAGCTGAGTTAGTTATCGGACAAAGTTTTTAGGTGCTTTTGTTGATTACTTCTTAACCACCATCTTAGAAGTAGAAGAAGGGAGATGAAAGTTAATCAGTTACTAAGACTCTACGAACAAGGAGAGCGGGATTTTTTAGGCATTGACTTGATGAGTCTAGATCTACAACAAGTGACTCTAATCGCTGTCAATTTTGCTGCGGCCAATTTGCGCGGAACTAATTTGAGCCGCTCTTTTCTGACTAAATCAAATCTGCGGGGAGCGAGTTTGAATTGGGCGAATTTAACCTATGCCAAATTAAGTCAAGCGCAATTAGTGGAAGCGGACTTAACCAAAGCTAATCTCACCGGGGCCTTTATGGTACAGGCAAACCTGCGTAACTCGCGATTAAGTGGGGCGGATCTTTCCCATGCTAATCTCCGGGGGGCGAATTTATGCGGGGCGAATTTATGCGGGGCGAATTTATACTTAGTTAATCTCTTGGAGGCAACCCTAGATAAAGTCAATCTCAATTGGGCTAATTTGCAGGAAGCGCGGTTAAGTGGCACTAAATGTCGTCAGATTTCCGCAAGGGAAGCCAATTTTAGCGGCTCTTTTCTTAAAGAGGTGGACTTTCAGGGGGCTAATTTAGAAAGGGCTAATTTTAGCGAGGCACGTCTGACGGGTAGTGATTTACGCGGGGCTAATTTAGCGGCTGCTAATCTAGCGGGAGCGCGTTTACAAGAGGTAAATCTACAGGGAGCGGACTTGAGGGGTGCTAACTTGACGGGGACTTGTTTTGAGAGCGTCACCGGTTGGACAGAAACCGCCCAAGAAGATGATATTTTCCCCCTAGACTGGTTTCAGCCCCGTTTTGCCACTTAAAAGTCAATATATCTGCCGAAAGCCTCTCCTTTTCCTATCGATTAACGATTAGCTGGATGGTTAATCTTTGGTTAGGAATGGGGATTGGGGGAGCATTATTCGGCTCATCCTCGAAGGGTAAAGCAGGGGGAGGAGTGGTAGCACTGGGAGATGGTGCTGGAGATGGCGTGGGATTAACGGCAGCGGGGGGACTTTTCGGGGTGACGACGGGTGCGGGAGAGCTAAAACCGAGGAGATCTTTGCCAAAGGGAAAAACATTCCCCCAGCGTTGAATATTAGGGTTGCCAAACCAATCTTGACGGGATACCTTCACCGAGAGGAGAGGTGCGATCGCACCTGATTTTTCGGCGGTTATCAATAAATCAATTTTATTAAGACCCTGTTGTTGATTAAAACGACTGATGATAGTTTTCTCTGCTAATTGCGATGCTCTAGTCAATAATCCTTCGTAGGATTCTCCCCGTTTAACTGTGATGGGAAGATTAACAGTGGATTGAGCAAAAACCACATCAACGGCAATAATTCCCGTCAGCAGCGTTAAAACAGTAATAGACTTGTACATAGGACAGACAGTTAAACAGACACTCCCAGGCTAGGGTCGGGATCTTCCCTGTTAGAGTTCCCCGATCGCTTTCTTAAATTACCACGATCGATCTCTGGCCACAATTGAAAATTTTCCGGTAGCAAAATCGTCCTTGGCTCCTAGCAATAGGCAATAGGGGAATAATTAGGGCTGGCTGAATAAATCTAAAAACTTTGTTGGATAATATCTTTAGGCTTTTTTGAAATCAAAAAGTGCCAGCCATTGGAGTGATCAGGGGGGAAAATTCAGGTACTTTTTCCCTGAACATTGGGTAATTGACCACCTGAAAATGGCTAAAACCCCACACCCGACACCCCACCCCCACGAAAAACTGTTTCAGCATAACCTAATTATATTTGGCTATATCGACCAGAGGGTTTTAATTATGACACAAACTAGCGAAACCGTTACCTATTCTCTCGAATCTGTCCTGACAAGGATCGAGAGTAAAATCGACAATCTCCAAAGAGATGTTAATCAGAAAATTGACTCCAAAAAGATGTTAATCAAAAATTTGACAGTCTCCAAAAAGATGTTAATGATTTAAAGGTGGAAGTCACAGAAATCAAAGGAGATATTAAAACTCTTGATCAGAAAGTCGAAACAATGGATAAACGACTGGAAAAAGTCGAAGATAGTTATGCAATCCTAGTTAAAGATATTGCGGACTTGAAAGGGTTTAAATCTCTGATTATCCCCATGGTTGTAGCTTTTTTAAGTGCCGTGGTCACTTTGGGATTGCGCGGCTTTTTTCTTGGCAATAAACCTTGATTTTTTATTTCAAGAAAGTAGTTATTTTCAAGAGGTTTTCTCCAAAAAGATGTTAATCAAAAATTTGACAGTCTCCAAAAAGATGTTAATGATTTAAAGGTGGAAGTCACAGAAATCAAAGGAGATATTAAAACTCTTGATCAGAAAGTCGAAGCGATGGATAAACGACTGGAAAAAGTCGAAGATAGTTATGCAATCCTAGTTAAAGATATTGCGGACTTGAAAGGGTTTAAATCCCTGATTATCCCGATGGTTGTAGCTTTTTTAAGTGCCGTGGTTACTTTGGGATTGCGCGGCTTTTTTCTTGGCAATAAACCTTAAATATATCAGTGGATATTTTAATCATCAAGTTTATTTTGTACTCTACCAATAAAATCCATGAGTTTTTGCATTAATCCTCATTGTCCTAAACCGAAAAGTATCAAGGAGAGTCGTTACTGTCAATCCTGTGGTTCCGACTTGCTTTTAAATGGTAAATATCGAGTCACAAATTTATTGAGTGCCAAGGGTGGATTTGGTAATACCTATGAAGTGATAGATGAACATAAAATACCCAAGGTATTAAAAGTTCTTACCTACGATTCCAGCAAAGCTATTGATTTATTTCAACAGGAAGCCAATCTTTTAAAACAATTAAATCACCCCGGTATTCCCAAAGGAGAAAACTATTTTATTTATCATCCCCGGGAGAGTCAAACTGCTTTACACTGTTTAGTTATGGAGAAAATTGCTGGTATTGACTTAGAAGAATATCAAAAACAAAGAGGATTTAAACCGATTGATTATAATCTCGCTTTGGATTGGTTAACTCAGTTAGCTAATATTCTCCACGAGGTTCACAAACATAAATTCTATCATCGCGACATCAAACCCTCTAATATTATCTTAAAACCCGATGGTCAATTAGTTTTAATTGATTTTGGAGCGGCGCGACAAGTCACTAAAACCGTCCTAGCAGGAGGCAAAAATACAGGAATTTATACTCCCGGATATGCTCCTACTGAACAATCTCTTGGTCACTCTGTCCCCCAATCAGACTTTTATGCTTTGGGCAAAACTTTCGTCTTTTTGTTAACTGGTAAAGAACCCAGTGACCCGAAAATTTATAATATTAATACTAATGAATTTAACTGGCGTAAATATGCCCCAAAAATCCCTTCTCGATTAGCAGATTTTATCGATAATTTAATGGCAGAAAAACCTATTGATCGACCTAAAGACACCAAAACTTTGCTAAAAATTATTACCGATATTAAAGCCAATCCCCATCAACCTAAAAAAACTAAAAATTCTTCTCCTGAAAAACCTAAAATTATTGCTATTCCCAATCCTGCAATTATTTCTTTAATCGCTGCAATTTCTCCCAGTTATGCTGGGTTTTGGCTCCGGTTAAAAGCCTCTTTAATTGATTCTTTTATCGTTCTTATTATCGCCGCTTTATTAGGTGGTTATATCTGTTTTCGCTTACAACAATGGTCAACTTTTCAAGATTTAAACCTTGATTTTGATATAGCCAAAGAAATCTGGGTTTACTATGCAGCAGGATTAAGTGCAGCTGGAACAACAATTATCGGGGTTGCTTTATTTGTAGCAGCAATTATCTATAATATTCAAGCCAAAATTAACTTTACTCACGAACATATTGCCATCCTGACTGCTCTCGGTTTAGGAATAGTGATTAAATGGTTATATTATGTTTTCTTAGAATATCTTTTTAAAGCCACTATTGGTAAAATGTTTTTTGATTTATCCGTCACCGATAGCCAAGGCCGACGCATATCTTTTGCAAGAGCCAATCGCCGCTACTTACTAAAATTTATCTCCACTGCTCCCTTATATTTGGGCTTTTTACTGGCAGCCTGGACAAAGAAAAAACGCGCCCTTCATGACATGATTTCTGGTACACAAATCCGCAAAAAAAAGTAACCAGAACCTAGAAAAGTAGGGAGATGGGAGCAGGACGATAGGATAAAATCAACTACAATAGGGACAAGATATTCCCGCTTGGTAATTGGGGGATTGTTTATCTTTTTCATCGATGGGATGACCGCAAGCGGGACACATTTCATAATGTCCTACCTCTAAATTAGCTGTTAGTGCCACTCTTTGATCGAAAACAAAACATTCTCCTTGCCAAAGACTCTGATCGGGACTAACTTCTTCCAAGTATTTCAAAATACCTCCCTCTAGCTGATAAACTTGAGAAAAGCCTTGATTTAATAAAAAAGCTGCCGCCTTTTCACAGCGAATTCCCCCCGTACAAAAAAGAGCTATTTTCTTATTGTTAATACGATCAAAATTGTCGTAAATATACTCAGGAAATTGGCGAAAATGCTGGATTTCTGGGTTAAGCGATCCCGCAAAAGTACCGAGCGCCACTTCATAATTATTACGAGTATCGATAACTACCACGTCCGGCTCTTTCAGCAATTGGTTCCACTCTTCAGTTTTGAGATGAATTCCTGTTTTTTCGAGAGGATTAGCCTTGGCTTGACCAAAAGTCACAATTTCCTTTTTTAAGCGAATTTTTAAGCGTTGAAAGGGCAAATAATCACAAACAGACTCTTTCACCTCTAGATTAGCTAAACGAGTATCGGTTTTTAACCAACTAATCACCTCGGCGATCGCTAGACTGTTCCCAGCGATCGTTGCGTTAATCCCCTCGGCTGCCAGAAGAATAGTTCCTTTAATTCCTCTTTCTTGGCAGTATTTTTGTATTTCTGGCTGTTTTTGACGATAATCTGACAAAGCCACAAACTGGTAAAAAGTGGCGACTAGATAAGACATGGCAGGCAAGGGGAAAATTTACTTGTAATATTTTTCACTATAGGTTATAATAACGAGAGTGTCTCAAAAACCAGATCGGGGGTTTAGCTCAGTTGGTAGAGCGCCTGCTTTGCAAGCAGGATGTCAGCGGTTCGAGTCCGCTAACCTCCATAGCATCTCCCCCATAGTCCTGACTGATTCACTTTTGCTTGGTGATTAGATCAAGTCTCTTTGGGAAGACAATTAGCTAGGGTTGCCGAAAAAGTTTTTCCTGGGGGCAGGGTGTAGGGTGTAGGGTTTAGAGGGAGTCGTCTCGGAGTCTCCCCAAACCGAAAACTTCGTACCTCACCATTAAGATAACTGCTATCAATGATGTCTCGTACCTATCAAGCTACTGGAATCAATCTGCAAGGAATGGCCTTCGGAGAGGCCGATCGCCTCTTAACTATTTTGACCGCCGAATATGGTTTAATTAGAGCCATCGCTCCCGGTGCGCGCAAGTATAAATCTTCCCTGCGGGGTAGAAGTGAACTATTTGTGGTCAATAATCTGTTAATAGTCGCAGGAAAATCCCTAGATAAGGTCGTGCAAGCCGAAACTATCGAATCTTATCCCAAATTAAGTCAAAATCTCGCCAAACTCACCGTTAGCCAATACCTCTGCGAACTGGTTTTGGCGATCGCACTGAGCGAACAACCCCAGAGGGAATTATACGAATTAATCTGCAGCCATCTGGCCAGAATTGAAGTCCTCGACGAAAATCAATACATACTTCCCTATCTTTGTCAAGCAATTTTTCATTTCTTAATAATTGCCGGCTTAGTGCCGCAAGTCCATAACTGCCTGTTGACGGGAAAAGCTTTAATTGGGGACAATTGCCTAGGATTTAGTTTCGAGGCAGGGGGCATAATAGATCTGGCTGCCCTCACAGAAACAATCAACCCGCCCAAAATCGATAGTAAACTGACGCGGCAAGAACTGCAATTACTGCAATGCCTAGGAAAAACCGATTTTCCCCCAGAAGAAAACCTTACCTCAGAACTAGCTTGGATTAACCTCGATCGCCTGCTGCGCCGCTATACTCAATATCATCTGGGAAAAACTTTTCGCTCCTCGGCATTAGTTGAGGGTTTATCTCCCTTAGAATTTTAAACAGATAGTAAAAGTTATCATAATGCAACTGTTTGACTCAGAAACTAGCGACGCTAATTCTAGCGACTCCTCCACTCCTATTTTTAATTCTTCCGATTCCTCACCGAGGCAATCCGACGCAGAAACCATGAACCGCTTGCCTAAACGTGCGCCCAAATCCAATCCTAGTCAGGGTTTTGCCCCAGTGCTAAAAAACCCGCGCTTTCTCACTCTCTGGGCGGGGGGAATTTTTTCCCAATTAGCGGATAAATTCTATTTAGTCCTGATGATCTCCCTAATTGCCACCCATTACCAAAAAGCCGATCAGTCGATTAGTGGCTGGGTATCGGCGATAATGATTGCTAATACAATTCCGGCGGTGTTAGTGGGTTCGGTGGCGGGTGTATATGTTGATAGATGGTTAAAAAAACAAGTTTTAGTTATTTCTAACCTTTTACGCGGGGCTTTTGTCCTCCTCATTCCCCTATTATTATGGTTAGTGCGCGAGCAAACTTTAGCCGTTCCCCTCGGTTGGCTGCCGGAAGGTTTAAGAAATTGGCATTACCGGCTACAAGGAGAATTTAATTTACCCTTCGGTTTTTTCCTGTTGTTAGTCATTACTTTTCTTGTCTCCACCTTAACCCAATTTTTTGCCCCCGCCGAACAATCTACCTTGCCATTAGTGGTAAAACGTCGTCATCTTCTACCCGCTAATTCCCTCAACACTTTAACCACCATGGCGGTATTAATTATCGGTTTTGCCATCGGTGAACCGGTATTAGCTTTTGCCGATAGCATTTTCGGCACGAGAGCCGGACAATTTGATATTGGCAAAGTGATGATTGTCGGTGCTTTTTATATAATTGCCGGTTTAATTCTAATTATCCTGCGAACTAACGAAAAATATGTCATTCCTACCGCAGAACAGCCCCATGTTTGGGAAGATATCCGCGACGGCATTCGTTACCTCAACAAAAATCATAAAGTTCGTAACGCCCTGATTCAATTAGTCATCTTATTCTGTATTTTTGCTGCTCTATCGGTATTAGCCGTCAGTATGGCGGAAAAACTACCCGGGTTAAAAGCTTCTCAATTCGGCTTTTTATTAGCCTCCTGTGGTGCAGGAATGGCAGTTAGTGCGATTACTTTGGGTTATTGGGGCCAAAAATTCTCCCACACCCAATTAAGTCTCTGGGGTTCCCTGGGTATGGCGACAGCTTTAATCGGTTTATCTCTAGCCACAAAGAGTTTAATTTTAGCCTTCGCTATGACGGCTTTATTAGGGATTTTTGCCGCTTTAGTCGGGGTTCCCATGCAAACTACCCTACAGGCAGATACACCCCCCGAAATGCGCGGTAAAGTCTTTGGTTTAGAAAACAATGCCGTTAATATTGCCCTCTCTTTACCCTTAGCTGTCGCGGGTATCGCCGAAACTCAATTCGGACTCCGACCGGTACTATTAGCTTTAGCAGTTATGGCAGTTGTCGGCGGTGGTTTTACTTGGTATGTTTCTCGCAATTTATCTAAAGATTAGCGGGACTTTTCAGTAATCAGTAAACAGTAAACAGTAATCAGTATTCAGTATTCAGTATTCAGTATTCAGTATTCAGTATTCAGTATTCAGGAGATTGCCTTTATTTATTCTCCTATCTCCCCCGCAAAGAAGCGAAACTAACATTAACTAAACGGTAGCTTTTGGTAGTAATTACTGAGTAACGCACAGAAAACGGGTTTCTCGGAGAAACCCGTTTTCTACTCATGCCTCATGCAAAAAGGGGAATAAATAATCAGTCTTTAATAACCAGATTTAGTATCAGGAGACAAAGTAACCTTAAACTTGTTAGAATCAAAAAGTTGTTATTTTCTGGCAGTCATTCACCGCTCAGATTAGTTAAGATGATAAGCTAAACGGCGCTTAACCTGCATGATCCAACAGCTATAACCCTTTTGGAGTCTATATCGGTGATCCGAAGTAAAAGCCGTTTAGCTTATTACATGACTAATAATATTGACCATGATCGCTTATTTAAGGAGTTAATCTCCACCTTTTTTGTCGAATTTATCGAGTTATTTTTTCCTCAAGTAATGGATTATTTAGATAGGGACTCGATTACTTTTTTAGACAAAGAAGTATTTACCGATGTCACGGAAGGAGAAAGGCATGAAAGCGATTTAGTCGCACAGGTTAAGTTTCGAGGAAAAGAATCTTTCTTTCTGATTCATCTGGAGGCGCAGGAAAGTTCCCGCCAGTGGTTTAACCGGCGAATGTTTACTTATTTTGCTCGCTTTCATGAGAAATTTGTCTTACCGATCTATCCCATTTTAATTTTTTCTTATTCAAAGCCAAAAAGAGCAGCGATTAGTCAATATGTAGTCGATTTTCCCGATTTTAAGGTATTAGAATTTAACTATCAAGTAGTGCAATTAAATCGATTAAATTGGCGAGATTTTCTCAATCAGCCGAATCCGGTTGCTTCGGCTTTGATGGCCAAGATGAGCATTGCAGAGAAAGAGCGAGCCAAGGTTAAGGCGGAATGTCTGCGCTTGTTAATAACTTTACGGTTAGATGCGGCGAGAATGCAATTAATTTCTGGATTTATTGATACTTATCTCAATCTAAATCCGGTCGAAGAGATACAATTTCAAGAAGAGATTAGCACATTTAGTCAACCCGTACAGGAGGGAGTTATGCAAATTACTACCAGTTGGATGCGTCAAGGTATCGAACAAGGTATCGAACGCGAAAAGACGTTTATTATTCGCCAACTTAAACGCAAGTTAGGGGAGATTAATCCTTTATTAGAAACTCAAATTATGCAGTTAAGTATTGATGATGTCGAAGTATTAGGAGAAGCTTTATTCGACTTCTCTACGGTTGAAGATTTAATCAATTGGTTAAATACTTTAACAGATTAGCTCTTCGGTTAGCGATTGCCTTCTCGCAACAACCTCAGAGAAAACGGGTTTCTCGAAGAAACCCGTTTTCTGTATAATGTTAATTTATGTTATGGAAGTCTTGAAAAATTGGCGATTGTTCCCACAAAATAGCCTCAGTAATCTTTCTAGGTCAACGTCATGACTTCTTTCCTTTGGCCGATTCTTCCTGCTGTTGACGATGTTTTGTTCAATTTCGCTCAATCTGATGGCTTTTGGGCAAATTTGGAAACATTTGGCGCAAATTATGATGTGGTCAAGGCGACAGAATTAAGACAGCATTGGCAAAGCCGAGATTTTAGTCAACTTCCCTCAATTGAGGTACTTAGTGATGAAGTTTTAGGAACGGCGAATGGTGCCTATTCCAGCAGTACGAATAAGATTTATCTATCAGCATCTTTTTTAAATACGGTTTCGCCAGCAGCGATAGTTAATGTAATTTTAGAAGAAATTGGGCATTATGTGGATGCTCAGATTAACTCGACGGATACGGTAGGGGATGAGGGAGCAATTTTTGCGGCTTTGGTATTAGGAGAAAGTCTGTCTGAGGAGGCTTTCGCGTATATGAAAGCGGAGGATGATCGCGGGGTAATTAGTGTTGATGGACAGGCGATCGCAGTTGAGATGGCGAACTTGACAGGGGATGGTAATAATAACAATATTTCGGGGACAAATGAAGATGATGTGATTGATGGGTTAGGGGGTAATGATACCCTAAGTGGTTTAGGGGGTAATGATAGTCTGATTGGTGGGGTAGGGAATGATAGTCTGATTGGTGGTGCTGGTAATGATACTCTTGATGGCGGTACAGGGACAAATATCCTTGATGGGGGTGATGGGGATGATGTTTTAATTCCTGCGACGGGGACAAGTGTTGATGATGGTAGCACTGTTGATGGGGGTGCAGATAATGATTTATTAATTGTTGACTTCACCAGTGCTAATTTTTCAGGAATTAATTTTAGTAGTTTAGGAATTTATAATGATAGTGCAGGAATTAATAGTCGTTACTATAATAATCGACTTTTAACTATCAGTAATGTTGAGAGATTTAATATTACAGGAACTCCCTATAATGATGCGTTAACTCTAAGTAGGGTTTGCTGAAAAAGTCATTGAAAAGTACAGGTCTCTTAATCAATGATTTCACTTAGCTACAAGCATAAGCTTTAGTTGTTGATTAATTTTTAATTTATAACTTATCCTAATCATTGACCGAGAAAAAGTGCTGTTTTTCCATTTCAGACATAAAAAAGCCCAAAAAACCTGCCTCAACAGGTTAGAAAGATTCATGACTAAAAAAGTAATAGCAATCGCTGAAAAGGAAGTATGAGGAAGTTTAGCCATCACTTTACCTAAGCTAAATCTTCTTTTCCCTTGTCCAAATTTGCCCTCTATACAATTCCGAATCCTCTCATCATCAGTAGCTTGTTTCTTTTGTTCTTTACTAACATTTTTGGCTGGTCTTCCTAAT
>VYLF01000053.1_pt1 | contig 61315 bp, 42 predicted proteins | sample 5114371 | NCBI WGS metagenome assembly VYLF01 (sample SAMN12291773, study PRJNA351875) | freshwater metagenome | isolation source: freshwater lake | place: USA: Michigan, Kent Lake | collected 2013-08-15 | reverse complement strand
GGTGAAACTCCCCCCACGGGTGGCGGCAACACTCCCCCCTCCGGCGGCGGCGGCTCCGGTGGCGACACCAACCCCCCCGAACTTCCCCCTCAACCAACGTCCGGCGGTGATGGCTCAGGCGGCACCTCCGGTGGCGGGTCAACGGGTGGTGGTGGTGGCGGCAACTCCGGCGGCGAAACCGGTGGCGGTGATCAGCCCCCTCCCCCTCCCCCCCAGCCCGTCATGGGCGGCGACGGTGGTGGCACCTCCGGCGGCAACACCAACCCCGGTGACTCCGGCAACGCCGGCGGCACCGACCCCGACGCCCCCAGGGCCGCGCCCGTTCGCAAGTCCGCTCGCGTCCTCTCCGTTCTTCGCGGCGGCCGGCGTGCATCCGTCGTCGTGGCGCCCCCCAGCGTGAGGTCTGGTACCGGCGTCAACGCCACGCCGAACACCAAGGTCGCCAAGGGCGGCTCCGCTCCCTCCACAGCGCCCAAGTCCAAGGCCGCCCCGGCCCCCAAGCGCGTCGCCAAGACCGTCCTCCCCAAGCGCGACGCCCTCGCACAGGCCGTGAAGCGCTCCCAGGTCCGCACCCTCGCTGTCTCCGGTCGCTCGGCCGGCGTCCAGGCCCAGAAGAGCACCCGCGTCACCGACAGCTCCTCCAACATGCACGACAACGACCAGTAACCGCACCACCACCGCGGCGACCAGCCGCGGACCCCTTCCACGCCCGGAGCGACCTGCTCCGGGCGTTCTTGTTTTTCACCGGGCCCTCTCGCGCGAGAGCCAACGCGTCTCAACGAGGTCCGCTCCCAGCCCGCAGAGCCGCGAGTACGTACTCGCGATCCGCCGGCCCGGCCACCGAGTCGCCATCAAGATCGGCCGGGTTCGCTTCAAACGAGTAGAGGTCGTCGATGTTGAGGTATTGGTTCGAGTCGCGATCGAACGAGGTTCCGTCCACCGGCGGCTCGGTCGCCAGCACGTCAATCTCGGCGCACGTCACGAACCCACTCGGCCCCGTGATGCTCGCCGCGATGCGCACGCCCGTCACCGTCATGGGAGCTGGGAGCGTGAAATCGAGAATCTCAAACGGTGCCGCCGTGAGCGCGGAACTCCACGCTCCGCTCGCCGCAACCCAGCTCTCACCAACCCGCAGCATCACCGCGAGGCCTTCCGCACGCCCACCACTCGCAAAGTGGTCACCCTCCATCACCCGCACGATCGACGCCTCGACCGGTCGGTCGTAAAGCACCGTCATCTCGACGTTGGACGCGATGGCCCCCTCCGACGAGAAATACCAGCGCTGCGAATCGACCTCTTCTTCGCCCCCAAAGTTCGACTCTCGTCCATCCGCGAACGCCGCCGGCGAAGAAACCCCGCGCCCAACAGGCGGAGCGCCCACCGCCGACGCCACCGCAGAAACAACCCCCCCCTCCGCTCGCACCCGACTGTTCGCGCTCCGCATCATCGCGGCCGTCAGCGGATTCAGGGCTACCCCACTCCCCACACGCGGCGGCGGCAGCACCCACACCCCATCCCGCGCCACCCCGCCCGCATTCGCCACGTTCGCCCGTACCACCGGCATCATCCGCGCCGCCATCATGCTGAACGTGTCCTCCGCGCCGGCATTCTGCGGCACGTAATCCGGCAAGTTGTCGCGTCGGGAATCGATGTCGTACAGATCAGACAAGTTCGCCCCGGGAAACGCGCTCTGAACCCCCGCGGTCCCACCGATGAGCCCCAAGAGGCCTCCCATCGTCGCCGTCCCGTTATCCGAGTCCCAACCGCTCATCGTCCCCACCTGCACCGTCCGCCGGTAATCACCCTCACCGTACAACAGCGCCATCACGCCCGTCGCCAGATTGATCGACGACTCAAACCAATCGCGGTACGTGAAGCCACTCACCCCCGCCGCGACCCTGTACCGCGCGTCGATCCGATCGCGCGTCAGTTCCCAGTTGTTCGGATCGGGGTTCGCGAGAAAATCATCCAACACGAACCGAATCACATCCGCCGTCTTCGATCCTTCCGGAATGTACTCCAGACCCCGCTCCACCAGCCAGATCGATCGGTCTCTCCCGCTCAACGCCGGGTCCACTTGCGTCGCCAACGAATACAACACCACGTAGAACTGCGCCGCGTGCGCCGCATACCCCGCGGCAGTCGTTCGAATCGGCAGATCCGCCGCCCGCAGCGCCAACTCCGGCATCCCGGGGTACGCCGCCCCGAACAGCTCCGTCGTCAGCTGCGCATCGATCATCAGCCGATCGATGTTCGCGTGCCCCATCCCCGTCGCCGGCGGCAACACGCCGCGCTGCATCAGATCCCGCGCCTTGCGGTTCGAGACCCAGATGTCCCGGTTGATGTGCAGCACCCAGGCATTCCGGATCTCCGCGGGAGTGAACTCAAACCGACCCAGCCGCGCCGCCTCGTGCAGGTACACGTACTCAATGTCCGTGTCATCATCCGCGGGCCACGGCGAGAAGTACCACGTGAAGTCCAGCGTAAATCCGTTGTACGGGAGTCCCCAGTCAGCATCGGTCAAGAACGGTGGCTCGCGGTGCCGCCCCTCCGTCCGCAGCCCCGTCCAGTTCGCGATGCACTGGCCCAACCACATCGCCCTCAGTCGGTCCGTGTAGTCGGCTTCAGAAAGCGAGCGGAGTCCCTGCGCCTGCGCCGTCGTGGCGAGGCATGCTGCGCAAAGAGTTGCAATCACGCTCTTCATGGGCCCTCACCCAGAGCGTACCACGATCCCGTCCGTTCGCATAAAGAATCGAAAGGCCGTCCGATCCAAGAAAAGGGCGACCGGAGCTTTACGCGCCCGGCCGCCGGAGGTGTGGTGCAAAGTTGATCCGTCGTCTTACTTAGGCTCGTCCGCCGAGGGCACGTTCACGTCATCCATATCCGGCGGTGCCTTCTTGTCCCCGCCCTTGCCGCCGCCTTTACCCTTGCCCTTCTGCGGATTCTCTTCCCGGTACTTGCGGATTGCCTCGCGGCGTTCCTCCGGGGACATGTCCTTCAGCTTTTCCTTCAGCTCCGCCGGAATCCGCGGGTTGTCCATGATCGGATCCGCGCCCGGCTTGCCCTCGCCCGGCTTCGCCTGATCCGTCTTCTTCCCCGCGTTCTTCTTCTGCTCCTCGCGGAACCGCTCCAGCTCCTTCTGCACGACCGGCTTCTGCGCCGCCGTCAGCACGTTCCACAGCTTCGCCTGCGCATCCGCCGGCTTCGGAGCCTGCTCCGCCAGCTTCTTCAACTGGTCCTTCGCCCCCTCCGACGCCGCCGCGTCCACCGGCTGCATCCCGTCGTCCTGCTGCATCATGTCATCCGCCGGAGCCTTCTCCGCCGGACGCTTCCCCTTCTCGCCACCAGGCTTCTGCCCCGGCCGACCCGCGCCACGCTCGCCTCCCGCGTTGCCCAAGAGCCCGCTCATCCGCTGCATCGCCTTCTTGCGATCCTCCGGAGACAGCTTCGCCATCAGCGACTTGATCTCCTCCTGATGCGCCTCGCGGAACTTCGCCACATCCCCCTGGAACCCCTCCATGATCGACTTGATCTCGGAGTCCTGCTCCTCCGTCAACCGAACCGCGGCATCCGCCTTCTCCCCACGCAACACCTCGAGCGACCGCATGTACACCCGCAGCGGAATCTCCTGCTCGCCCCGCTGGGCCCCCTTCTGCGTGAACTTCCGCGTCCCCGGCGCATCGTCCTTCACCGCCGGACCCTTGAGGGCCTCATCATCCGCCGGCTTCGAGTCCTGCCCCAACGCCGTGCCCGCCAGCGCCGCGATCATCGCCGCGCCCACAACCAACGTCCACCCACGATTCATCCGGTTCATGTCTGAGCTCCCAAAAGGTTGCCCGGGTTCGGCCACGGGCATCCTGCCTAACGCCCCAAGTCCTCCCGGATTGCCGCTATTCCCCACCATTCCACGCCAACAATCGGCGGAAGACCCATCCGCCCGTGAGGAGTCCCCATGCCCCTGTCCAAGCAGTCCGTGACCGATGCCCTTAAGCACGTCCTCACCCCCGAAGGCCGAGACCTCGTCTCCGCCGGTGTCCTCAAATGGGTCTCCGCCTGCGATACCTACGCCGGCGTCCGACTCCTCCTCCCCGGTGCGTCCGAGAAACTCATGGCCGCCATCGCCGCAACCGCCTTCGACGCCATCAAAACCCACGGCGGCGACCGCGTCGACGCCCTCGTCGTCGAGTTCGTCAACGACTCCGGCTCCATCCTCCATGAGAAGCGCTTCGGCGGCATGGCCCCCGCCTCCGTTCAACCCCCCCGGGATACCCCTCCCCCCGCATCCGCCGGCCACACCCCCATCGGCGGCCTCAAGCAACCCCCCCAGCGCCCCGCCACCTCCGCCCTCCCCGGCGTTCGTCGCGTCATCGCGGTCGGCGCCGGAAAGGGCGGCGTCGGCAAAAGCACCGTCGCCCTCAACCTCGCCGTCGGTCTCGCCCGCCGCGGCCACGCCGTCGGCCTCCTCGACGGCGACATCTACGGCCCCAGCATGCCCACCATGCTCGGCCTCTCGAACCTCGACGCGGTCGTAGTGGGGGGGATGCTCCAGCCCTTCCTCACACACGGCGTGAAGTGCATGACCATCGGCAAGCTGGTCGACCCCGAGAAGCCCCTCATCTGGCGCGGCCCCATGGCCCACGGCGCGTTCAAGCAGCTCACCGAGCAGACCAACTGGGGCGAACTCGACTACCTCATCATCGACCTCCCCCCCGGCACCGGCGACGTCTCCCTCACGATGGCGCAGATGCTCGCCGTCAACGGCGCGGTCGTCGTCTGCACCCCGCAGCGCGTCGCCCAGGACGACGCGGTCCGCGCCGCCCGCATGTTCCAGCAGCTCAACATCCCCGTCCTCGGCGTCGTCGAGAACATGAGCTACTTCATCGGCGACGACGGGAAGATGTACGACCTCTTCGGCAAGGGCGGCGCCGAGCAAATGGCCCAACGCCTCGGCTCCCCCTTCCTCGGCGCACTCCCGATCACGATGAGCCTCCGCATCAACAGCGACAAGGGCGACCCAACCTCCAACTTCACCGCCACCGACCCCGCCGGCAAACGCCTCGCCGCCGCGATCGAAGACATGACCACCCAACTCGAAAACCAAATCGCCCTCGCCGAAGTCAAAGCCGCCGGCGGCCCAACGCTGAAGATCAGCTGACCAACCCCGTAGCTTTGGCTTTCCAGCCAAAGCGTTCTCGCGGCGTGGCTGCAGCTTTCGAGCCGCGGCTTCATTACACCCGCGGCTCCACAACGCCCCACCGAGTTCAGGAGGGTCCTTGTCCAGCCGTGAGAGATGCAACCTTCGCTTTGATCAAACACAAAGTTCGGCGCCCCTGCGGGATTCCTCCATTGCAAAGGTATCGCAACGCGGTATATTGATTTCCTCTGGGCGGGCTCCCCTTTGCCTGCCGTGCCCGCTTCCTCAAGGGAAACTGCATGCGCTTGCCTCTCCTGCCCGTTCTTGCGACTGCCCTTGTCCTCCTGCCCTCTGCGCCCGCTCTCGGGCAAACGCCGCTGACTACGGCCTTCACCTACCAGGGCCAACTCGCCAGTGATGGCGTGCCTGCCACCGGCGCGTATGACCTGCGGTTCCGGCTCTTTGACGCCGCGACTGACGGCAATCAGATTGGCAGCGCGCTCTGTACGGACAACCTCGCGGTGAGCGACGGCCGGTTCACCGTGACGCTGGACTTTGGGACGGCATTCGCGGGGCAGCGGCGGTATCTCGAGATTCTGGTGCGTGCGGACGCCGGGCAGGATTGCTCGGACGCGACGGAGTTCACGGTGCTGTCGCCGCGACAGGAACTGACCGCGACGCCCAACGCCACCTATGCACAGGTGTCCGGGTTGGCGGCAGACGCCGGCACCCTCGGTGGGCAGCCATCGTCGTTCTTTACCAACGCGGCGAACCTCACCGGCACGGTGCCCAGTGCGCGCCTGGGCGGGACATACAGCAACGCCCTGACGCTGACCAACGCATCAAACGTCTTTGCGGGGAGTGGGTCCGGGCTGACCAATCTGAGCGCAACGAACATCACAGGCACCCTGGCCGACGATCGCCTCTCATCCAACATTCCGAAGCTGAGCGTCTCCAACACCTTCAGTTCTCCCCTGAATTCCTTTGCGGGCAACCTGCTCGTGGGCGGAGTCGAGGATGTCGCCTTTGGTATCGACTCCCAGCCCAATCCGCGCCTGGGCATGGTGAAGAAGTTCGGCGTCTCCCCGATGATCGGCGCCACAGCCAACCAGCCCATCATCTTCGCTCACAGCAGCCTCGACGACTTCTTCAATGTTGCCGGCGCGACCTACACCGAGCGTCTTCGCATCGCCGCCAATGGCAACATCCAGGTTCCTGGCGGCGTCCTCACCAACGGTACCGGTCCGATCCCGACGGCTGACCTCGGGCTCTACTCGCAGACGCCAACATCGGTGACGCGCTTCGTCACCACCAATGGCGCGTTCCAGTGGTTCACGGATGGAGGCGCGGGAACGACGCCGAGAATGACGCTCAGCTCCGCTGGCAACCTCAGCGTTACCGGAACCCTGAGCGTGACCACCGCTCGTTCCACCCTCGCGCAGGAACCGTGGCAGGTTCCGACCCTCTTTCCCGGCTGGAGCAACAGGAGTGGCTATTCCCCCGCCGGGTACTTCAAAGACAGCCTAGGTGTTGTTCATCTCCGCGGCGTGCTCCTCACAGGGGGAGGCGCCATCTTCGCCCTTCCCCCCGGCTACCGCCCCTCGGCAACCATGCTATTCCAAGCGCCAACCGGTGGAAGCATCGTTACTGTACAAGTTGAGGTCCAACCCTCGGGGTTTGTCTTCCCGGTAACCAACTTCAGCCAGTATATCTCGCTCGACGGCATAACCTTTCGCGCCGAGCAGTGAGTCGATTCGGCGAAACCGAGTTGAAGGTTTACTGGTCCGCGTAAACGGATTCGGCCGCGCGGCTCCAGGCAACGGAGAGGCTTCCGAACCCGGAGTTAGCCGATGCGATCACCAGTACTGCCGCGAACTGTGCGCGCCCTTCAATGCACGCTCAAGCCGAGCCGTTTGTGCGAGAACCCGAGTACGCCTCGGCGCGGCAGGCGGCCTAGCCGTTGATAAACCCCTCAAAGCGCAACCGCATCAACATCCGACGCGAGCAGTACGGCATGAGAGGACGCATCACCGGCCAGTCGAACCTGTTCGTGAAGATCAGCCTTGACGACCTCGTCCCCGCGGGACACCCGCTGCGGGCCATCAACCGGATGGCCGACCAGGCCCTCTCCGCGATGGGCCGCACGTTCGCCGCGTCGTACGGCCCGGTGGGCCGGCCGAGCATCCCGCCCGAGCGGCTCCTCAAGGCGCTGATCCTGATGGGCCCGTACACGGTGCGGTCCGAGCGTGCCCTGTGCGAGCGGATCTCCTTCGACATGCTCTTCCGCTGGTTCCTGGGCATGACGCCCGACGAACCCTGCTTCGACCACAGCGACTTCACCAACTTCCGCACGCGTCTGGACGCCCTGGACATCACCAAGAAGTTCAGCGATCGCATCGCGATGATGCCCTTCGACGCCGGGCTCATCAGCGAGGACCACTTCTCCATCGACGGGTCTCCTCCTCCTCTTCCCATTGCCCATTCCCCACTCCCTATTGCCTGAGGAGACATGTTTGTGCGCGCCACAACTTTTTCTTCACCACCCCCACCCCCTCCAAAACCCCACGAAACAAAGCCTCTTCCTCTTATTTTCGCTTTGCCATTTTCGTTTTTCGCTTTACCGAGGAGACGCGTGCGCGCGCACAAACGCGTCTTTCGACCCCTATAGGGTATGAGCACCGCGTTTCCTTCGATCCCTGCCATCGACTCCCTCCTCTCGCTCTTCTTCGAGCAACAGCTATCCCTCAAGTCCATCTCCCAAAGGATGGCCGTCTCCTTTGGCACGCTGATCCGGTTCATGTACAACCCCGACATCCGCTCCCTCATCGAGTTCGCCGTCCAGATCCAGGACCAACGCCACTCCATCAAAGCCAACGACGCCATCGCCGAAACCCTCGACGACCTCCGCGCTTTGCGAGGCCTCCCCGAGAACCCCACCCCCGCCGACAAAGACCGCCAACGCAAAACCCTCGACTCCATCCGCCGCGCGGCAGAATCACTCCGCAAATCCACCACGCCCCGCTCTCGCGCACAACAGCAAGCCCCCACCAAGCGCGACCCGCGCCTCGACAAACCCAACACCATCTTCACGACCCAGCTCCCCGCGGAGTTGGAGGAAACCCCCGTCCCCAAGCGCCGAATCTTCTTCCCCGGCGGCTCCAACGACCCCGCCGAAATGCCTGTCGATCCTCGCTACACACTGCCCGGCGGTCTTCCCATCGACAAAGAACTCTGCGAGCTTCTCGAAGGCTTCCGCGCCGACAACCGCAAGCTCATGCTCACCATGCCCGAGATCTTCGCCGAGCACCTGATCCCCCCCAAGCGCCTCGCCGAAATGCGCGAACAAGCCAACCAAGAAATCATCCGCCGCCTCGCGTCCGGCGCCCGCATCCCCGACGACCTCCCCGAGAAACTCCGCGACCAACTCCCCAAAGTCCCCGAGGGCTACATCCCGCCGGCCAAATCCTCCTACGAACTCGAAAGCGAACGAGTCGCAGCCGCAGCAACAGCGGCCCAGGCCGCCGCAGCAGCCGAAGCAGCAGCAGCAGCCGAAGCGGCAGCAGCAGCCGAAGCGGCAGCAGCCGAAGCCGCACGCGCAACCACCGAACTCCCCAATCTGAACTCTGAAATTTCAAATCTGGAATCTCAGATCTCAGAGGAGGCCCCGTCCCCCTCTGAAATCTCAAATCTGAAATCTGAAATCTCAGATCCGCACGCTCATCCCTCCGACGCGACCGAGCCCCCCTCTGACATTTCAAATCTCAAATCTCAGATCTCAGAGGAGCCCGAGTCCCCCTCCGAAATCTCAAGTCCGAAATCCCAGATCTCAGACGAAGCTCCAGCGCAGCCGCCCTCCCCGCCTCACTGACCTTTCCGAATTTGCTGCTTTGCTGCTTTGAGCTTTGCTGCTTTCAAAAAAAGTGCCCCCCGCATACACAGCAAAGGGGGCACCGAGACTGGCTCAAGTTGACGAGCGATGACCCTCGAAGCCGCGTTCACCGCGCTTCCAGTCACCGCATGCGCGGGTTTTTCGTGGACCCTCCCGCCCCCCTCCATGTCCTTCAACGGCTCCCGCCTTGCACCGGTCTCGAATTTCCACCGATTTTCTTCCCACCCGCCCCCCTCACCCCGCTTCGACGCCTCCCAGCCGCGATTGGTACGCTGGGCCCCCATGAACCGGATCCAAACACTCGCCCTCGCGATCCTCGCCCTCGCCTCCGGCCACGCCCCCGCACAGCCCTCCGGGCACGGGCCCCTCAACCCCCCCGCCAACGGCCTCCGCCGCGCCGACCCCACCTGGGTCGCCATCCACGACTGCACCCTCCACCCCACCCCCACCCAGACCCTCGCGCACGCCACCATCGTCTTCCGCGACGGCCGCATCACCGCGGTTCTCCCCGGTGAACCCGGCCCCGATGGCAAACTCGGCACCGATGACGACACCCCCGCTCGCCTCCCCCTGGGCCCCCGCATCGTCCGCGCCAACGGCCTCCACGTCTACGCCGGCTTCATCGAGCCCTACGCCGAAGTCGAAATCCCCGCCCCCGCCGCCGACCGCTCCGGCCAGCACTGGAACCCCAAGATCACCCCGCAGCGAAACGCCCTCGACGCCGGCGGCATCGACGAAGGCCTCGCCAGCTCCCTCCGCCGCCTCGGCTTCACCGCCGCCGCCATCTCCCCCTCCGGCGGCATCTTCCGTGGCAGCAGCGCCGTCGTCTCCCTCGCCAAGGCCCCCGAAGACCCCAGCGCCGACAAGCCCCCGGTCTACGCCAACGAGGTCTACCAGTCCGTCGCCTTCGAAACCGGCGGCGGCTACCCCTCCAGCCTCATGGGCGCCGTCGCCATCATCCGCCAGACCTTCAGCGACGCCGACTGGCAGTCCGCCCAGCGCACCTCCGGCGCCCTCACCGGCCCCGACAACGCCGTCGACCTCCTCCGCAAGGACAAAAACCCCCGCTACGTCTGGGACTGCTCCGACGAACTCAACACCCTCCGCGCCCACAAGATCGCCAAGGAGTTCGGCCGCGACTTCATCGCCCTCGGCAGCGGCACCGAGTACCAACGCCTCGACGCCATCCGCGAGGACGGCCACCGCTTCATCCTCCCCATCAACTTCCCCAAAGCACCCGACGTCGCCGGCGTCGGCAAAGCCGCCGCAACCGAGCTCAAGACCATGATGGAGTGGGAGCAGGCACCCACCAACCCGCGCCGCCTCCACGCCGCGGGCGTCCCCTTCATCCTCACCACCCACCGCCTCCGCGACCGCAACGAGTTCTTCGCCAACGTCCGGCTCGCCATCGCCGCCGGCTACCCCGAAACCGACGCCCTCGCCGCCATCACCACCGGCCCCGCCGATCTCCTGGGCGTCTCCAAGATCATGGGCACCCTCGAGCCCGGCAAACTCGCCAACATCGTCGTGATGGACGGCCCCCTCTTCGACCGCAAGAGCAAGGTCCGCGCCGTCTGGGTCGACGGCCGCGAACACACCAGCTACACCGCCCCCCTCGACATGGAAGGCAAGTGGGACATCGCCCTCCCCAGTGCCCCCGCCGCCGAACGCTGGCTCGACATCGGCAAAGGCGACGACATCACCCTCCACCGCGACGACAAGTCCGTCAAAGGCACCAAGGTCTCCATCACCGACGGCGTCCTCAGCTTCATCTTCGACCACGAACCCCTCGACGGCAAGGAGGGCCTCTACCTCCTCACCGGCGCCATCTCGCGCGACGCCACCGGCAAGCCCACCACCCTCACCGGCCAAATCGTCCGCCCCTCCGGCGAACGCTCCGACTTCTCCGCCACCCGCCGCGCCGTCGACCCCATCTCAAAGTTCGCCGGCACGTACGACTTCGCCCGCGACGGCGACAACCCCTCTCCCTTCACCGTCGTCGTGAAAGAAGTCGGCGAAAAGCAGGACAAGCAGTGGAAGGTCTTCTTCCGAACCCTCAACGCCAACGCCGAAACCATCGACTCCGAGTGCGGCCGCGTTGAAGCCACCGCCGACACCCTCACCTGCTCCCTCGCCGCCACCCTCGCCGGTTGGCAGAACTACGAGAGGGCCGATGTCTCCATCAAACGCGACAAGGACGGCGCTCTCTCCGGCACCATCTCCGCCGGCCCCGAGTCCTTCCCCATCTCCGGCTCCAAACGCGAACGCGATACCCCCAACGTTCGCGGCATCTGGCGCATCATCGAAGCCGACGGCAAGCCCTCCCCCCTCTCCGATCCCGAGTTCCTCTCCCTCGAAATCAAGGGCGACGACGTCACCCTCACCCTCACCGCCCCCGGCAAAGACCCCACCGTCATCAAGGCCGAAAACGTCAAGATAGACAAGAACAAGATCGAGTTCACCCACCCCCTCGCGCCTCTCGGCCTCGGCGAAGGCAACTCCTCCGATGTCATCACCGTCGAAGGTGACTCCTTCGTCGGCATCTCCACCCTCCCCGACGCCTCCACCCACACCTACCGCGGCTGGCGCAAGCCCAAACCCAAGGAAGAAGAAAAGGAAGACTCCCTCTGGCGCCTCGCCGGCGTCCCCGACGCCATCCCCGTCCCCTTCGGCCCCTACGGCACCACCGAGCCCGCCAAAGCCTCCAAGTTCACCATCTTCTCCGACGTCACCATCTGGACCTCCGGCCCCGAAGGCGTCATCGAGTCCGGCACCGTCATCATCGCCGATGGCAAGATCACCTACGTCGGCAAAGCACCCCCGCCCGGCGGCCTCCCGCCCGACGCCGTCGTCATCGACGGCAAAGGCAAGCACCTCACCCCCGGCCTCATCGACGCCCACTCCCACACCGGCATCTCCGGCGGCGTGAACGAAGGCGCACAGGCCGTCACCTCCGAAGTCCGCATCGAAGACGTCACCAACCCCGACGTCGTCAACTGGTACCGCCAGCTCGCCGGCGGCATCACCACCGTCCTCAACCTACACGGCAGCGCCAACGCCATCGGCGGCCAGAGCCAGGTCAACAAGATCCGCTGGGGCGCACCCCGCCCCGATGACATGCACTTCGCCGAAGCCATCCCCGGCATCAAGTTCGCCCTCGGCGAAAACCCCACCGGCAAGAACGGCTCCGGCGACAACGGCGGCCAATACCCCATCTCCCGCATGGGCGTCGAAATGCTCATCCGCGACCGCTTCACCGCGGCCAAGGAATACCTCGCCCGCAAGGACGACCCCAACCTCCGCCGCGACTTTGAACTCGAGGCCCTCGCCGAGATCCTCGAAGGCAAGCGCCTCATCCACTGCCACTCCTACCGGCAGGACGAGATCGTCCTGCTCTGCCGCATCGCCAAGGACTTCGGCTTCAAGATCGGCACCTTCCAGCACATCCTCGAAGGCTACAAGGTCGCCGATTACGTCCGCGACTACTCCGGCGGCGGCTCCGGCTTCGCCGACTGGTGGGCGTACAAGGTCGAAGTGCAGGACGCCATCCCGCAGGGCCTCCCGCTCATGCACAAGGTCGGCGCCGTCGTCAGCTTCAACTCCGACAGCGACGAGATGGCCCGCCGCATGAACGTCGAAGCCGCCAAGGCCGTGAAGTACGGCCGCCTCTCCGAAGAGGAAGCCCTCGGCTTCGTCACCCTCAACCCCGCCAAGCAGCTCCGCATCGACCAGTGGGTCGGCACCATCCAAACCGGCAAGGTCGCCGACCTCGCCCTCTGGAACGGCCACCCCCTCTCCTCCACGTCCAAGTGCCTCGCGACCTGGGTCGACGGCGTCGAACGCTTCTCCACCGAACGCGACGCCGCCCACCGCGCCTCCATCGCCGCCGAACGCCAGCGCCTCACCCAGAAGCTCCTCGCCGGCAACGACAAGAAGAAGGACGGTGACCCCGCCCCCAACGCCGACGGCGAACGCTCCCCGCGCGAAGCCGGGCCCCCCGCCCCCGGTCAGGGCCGCCGCCGCCGTCGCCCCCCGGAAGACGAAGAGAAGCTCGAGCGCGTGAAGCGAGCCCTCCAACGCGAGTTCCTCGAAGGCCAGCGCACGCACACCCAAGGCATGTGCGGCTGCGGTCTCGAGCACGACGCCTACCGTGAGCAGTGATATGAACACCCCGCGACGCCACCCCCTCTTCGCCCAACTCGCCGCCGCCCTCGCACTCCTCGCGGGCCTCGGTGGTTGCCTCGAGCGCCGCCTGCTCATCACCAGCGACCCGCCCGGCGCCGCCGTCTCCATCAACGACGTCGACCTCGGCCGCACCCCCGTCGAGGCCGACTTCACCTTCTACGGCGGCTACGACGTCCTCGTCCGCATGGACGGCTTCGAACCCATTCGCGAACGCCGCGACATCCCAACCCCAATCTACGAATACCCCCCAATCGACCTCGCCGCCTCGGCCCTCCCGGTCCGCATCGAGAAGGTCGTCAAATGGCACTACGTCCTCGCCCCCGCGATGGAAACCGCCATGCCCAAGGAAGAGTTCGAGGCCGCCCTCATCGAACGCGCCCGCGCCGCCCGCGAACGCCTGAACAAGGACTGAACCTCACGCCCGCGACGAGCCCGCCCGCTCCAGCTCGCACCCCGCGTACGCCAACGCCGGCAGCAGCAACAGCGCAAAAACCGACACCAGGGTCAGCGTCCCCACCCGCCCCACATACTCCGGCCGGATCACCAGCCAGATGATCCCCACCGCCGCCGCAAGGCACGTCAACGCAATCAGCCCAATCCCTACGCGTCGAATCGTCACGAATCCGCTCCGTCTCCCTCACCCGGGTAGGGTAAAAACCCGGCATGGGCCCCAAGCGTTAGGTTCAAGATGGGGGATGTCCACAACCTATCCCCCGATTCCACGTTGAGGGGATCCAAACCCCGTAGCTGCGAGGATTTGCGGCCCGCCACTTTCGACACCCCCTTCCCTGCCCCCCAGGTTCCCACCCCGCCCCGTTTGTGATTCGAGCCCGGGGGCGATAGAGTCCGCATCTGTGCAAAGGTCTAACCACGTGATGAAGAACCCACTCGCCGCCGCCCGGACCAGCGTCATCGCGCTGCTCGTGGCCGCGGGCATGGCCTTCGGTCAGGATGTCCCCCCGCAGCCGGTCGGTGGTGGGGGCCCCGGCGTCTCCGAGGAGCTCGCGCCCTTCGAAGGCCGCCCGGTCCGCGTCATCACCCTGCGCCGCCCCGCCGACGACACCGGCGGTGCCCCGATCGACGACGCCACCCGCCAGCTCGCGATGAACCAGCTCCGCCTCCGCGAGGGTGCACCGTTCTCCAGCCAGCTCGTCAGCGAAGACGTCGCCCGCCTCAACCGCCTCGGCCGCTTCCGTCGCGTCGAAAGCCGCGTCCAGCAACTCAGCGACGGCGGCGTCGAGATCATCTACGTCCTGAGCCAGCAGGCCATCATCCAGGACGTGCAGTCGGTCGGCAACCGCAAGCTCTCCGACGAGGACATCCAGGCCTTCGCCGGCTTCCTCGTGCAGACCCCCGTCGACCAGGTCCAGCTCGACCGCGCCTGCCGCCGCATCGAGGCCGCGTATCGCGAGAAGGGCTTCTACAACTGCCGCGTCACGGTGAACGAGAAGGAACTCCGCGAGTCGGACATCGCGCTCTTCGAAGTCCGCGAGGGCGAGAAGACCAAGGTCACCGACATCCGCTTCGAGGGCAACCTCTCGTACTCCTCCGACGAACTCCAGTCCGAACTCGAGACGCGCGAAGCCTTCCTCTTCATGTCCGCGCCGCTCGAGGATGAAGTGCTCGATTCCGACGTCGCCGCGGTGCTCCAGTTCTACAAGGACCGGGGCCGCCTCGACATCCGCTGCGACCGCATCGTCACGCCCTCGCCCAACGGCAAGGAAGCGATCGTGACCTTCGTCGTCGAAGAAGGCCCCGTGTACACCATGCGGGAGCTGAAGATCTCCTTCGACAAGGAAGACGAACGCGTCTTCACGCCCGAGCAGCTGATGGGCCTGATGTCCATCAAGCCCGGTGACGTCTACAGCGACGACAAGCTCCGCAAGAGCATGAAGCTCATCGAGGGCGCGTACGGCAAGCTCGGGTACACCGACGTTCAGGTCGTGCGGCGGGAGCTGCGCGACCAGAACACGCCGCTGGTCGACGTGCTCCTCATCGTGAACGAAGGCCGTCGCTGGCGCACCGGTGAAGTCAAGATCGCCGGCAACGCCGAGACCCGCGACGCCGTGGTCCGCCGGCACGTCACGCTCCGCCCCGATCGTCCGCTCGACAAGACCGAGGTCGCCGAGACCGAGCGCCGCCTACGCACCACGCAGCTCTTCGCCCGCGAGCCCGCGCCGAAGGTCACCATCCAGCCCGAAGACCCCGAGAACCCCGGCTACCGCGACGTGCTCGTCGAAGTCGAAGAGACCAACACCGGCGACATCTCCTTCGGCGGCAGCATCGGCTCCGACAACGGCCTGGGCGCCAACATCTCGCTCACCCAGCGGAACTTCGATCTCTACGACGCGCCCTCCACCTGGGACGAACTCACCGGCGGCGGCGCATTCCGCGGCGGCGGTCAGACGTTCCAAGCCCTCGCGGCCCCCGGCGACCGCGTGCGGAACTTCTCGGTTGGCCTGTCGGATCCGTACTTGTTTGAGACCGACTACTCGGGCAGCGCCCGCGCGTACTACCGCCAGCGGCTGTACCGCGCGTACACCGAGGCCCGCTACGGCACGGCCTTCACGCTCGGCCGGCGCTTTGGCTCGCGGTGGTCGATCAGCGCGCCGCTCCGCATCGAGAACGTCTCGCTGGATGACATCGACGATGATGCACCCGTCGACTACTTCGAGCAGGAAGAGGCGGCGTGGCTGCAGGGCCTGGGGATCAACCTGTCTCGCCAGTCGCTGGACGATCAGTTCCGGCCGGGCAAGGGCAGCCGCACGGACTTCGGCATCGAGCAGGTCGTGGTGGACGGCGAGGCGTTCCAGAAGCTCAGCGCCGAGCTCGCGGGGTACTTCAAGCTGCGCGAGGACTTCTACGGCCGCAAGACGGTGCTCAAGCTCACGTCGCGTACGGAGTACATCCCGCAGGAGCAGGACCAGGTTCCGTTCTATGAACGGTATTACATGGGCGGTGCGAACTTCCGCGGGTTCAAGTTCCGCAGCGTCTCGCCGGTTGGCATTCGCAACGACAACGGCCAGCTCGGCGACGACCCGGTCGGCGGCCGTTTCATGTTCTTCCTGGGTGCCGAGGTGCAGCAGCCGATCTACGAGGACATCGTCTCGGTGGTCGCGTTCATCGACTCGGGCACGGTGAGCGAGGAGATCGGCTTCGACGAGTACCGCGTCTCGGTCGGTGTGGGCTTCCGGCTGACGGTCGCCGCGCTCTCGCCCGCGCCGCTGGCGTTTGACTTCGGCATCCCGATTCTCAAGGAAGAGACGGACGAGCTGCAGGTCTTCAACTTCTCGCTGGACATTCCGTTCCGGTGAGTGAGCCCGAACGCGCACCTCTCCGCGGAGCGCCCCATGCTCTTCATGATCATCGAACGATTCCGCGCCGGAAATCCTGACGCGGTGGGTGCGCGCTTTAGATCCCTGGGCCGACTGATGCCGGAGAACGCCGGCCTTACGTACGTCGCCAGTTGGATGACCACCGACGGCTCCGCGTGTTACCAACTCATGGAAGCACCAAGCCGCCAATCCCTCGACGGTTGGATTGCCAACTGGGACGATCTCGTCGACTTCCAAGTCATCCCCGTCCAAACCTCAGCGGAGTTCTGGGCCGCCCACCCGCATGCTTAGGCCCGCACCGTGGCAGCGGCTTTCTCGCCGCTGAGTCGCCGCGGCATTCCAGCCGCTGTCCCTGTTGATTACACCGCCCACAGCACCCGAACGATCCCGCAACCCCCCGGTTCCACGACAACCCGCTTCGGGTTGTCGCGCGAACTCACCACGCCCAGCTCCCCGCGCCAACACATGCCTCTGGTTCATCACATTGAAACCGAAGCGGTTTCAATGACACCCTGCCTCCTCCACGCCTCCACTGCACTGCTCTCCACGTCCCCCTCCCGCATTCCAAAGGCACGCCAGCCATGGTGCCACGGGCGGAGCGCAACCCGCGGATCAGTCCACAAACTTCCCACCCACCCCCTCTTCTTCCTCCCCATTGCCCATTCCCCACTCCCCATTCCCTAACCCAATAAAAATCCAAACCCAACCCTTGACAACACCAACCGAACTACCGTATCTTCCACCCATGAAGACCAATCAAACACCATCCATCAACCCCGACCTCGACGCCTTCCTCTCCCTCTACTTCGACCCCGAGCACACGCCCCCCTCCATCGCCAAGTCCCTCGGAGTCCCCCTCCTCGCCCTCTCCGCCTTTATGGCCCAGGCCTTCGTCCAAGCCGCCATCGCCCAGGTGGCCGCCATCTTCGCACCGCGCGCCCAGCACATCGCCTGCGCCGGCCTCGAACTCACCCTCTCCAAGTACTCCGAACTCGCCAAACAACCCTTCGACCCCTCCCCCCTCGGCAAAGACCGCCACCGCCGGATCCTCGATTCCACCCGCCGCGCGGCAGAGATGCTCTTCAAGTTCGCCTCCCCCATCCCAGTCCCCGCCCGCAAGGCCAAACTAGGCGAACCTTTCCAACCCAACCCGCCCATCCCGCCCCAAGACTCCCTCCCCTTCTCCCTCGCCGACCTCGCAGCCCTCGCCGCCCCCTCTTCTCCATCCTCCCGCTCCAGCCCCTCCCATTCCTTCAGCCCCGCCACCTCCTCCTCTCCCCCCGCCGCCGCGCTCCTCGCCCGCGCCGGGGCCATCCCCGCATGACCTTCTCCGCCCTTGCCACTCGGTCGGACGATCGGTCGACATCACCGTCAACTGCCCCTCCGACTTCAACAGCGACGAAAGCGTCGACGGCGACGACGTCATCGCCTTCTTCGCCGCCTCGGACAGCGGCTGCTGAGCGAAAACCCGACCACGAGCATGCGGAGCGAACAGCAACGAGAAGCCCGACATTTCAGCCACGATCACCCGCTCCGGGTTGCCGCGCGGACCAAGCACCGGCGGCGGTCGGCGGAGGCCTAACATTGAACATCCCGTCCCATATGCCGTGCACCAACCGGCATCGGAGTGAGTCATGACGGAGCCCGCACACACCGAACACCCGTGGAAGGATCGCGTAACGATCGACCCTTCGATCCATCATGGTGAGCCGTGCATCACAGGAACCCGCGTCGCCGTGAGCTTGATCGTGGGCAGCATCGCCGATGGTGACACGCCCGCTCAAATCATCGCGAGCTACCCGCAACTGACCGAGCAAGACGTCCGCGCAGCCCTTCGATATGCCGCCGAGGCCGTGCGCGGATACGCCGTGCACCCAAATCGAAGGGCATCGTGACCGTGGGATCCCTCAGTCGATTCAAGGTCGATGAAGACCTCCCGGCCGAGGTGGCGGACTTGCTTCTCGCCAGCGGGCACGACACTCGGACCGTCGTGTCACAAAGCATGGTGGGGTGGCCCGATGATCGGGTATGGGCGGCAGTCGCCGCGGAGGGCAGATCGCTGGTGACCGCGGACGTAGGTTTCGCGGATGCCAGGCGGGTCGTCCAGTCACACGGTATTGGCATCATTCTTCTACGCGCGGGGCGAGAGAGCCGGCCCGCGTACATCGAGCTCACGCAGGGTCTGCTGGCGAGCTTCGATCTCGGTCAGGCTGCCGGTTGTATCGTGACCGTCGCCCCCGACGCGATCCGGGTACATAACACCCACAGGTGAGCCTCGTGCTTCGCACGCCGGCAACCGCTTCATTGCATCGTCATCACGACACGCGATCACCCGAACCGCTCGACTTCTATACACGGAGGGCCACAGATGAACGACCATCCCCGCGAACCCGACTACGCCCGGTTCATCAGCACCGGCTTCATCTCGCAACTCTCCGTCCTCGCTCACCGCCAATCCCCCGCGCACCACATCATCCGCAACGGTCAGGTCATCCTCCCGCCCGACGCCACCATCACCGAGGGCGGACTCTCCTTCCGCGCACTCACCCCCGAAGGCTGGCGCTCACCCGCCGTCGCCATCTCCGGCAACGGCCACGCCATCTGCATCATCTCCCCCACGCTCACCGCCCTCGGCTCCGCCGGACACGATGGCCTCTACTGGTCCATCAACCTCCTCCTCGCCTCACACTGCTCCGTCCTCGTCGACCTCGCGCCCTACCCGCCACCCGACCCGTACGCCGAACCCTTCCCGCCGCCCCGCTCCCTTCTCGAACGCCTCGCCCACTGGCTCGGCCGCCACCTCCCCGGCCCCACTCCCGAACCCGCCGTCCTCTCCATGAACACCGCACGCTCCACCGCCCTCATCGCCAACCAACTCCCACTCCACGCCCCCTCCCAACTCCTCTTCTTCGGCGGCACCGCCCATTCCCGCGGCCACCTCGCCGCCGCCGCCGTCCAACTCGGCCTCCCACTCCAGATCCTCCCCACCCGCGAAGCCGCCCTAGCCCAACTCACCCCGTAACCCCCAACATCCCACCCAACACCCAACACCTTCTGCCTAATGCCCAATGCCCAATGCCTAATGCCCAATGCCTAATGCCCAATGCCTAAGAACCGAAGTCCGCTGACGGGATGCCCGCTTCCGTGCATCTCAGATCGCGTGGGGTTTAACCCCGCGAGCTACTGCTCGCAAAGGAGAGAGATGACCGTTAAGCAAGCAAGCGTCGCAGTCGCCGCATTGGTTGGCCTTTCCCTCGTCCCAACCGCCCGCGGCCAGTTCACCCTCACCAACCTCAGTCCCGCCGAATCCTTCTACTCCGAAGCCCGCGCCACCTTCGGCTCGCAACAGGCCGGATCCGTCATCACCGAAACAAGTTCGAACGCCAGCATCTGGAGCGGCACCGCACAGTCGTGGATCAGCCTCAGCCCCGCAGGCTCCGAGGCCTCCGCCATCTTCGGCGCCGCCGGCTCCCAGCAAGTGGGCACCGTCTCTTTCTCCGGCGTGAATCGGGCCAGCACCTGGACCGGCACCGCGGCATCATGGGTCGACCTCAACCCGCTCGGTTCCGCCGAGTCCTACGGCTTCGCCACCAACGGCACGCAGCAGGTGGGCTACGCCGACGTCGGCTCCAAACGCCGCGCCAGCCTCTGGAGCGGAACCGCCGACTCCTGGATCGACCTCGAGCCCGCGCAGTCGGAAGGATCCACGGCCTTCGCCGTAAGCGCCAGCACCCAAGCGGGCGTCGCGGCCATAAACGGACAAACCCACGCGAGCCTCTGGAAGGGCGCCGCATCCTCATGGATCGATCTCAACCCCGCGGGATCCACCGAGTCCTTCGCCTTCGCCGCGACCGACGCGCACCAGGCCGGCAAGGCAACCGTGGACAACATCTCCCGCGCCAGCCTCTGGAGCGGAACCGCCGACTCCTGGATCGACCTCAACCCCCTCGGCTCGATCGACTCCGGTGTCTTCGGCATGCACGAGAACATGCAGGTCGGCTATGCCTTCATCGACAACCAGTTCCGCGCCAGCCTCTGGCTCGGTACCGCTGAATCCTGGGTAGACCTCAACGCGTTCCTCCCCGAGCACTTCACCTTCAGCCAGGCCTACAGCATCTCGAGCGATGGCAGCACCATCTTCATCGTGGGCTCCGGCTTCAACGGCTTGACCGGTAAGAACGAAGCCCTGCTCTGGACGCAGCCAATCCCCGCGCCCGGCGCAGGCACCCTGCTCGCCCTCACCGGCCTGATCGCCGCGCGCCGCCGCCGCTGACTCTCCTCACGGCCCCGGGGTAGCACCAATGCCCCGGGGTCTTGTCGTTCCTCCCGTCCCTGCACACTTCAGCGCGCAGAAACGCCCACCACGCACCGAACACGCTTCATATTTGCTGATTTGCCCATTTTCGCTTTGCTGCTTTCGCCCGCTTCGGGCGCCCCCCCCTTGCACCGACGCCAATCTCGGGTAGGCTGCCCCGTCCCACACACCCGGAGCCGCACCCATGTCCAACCTCAACCCGCGCCTCGCCACCCTCCTCGCACTCGCCGGCGCCGCCGCGCCCGCCCTCGCCCAGTGCGGCAACTTCGCCGTCTCCGTCTCCACCGGCACCATCCAACCCGGCACCGTCGACACCGGCAACCACTGCGACGACTGCACCACCCCCGTCGCGCTCCCCTTCCCCGTCACCCTCTACAGCGCGACGTACACCTCCGCGAACGTCAGCAGCAACGGCAACGTCCAGTTCGTCACCGCCGACGGTAACTACACCAACTCCTGCCTCCCCAACGCCGGGCTCGGCGTCGCCATCGCCCCCCACTGGGACGACCTCCGCACCGACGAGGCCGGCGGCGGCATCTTCACCACCATCACCGGCACCGCGCCCAACCGCGTCTTCCACATCGAGTGGCGCACCACGTACTACGGCGCCCCGGGCACCACCAACTTCCAGCTCCGCCTCTTCGAGGACAACTCCCGCTTCGAACTCATCTACGGCGCGATCGAACAGCTCGGCGGCGGCGCGACCATCGGCGTGCAGCACTCCACCGGCGCACGCACCGAGTACGGCTGCAACGCCGCCGTCGCCACCAACGGCACCCGGCTCGTCTTCGCCTGCTCGAATGAGACCACGCCGCCCTCCGGCACCGGCGCAGTCGACCCCACAACGGTCTACGCCTGCGGCGCGGGCGACCTCGCCCGCTTCACCGTCACCGTCTCCCCCGGCGCCAACCCGCCCAGCACCGGACTCACCACCACCGCGAACCTCTCCCGCCTCGGCGGCAACGCCGCGCAGGTCTTCCGCAACGACGGCACCAACGGCGACCAGGTCGCCAACGACAACGTCTACACCTACCAGATGAACGTCGTCGGCGGCGTCACGCCCGGCACCGTCGCGATCCCGTACACCGTGTCCGACGCGCAGGGCCGTAGCTCCTCGGGCGCGATCCCGCTCATCGTCGAAGGCTGCCCCTCCACCGGTCCCGACGTCTTCGTCGTGAACCTCACCGACATCGGCTACTACGGCCAGCTCAACGGCGTCAACGCCTACGCCATCGGCACCGACGCGTGCAACATGGGCGACGTGCCCGTGCAGTGGATCCAGTACACCCCCGAGCACCCGCTCATCGCGCAGAACATGTACCGCTACTCCAACGGCCGCTTCGAGCAGATCGGCCAGTCGTGGCTGAAGCACTCCTTCCAGTCGCTCAACAGCCCCGGCTGCGGTCTCAACTGCCAGCAGCCGCCCCTCGGCGGCGCGCAGCTCGGCGTCGGCTGCTCCGACGTCTACGGCTCCGGCTACAACGGCGGCCAGAGCGGCCTTGGACCCCGCTCCGAAGTCAACCCCACCACCGGCGTGTACCCGTATCCGTTTGGCGGCGCCTCGGAAACGAACCTGCTCGACAAGCGCCTCCAGGTCCGCGTCACCGATATCGACCCCGACGCGCACCCCGACGCCCTCTTCTACGCCGAGGCCCAGTACGTCACCGCCGACGATGCCCAGTGGAGCAACGGCGGCCCCGCGACCAACGGCCTCAACAACGCCAGCTACCAGCGCCTCAGCATCCCCGACGTCAACGCCACGCCAACCCTCACCGGGTTCATCAACCGGCGCGACCCCGCCATCAAGGCCTGGAAGGACAACGACCCCGAAGTCGCCCTCGTCCCCGTGGACTACATCGACACCACCCTCGGCGCACCCGGCATCGTCGCCCGCTTCTGGGTCGCCGGCCGCGCGACCGACAACGGCGACGGCACCTGGCACTACGAGTACGCCGTGCAGAACCTCAACTCCGACCGCTGCGCCGGCCGCTTCTCCATCCCCGCGGGCCCCGGCGTGATCGTCTCGAACGTCGACTTCTCCGGCATCTTCGCCCACACCCGCGAGCCGTACCCCAACACGATCGCGAACGAGTCCGCGTGGCCCGGCGCGGTGAACGACTTCCAGCTCAACTGGGCCTGCGCGCCCTTCGCTCCGCCCAGCGGCAACACCTCCAACGCGCTCCGCTGGGGCACGCTCTACAACTTCCGCTTCGACTCCAACACCCCGCCCACCACCGGCACCGCGAGCCTGGGCCTCTTCAAGCCCGGCCCCAACGGCACGCTCGAAGTCCCCGGCCTCCCCGTCCCCGGCACACCCCCGTGCCCGGCCGACTACAACAGCGACGGCGGCGTTGACGGCGACGACGTGATCCTCTACTTCAGCCTCTGGGACGGAGGCCACCCCGCCGCCGACATCAACCGCGACGGCGGCGTCGACGGCGACGACGTCATCGAGTTCTTCGGACGCTGGGATAGCGGCTGCTGAGCGGCGAAGCCAGCGTTCTGCGTGCTCATGCGGGCTGCCGTTGAAACGCGATCTCTGCCGGCGATGAATCCGCGGATGGGGCGCAAGATGCGCATTCTCAAAAGCGGCGGCTTCCTTTGCGAGGGAGCAGTGGCGACGTTCTCCTTCGTTCGCGAAAGTCACGACATCTGCCGTTCATGTGGCTCCTCATTCCCGAACGCTCGTTTCTGATGTGTTGGAGCACGTTGTTGGAACACGCACCCGGTGAGGATGAGACACTTGTCTCAGATTGCGTTGCGGTCGTTCCAAAAACAACTACCATCTCCGTCATTGGGTGAGCGTCTGGCCTGAGATGACTGAGCAGGATTCCTCGTTGGAATGTGCGAAGCCGGAGCCACCTCCGATCCACATGCACACTTCTCGTACTGAGCCGTCCGTCGCACTCACCCCGCGTCCCACCCCGCTCTGCAACGCCCGTCACCGAGGAACCTCCTAATGACCAGCAAGACCACCCGCCCCCGAATCTCAACCATCCTCTCCCTCTCCGTGGTTGCCATGCTCACCACGGGCGGCATTCTCTATGCAGGCCCTTTGGACCCACCCGCCGGGCCGATTGTGAGCACGGGCAAGACGCTGACGGAAGTTGAGCCACGGATTGCGATCAATCAGATCAACACCCCCGGCGGCAGCGACAGTATGTTCACGATCAGTCAACCCGGCTCCTATTACCTCACGGGCACTCTCCAGGGCGTCCCCGGCAAGAACGGGATACTCATCTCCACCGCGGGCACGGTCACCATCGATTTGAACGGCTTCCAGATCGTTGGCCCAAACGGCCCCGGCAATCTCAAGGGCATTTACACCCAGATCGTTACCTCCCCAAGCGTCACGATTCGGAACGGGACCATCCTGCTCTGGTCAGGAAACGGAATCGACCTGACCGCGCCCGCTGGCATTCCCAGCAGCACGCTGATCGATCTACGCGTTCGCAACAACGGTGCAAACGGAATCTCGTGCGGACCAGGCACGACCCTCATGAACTGCATTGCAGATGACAATGGTGCGGTCGGGATCGCGACTGGCGCTGGTTGCGTGCTTGAGAGCTGCATAGCACTCAGCAACAACGCGGATGGCTTCTTCCTCGGAAATGGGTCAAACATCTCCGACTGCGTCGCCTACCTCAACAGCGACGACGGAATCGTGGTGGGCGTCGGCTGCACCGTCACCGCATGTACAATCTACGCCAACACCGGCGACGGGATCGAGGTTGGGAACGAGTGCCTGATCGCGGGAAACACCTGCTCTCGAAACGGCTTTCAGACAGGGAATGGCGCGGGCATTCGTATGGTCGGCTCCGACAACCGCATCGAAGACAACAACTGCTCCGGCGCTGACCGCGGCATCGAAGCGGCAGCATCGAGGAACATCATCATTCGCAACACCTGCACTGGCAACGGGACCAACTGGGTCTTCGTCGCGGGCAACAGCTTCGGCTCCATCATCGTCTCCAGCAGCGCACTCGCCCCGGCGATCAACACCAACGGCGGCGCGGCCGGAACGCTCACCACCACCGACCCCAACGCCAACTTCAGCTATTGAGGCCTTCTCTCATTCCTCTTGCATTCATCCAGACCGCCTCATTCTCTCTCATGGACTGGAGTCGCATGAAAACTCACTTCTGGCTCGTCACCTCCACCATCGCCGGCACGTGTGCCGCTCCGGCCCTTGCCCAATCAAACGTCGACCCCGCATCGAAAATGTCCTGGAGTGAAAACTGCGGGTACATGAACTGGTTCGATGCGGGCACTCCCGCCGGTATCCAAGGCGCTCGCTTTGATCGTGCCGGTGGCTTTGCGCAAGGGTTCATCTGGGCCGAAAACATCGGCTGGATCAATCTCGGCAATGGCGGCCCCTACACCAACACCACAGGCCAGAACTCGGGCGTCAACATAAACCCCGCAACCGGCGCACTCACCGGCCTGGCATGGGGACAGAACGTGGGGTGGATCAACTTCTCCGGCGGTGCCCTCGCCACGCCTTCCAACCCTGCTCGTGTTGACGCCAGCGCCGGTCGGCTTCGCGGCTACGCCTGGGGCGAAAACATCGGCTGGATCAACCTCGATGTACTCCAAGTTGGTCAGCACGTCAGGCTCCTCATCTGTCCGGCGGACATCAACGGCGATGGCGGTGTCGACAGCGACGATGTCATTGAGTTCTTCGCACTCTGGGACGTTGGCAACATCAGAGCCGACTTCAACGCTGACGAAGGCGTGGACAGCGACGATGTCATCGCTTTCTTCGGCCGCTGGGACGCGGGGTGCTGAAGCCGGGGCGGCGTAAGTGTGCAAAGCGAAAAGCAGCCGATAGGAAAAGAGTCGCGGGGTGCGGAGCAAGCGGACGACTGTGCAGATCACGCATAGAGACGGTTCGTGCCCCGCGAAGGTTGTGCGAACCCTCGGTCCCGCACCGGGAGCTCCCACCCGCACGTTCTACGCTCCGCGGCCCCGGGAGGAATCTCGGAGGCAGGGGAGACTTGAGACATGACGACTTCCCTTCGCGCGCCCGCGCTGGTCGCGGGCGGCAGCCGCGCGGACAGTATCTGGAACTTCCAGTGGAACGACACCAACACCCGCTGGGTCGTCCAGAGCCGCGACCTCCCAGGCAACGCGACCAACGAAGCAGCCTTCAGCTTCGTGATCGCCCCGTTCCCCGCTCCAGGTACGGGCACCCTGCTCGGTTTGGGCGGCCTGCTGATGGCCCGTCGCCGCCGCTGAACCTACCCCAGAGACCTGAAGCTCCAGCACACGGACCCGCCCGCGGGTCCGTGCCTTTGTCTGGGGACTGGGCGGTTTGTCTTCAAGAGCATGGGCGCTTGCCGCGCTAACATCCGCGGATGGCACAGCTCTCCGTCAACATCGACCACGTCGCGACGCTTCGTCAAGCCCGGTATCGGCAGTCCGCCGACTACGGCGAGCCGGATCCGGTGCGCGCGGTGCATGAGGCGGAGATGGGCGGCGCGGACGGGATCACCGTCCACCTGCGCGAAGACCGCCGCCACATCACCGACCGCGACGTCGAGTTGATCCGGCCCCTCGTGCGCCTCAAGTTCAACCTCGAAATGGCCGCGACCGACGAGATGGTCGCCATCGCATCTCGCATCAAGCCTCACACCAGCATGCTCGTCCCCGAAGGCCGCAACGAGGTCACCACCGAGGGCGGGCTCGACGTGCGCGGGCAGCTCGCACGCATGAAGGACATCGTCGCCAAGCTCAAGAGCGCGGGGTGCGTCGTCTCGGCCTTCATCGACGCGGACCCCACGCAGGTGGAGGCGGCGCACGCGGCGGGGTTTGATGTGTGCGAGGTGCACACCGGGCCGTACGCGGAGGCCTACCTCGTGAGCGGGGGCGACGACCGGCACAAGGCGTTTGTCCACGAACTCAAGAAGGTGGAAGCCGCGGGCGAGCTGATTCGCTCGGCGGGCATGCGGTTCAACGCTGGCCACGCGCTCAACTACGCCAACGTCGGCGCGATCGCCCGCCTCAAGGGCGTGAGCGAACTGCACATCGGACACGCGATCATCAGCCGCGCGGTGTTCACCGGGCTGCGCACCGCCGTGCGCGAGATGAAAGACGCGATGCGGGACGGGTGACTCACACCACCACGTTGACCATCTTGCCCGGGACCACGATGATCTTCTTGATCGGCTTGCCCCCGATCGACTCGATGATCTTCGGATCCGCCAACGCGATCGACTCGATCGTCTTCACGTCCGCGTCCGCCGCGACCGTGATCCGCGCCCGCAGCTTCCCCTGGACCGACACCGGCATCTCCACCTGATCGTCCTTGAGCATCGCCGCGAGGAAACCCGGCCACTCGGCGAGCGTGATGCTCGTGGTGTACCCGAGCCGCTTCGCAAACTCCTCCGCCACGTGCGGCACGAACGGTGCGAGCACGCGCGCGAAGCGATCGATCTGGCTGGTCGTCAGAACCCCGGTGCCCTTGTCCATGCTCGTCGCCGTGTTGACGAACTCGATCATCGCGGCGATCGCCGTGTTGAACGCGAGCTTCTCCACGTCGGCGCCGACCTTGGCGATGAGGCGGTGGAGGGCGCGTTCGAGCTTGTCGTCGGCGACCTCGGCGGACTTCATCGCGCCGGTGTTCTCGTCCACGACGAGTCGCCACGCGCGCTGCAGGAAGCGGAAACAACCGGTGATATCGCGCGGGTTCCAGGGCTTGCTCGCGTCCAGCGGGCCCATGTACATCTCGTAGAGCCGGAACGTGTCCGCGCCGAACTCGGCGATGACGTCGTCGGGGTTGACCACGTTCTTGTACCGCTTCGACATCTTCGTGACCACCGTGCCGACGGGCTCGCCGGTGGCGATTTCGACGAACTTGCCGTCGCCGACTTCCTTCACTTCGTCGGTCGGGATGATCGTCTTGTCCGCACGCTGGTACGCGAAGCTCGTGATGAGGCCCTGATGGAAGAGCTTCTTGAAGGGCTCGCGCGTGTGCACGAATCCGAGATCAAACAGCACGTTCTGCCAGAAACGCGAGTAGAGCAGGTGCCCCACCGCGTGCTCGCTGCCACCCAGGTACAGGTCCACGCCGTGCCCGCCCATCCAGTACTTCTCCGCGGCCTCGCCGACGAAGCGTTCGCTGTTGCGCGCGTCGCAGTATCGAATTGCGTACCACGAACTGCCGGCGGAGCCGGGCATCGTATTGGTTTCACGCGTCACCGGGGTGCTCGGGTCCAGCAGCTTCGGATCCACACCCGCTTCGCCCGCCGTCGTGTTCATCCACGCGGTGGCCTTCGCGAGCAGCGGCATCGGATCTTCGCTCTCCACCGGCGTGTAGTCGGCGAGCTCGGGGAGCTTCACGGGCAGTGCCGATTCCATGATCGGGTACGCGCGGCCCTGCTTGTCGAACACGATCGGGAACGGCTCGCCCCAGTACCGCTGGCGGCTGAACACCCAGTCGCGCAGCCGGTAGTTGATGGTGCGCCGGCCGACACCGCCGGACTCCAGCCACTGGATCATCACTTCCTTCGCCTTGGCCGTCGGCATGCCGTCTAGCGAGAGGCCTGCAGCGGTTGAGTTCACCGCGATGCCCGGCGCCGAGTACGCGGCGCCCTCCGAGACCTGGTGCTGGCCGTGCTCGAAGCGACGGCGGAAGTCGTTGAAGTTCTGGAAGCCCATCGACTCGATCGTCTCGAGCCAGGTCAGCCTCGTGACGCGACGGTCCTGCGGCGTGGTTTCGCCACGGGCCTCGCGCGCGATGATCTCGCGCGATTCCGCGAGCGCCTCGACGAACGAGGAATCCGTGTCCATCCGCGTGACCACCTGCCCGAGGAAGTCGGCCAGTTCGTCACGCCAATCCCCCGCGGGCTCTTCGTTCCCGTACGCGGACATCGCGAAGAAGTGCATCGCGGCGATCGGACGCGGGTAGACCACGTCGCGGATCGGCAGCCCGAAGGCACGCGCGAAATCAAAGTCCCGCTGGTCGTGCGCGGGGACCGCCATGATCGCGCCCGTGCCGTACCCCATGAGCACGTAGTCCGCAGTCCAGATCGGCACACGCATCCCGTTCACCGGGTTGCGTGCGTACACGCCCGTGAAGACGCCGGTCTTCTCCTTGTTCTCTTTCCGCTCCACCTCCGAGCGGCTGCGGGTCACGCGCACGTAGTCCGTCAGCTTCGCCACGTCCGTCTCACGCCCGGGGTTCGCGAGAACCGCCTCGACGATCGCGTGCTCGGGCGCAACGACCATGTACGTCGCGCCGAACAAGGTGTCGGGACGAGTGGTAAAGACGCGCAGCTTCGCGCCCAGCGACTCGACGTCAAAGTCAACCTCGGCGCCCTCGCTGCGGCCGATCCACTCCTCCTGCATCTGCTTGGTCGACTCGGGCCAATCCAGGTCCTTCAGTTGGCGCGCCAACCGGTCCGCGTATGCCGTGATCCTGAACACCCACTGCTTCAGCGGCTTGCGCAGAACCGGGAAGCCCCCGCGTTCGCTCCGGCCGTCGATGACTTCGTCGTTGGCGAGCGCGGTGCCGAGCTTGGGACACCAGTTCACGACCTGCTCGCCGATGTACGCGAGCCTGCGGCCATCGATGAACTCGCGTCGCGCCGATTCCGACATCGCCGCCCATGGAGCGGGAGTCTGAATCTCGCCTCGTTCGCATGCCGCGACAAGATCCGCGATGGGTCGGGCCCGGTCGGCGCGGTCGTCGTACCAGGCGTCGAAGAGCTTGAGGAAGATCCACTGGGTCCACTTGTAGTAGTCGTCGTCGATCGTCCCGAACTCGCGCGACCAGTCGTAGCAGAACCCGAACCGCTTGAGCTGGCGGCGGAAGTTGTCGATGGCCTTGCGCGTCGTGATCGCCGGATGAACGCCTGTCTGGATCGCGTACTGCTCGGCGGGCAGGCCGAATGCGTCCCAACCCATCGGGTGCAGAACGTTGTGGCCCTTCATCCGCTTGTAGCGTGTGATGATGTCGGTGGCCGTGTAGCCCTCGGGGTGACCGACGTGGAGCCCGGCGCCGGAGGGGTAGGGGAACATGTCCAGGCAGTAAAAGCGGGGCTTGGCGCCATCGAACCCGGGTTCGCCGGGGTTCGATGAGCGATAGGTGCCTTCGCGATCCCAGCGGTCCTGCCAGGTGGGTTCGAGGGCGTTGGCCAATGCCGCGGTGTAGCGGAAGGGGGGGGAGTCGGGGAGTGGTTTGGATTCGGACATGGGTGGAGGATAGGGAAGAGAGGCACTGGGGAGGGGGAGGGGAAGTGGCGGAGTGGCCGGGCGTTCGCTGTAAGGCGGGCGGGCGCTGTGGGGAGGACGGTTTGGCGGGGGCTTCGTCTGGGAGTTGAGAACTCAGATCGTTGCGCCGTTGGCATCGATCACGGTGCGGTACCAGTGGGCCGAGTCCTTCAGCGTGCGTTCGCCGGTGGCGTAGTCGACGTGGATAAGCCCGAAGCGTTCGCGGTACCCGCACTGCCACTCGAAGTTGTCCATCACCGACCAGTGGAAGTAGCCCCGGATGTCGGCGCCGTCGGCGATTGCTCGCCGCAGCGAACGCAGGTAACGACGCGTGTAGTCGATCCGCTGCGGGTCGCGGACGCGGCCGTCGGTGTCGACCCAGTCGAGGTTGGTCATGCCGTTTTCGGTGACGTAGATCGGCACCTTGTACTTCTCGTACAGCCAGAGCGGCCCGTAGTAGAGCGAGTCGGGTTCGACGAACCAGCGCAGCGCGTTCTGCGGGTGACCGGGGGGGAAGTCCACCTTCTCTGGTCCCTTGTCACCCATCTTGATGCGCTCGGCGTCGTAGACGTTGATGCCGTAGAAGTCGAGCTTCTGGTTGATGAGCTTGAGGTCCGCCGCGCTGTTGACCGCGCGAAGTGCTTCGCCACCGTCGCCCGCGTTCTTGAGATCGTCGTGATAGAGCTTGAGCCCGTCCTCCGGGTAGTGCCCGAGCACGACGGGATCACCGAGCCACGCGTTGTTCCAGTAGTCCTTGCTCGTGACCGCGTGGGTCGCGATCTTCGCGGCTTCGACGTCGCGCGGGTCGTTGGTCGCGGGGACCTTGCAGCGGCCGATGGGCGCCCAGCCGACCACCGCGGGCAGCTTCGCGTTGGCGCGCAGCTCGATCGCGCCGCGCCCGTGGCACATCAGCGCGTGGTGCGCGGTGAGGATGCGTTCCGCGTGACCCTTGCGGGCGTTGCTCGTCTGCAGCCCCTCGTGCAGCCCCGGGCCGAGGAAGATGTGCGGCTCGTTGAGCGTCATCCAGTTGCTCACGCGATCGCCGAGGCGCTTCGCGACGACCGCGGCGTACACCGCGAACCAGTCGCTGACCTCGCGGTTCAGCCAGCCGCCGCGCCGGTAGGCCCAGAGCGGCAGGTCCCAGTGGAAGAGGGTGACGTACGGGGTGATGCCGGCGTTCAGGAGTTCGTCGACGAGTTCGCTGTAGAAGTCCAGACCCTTCGTGTTGACGCCGCGTTCGTCGGTGGGCGTGACGCGAGGCCACGAGATGCTGAAGCGGTAGGCCTTGAGGCCCATCTGCTTCATGAGGCCGACGTCCTCGCGGAAGCGGTGGTAGTGATCGCAACCGGTGTCACCGGTGTGGTTCATGTAGACGTTGCCGGGGGTGGTGACGCCGCCGATGAGGCCGGTCCAACCCGCGGGGACGTGGTCGTGGGAGTAGAGATCCCAGACGCTGGGGCCTTTGCCGTCGGCGTCCCAGCCACCCTCGATCTGGTAGGCGCTCGATGCCGCGCCCCAGACGAAACCAGTAGGAAATGAAGCGGATCCGTTCTTGCTCACCGTGTGCTCCCGTCGTCGTATTCGAAGATCACCGTCGCGGGCAGGGCCCGAACGTTCACGAAGTTGTCGTGTGCCTGCACGATCTGGCCGTTCACCGTACACCGCTTGACGGGTTGCTTCCGCGGATTCTCGATGAAGAGTCCGCCCTTGGGGGAAGCGTTGCCGGAGAGCTGCATCTCCACCCGCAGCGATGGGGAGGGCTTCTTTGCGTCGCCCCGAGCGGTTCCGGAGAGCTCGCCGTACCAGGTTCGGATGCGTTCGAAGGCGACCCCGCCTTCGCTGTCCATCCACGATGCGGGCACGCCGCGGAAGACCTCGAGGGCGTCCTCCTTTTCGTAGACCATCATGGCGGCGACGGAGTTCAGGAAGTCCGAGCCGCACCAGGTGTGGGGCATGTCGCCGATGAACTTGGGTGCGCGGGGGTCGTGCCAGACGACTTCGGCCCACTGGTTCCAGTTCGCGGGGCGGCGGTACCCCATGAACCAATCGAGTGTTGCGCCGGCGCGGTCGCGCTTGCCCATGCGTGCGTACGCGCCGACCTGGCGGAGTTCGTATGGGGTGAAGGCCTCGAAGGAGCCGGTCTTGGCGCGTTCCTCGAAGAACGTCCAGTACCGCTCGAAGGTGGTCCACACGGGATCCGAGAGCCCGTCGACCATGGTGACGTCGCAGGGCCAGATGGCCATGGTGGTGGACGTTGCGTCGAAGTCCCCGAGCTCGACGCATCCGGGCATGTAATCGATGCCGTGGTTGCGGTTGCCCACCGCGACGGAGTTCACCAGCGACATCCGCATGGATTCCGCGGCTTCGGAGTACCCGTCCACGAAGTACTGCGCATCGAGCACGTCGGCGATCTTGGCGGCGCACTCGAAGCCACGGAGCGCCCACAGGTTGTCCCAGTGGGAGTGCATGGGCTTGCTTGAGTATCCCTCGTGCGAGATGGACTCGGGCATGAGACCGTAGAAAGCCTCGGAGTTCACGGCGGGCTTGCCGGGTTCCTTGCGCTTGGGGCCGTTGGGGCGGAACTCGGCGGTCATGCGGCTGGAACGCAGGTGGTCCATGTATGCCGCGACGCGCTGGATCTTCGGCCAGTGGCGGTCGAGGATGGAGCGGTCTTTGGTGTGCATGTAGGCGTTGTAGACGGCGAAGATGTACTGGCCGTGGCTGTCGTTCTCGGGAACGGGATCGGGGCCGCGGGTGTCGACGACGCAGGGGGCCTTGAGCATGCGTTCGTCGATTTCGATGAGGTAATCGGCGTACCAGTCGATGAACGCGACGGCTTCCTTCTCGAAGCCGAACTTCAGCAGGGCGGCGCTGGTGAGGGCGCCGTCGCGGATCCAGGAGCGTTCGTACGAGCGCGAGCCGGGTTGGATCGACGGGCCGTCGGCGTTGATGAGGATGTGGGCGAGCGTGGACTTTGCGGTTTCGCTGACGGCCTTGCGATCACCGGGCAAGGTCACGGTTGCGCCATCGAGCAGTTTGTGCCATGCGGCGGCGGTGGCGTCGCGATCCGCGGGGAGCGGCGCATCCGCGGGGGGCATGTCGGCGAGGTCGAACGGCACGCAGATCGCGAATCGGAACGGCTCCTTCGTCGCCGCGTCGAGCGACCACACGACCGCACCGCTGGCGAGGCCTTCGTCGTCGGTCACGGTTGTGCCTGCTTCGATCGGCATCTCCCACGGCTTGTCGATGACCACCGATGGTGCCGAGCGGGCCGCGAACGACGCGGCGCTCAGCGCCTGCGCCGCCGGGATCGGGACCACGCGCTCGACGGCGTTGACGCGGAGCACGTCGCCTTCGCGGGCGATTGACTTCACCGGTGCGAAACCACCGGGCGTGGTGAGGAACTGCCACTTTGGGTTCACCTGGCGCGGGAGTACATCGATGACGAAGCGCACGGACCGGTCCGCGTCGGGTGAATCGGAGGGCGGCTGCTGGTTCGCGAGCACCGAGTACGTGACCCACAGCCGAGCGGGTTCATCCATCGAAACCCACGCGCGGGTCTCACCGGACACGGGCCCGGCTTTCCACTTCACGACGGGCATGGGGAGCGCGGCGTCGACGAGCTCGACGGACACGGTTTCCGGCGCGATCGACTGCCCGCCCACGACCAATCGCGGCGCGAGCGAGAAGCCGCCCGAGTTCACCTCGACGATCCCGTCTTCGTTGATCAACGCCTCGCGAACGTCGCCCGGCCGCCCGAGCACCGTCCAGTACCGTTGCTCGTCGGGCACGCCGTGGAGTGCGACGGCCGCGGCGTCGGGATACGCCTCCGGCTCGTGTACGGTGATGGAGCCAAGGCCGAGCATCGGCGTGCTCTGCGCGGGGAACGAGATGCGCACGAAGCGCGACTGCACGTCGTACAGCGGCGCGAGTTGCTCGGTGCCGGTGCGGCCCTCGAATCGGCGCGACTCGCGGAAGGTCTTGCCGTCGTCGGAGAGCGCGATGGTGTATTCACGCAGGTTCTCGCCGCGGAGCGTGAGCGCGGAGAACTCGCGGGCGTAGCCGAAGTCGATGGTGGTGCTCGGCGAAGTGTCGCTCTGCGCCGGGCGCCAGAGCGTGCCCGCTGCGCCGATCGCGGGCGTCTCTGCGGAGCCGACCGCGGAGCCTGAGGTGGTGACGATCGGAGCGGGGATGGGCTCGGGGGGCGCGGCGATCTCGCGCAGGCGGAGCGAGTCGAGGTAGATCGTGCCCTTGCCGCCCTTCTTGCTGGCGATCGCGAACTCGATCTTGTCGGCGCGGCGGAGGCCGTTCTTTCCGCCGGTCGGGCCCCACGCGTACGAGATGTTGCGCCGGATGTTTCGGAGGGTCGTCCACTCCGCGCGTGGTTCGTAGCCGCGACGGTTCAGCCACCAGACGTCGGACTTCTCGGCGTTGAGCGTCATGTCGCCGCCGGTGTCGAGGATCTTGAACTCCAGGTCGTTGGCGGGGCCTTCGCCCTTCACGTCGAACGCGAGCTCGAAGTTACCCTCGGGGAGCATGAGGCCGAGCTCTCGCTGCACGATGCAGAAGCCGGAGCCGACCTTGAAGTTGTAGTCGATGCGAAGGCACGCGCCGTCCCGGCCGGGGACTGTGGAAACCTGGATCTCCACGCCCTCGGAGGCGATGGGCTTCCAGTCCGCGGCTCGTTCGAAACCGTCGACCAGGGTCTGGCCCCGGGCGATGCCGCAGAAAATCGCCAAAACGGCGCACGTCCACGCTTTCGTCGAGGTTCTCATGGTCGTTCCAGCCCCGTTCAGGAGAGCCGCTGTTTCGCGGCGAGAATCGCGGGCACCATCGCTTCGGCACGGTGCCGCCAGGTGTGGTCGCGCTCGGCACGGGCCCGGGCCGCGCCGCCCATCGCCGCGCGACCCGCGTCGTCGGCGAGCAGGGCGCGGATGCGATCCGCGGCCTCGGAGGGCGCGTCGAAGAACGCCATTTCCTTGCCCTCTTCAAAGAGCGAACTCATCGAGGGACGGCGCTGCACGACGCCGGCGAGGCCGCACGCGGCGATCTCGAAGGGACGCGTCCCGACGCCCGCGTCGTCCTGCCAGCGGGCGGTGTGGACGACGACCTTGCCCTTGGCGAGCACCGACGCCATCTCGGAGTGGCGGACCGGCGGGATGGTGTCGGCCTTGATGTTCCAGGGCGCGAGGTTGTGGTCACCGACGACGGCGGTCTTGAACCGCCGCGAGATCCAGGAAACCAGGAACGCGCGCTCGGAGATCTCCACGTTGCGCACGATGCGGCCGGCCTGGATGAAGGCGGGGGGCGCGGCGGTCAGGGTCTGCATCGCGACCGAGTGCTTGTAGTCCTCGCCCGCGATCGCCTCCATGCGGTCCAGCAGGGGCGTGTGCCGCGAGGCGACCTGGGAGTCGAGCAGCTTGAGCATGAAGCTCTCGAGCTCGGCGGGCTTTGGGCTCTGCTTCGCGAAGTTCTTCACGAAGGGCGCGATGTGTGTGACGAGGTCCTTGCGGATCGCCATCATGTCCGGGGTGTCGTTGTCCAGTTCCTTGAGCGCGGCTGGCGTGGGGTTGGGGTTGCCCTTGCCGCACGACATCACCACGTCGTACTCGGCCTTGGCGTCTTTACGGGGTGCGAAGATCTCGGGATCGGCCGCCCACGGCGTGTGGGTCGTGTTCGACATCCCCAGCTTCTCGCGTACCTCGCGGGCCACTGCGCTGTTGTCCACCACGTGCGCGAGCGCGCGGGTGTTGAAGAGCGGCTTGCCGAAGAACGGCGCGTACCGCCCGCCGTCGGCCCAGATTGGCGACTCGAACCAGAAGCACAGGTGCGGCACGCCCGCGATGTCGTACACCGTCATCGGCCGGCCCTTGCCGCTGGAGTGGGCGAAGCTGCGAAGCCCCAGGCCCTCCATCGCGCACGTCGCCTCGACCCCCTTCTCCTTGATTGTCCGGACGAGGCCCTCCGATGCCGCGGCCATGGCGCGCGGGTTCTTATCGGGCTCGGCGCCGTAGGAGTTCCAGAGGGGCGCGAGTTCGAGCATCATGGTCTCGTGCCCGGCTTTTTCGAAGCCGGTAACGAAGTCACGCATGATGAGTCGGGTGTACTCACCGGGATGAACGAGGAAGAGGATCCGCATGGGGCGAGTGTACGGGTGTTCGACGCGTCCAGTCCCTCGGTCAGGCGTGTTTCCCGCGCCTTCTGGCCCGTTCGGCCTCGACGAACCCGACGGCGCGGGCGATGGACTCCTCGATCTCGCGGTTGACGAGGAACATGTCGTACACCCCGCACCCGTGGGCCTGGGTGATCTCGGCCTTGGCCTGGGAGAACCGCTTCTGGATCGCGGCCTCGTCCTCGCGCTTGCGGGAGTGGAGGCGGCGGGAGAGTTCTTCCTCGCTGGGCGGTTCGATGAAGATCGCGAAGGCGTCGGGGAGGTGCTTCTTGACCTGCATCGCACCCTGGACGTCGATTTCGAGGATCACGAGCCGTCCACGCTTGAGCTGCTCGACCACCCAGCCCTTGGGAGTACCGTACTTTTTACCGTACACACCCGCGGTTTCGAGGAACTCGCCCGCGGCCCGGAGCCGCTCGAACTCCTCGTCGGTCACGAAGTGGTAGTCGACTCCCTCCACGTCCGCCGCGGTCTTCGGACGGGTCGTGCAGGAGACTGAGAAGACGGAGTCCGCGATGGACCGTTCGACGCCTCGGGTGATGGTGGTCTTCCCGACGCCGCTGGGCCCGCTGATGATCAGAACGAGTCCGTCGTCGGTATCCGTGAGAAGGCGATGGTCGGGCGACATGTGTGGAGCCGGAGCCCGGAGCCCACGGGCCCCGGGCGGTGTGGATTGCGGGTGGAGAACAGGGGGCCAGTGTACATCCCCACCGCTGCGGATCTCCACCAGGGTGCTGGGATCGCCCTGGCGACCCGTTTTCGTTCGTGTTTTGATTGGACGGAACCCGACTTGTCCCGCGTGCGCATTTCGGATAGGGTCTCCGTCCCCGTTCGACTCGTCCGCGTACCGCCTGGGAGGCGGGCACGCCGGTTGGTCGCCGGGAACCCGTTTGCTGGAGCTGCTGCAATGGCCAAGATGTTCTATTCGCTCGAAGAAGCCGCCGAAAAGCTGGGCAAGTCCACCGACGAAGTCCGCGAAATGGCGTCCAAGGGCCAGTTGCAGGAGTTCCGCGACCGTGACCGCCTGATGTTCAAGCGCGAGCAGGTCGACATCCTGGCCGGCGGTGGCGAAGACGACGCGATCCCCCTCGCCGACTCCGGTGACCTCGAGCCCCTCTCCCTTGCGTCCAGCGGCAGCGCCCCCGGCATCACGACCGACAAGGACTCCACGGGCATCAGCATCTTCGAAGCCGACGCCACCGACGAGGCCGACGCCAACGCCGTCACCCGCGTCTCCAACGTCCCCGGCTCGCTTATGGACCCGGGCGACAAGTCCGCGTCTGGCTCGGGCGGTCTCCTCGACCTCACCCGCGAGGGCGACGATACCTCGCTCGGCGCGAACCTCCTCGAGGACGTGTACGGCTCCGAGACTGTTGCGAACCAGACCGCTGCGGAGCCCGCCATCGGCGGCGGCGACCTCTTCGAGTCCGCGCCCGGCACCGATGGCAGCGACGCGTACGCGGCGGGCGGCGCCCCGGCGATGGTCCTGGCCGAGCCCTACGACGGCACCTGGTCCGGCATCGGCGGCGGGCTCGCCCTCGGTGCGACCCTGTGCATGGCCTTCGCCATTGCCCTGATCATCATGTCGTTCATCATGCCCGCGGGTGGCCTGATCTCGTCGCTCGGCGACAAGTTCATGATCATCGTCGGCGCGATGGCCGGCATCCTGGTGCTCGGCGTTGCCGGCGGCTTCGCCTTCGGCCGTCGCTCCTAAGGAACCAGAGTCTCACAGCCTGTGCTGAGATTCGCGGCGTGATCGCCGCGGATCATTCTGCGCGCACGTTTGATTCCACCCAGTCCGCGATCTGGTCCTGGTACCAACTGAGGGTCCAGAACAAGCGGATGTGACCCCCGCTGACCGTGAGCCGATCCGGGCGCCCGAGCTTCTCGTACAGCAACTCACCACCCTCGTGCGGCACCCATTCGTCGCGCGACGCGTGGACCTGCAGCACCGGGAGGTCCTGCAGATACGCCCCCGCGACCAGCGGGTCGAGGTTCACGCTCGCGCGGTACGCCTCCCCGACTTTCGCCACCCTCCCCTTCGCGGGCTTCTTCTTGCCGTCTTTGAGCGTCACCCCGCCATCGGTCAGGGTGCTCTCCTGGCTCAGCATGAACAAGTCGGCCCCCGAGCCCGTCAGCACGACCGCATCGATCCGAGGCGGGTTCTCCATCTGACGAAGCCGCGCGATCGCCGCCGGGGTCGCCAGTGAGCCCGCGCTGTAGCCCATGATCACCAGCGGACCCTGGAGCAGGTCCGGCCGATGCTCACGGAGGTACAGCACAATGGCCTCGACGCCGTACGCGTTGCTCGCGAGGGCGTCGTCCGTCAGCCTCGCGATCTCGGCTCCAAGCTCCGTCGTGTCGGTCGACGCCGTCAGCTCGAACTCGTACTCCGAGAGCTTCTCCATCTTCGCGGCGGCGGCCTTGAAGTCGCCCGCCACCGATAGCGGGTGCGTGAGCACCACTTGCTGCGGCTCCCCGTCGCCGACTTTGAACGGCAAGCCCTGGAACGCCATCAACCACGCGATGTACTTGTCGGCCTTGGCATTCTCGAACGCCTCCTGGTTGCGCTTCGCCAGCGGCGCGACGATCTGCGAGTCTGTGTGGACATCGATGACCGCCCACCCGCGGCGGATCATCTCCAGGCGCATGGCCCGCTCGCCGGGGTTCGCCTGCAGGGCGTGCAGATGCAGCACGAGGCCCTTCGGGGCCTGCTGCTCACGCGGCGGAATCCGGATGTACATCCCGCTCAGCAGCCGCGAATCCACCAGATCCTTCGAGTACACCGTCTGCTCACCTTCACGCTCCCGCGAGGCATTGCTGAAGTCCAACCACTGGGACTGGTGCGTGGCGGTCTGCCTCGCCCGCTCTGTCGTGAGCCCTCGCGAGGTGATCACGGTGCCGTTGGGCAAGAACCCCAGCGAAGCCTCGAACTCCGATCGGATCTTCGGCCATGACGCGGGGTGGTTCGACTTGCGATGGTCCTCGAAGAGCCGCACGAGCGCGAGCCCGTGCACGGCGTTGTGGTGCACGGTGAAGTCCGCGTGCGACGTCACGTAGCGGTCGCGGTCCGTCGCCTTCGACTGGTCGACGTCCTTTCGCCACGCAAACCCCATCACGCGCTCGGGCGTTTTGGCGGACTGCGCCCCCAGCACTTCCAGGTCGCGCGCTGGCCACACGATCGCCGGTGGCGCGGCGGAGCGTGTACCCCTCCCCGCGTCCGCGGGGGTGAACGTCGAACAACCAGCGAGCACGGCGCAGACCATCGCGCCAACGGCGTAAAGCTTCGTCCTCATGCGGCGTACACCATACCAACCGATCGCTCACTTCGCGCGGAAGGGGGAGAGCAGTTCCGGGCTGTCGATCCATGCCGCGAAGTAGGGATGCGCCGCGTCCTTGCGCATCATGAGCACCAGGAACGCGTCGTCGCACACCATCTGCTTGTCTCGGACGGGCGACGCGGAGGTGATCCCGATCGCGGCCTCGCTCTTGAGGATCGCGCCGTTCTCGTCGAGGCGGAAGCGGATGTTCTGCAGCGCCGAGGTTACGACCCCCCCGCTCTTGCTCCCCGAGACGGACGCGCCCACGAGTTCCTTCACGTCCCGGGTCACGTCGAAGTTCATCACCGGCACGACGAGCGAGTCGCCGTACCGAAACGGGATCTCCTCTGTGGGGTTGAGTGTGCCCATGGCGTTCTGGACGGTTGCGCCCAGGGTCCGGCCCGGAACCACCTTCGCGATGACCAGCCGATCGCCCTCCGACGTCGTCGTGAGCTCGACCGTGAACACCTCGTCCGACTCGTAGCGCAGGATCCGCACCTGCTTCAGCATCGCGTCGCGGCTGTCGTTCTTGCCCCCGCTCCACAGGCCGAACGCCCCGACGCCCTTGCCCCCAAAGTCCAGGGGCTGTTCCCGACGGATGAAGGGCGTCGCGAACGACAGGTTCTTGAAGAGGTACGCGTACGCCAGCAGCTCGCCCTCCTCGAGGTTCGCCGGCAGCAGTTCCGGCGACGCCGCGCCCTTGAACTTCGACTCCAGGGCCGCCCGGATCCGCGCCAGCACCTCGGGCCCACCGGCGTCCGCGACGAACGACCCGTCATCGAGGTCCTGCTTGCTTTGGGGCGAGCGGTTCAGCAAGGCCCCGAGTTCGACGGCGTCACCGCTCCCGCTTACCTTGAGCGGCGGACCCATCAGCGTGCCGAGCTCGTTCCACGCGAGCTTGAAGGTCGAACACCACAGGAGCGACCGACCCGGCTCGATCGCCGCGTCCAGCGTCGGCGTCACGACGGTTTGCTTCAGGTCCCTCGCGGCATCCTCGGCGACCAGATCCGGTTTGCCGAGCAGCTCCTTGTGGCTCTTTTCCTGCCCTGTGCAGGAGGTACACATGCCGGCCACCGCGACCAGGGCCGCCGCGAGCGACACACGAGCCAACTCCGTCCATTCGATCGTCATGCCGGGCTCCTTCCCAGGATTAGACGCCCGGAAGGTCCGAGAGTTCACCGGCGGCGCGAAACTGGTCGCGCGGGTTCCCCGCGGCCCTTCATCGAGATCGACCGCAACCAGATGACCACGCCCGCAACGGCCAGCGACACCGCGACCGGCCCGATGACGGCCGAGGGCACGGCCCAGAGGACGTTCAGGAGGATGATCGCGACCAGGCCGATCTCGCGGATCTTCGCGAGCCAGGGGGACAACCCCCTAACGCGGGGACCGGGGGTGGGGAGTGTGCCGAGGTCTTCACCTTCGCCGACGTCGACCTGGTCCCAGTCGATCATCCGCTGCTCGAGGCGGGCTTCCCGGAGGATGTCAGCGGCGGCGGCGCGGTCGCTGGCGCGGACGTGGATTTGTGCGCCGGCCTGGTATCCGGCCTCCCACTGCATGGTGCGGGCGGCGGCGGAGAAGACTGCCGCGGGAATCCCCTGGCTTCGGAGTGTGGAAGCGATGGCTTCGCCCTCGAACTCGGTGGAGGCGGAGGTGAGGAAGACGAGGGGATTGGGGGTCTGGGGGTCCACCGGGATGTTGGATGCCGGGAGGGGCCCGAAGGTAGCAGGTCGGGGAGGGACGGGGAGGCGGGCGGGGTCCCAATACCATACACGACAAGAGCTTATGGAGCCGTGAACAAGCGGGAAAGCCTTGTGTTGAAGGCGCAAAGAACGCCGGGAATCGTTGACAACACGGGGGGTCTCCCTATCCTGAGGCAGGGAGAATGCCGTCGCGATTCAGCGGCGGAGGGGCCAGGCAGGCCGGTCAACCGGTTTGGGTGGTCCTCGACCACAAGTGTGAGTGTGTTGAAGAGGCTGTTCGGAAGAGAGTGCCCGAGTGGCTGTCGCCGCCGGGTGGTGTTCCTCGCAGGAGATCAATCAATGTCGAAGCGGCACATGTTGGCGATGGCGTCTGTGGCGGGCCTGGCGTGTTCGATGGCGAACGCTCAGGTCATCATCTCTGAGGTCGTCGACGGCCCGCTCTCCGGCGGCAACCCGAAGATGCTCGAGCTGACGAACGTGGGCACGACCCCGGTGACGCTCGGCGCGGGCGACGTGATCGGGTACTACAGCAACGGCGGCGCGATCCGTACCACCTTGTGCGACTTCGGGGCAACACCCAGCACCACCTCCCCCGGCTCCATCACCATCAACCCCGGCCAGTCTTGGACCCTGTCCTCCGCGGGTAACGGCGCGGCGGCCCAGTGGGCCGCGGCATTCGGCCCCTCGGTGCTTCCTTCCTTCTTTACGAACAACTTCATGGGCAACGGCGACGACGTGTACACCCTTGAGAACGCCAGCGGGATCGTTGACGTCTTCGGCGTTCCCGGCGGAGGCGCCCCTGCCTTGGGCACCTCATGGAACTACCTCGACTCCTTTGCCCGCCGCAAGCCGAGCGTGTGCTCCCCGAGCGCGACCCTTGACATCAACCAGTGGATCATCCCCGGCTCCAACTGGATGGAAATCCCCAACCAGAACAACGGCTCTGCTCCCAACATCACGGCCTGGACCAACAACACGGGCTACATGATGAGCCCCAACTTCCACCAGTTCGCGTGCAACGGCACGATCAACGACTGCAACGGCAACGGCCTCGAGGACTACGCGGAGATCATCGCGACCCCCTCGCTCGACGTGGACCGCAACGGCATTCCGGACACCTGCGACGTTCAGTTCAACTTCGCCACCGACTGCAACGCCGACTTGGTCCCTGACGTCGGTCAGATCGAGGCGGGCACGTTCCCCGATGCGAACACCAACGGCATCCCCGACGGCTGCGAGGGCCTGCTGTTCGACTGCAACGGCAACTTCATCGAGGACGCGACCGACATCCTCAACGGCACCGAGCAGGATTGCAACGCCAACAACGTTCCCGACTCGTGCGAGCTCGCTCGCGGCGGCCTGACGGACGCGAACGCGAACACCGTTCCCGACGCCTGCAGCCCGGACAACGCCTATGTCGGCGAGACCCCGATCAACGCCACCGTGACCGCGACCGGCGTCCGCAGCGGTCCCTTCGGCGACGCGTTCTTCAACGTTCAGGGCCCCGAGCAGGTCAACACCGGCAACCCGCCCCCGGCCCCCGGCACCAACCGCTCCTACGGCGGGCTGCGGTTCCCGATCGCGGCCATCGCCGCGAAGCTCGACTCCGTCTTCGGGCCGGGCAACTGGGAAGTCGAGAAGGTGTACCTCGTGCTGACCCAGTCCAATGCCGCGTTCACCGCTGGCGGTGACGTTGTGGCCTACCACTCCAACGCGGACACGGTCGACTTCGCGAACGGCTCGACGACGACCCAGTTCGACAACTTCGTCACCGACTTCCCGGACGCCGAGGGCATTACGGACTGGACGTTCACGCAGGTCGCCAACGGCACGGTTGAGAACCACCTCCTGTTCGACGCCTCCGTGGTCGAGCAGTCCATCGGCGCGGTTCTGCTCGCCGACGAGATCGAATCCGGCGCGGGCAGCCTGACCCTCGTCCTCAAGAACGCCGACACCACCCCGGCCGTCTCCGCGACCTACGCGGGCTTCAGCAACAACACCTACGCCGGTCCGACCCTCGTGGTCTTCGGCCGTGAAGCCACCGGCCCCACCTGCCCCTGGCAGGCCGACGGTTGCTACGCCGACTACAACGACGACGGCGGTATCGATGGTGACGACGTGATCGCGTTCTTCGCCGACTGGGACTCCAGCAACCTCTGCGCCGACGCCGACGCTTCGGAAGGCGTTGACGGCGACGACGTGATCGTCTTCTTCGCCTCTTGGGACGCCAGCGGCGGCGGCTTCCCCGGCTGCTAAGGCCTCCGCCCTCCAAATCTGATTCGACCCTCAACCCCGGGCCCTGCCCCGGGGTTGTTTGTTTTGCGCGTGCGTCGAGACCCCCCATTTTCTCCCAGATTTGGGAACGCCCCATCCCCTAGTTCTGGTACACTTCTTCAACGCGTCCTCGTGGGGAGACGAGGTCGCGGACTTTGTGCGTTGTCGTTTGACCGAACACGGGAGAGAGATTCATGATCCGCCACGCCCTCGCGATTTTCAGCGTTGCCGCATGCGCCACCGTCGCGCTCGCCGATCCCCCCTTTGATGCCAACCTTGTCGCCAACCCCGGCGCCGAGCAGGGCCCCTCATCCGGCGGCGGCCAGGTCCCCGTCCCGATCCCGGGCTGGACCGCATCATCGAACTTCACCGTCGCCTCCTACGGGAGCACCGGACTCCCGTCCGCCAGCAGCCCGGGTTCGCCGAGCCGCGGGTCCCAGTTCTTCTTCGGCGGCCCCGGTCCCTCCAACACCTCCTCTGCTTCGCAGACCATCGACGTCTCCGCGGGCGAGTTCGAGATCGACCGCGGGCGCGTGGACTTCACATTCTCCGCGTACCTGGGCGGAGTTGCCGGGCAGGACGACACCGCGTTGGTCGCGGCCGTGTTCAACGATGCCGCGGGTGAAAGCCTCGGGACCACCAACCTGCTGGGTCCGACCAACGCGGGGCGGCAGAACACCACGGGGATGCTGCTTCGTCAGCGTCTGGGCGACCTTCCCGCGGGCACCCGCAGCATCACGGTCATCGTGAGCATGTCGCGGGCGAGCACGTCGGTGAACGAGGGGTGCGCCGACGACATCTCGCTGGTGCTCTCCCTCGGCCCGTGCCCGGCGGACTGGAACTCGGACACCGGCGTCGACGGCGACGACGTCATCGCGTTCTTCACCGATTGGGACGTCAGCGAGGCCGACTTCAACGAAGACGGCGGCACCGACGGCGACGACGTGATCGCGTTCTTCGGCCGCTGGGACAGCGGCTGCTGATCCCACCCGGCTCCCCGCCAGGACATCCTGATCCCACCACGCACGCGGGCCGACCCGCGTGCGTTGCTTTTTGGTGGTCTATCCGGGACCGCGCGGCTCCGAGAAGCCCGTCCAAGGCCCGGAAACCGCTGAATCCCGCGGGCTTTCGGCCTTCTGGGCGCTTGGCTGGCGCGCGTGGCGCGGTATACTGCCGGGGTTGCCGGCGGGGTTCGGAGGGGTACGGCACCAGGGAAGTACGGCACGCCATGATGAACTCGAAGTATCTCCACGCCCTTGCCGGCGCATCCATCTGCTGCCTGATCTCGACGCAGGACGCACTCGCGCAGCTCCGGGTGGCTACGTGGAACATCAGCTTTTACGACGGCACGGATCGGGCCGCCGCCATCCAGACCGCGGTGTACGGCTCGTTCAACGGTCGCAGCATGTCACCCGATGTGCTCCTGGTCCAGGAGATGGAGAACTCCACCGCCATCACGACCCTCCGCAACGTGCTCAACGCCGCGCCCGGTAGCCCGGGCGACTGGGTCGCCGCCCCCTACCTCTCAGGTCCCGACACCGTCGGCGGCATGCTCTACCGCTCGTCCAAGGTCCAGTTCCTGGGTGCGACCGTCATCGCCGCCTCGAACGGCACCACCGCCGACCAGCCCCGCAACACCGAGCGCTACGACATCCGTCCGGTCGGGTACACCGCCGGCGCAGCGACCCTCGCGATGTACTGCTCGCACATGAAGGCCGGTGGCACCGGCGACGACAACGCCCGCCGCCTCATCGAGACCACCCGCATCCGCAGCAACGCCGAGGGCCTCGACACCAACCCCGGGAACGGCGTGAACGACGGCCTCCCCGCCGGATGGAACTTCCTTCTCGGTGGCGACTTCAACATGCAGACGTCGTCCCAGACGTCCTACGTCGAACTGGTCGGCTCGCAGACCAACAACACCGGCCGGTTCTTCGACCCCATCAACACCCCGGGCAGTTGGAACAACAACAGTTCGTTCCGCTTCGTCCACACGCAGGACCCCATCGGCGCGGGGGGGATGGACGACCGGCACGACCAGATCCTTGTCTCCGCCAGCCTGATTGACGGCCAGGGCCTCGAGTACATCGGCAACGCGCTCCTCCCGTACAGCACGTCGACCTGGGAGGACCCGAATCACTCCTACCGCTCCTGGGGGAACGACGGCTCCAGCTACAACTTCACCATGACCGTGGCCGGCAACACCATGGTCGGGCCGGCGATCGCGCAGGCGCTCATCGACGCGTGCAGCCCCACGGGCCAGAACGCCGGCGGCCACCTCCCTGTCTTCCTCGATCTTCGCCTCCCGCCCGAGGTCACGTCGACCACGGTCCTCAACTTCGGCACCGTCACGCAAGGCTCGCCCGCGTCGCTGCCGCTGAGCGTGTCCAACGCCGGCAACACGGCGTTGTTCGGCGCGAACGGCATCGCGAACCTCGGCTATTCGCTGGTCGCGAGCAGCGGCTTCACCGCGCCCGGGGGAACGTTCAACGATGCCGCGGGTGGTGGTGTCAACTCGCACACGATCACGATGAACACATCGACCGTGGGCCCCAAGAGCGGCACGATCACGATCAACAGCAACGCACCGGACGAACCGGCCCGGGTGGTCATGGTCACGGGCACCGTCGTTTCCGGCAACACCGCACCCACCGCGAACGCCGGCCCGGACCAGTTCCTCACCGACGCCGACAACTCCGGCAGCGAGCCGGTATCGCTCAACGGATCGGGCAGCTCCGACCTCGAAGGCCCGATCGCAAACTACCGGTGGACCCAGGGCGCCACGCAGCTCGCCTCGTCCGCGAGCCCGACCGCCAACGTCGTCCTCGCTCCCGGCATCCACACCATCACCCTCACCGTGACCGACAGCGGCGGCCTCACCGGCACCGACACCGTCGTCATCGACATCAACCGCCGTCCCACCGCCAACGCCGGTGCTGATCAGTCCGTCACCGACACCGACAACAGCGGCGCGGAGTCGGTTGTGCTCTCGGGCTCGGGCTTCGACACCGACGGCACCGTCACGTCCTACACCTGGCACGAGGGCCCGACCCTCATCGCCACCGGCCCCTCCCCCACCGTCAGCCTCCCCGTTGGCCCGCACACCCTGACCCTCACCGTCACCGACAACGACGGCGCCACCGGCACCGACACCGTCCTCGTCACCGTCCTCCCGGGCTGCCCCTCCGACTGGAACCGCGACGGCTCCGTCGATGGCGATGATGTCATCGCCTTCTTCAGCCAGTGGGACGCGGGTGACGCCGACTACAACAACGACGGCGGCACCGACGGTGACGACGTCATCGGCTTCTTCGTGAACTGGGACGCGGGCTGCTGATCCCAGGCCCCCTCCGCCTCAGCACCTCGCTGCTCCCCCGCGTACGCCTCCGCCGCTACCTTTCTCTAGAGAGTTCCTCAAAACGAGTTCGCAGACCACACCGCCCAGGACCGCACCATGAACGCCTCCCCCGTCCTCGCGGCACTCGCCCTCCTCGCGGGTTCCGCCGCCGCTCAGGTCGCCCCCGAAGTCGCCTCACCCCCCGAGCGCGACGGCGTGCGAGGCATCGCCCGGTTCTTCCGCGACGGGTTCCCGTTCCACGACGCCCGCCTCGACCCCGTTCACCACGCCCCAACGCCAAAGACCGCCGCAACCGCCGCCGAGTGGACCGCGTCGCCCGCTGCTGCCGCGCAGTTGGGCGCCCTGGCAGACATTGCCGCCCGGGTCCCCGGCGTTCGGATGGACCGTCACCCCGTGCTCGCGACCCCCGACTTCGTGCGGTCGACCGAGGCCTTCCTCACCGATCCCGCGCAAGCGAAGCCCGCGGAGGTCGTCCACGCGTTCCTCGCGGCAAACCCCGGCCTCTTTGGCATCACCGCCGAGGAACTCAACTCCGCCCGGGTGCGGCGCGACTACTCCACCGCCCACAACGGCGTGCGCCACCTCGGCTGGCAGCAGTTGGTCCGCGGCGTGGAACTCTTCGGTTGCACGCTGTACGCGAACGTGACGCGCGACGGACAACTCATCAACATCGGCGGCACCTACCTGCCGAGACCTACGACCGATTTCGCCGTCAAAGACCCGGTTCTCTCGCCGCAGGACGCTATCGCCCGTGCCGCGGCAAACGTGGCGATTCGGCTGAAGGGCACGCCGACGAAGACGGCGGAGGCGGAGGGGCTGCACGGCCGGACCTTCTGGACGGTCGCGGGCGTGCGCGCCGATGCCCCGGTGGTGACGAGACCGATCTACTTTCCGATGTCGCGCGACGAGGTCCGGACCGCCTGGGCCGTGGTCATGCCATCGCCGGGTAGCGTGGGGCACACGTACGACATGATCGTGGACGCGGTGAGCGGGGAGATTCTCTACCGCGCGAACCGCGTGAAGTACGCGACCACCGAGCCCATCACGTTCCGCGTGTACCCGACGGACAGCCCCGCCCCCGGTTCTCCGGGCACGCCGGCCCCGAACAGCTTCCAGTTCCCGGAGGTCGCGCGCCAACTTCTGGTGATCACCCCCCAGATGATGCAGACGTACTCGCCCAACGGCTGGATCAACGACGGCGAGAGCGAGACGCTCGGCAACAACGCCGCCGTTCACACCGACATCGACAACAACAACGTGGCGGACCTTCCCCGTCCCAACGGAGGACCGGCCCGCGTCTTCGACTTTCCGATGAGCACCGCGGATGCTCCGGGGTCGTACCAAGCGGCTGCGGTGGCGCAGCTCTTTTACTTCGCCAACATCTTCCACGACCGTCTGTACGCCTTGGGCTTTGATGAAGCCGCGGGCAACTTCCAGGCGATCAACTTCAGCGGCCAGGGCCTGGGCAACGACCGCCTTCAGGTGGATGCGCAGGACGGCGGCGGCACGAACAACGCGAACTGGAACTCGACGGGGATCGACGGCGAGCCCGACAGCACGCCCCCGCGGACGCAGATGTACGTCTTCACGGGGCCGAACCCGGACCGAGACGGCGCGTTCGAGGCGGACATCGTGTACCACGAGTTCGCGCACGGGCTTTCGATCCGGCTGCACGACGGACGACTCGACGGCCAGGACCAGGAGGGCGGGATGGGCGAGGGGTGGTCCGACTTCTTCGGGCTATGCCTGAACGCGCAGCCCGGCGACGACTTCAACGCGGTGTACGCGTTCTCGCCCTACATCACGTACCTCTTCAACGGTTCGCTGCGCCACAACTACTACTTCGGCATCCGGCGCTTCCCGTACAGCACCGACACATCCAAGAATCCGCTGACGTTCGCCGACATCGATCCGGGACAGATCAACTTTCCATCGTCGGTGCCTCGGAACGACATCGGCGGCCTCGCGAGCGAGGTGCACAACGTCGGGGAGGCGTGGTGCATGGCCCTGCTCGAATGCCGCGAGCAACTCTCGCGCACGATGGGATTCGCCGCCAACGAGGAGATCATGCGGCTGGCGGTCGACGGGATGAAGCTGAACCCCGCGAGCGCGCTGAGCTTCATCAACTCGCGCGACACCATCCTCCAGTCCGATCTCGTCAACAACGCCGGCGCCAACCGCTACCCGCTGTGGGACGCGTTCGCGAAGCGCGGCATCGGGCTGGTCGCAACGTCTCCGGGATCGAGCGCGAGCGGCGTGGTGGAGTCCTTCACGACTCCGGGCACGGTGCAGTTCACCTTCCCGCAGGGCGTGCCCGCGTTGCTGACGCCCGGCGTCCCCGCGACATTTACGATTGATCTCGCGCCCGTCGGCCTCTCGCTCACGCCCGCCTCAGGCCTGCTGCGGTGGCGGACCGATTCGGGAACGTACCAGTCGACCCCACTCACGGTCGTCGACGCCGACACCTATTTGGTCACTCTTCCGGCGATCCCCTGCGGCCAGCGCCTCGACTACTACCTGAGCGTGCACACCTCCAACAACCTCCGCACCTTCCCGACGGGCGCTCCCGCGTCCGTCTCGCTCTCCGTCGCGTCGGCCCAGTCCGAGACCTTCTTCGCCAACGACGACTTCGAGTCCGACCGCGGCTGGACCGTCGGCCCCAACACCGCAATCAGCGGCCTCTGGGTCCGGGTTAATCCCAACGGTACCTCCGCTCAGCCCGAGGACGACGCGAGCCCCTTTGGCACCACGTGCTGGGTCACCGGACAGGGCATCCCCGGTGGCGCGGCGGGCAACGCCGACGTTGACAACGGCCGCACCATCCTCACCAGCCCCGCGTACGACCTCAGCGCCGTCTCCGACGCCATCGTGTCGTACTACCGCTCCTTCGACAACGCACAGGGCGGCGCACCCGGCACCGATCCCTTCACCGTGCAGATTTCGACCGACAACGGCGCCACGTGGCGCAACGCGGAAGTCGTGGGCCCGAGCGGGCCGGGCACGACGATCGGGTGGGTGCGCGCGGAATGGACCTTGTCCTCGGTCGGCGCCACGCCGACGTCGCAGGTGCGGTTCCGGTTCATCGCCGAAGACGCCAGCCCCGCCTCACTCGTAGAGGCCGCGATCGACGACTTCCGCGTCGCGACGTTGGATTGCTCTCCCCCGGGTTGCCCCGCCGACTGGAATGCCGACGGCGGCATCGACGCGGACGACGTGATCGCGTTCTTCGGTGAATGGGACTCGGGCAACGCCGACTTCAACAACGACGGCGGCACCGACGCCGATGACGTCATCGCGTTCTTCGCACGCTGGGACGCGGGGTGCTGAACAGGCCAACGCGGACCCGCCCCGACAGGGTCCACTGTGGTCCGATATCGCCGCGCACCCAACCGTTGTGCCGTTGCTCTCCACCACAACGGCAGGAATCGCCGGACGAACCGTCCCTCCACTTCGAAATTCTCGCCACGAGGCCGAGTGCCTCTGGCCGAGGAGCGGCGGATGTGGTAAACCACTCTTTCGGCGTCGGTCGAATGGTCCGACTCGCCGGTCAATCTCGGTCGCCCTGGGGCCTCGTAGTCCCCCCGGCGCGGCGACATCGTGCGGGGTGCACGGTCTGGGCTGTTCCCAGAGCGGTGTGTTGGGGCTGTTCGCGCCAGACCCCATCTGATTCTGGAGATTTGTCTCAGCCGCCCACACTCGGAACGGCAGAGATCACCCGCGGGCTCGAAGACCCGCGGAAGCGCCCGACGAAACGGTGGGTTCGGCCGCGGATCACCTCGGCCCGACCCCGCGAATAGGCACCCCTCCGGGGCCGTCGATTCGATCCGAATGCAGACAACAAAGGAAGCAAGACCGATGATCAAGTCCAACCGTCCGCTCGCTCGTCTGACCGCCGCCGTCGTCGTCGCTTCGGTCGGCCTTGCCGCGCCCGCGAGCGTTGACCACGAGATCCCGGCCAGCACGCACGACCCGGTCGCGCTTCGCCAGTTGCTGAAGATCGCCCCGGGCGTCCGCTTCCTCGATATCGACGGCACCCTCAAGCGCGTGTACGGCCCCAACCTCTCGGCCGGCATGACCGGCCAGCAGTCCGCACAGACATTCATCAAGAACTTCGCCACCCTCTTCGGAGCTTCCCCGAGCGAGCTCGAAGCCTGGGCCCTCTGCGCCCACGGCGGCAACGCCATCCCGCTCATGCCCGGCGCTGACGGCGCACCGAAGTTCACGCTGCACACGTTCCGCCAGGTCTTCGACGGCATCCCGGTGTACCGCGCCGACCTGCGGCTCCTGACCCGCAACACGCGGGCCAACGACCTCGTGTGGGCCGGCAACGCCCTCCGCCCCGTCGCTGGCATGACCATCGACCCCATCGCGCGTGCCACCCCGAACACGAAGGCCGCCTTCGCAGCCGCCGAAGCCGCGCTGCCCGCGCTCGCCGGCGGCACGTTCTCGCAGCCGGAGCTCGCGATCTTTGCGGGCGTCGACGCCGCGAAGCCCGCCCCTCGCCTCGCGGTGGTGTTCTCCGCAAAGACCATCGCCGAACCCTGGGAGGTCGGTTACGGCGAGTGGGAGATCGTCGCGGACGCGTCGAACGGTGAAGTCCTTCACGTCGAGAGCAAGGTGCACGACGTGGACGTCTCGGGTCGCGTGAGCGGGCTCGCCACGAACGGGATCCGCGCCGCCGAGTGCGACCCCGAGACAGACCGTGGCATGCCGCACGCGCTGGTGACCATCGGCGGTCTCACCGGCTACGCCGACGCGCTGGGCAACTACACGATCCCCGGCGTTCCGGCGGGCAACTTCAGCGTGAGCACCGGCCCCCGCGGCCGCTACTTCTCGACCTACAACCCGACCAACCTCGTGCCGGACACGGTGGGCGCCGTCAACGCGGCCAACGTCCAGTTGAACACCGCCAACACCGACGAAACCGTCCGCGCGGGCGTGAACGCGTACCTGAACGCCAACATCGTTCGCGCCATGGTCGTCGGCGCCAGCCCTTCGTACCCCACCATCTCGGGCCAGCTCAACTTCCGCATCAACGTCGCGGTCACCGGCTCCTGCAACGCGTTCTACAACGGCTCGATCAACTTCTACAACGCGGGCGGCGGGTGCAGCAACACCGCGTTCTACGATGTTGTTCACCACGAGTACGGCCACCACGTCGTCGCCACCGGCGGCTCGGGTCAGGGCCAGTACGGCGAAGGAACCAGCGACTGCATGGGCGTGATCATCTCCGATCAGCCCCTGCTGGGGGTCGGCTTCCAAAGCAACTGCAACGCGGGCATCCGCACCGCGAACAACACCCTGCAGTACCCGCAGGACCCCGCGGTCGTGCCGATCCACACCGCGGGCCAGCTCATCTCCGGGTGCGTCTGGTCTACCCGCAACGCCCTGGTCGCTTCCGGCGTGACCGGGTATCAGCAGCTTCTCCAGCAGTTGTGCGTGAACGCTGTTCCCATGCACTCGGGCTCCACCATCGCCCCCGACATCACCGTCGACTGGCTCACGCTCGATGACACCGACGGCAACATCAACAACGGCACTCCGCACTACGAGCAGATCAACGCGGGCTTCAGCGCCCACAACATGGATGCGCCCCCCCTCTCGATCCTGGAGTTCACCTTCCCCGATGGCCTCCCACCCGCCATCATCACCTCCGGCACGCCCGTCAACATCCGCGTGAATGTCTCCGCCTCCGCAGGAATCCCGGGCGACAACACCGGCGTCTTTACCTACCGCATCGACGAAGGCTCCACCATCAGCGTCCCGATGACCCGCATCGCAACCGACCAGTACATCGCCACCCTCCCCGCCCCTGCCTGCGGCCAACGGATCTTCTACTCCTTCTCCGCGCAAGACACCAACGGCTCCTTCGCCTACAGCCCCATCGGCGCACCCGCCGTGACCTACGCCACCTTCGCCCGCCCCGCCGACTCCACCGTCCGCTTCACCGATACCTTCGGCACCAATCTCGGTTGGGTCGCCGTCCAGACCCCCATCGGCACCGGCACCTCCGTCGGTGGCTTCGTTCGCGGCGCCCAACTCGACACCAACGGCGCCGCCCCCACCTCCGACTTCGACGGCAACGGGCAGATGTTCTCCACCGACCCCCGCGCCGGCACCACCGTCGGCCAGTTCGACGTCGACAACGCCACCGTCACCCTCACCAGCCCCACCATGGACGCCTCCGGTGGACCCGCCGAGATCTCCTACGCCCGCTGGTTCAACAACAACGCCGGCGCCAGCCCCGACGACGACCAGCTCCTCGTTCAGGTCTCCGGCGACAACGGCACCTCCTGGACAACCCTCGAGCAGGTCGGCCCCAACGGCGGTAACGAACAGCACGGCGGTTGGTACCCCAAGACGCTCGCCATCCCCGCCGCCGCGGCCACCAATCAGTTCAAGATCCGCTTCACGGCCAGCGACAATGTCCCCATCGCCCCTGCAACCACCAACGGGGGCAGCATCGTCGAAGTCGCCATCGACGCCGTCTCACTCCGCGTCTTCACTTGCCCCGCCCCCGGCTGCCCCGCCGACTGGAACAACGACTCCGGCGTCGACGGCGACGACGTCATCGCGTTCTTCGCGGACTGGGACGCCAACGCGGCCGATTACAACAACGATGGCGGCACCGACGGTGACGACGTCATCGCCTTCTTCGCCGACTGGGACGGCGGCTGCTGAACCCCTTGACCGAGAACACCATGAAACATCTGTACGTCCCGCTCGTCGCGACAATCTTCACGGCAGCCGCCCACGCGCAGCTCTCCCGCTACGCCCTCCCCGAAGGTGAAACCTGCGGGTGCGGCAAGGCCCACGCCCTCATGCTCCGCGCCGCCGCCGGCCTCCCCATCGGCGAGGACGGGGCCCGCGCTCCCTCCTACGGCGACCGCGAGGCCTTCGCCGATACCGACCTCATCAGCAACGACCTCGACTTCGAGGTCGTCCCCTCCACCGGCTTCATCTCCGGCAGCAACACCATGCTCGTCGAGTCACGCGTGAACGGGCTCACCCAGTTCACCGTGATGCTCCGCAACAACTTCACCGCCTCCGCCACGCTCAACGGCGCAACCCCCGCCGCCATGAGCGGCCCGCCCTCCGGCAGCTACGCCCGCACCATCACCCTCGACCGCCCCTACAACGTCGGCGAGCGCTTCACCGTCCGCGTTAACTACAGCGGCACCGCCGTCTCGCGCGGCTTCGGTTCCATCGAGTTCGGTTCCACCGGCGCCGGCGACCCCATCGTCGCCAGCCTTAGCGAGGCCTACTACGCCGCGACGTGGTTCCCCGCGAAGGACGGCGACGTCTTCCAACCCGGCGACAACAGCGATAAGTCCACCTGGCGCATCGCCATCACCGCCCCCGACACGCTCCGCTCCGTCAGCAACGGCCTCCTCACCGGAGAAGACACCCTCAGCGGCGCACGCAAACGCTACCGCTGGGAGACGAACTACCCGATGTCCACCTACCTCGCGGCGTTCTGCTCCACCGTCTACAACACCTGGACCCTCACCTACTCGTACCCCCTCGCCGGCGGCGGCACCGGCACCATGCCCGTCGAGTTCAACATCTACCCCGGCAGCGACAACCCGGGCAACCGCGCCGCGTGGAGCCGCGTCATCGACATGTTCCCCGCGTTCCGCGGCGTGTACGGCGAGTACCCCTTCATCAACGAGAAGTACGGCATCTACCAGTTCCCCTTCGGCGGCGGCATGGAGCACCAGACCAACACCGGCCAGGGAACCTTCAACGAGTCCGTCACCGCCCACGAACTCGCCCACCAGTGGTGGGGCGACGACGTCACCTGCAAGTACTGGAACGACATCTGGCTCAACGAAGGCTCCGCCACGTATGGTGAAGCCCTCTGGGAAGAACGCAAGCCCGGCAGCTCCGGCACCCCCGCGCTGCACGCCGCCATGGCCGCGCGTCGTCCCGGCGCCGTCAGCGACTCCGTCTACGTCTACAACGCCTCCATCGGCAACATGAGCCGTATCTTCAGCAGCACCTACTCCTACCGCAAGGGCGCGTGGGTTCACCACATGCTCCGCCACGTCCTCGGCGACGCCACCTACTTCCAGGGTCTCGCCGACTACCGCGCGGCCTTCAGCGGCTCCGCGGCAACCACCGACGACTTCCGCTCCGTGATGTCCGACACTTCCGGCCGCGACCTCACCGAGTACTTCCAGCAATGGGTCTACGGCGGTGGTGCCCCGCAGTACACCTACTCCTGGCAGGCGGCGACGATCAACGGCGCTCCCTACCTGCGCCTCCGCATCGACCAGACGCAGGACATCGCCTGGGGGATCAACGGCGCGTTCAAGATGCCCGTCGACGTCCGCATCGACACCGCCTCGGGCTCGACCACCTCGGTCGTCGACAACACGCTCCGCTCCCAGTACTTCCTCGTCCCTGCTCCCGGCGCGGTCACGGGCATCGTGCTCGATGAGTTCGACTGGATCCTCAACACCGGCAAGACGTCGACCGCGTACGTCGCTGGCCCGCCCAAGATCATCGCCGCGACGCCCGCGATCGCCTCCGCTCCCCTCGACGTCGCGCAGGTCACCGTGACCTTCTCCGACAACGTCGCCGCGACCGCCGGCGCGTTCACCGTCACCGGCCCGAGCGGCCCCGTGCCCTTCACCTACTCCTACAACGCCACGCAGCAGCGCGCGACGCTGGCCTTCGCCTCGTCCCTCGCCCCCGGCGCGTACACGGTGAACGTCGCGCAGACCATCACCGCCAACGGTGGCCAGTCGCTCGACGGCGAAACCGCGACCGCGTTCCCCTCGGGCAACGGTGCCGCGGGAGGCGCGGCGAGCTGGTCGTTCACGATCGAGAACCCCTGCACGGCGGATTACAACAACGACGGCGGCGTCGACGGCGACGACGTGATCGCGTACTTCGCCGACTGGGACTCGGGCCTGATCGCCGCCGACTTCAACAACGACGGCGGCGTCGATGGCGACGACGTCATCGAGTTCTTCGGGGCGTGGGATTTGGGGTGCTGAGAAGCAGCAGCGCGCCCGCACGCGGAGCTGTGTTTCGGATATCAAAGAAGAACCCCGAGCCGAAGCTCGGGGTTTTTCGTTGGGGCCGGTTCGCACGAGGTTGGATGATGTCCCGTTGGACTCGGAGAGCGTGCCCTCTCGCCTCAGTTCCTATGTGCTGCCCTTCGCTCTATCGCTTTGGCATGTACGCCGCTTCGGCGTCAGCACCCCGCGTCCCATCGGGCGAAGAACGCGATGACGTCGTCCGCGTCGACGCCGCCATCGGCGTTGAAGTCGGCGAGGCTGTTGCCCGCGTCCCAGTCGCCGAAGAAGGCGATCACGTCGTCGCTATCGACGCCGTCGTCCTGGTTGTAGTCCGCGGGACACGCGCCGGTCGGCTCGACATCGAGCCTCATCCAGTACTGCTCGTAGCCTAAGCCACAAACCAGACCATCGAAGAACCGGTGGGCGATCACCGCGCGGTAGACGCCCGGCTCGAGCTCGCCAGTCGCGGCACGGGTGGTGCAGCCCTGTGCGTAATCCGAATCCTCGCCGAAGAAGTTGACGAAGTTGAGGCACTGATCGGGGGCGTCCGGCCGGGCCAGCACCGAGACCACCGACGGCGCCTGCACGCTGTACGTGAGCGTGACGCGCGAGGGCCGATCCACCGTGAACTCGAACCAGTCGGTGTCGCGCAGCGTGCGCGAGTCAAACAGCGTGCCGGTCACGGTCTGACCGTTCGCGATGGCGTCAAACGCGGGCGGCGCGAGGTTGCAACCGCCGTTGGTGTCTTCCCCGCAGGTGAGTTCGCTCTCCGGGGTTGCACCAGTGGGGATCGTCAGCGAGCACGGGGGAGGAATCAGGTTGACGTTGAGTTCCATGGGTCCGACGGCCCCGGCGAACACCGCCAGCGCCAAGAGCACCGGCTCTCCCTGCGTCACGGGGAACGTCATGCGCGTGCCTTCGTCGAACACGATGCTACCACCGCCGACGCACTGAACGCTCGCGGAACCGCATCCCAGCGCAGCGTCGTACCGATCGAGCATCGGCGTCGCAGCGCCGCCCGCGCCGCCGGTCGCGGTCACTTCGACGATGCCGGTCGCGCTGGGGATGTACCTGAACCAGACGTCCTTGGTGTCGAACGGCGGTACGTTGTTCCGGTAGCACGGGAAGTCGCCGTCGCTGAACGCTCCCGCGTTGGTGCCGGTCCACACGGGAGTGGCACGATCCGAGTTCTCCGAGATCACCAGCGCGTTCGCGCACAAGTCGTTCGCCGGCGGATCAACGGGCGTCGTGTTGCCGACCGCGAAGCTCAGTTCCAGGTAGTACGTTCCAGGACTGAACAACCCCATCGGGTAGCTGGTGCTGGTCGTGACATCCCAGTTGGTCTGCCCCGCAACGACTGAAGCCGTCGTGCCCGCCGCGAGCGCGAGCCAGTACACGCCCGGTGCAAGCGTGCCGTCCTGACCCCTGAGAAGCGGCGTGTCCGCGGGAACGCGGAAGTCAGTCGATCCAAACGAAAGCCCCGCCGCACCGTTGAGCGGAAAGCTCCCATCCGAATCGTCCACGGCGAGAAGTTGACCCGAGTTGCTGTAGAGCGCGTAGGTAAGGCCGTTGGGGAGGTTCTCGATGTTGTAGAGACGTGAGTCGATGTCAAAGAAGAGCGGTGGCTCGATCGGCGCGGCCACTTCGAAGCGCACCCACTTCACGGTGAGGCTTTCGCCGCCCGCGAACGAGAGGATATCGGACGCCGAGAAGTTCAGGTACTCACTCGCGGACCGGGGCGACGCCGGCGCCGAGAAGGCCCCGACGTCGAAGAACTCCGTGGGCTGCGCGATGACCGCGCAGGGAAACGTACAGAGCATTGCGCCGCAGAGCAGTCGACCGTGCAGCGATGATGTACGCCGGGAACCAATCAGCATGTTTATCTCCAGAAGAAGCCCCACAGAGTTGTGCGGCCGCTCCTCTACGCCCGAGACCGCCGAAGGTTTCGCGCACCCCGCGTTCCCTCCTCGGATTCTCGGGTTCTTGACGAAACGACAACGCGTGAATCCGACGGCGCGCAGGGCCCGAATCATGTCCAATCCGCACAAGGATCAACCTACGCTCAGGGCGTGCGCAAGGTCCTCATCATCCTCGCGTTGATCGGCTCGCCCGTCGTGTTCTGGGGCTTCCGGCATGGCCGGGAGACCGGCCTCATGGTCACGGTCGCCACGTGCTCGGTCCTCTTCTTCGGCTCGCTCCCCATCGTCATCGGCGCGTCGTCACGGAAGAAGCAAGCGCGGCGCGATGATCGCGATCGCATCGTTGTGAAGCGCGAACCTTGAGCTCACCGGGAGCAGCGTGCTCGACGACCAACGAGAAAGGCCCCCCACTTTCGTGGAGGGCCTTGTGTCTCACGGACGTTTCACCGGTTCAACCGGGCTCGATCAATAGTCTTCGCCGTGGTCGTGGTCGTGGCCGCCGGCGGGCTTCTTCTTGTCCTTGATCTCGACGATCGCGGCCTCGGTCGTGAGCATGAGGCCCGCGACGCTGGCCGCGTTCTGCAGCGCGACGCGCTCGACCTTGGTCGGGACGATGACGCCCATCTTGATGAGGTCGCCGTACTCGTGGGTCAGGGCGTTGTAGCCGAAGTTGTTCTCGGCGGACTCCTCGATCTTGTTCGCGATCACGGAGCCGTCGAGCCCGCAGTTGGCCGCGATCTGCTTGATCGGGGCCGAGAGGGCGCGGTAGATGATGTCGCAGCCGCTGCGCTCATCGCCGTCGAGCTTCTTACGCAGCTTGTCCAGGGCGCGACGAGCGCGGATCACGCTCACGCCGCCGCCGGGGAGGATGCCCTCCTCGACAGCCGCCCGGCACGCGTGGAGGGCGTCCTCGACGCGGGCCTTCTTCTCCTTCATCTCGACTTCGGTCGCGGCGCCGACGTTGATCTGGGCCACGCCGCCCGCGAGCTTGGCGAGACGCTCTTCGAGCTTCTCACGGTCGTAATCGCTGGTGCACAGGTCGATCTGGTGGCGGAGCTGGTCGATGCGGGCCTTGATCTCCCCGGTCGAACCGGCGCCCTCGACGATCGTCGAGTTGTCCTTGTCGATCGTCACCTTCTTGGCGCGACCGAGGTCGGAGAGCTCGACCTTCTCGAGGTCGATGCCCAGTTCTTCCATGATCGCGCGGCCGCCGGTGAGGATCGCGATGTCCTCGAGCATGGCCTTGCGACGATCGCCGAAGCCGGGGGCCTTCACCGCGCACACCTTCAGGATGCCGCGGAGCTTGTTCACGACGAGGGTCGCGAGGGCTTCACCCTCGATGTCCTCGGCGATGATGAGCAGGCTCGCGCCGCTCTCGGCGATCTTGCCGAGGATGGGGAGCATGTCCTTCGCGCTGTTGATCTTCTTCTCGTGGATGAGGATGTAGGGGTTCTCGAGGGTGCACTCCATGGTCGCGGTGTTCGTGACCATGTGGGGGGAGAGGTAACCCTTGTCGAACTGCATGCCCTCGACGAGCTCGACCTCGGTGCTGAGGCTCTTGCCCTCTTCGACCGTGATCACGCCGTCCTTGCCGACCTTGTCCATCGCCTTCGCGATGATGTCGCCGATTTCCTTGTCCTGGTTGGCCGAGCAGGTGCCCACCTGGGCGATCTCCTTGCTGTTCTCGACCTTCTTCGACATGTTCTGCAGCTCGCCGATGATCGCGGAAACCGCGGCATCAATGCCCCGCTTCACCATGTTCGGGTTCGCGCCCGCGGTGATGACCTTGAGGCCTTCCGAGTAGATCGCCTCGGCGTAGATCGTCGCGGTGGTGGTGCCGTCGCCCGCGTCCTTGCTCGCCTTCTGAGCCACTTCCTTCACCATCTGAGCGCCGAGGTTCTCGTACTGATCCTCGAGCTCGATCTCCTTGGCAACGGTCACGCCGTCCTTGGTGACGGTCGGGGAGCCGAACGACTTCTCGAGGACGACCACGCGGCCCGAGGGGCCGAGGGTGACCTTCACGGCGTGCGCGAGCTTCTGAACGCCCCGCAGGATCCGCTCACGGGCGTCGGTGTTGTACGCGATTGATTTGGCAGCCATTTCTTTTCTCCGTGCTCCGCCCCGCGATCATCGCGCGGCGATTGGATTGTGTTCACTACTACTTCAGACTGATCTTGAGCCACGCGACGCGCTCGGCGTCCACGATGAAGATCGACTTCCCGTCCGTCACCTTCACCAGGTGATCCGCCTCGTCCGGGATCAGCATCGCGTTGCGAACCTCAAGATTCGCGATCGACGCCGCGCCCGTCGTCACCGAGTACACCCCCGCGAACGCGACCGTCAGGTCCCGCTCGCCGTTGAGTTCCCGTAGCGCTGTGCGGAGTTGGGTGGGTGACATGGGGGAGGCCCTGGCCGTGGTTGTTCTTTCTCGCTATGGCCGAAGGCCCATGGCCTACGGCCTTCTTCCTCAGTCAATCACCGCCAGGATGTCGTCCTCGCTCATGATGAGCAGTTCCTGACCGTCGAGCTTCACCTCGGTGCCGGCGTACGACGAGAAGATCACCTTGTCCCCGGCCTTCACGCTCAGCGGGATGCGGGCGCCCGTGTCGGTGTTCAGCGTCCCCGTGCCCACGGCCTGGATCGTGCCGGTCTTGGGCTTGTCCTTCGCGCCCTCGGGGAGGATGATCCCGCTCTCGGTCTTGCTGGCCGCCTCGTCACGCTTCACCAGAATCTTGTCGCCCAGCGGACGGATCCCACCGCTCTTCTTCGTCGTTCCCTTGCTCATCGTTCAAATCTCCAGTTCTGCGGTCCACCAAAGGTCGCACGCCGAGGGCTCGCCCCCCGCCCGCGCGGCTACTTACACACTCCCGGGCCACCGCCCGGCGTAATGCCTCGCCATACACCGGCGAAGCACCTCAAGCATCACATTCAGATCGTTCACGTCCCGCGGCCGGTCCATCACCGCGAACGCCCCCAGCCGCAGCGCCGCCGCGATATCCCGCGCGTCGTCCCGATGCGTCCGCCCCCGCTTCACGGCCACCACCGGCACCGGCTCCGACATCCGCGAGAGCAGCTCCAGCAGCCGGGGCCCCCCCTCGGCCAACTGCGGGTCCGTCGGCTCCGCCTCGGGCTCCAGGGGCAGCCCCAGATCCACGACAGCGATATGAATCGGGGTCCGCCGGATCACCTCCGACGCCTCCCGCCCGCACGCCGCACGCACCGAGGTCACCCCCATCGGCTCCAGCAACCGGGGCAGCCTGTCCACCCACGAGTCCTGGTTCCACCCCGCATACGACAGCAGCAGGTTCAACCGCCCCCCAGCCCCACCGCCCGAACCGCCACCACCGCCCCCAATCGGGGTTTCGTCGTGACGACCGGGCTGGAAGCGCACGTTGACCACGAAAGGCTTCTGGCAACTGGCGTGCCGAAACCACACCCGCCCCACCCCCCACCTCACCCCCTCATACCC
>VYLF01000052.1_pt1 | contig 63601 bp, 49 predicted proteins | sample 5114371 | NCBI WGS metagenome assembly VYLF01 (sample SAMN12291773, study PRJNA351875) | freshwater metagenome | isolation source: freshwater lake | place: USA: Michigan, Kent Lake | collected 2013-08-15 | reverse complement strand
GGGGGGGGGGGGGGGGGGTGGGGGGGGGGGGGGGGGGGGGGGGGGGGGCGGGGGGGGTGGCGGGGGGGAGGGAGAGTTTGCGGAGGAGGTCGGCGGCGCGACGGGTGATTTCGATGGAGCGGAGCGCGCGGTCGTGCTCGGCGGGGGTGGGGGAGGCGGGGATGGAGGGGAGCTTGTGGGCTTCGGCGAGGAGGGCCTGGACGGAGGACTGGGCGATGTGGGAGTTGCGTTGGGAGATGAAGGCGGCGATGTCGGCGATGCCGGACTGGGCGTCGGGTTGTTTGACGCGGCGGGCGAGGGTGAGGAGAGGGAGACCCAGGGCGCTGGCGACGGCGTGGGGCTTCAGGGCGGGGTTGAAGTAGAGGTCGAGGACGGCGTCAAGGTTTGGTTCGTGATTGGTTTCCATGGAAGCAAGGTACGGTAGTTGGCGCGGGTGGTCAAGGGGGTTTGGGGGAGATTTTTGGATTTTTGTAGGGGGTTGGGATGCAAGGGCAGCGTGCCCGCGGGAGGGAGCGGGTTGGAGGGGGTTGGGATGTGGGTGGAGGCCCTCGGATGGGGCGGGGAAAGCGGGCGAAGGGATTCGAACCCTCGACGTACAGCTTGGAAGGCACCCGGGAAAACACGCTGAAAACAAGCGGTTTTTGCTTCGAACGAGGGAATGGTACCGGGCTGGGGCGGGGAATGCAAGGGGGTGCGGGGAGGGGTGGAGGGGGGTGGGGTTGGGCGGTAGGGGGTAGAATATCGCGGCCCGGTGTGAGCCCGGGTGTGGGTGTGGGCAAGTAAGGGAGGGGCAGCGGAGGATGGACGTCATGGCGAAGCGATCCGAGTCTGACCGCATCAAGTTTTCTGAGAGTCGGGACGAGTTTCCCTTCGAGTTCATGCGGGAGACCGAGCGACGGCTGGGGCGTATTCAGACCCTGCGGTCCGCGGACTTGGGGGACGCTCGGTTTGCCTATGTGTCGACGGACATCGAGCGTTTGCCGGCGAACTGTGCGAGGTTGGGTATGACCGACCCTAACCGAGACGCGGTGGTTCCATCGCCCATCCGGTACCTGAGAGATCACCACACGATTGAGAGCGGCCTGTTTGCGCTGCCTTGGGCGGAGTTCGACAAGCGGCGGGTCGGCGGCTGACGAGTTCTTCGCGTCGCGGTCGGTTGCCCGCGTTCCGCCGTCGTTGCGGTTCCGTTCGACGGAACCGTTTCTTGGTGCCGTGAGGTGCCGTTTCCCTTTCGAGTTGACGATGACTGCACGTCCAACTGTTGCGGCACTGATCGCCACCAAGCACAGGCATGAGCTCTTGCGCGACAGGGCACTTCCCAGCGTTGCAAGGCAGGGGTTGCTGCCGTCCTTCATCGTCGTGGTGAACGATGGAGCCGAGTGGACGAGCGAGCAGATCGGAGAACTGCGCAGGGCGGTGGGTTCGTGCGAGCTTCAACTCGCCGCGAATCGGCGGTCGCCGGGGGCGGCGGGGGCGTGGAATACCGGGCTCGGAGTGATCGCGACGATGGTGCCGAGTCACACGTTCGTCGCGATGCTCGATGATGATGACGAATGGGATGCGGAGCACCTTGAGGCGAACGTGGAAGCGGCGGAGGGCTCAGACGCGAACATAGTTGTTTCGGGGCTTCGGCTTGTGAGCGAGGCTGGAGAGATCAAGCGGTCGTTGGTGAGGCGGCTCCGAGATCGCGACTTCCTTGTTGGGAACGAAGGATGGCAGGGGTCAAACACCTTTGTTACGATGGATCTGATGCGTGGCGTCGGTGGATTCCGGGAGACGCTTCCTTGCATGCATGACCGTGACCTCGCGGTGCGGATGTTGAGGCATCCGGAGGCGAGGCCGGTCTTGGTGCCGCGGTGGACATCGACCTGGTACATCGATCGCGGAGGACGACTCTCTGAGCGGCGAGGGGAGTTGAAGCTTGTTGGGCTGAGGAACTTCTGGCGGCTTTATGCGTCAGAACTGAGCGTTGAAGAGCGCCGTGCGTATCTCGACAGGGCGGAGCGACTGTTCGGGTTTGGTGAGGCTGAGGTGACGAGCGGGGTGCAAGTCCTGGAGCTCGGTGTGGACAGAGGGGTCGGAGACTGGAATGGCTAGTTCGCAGAACAGCTTTGCGGTCATCCCCGAGCTCGCGGCACGGATGCCACGCATTGGCAAGCGGTGGGTCTGGGCGTGGAAGGTGTTCTATGCGTTGAAGGGCTTCGTGCGGCACTTGCGGATTACGCGTACTGCCACTTGGCTTCTTGGCCCGCAATATCGCCGCAGCCGGGACATGATCGAGATCGACATCACCTATCTATGCAACTTGCACTGCCTGAACTGCAACCGGTCGGTGACCCAGGCGAGAGAGAGCCAGCACATGCCGCTGGACATGGTGAGACGATTCGTGAACGAATCGATTGAGCGCGGAAAGCGATGGAAGCGGATTCGCGTGCTTGGAGGCGAGCCGACGCTTCACCCGGAGTTTCGTGACATCGTGGCAGAGTTGCGGCGATACCGTGAGTGGAACGTCGAGTGTATCGTCGAGATCGCGACGAATGGATATGGCGCAAAGGTCAATCGTGAGCTGGAAGCTCTGCCCCCGGACGTTTTCGTGGACAACACGGCGAAGGCCGGACCGATTCAGCCGCACTTCGGGCCGTTCAATCTGGCACCGATCGATGACCCTCGATATGCCTTCACGGACTACAAGAACGCATGTGCGATCGTGAGGGATTGCGGCATGGGACTGACTCCGATGGGGTACTACCCCTGCGCGGTCGCGGGCGGCATCGACCGGATCCTCGGTGCAGAGCTGGGGCAGGCGTCGCTGCCGGATGATTCGGACGACATGCTCGAGGCGGCGGATCGGCTGTGTCGGTTGTGTGGCCGGTTTCGTGACGGGCACTTCGTTCCACGCGCGTTGCGACCGGTCCTCGATGAGGAGAAGATCTCGCCTACTTGGCAAAAGATGTACGCGGAGTGGCACGAGCAGAAGCGGGTGTCTTTGACGGTCGGGGGGAGAGAGGTTGATGGCGGGGGAGCGACGGAGGCTCGGTGTGATACCGCGAAGGCCTCGCGCTGAGGTAGAGCTGACCACGAGGGATCTTCGGGTGTTACGCGAGCCGGAAGGCATCGCACCGAGGGTGATCGTAACGATCGCGACACACAGCAGAGCCAACTCGCTCGATCGCTGCCTGCGGAGTGTGTGCGATCAGGACGTCGATCCAGCGACGCTTGGTGTGGTGGTGCTGGTCGATGAGCCCACGTCCTCGGCGTGGTCGCCTGAGTTGCCGAGAGAGCTCGAGGGGAAAGTGTGGCTGCTTGCCGCGAACTGCGGGTCTCCCGCGCGTGTTCGGAACGCGATGTTGGAGTACGTTGAGCGTTGCATCCCTAGTTGCCGTTGGATTGCGAGGTTGGATTGGGACGATCGGTTTGCGCTCCCCAGCTCACTTCGCGAGGCCGTCGAGGTCGGGGATCAGGCGGGTGCCGAGTTCGTGCTGGGCGGCAACAGGGTGTTGGACCAAGACGGCCGCTGTCTGCGAGAAAACAGTGCCGCGGCCTGGCTGCTTGATCGAGAGTTGGTTACGCAGCGGTTGCGTGAGATGGCTGCAGGGACGGCGGAGAATGAACTGCCATCGTGTAACCTGTTGGTGCGCACGACCGCGCGGATTCGGTATCCAGACACACCGAGCGCGGAAGACCACTGGCTTGTCGCGGATCTGCTGTGCCATCAGTCGCATCGGGTAGCTCTGTATAAGGGGCTGCCGCTCGTCGACTACACGTTGGGCGGCAGGCACACAACCTCTGCCAAGCTGTCGCAGCGACATCGGGCTTCTCGGGTCGCGCTGGCTGCGGCGGCGGAGACGTGGTTGCGGGTGGCGGGCACGCCGGGACGTCTGCTGGGGCTCGGACAGGAGGGGATCGTTCGAGAGTGTGGTGGGGTAGTGCAGAAGCATTTCTATGAGGGGATCTTGAGCGAGGAGAAGGTGAGCTGGTTGAGTTCGACACTCGCCTGTCAGGAGATTGTTCCGACGGCGGAATGGCGTCCAGGCGCCGTTGCCGGCACTTGGATTGCTGAGTACCCGTGGGAGGACACTTCTGCATTTGAGAAGCCCGACGTCTGTGCGGTCGCCGAGTTCCTGAAGGGGAGCCTGCGAACAAACGTCGTGTGTGGGAACATCAAGCGAACCAACTTCCGCGTTGGTCGGGACGGACGACTCCTGTACATCGACTTGGGAAACTGGATCGTTCCCACGGATGTGTCGGTGCTCTTGGATAGCGCAGCGAGGCTGTACTCCATCGGTGTGCTCGGAAACTCCGACGAAGAGGTTCTCCGGCGCGCTGCGGATCATTCGCGTCCGGAGATCTGGGATCGGTTGGAGGGATTCTCGTCGTTCTATGGCGAGGTTGTCGGTGCTGAGCTGTCGCAGACCTGGGCGGGTGGTCGAGGTGTGCCGCGGGTTGAGGCACGCCGGAGGGAGGATGTAAGCCTCCTCATCAAAGCCTGCGCGATGGATGGCGGATGTCTCGGTGCGCAGGTGCGTCACATTGTTGAGCAGTTAACGCAGCCGAGTGACTTCGCAGAGCGTGTGCTGTGCATCGATCCGTTTGAGGGGCCGTTTCTCAGGCAGCATCGCGAGGGCGATCTGAAGGCGACGCTTCGGGTTGGTCAGGACTTGGTTGATGCCGGGGTTGTGGATCGTCTGCTTGTTGCGCCGACTGACGAGAGCGTGGTTCGGGAAGTCAATCGACGATGGTTTGACGTCGCGATCGGGAAGACCCACACTGCGAAGGGGCTCCCGGTCACGCCACACGTCTGGGCGTTTGACCAGCTTCGCACGAAGTTTGTGCTGCAGTGCGATGTGGACGTGTTGATCGGACGAAGGGACGCGGCTCACGACTATTTGGGGGAGATGGTGACGGCTTGTCACGCCGGCGACGTCGTCGGAGTCGCGTTCAACATCCCGCACGACCCCGCTTTGCCCGTTCGAGAGTACGGAGCGGTGGCGGGGGAGTTCAAGCCCGAGGTACGTTGCGGCCTGCTTGATCTGGAGCGGCTGCGGGCGCTTCGGCCGCTGGAGTGTGGGTCAGCCGGGGAGTTCATGACCGAGGGGTGGTATCACTGCCTGTGGAAGCGACAGCGGAGGGATGGCCTCCGGACGGTTCGCGGTGGTGATCCTCGGACGTTCTACGTACATCCGCTGAACTCTGTGAAGGCTGACGAAGAGGGGTTGGCTCGGGTTCGCAGCGTGGTCACGCTTGGCAGGGTGCCGCGGGATGCGTGGGGGCGGTGGGATTTGCAGAACGATCTCAGCGGATGGGAGTACCAGAAGCGAGACGAGACTCTGGTTGTGGTGGCGCGCGGGCGGAACACGCCTCGGAACAAGCTGGATCGATTCGCGGGCAGCCTCGAGGCCCAACTTGATCAGTCGTTCGGGCTTGTCGTGATTGACGACGCTTCGACCGATGGCTCGTGTGAGTACGCGATGAGCAGACTGCGGCCGTTCGGGGAACGATTGACGTTTGTTGCGCGAGCTCATCAGAAAGGCCGGATGGAGAACCTTGTGTACGCGGTGCGAGAGCTCTGCGTGCGTGATGCGACGGGCGTCGTCGTTCTGGACCTTGACGACGCGCTCGCGCATGAGGATGCGATCGGGCTGTTGGCGCGGCGATTCGGTCTGGGGCACGATCTGGTGCTGGCGGCGTCGTTCAGACCTGATGCTCCAACGCGGCTGTACTCGCCGGACTTCCGAGATCCGAGAGCGGCGTACGGGGGCGATGTCTGGATGCATCTTCGATCGTTCACCCGGGGTTTGTTCCTTCAGCTTCCTGACGAACGGTTGAAGGAGCGAGGCGAGTGGCTGCGGATGTGCGAGGACTATGCGACCATGATACCCATGGCGGAGATTGCACGGTCCCCCGTTTACGTGCCGGAGTTCACGTATTGGCATGAACGTACGACATCGAAGGACCCGCAGGAGCTTCGCGAACGAGGGCGGATCATCGAGTACTTGCTTGCGATGGGCAGGTTTGAGCGGCCTCAATCGTGCGATGCAGGTCGTGGATAGGCAGCCCTGAGTGCAACGAGTGAGGAGTGCAGCGAAGAGACCGCGGGGCGATCGTCCGGGTGGGGGGCGAGAATCTGGCGGAGGAGTTGGCAGAGGGGCTGCGAGGCCAAAAGGCTCAGGTACTGCAGGCGCGTGATCTGCCGTGCTGAGGCGAGCGAGGCGACCTCCTTCCGTCGCAGTCGGTCGGGCCCGCAAGCGTGTCGAAGCGGCTGCGGAATGTGGCTGAACAAGCGGAAATTTCGTTGTGTCCAGTTGGAGAGTCCTCTGGCGCGGGCTCTGCGAACCTCGAGCGGCGAACTGAAGCGACTGGGCTCAAGCCACTGCCAGGGACGGAAGCCGAGCATGATCTCGTGCATGAGTAGGCCGAAACGGTAGATGTCGGCGGTGCACCAGTCGAGGCGGTGGCGTCTTGGTGCAAGCTGCTCTGGCGGCGTGTATGCGCTTGCTCGAAGTGAGGCCGCGCGGGCGTCGGCCGGGAACTGTTGGGGAACGTGTTCATGCGGCTTGGAAGTGGCTGCACCGAAGTCGATCAGTACCGGTTCCGGTTCGCCGTGAGCGTCGAAGCGAACGAGGATGTTTGCTGGTTTGATGTCTCGATGAGCGATGCCGAGCTCATGTATGTGACCGAGGGTTTCGAGCACGCGGAGCAGGAGTGCGAGCCGCCCGCCCAGCGAAAGTGAGTGGCGGAGTGCGAAGAGGTCCAGAGGCGTACCTTCATCCCATCGCATGAGGAAGTGATGCTGATGCGGATCGCCCGTGCTTGCGATGAGTTGGCAGGTTGAGGCGCCCTGGCCGGCGAGGGATCGGAGGCAGTGCTGCTCGTTCTCGAAACGGCGAGCCGCCTCGTCCAGACTCCAGTCTGTTGCGGCCGCAGTCGCGGGGCATCGGAGGAACTTGATTGCTGCCTGTGCGGGGCTCGTTGTGTCGGTCGCGCAGGCACGCCAGACTTCCGCAAACCTGCCGCGGCGGACGAGCGATTCGAGCCGCCAGCAACCACCGATCACGGTCCCGACCTGAGGCGGTGGGGCTTCGGAGGGGAGAGCGGCTGATTGCGACGGCGACGTGTTCATGGGCTGGTTCGGTCGACTTGGGTTGTCGGTGCCGGGGGAATCGTGGCGTGGTTTAACCACTCGCGGGCGGGGGCGGTCCACCAGAGGAGGCGGTCTTTGCGGAGGGAGCGGGTGAGTTCTGTGATCGCGGGTGGGGTGTCTGGGCTGACGGCGATGACGAGCAGGGCGGCGTCGATGAACTCGACGTTGCACCACGAGGGTCGCGGGCGAGCGGGGTAAGGGTCGGTGGCGATGCTGATGTAGATGGTCTTGCCGCGGAGCGGCCGGCGTGAGCGGCGGATGAGGTCGATGGCGTGTTTCTTGACGGAGATCCACTCGCCCCAGTTTGCGGCGGCTTCTTCGGTACGCGAGAAGGCGGCGGCGTAGCAGTACGCGCCACCGAAGGCGCAGCCGGAGTAGGGGTTGAGGGTGAAGTCGTATCCGGCCATGAAACCGGCGGCGGGGGTGAGGATGCTGGAGGCTTGTTTGTAGTCGAAGACGGCGAGACCGAGACGAGAGGGGCCGCGGGGCGGGGGGGCGTCCTCGAAGAGACTGCCGGAGGTGGGCATGAGGGGATGGTACCACGGGGGGGGCTGGGCATTGGGTGCCCGGAGGGTGTGGAGTTTGCGCGATCGTGTCTCCTCACCGCCAAGCTCAAGCCGCGGCGTAGCCGGAACGCATCCGCTTCGTTGACCCCACAAACACACTCCCCGAGCCCGCTGTCACGGTCGCCTCCCCGCTCATCACGCTCGCGCAGGAGGGTCTCCCGAAACGCCTTGAGCTTCAGCGGCCCGAAATCCGCCACCCGAGTGCTCCCGTAGATCTTTCGAAACCGGCGGATGACCGGCTTGATGGTCCCGTTGGCGGTCGCACTCGGGTAGTACGCCTGAGCGTGGCGCCAATAGGCGAGGCAGAACTCGTTGATGCCCAAGGTGGCCCGACGGTCTTCGGGGACCCCCCTCGCCGCGATGTACTCGGCGATGATCCGGTCGTACTCCGCCCTGCTTTGTTCCGACCCGAAGGTGCCGAGGTAGATGTCCCGGGCGCGGATGGTGACGACCGCCTGGCCGCTGGCCCGGTGGAGGCGGTAGCGGGGGATGCGCAAACCCTTGACGGAGTTCTGTGTACACGTGGACGCCGGGTCGTTCATGGCGAGCGCTCCTCGGTACTACCGGATTTGACCCGGTTTCTACCGAAATCTCGAAGCATTTCGCCGCCCGGCCCCGCGTGGGGCCGGTTCGCCTAAGTGAGGCGTCCAGCGTGGTTTCCAGCAAAGCGGGCGAAGGGATTCGAACCCTCGACGTACAGCTTGGAAGGCTGTCACTCTACCACTGAGTTACGCCCGCGGACAGTGGGGATAGTAGCCGGGATCAGCGGGTGGATGGGGTGGTGGGGGGTGGGTTTGTTGGGGTGGAGTCGAGGAACGACTTGAGGGTGGCGCCGATTTCGGGTTGCTGGATGTAGTTGCCGCGACCGACTTCGCGGCCGGCGATGGTGGCTTGGTCGAGTTGGTCGGCGCAGGTGAGGAGGATGTCGGCGCCGGGGCCGCGGGCGTAGAGGGGGATGAGGCGGTTGCTGTGGCCGTTGGAGTGCCAGTGGTGGCCGGGGAGGTTGCCGCGGCCCTTGCTTTCGAGGGGAGCGAAGGGGGTGGTGGTGGAGGCTTGGCCGAGGAGGATGTGGTCGTGGTCGGCGGTGACGACGACGAGGGTGTTGGACCAGTTGGGTTTGGCGGCGTCGTTGGCGTTGGCGTCGAGGGTGGAGACGACGGAGCGGATGGTCTCTTCAAAGGCGAGGACTTCTTCGATCATTCGGCCGCACTGGTTGGCGTGTTCGGCCCAGTCGATGGCGCCGCCTTCGATCATGAGGTAGAAGCCGTCGGGGTCTGGGGAGAGGAGGCGGAGGGCGGTGTCGGCCATCTGCTTGAGGGTGGGGACGTCGGTGGCGAGGGGGTCTTGGCCGGGGAGCGTTTGCGTGGGGTCGGAGGCGCTTGGGCGTTCTTGCTGGAGGGTCTTGCCAGTGCGGGCTTGGAGCAGCACGGGGAGTTTGGTGGATTCGGGCGTGAGCGAGGCGATCTGCGCGGGGTCTTGGTACATGGACCACGTGATGTTGGCATCGCCGAAGGGCTCGCCGGCTTCGAGCTTTTGCCAGGCTGAGGTTCCGATGAACTCGTGCTTGGGGGTTTCTCGCTTTGTGCCGTCGGCGGCGTACCACGGGTGGCCTGCGCCGCCGAGGACATCGACGAGGCCGCCGGCGAGGATGCGATCGGCGAGGGCGGTGTACGCGGCGCGGGAGACGTGGGCGGCGCCGGCAGCGGCGGCTGGGGTTGCGTGGGTCCAGGGGACTGAGCTGATGATGCCGACGGACTTTCCGGCGCGTTTGGCGGCGTGCGCGGTGGTGTCGAGCGGGGTGCCGTTGCCGTCGACGTTGATCGCGCCGGGGTAGGTGCGGACGCCGGTGCTGAGGGCGGTCATCGTGTTGGCGGAATCGGGCGCGGAGAGGCGGAGGTACTTGTAGCCTTCGTAGCGGAAGGGGTACTTCTCATCGCCGCCGTCGACGGGGGTTGGGTCCCAAGCTTTGGCGGGGTCGTAGACGACGGAGGGGTCTTGGAGGAGTCCGTCAGGACCGGGGCGAGGACGGCTGAGGTGGCGCAGGGCGTAGGTCGCGACCCAGGACTTCTTCCATTCGGGGGCGTCGATGATGAGGTCGCGGCCGGTGTAGTGGCGGGTGGCGACCCAGGAGCTTTCGCCCCCGCCGTCGGCGATCATGAGGATGATGTACTTGGGGTTGTCGCCCGCGATCGCGGGGGCGGCGCAGATGAGCAGTGAAGCGGCGAGTGACGCGATGCGCAGCATGAGCGGACTCCTGGAGCGAGTTGGCAGGAGCGTAGTGTGCGAGTCGAGTGGCTTAGGCGTTTCGAACGGCTCTTAGCGCAAGGAACATTGGGATCTCGCGGCGGGCGCGGTTTTCTTCTGCGGCGCGCGGGCCGGGCTCGCTGGAGCGGAGGCTGGGCCATTCTTCGATGCAGTCGATGAGGAGCCCGGCTTCGGCGAGCGCGCGTGCGTAGGTCTGGAGGGGACGGTGGTAGGTCCAGGTGACGACGCGCTCAGCGCCCTTGGAGGCCTTGCCGGGGTTCATGATGATGGGAGACTGACCGGGGGAGAGGTAGCCGTCCACGCGGCGGTACTGGCGGACTTCCTGGTCGCGCTGTTGTGGCTGCTGGTAGCGAGCGCGGGGGCCGCCCGACTCGGATTCTTTGGGAGCGTCGATGGGGGCCCAGCCCCAGGAGGTTTGGCCGGGAGCGCGGAAGGCGGGGTGGAGCATGATGGCGACGAACTTGCCGCCGACTTTGAGGGAGTCGCGGATGCCTCGCATGACGGGGGCGAGGGGCTCGATGTTCATGAGGGCCATGATGCAGGAGACGCGGTCGAACTCGCCGAGTTGGGACGCGGTGAGGTTGCGTGCGTCGCCGACGTGGAACTCGGCGTTGGCGGGAGCGGATTTCTTTGCCGCGGCGATGAGGCGAGGAGAGGCGTCGACACCGATGACGGAGACGCCTTCGCGGGAGAGGGCGTGGCAGAGGACGCCTTGGCCGCAGGCGACGTCGAGGACGCGCATGCCGCGGGTGGCGTGGAGTAGCTTGAGAGCGCCGGGGATGAGGAGGTTGTCGTGGTGATCGCTGCGGCGTTGGTCGACGAGTTGGTCGTACCACTCTGCGACGTGGTCCCAGCCGGCCTCGTTTGGGGCGGGGTTGTCGGGGTTCTGGGAGTGGTCGCGGGATGGAGGCGGGGGCGGGGTTGGTGCGGGGCGGGGTGCGGAGGGGTCGGTGGGAGCGGGGAGGGACTTGAGGGCGACGAGTTTGAGGAAGGGGGCGGGGAGTTCGCTGAAGAGGTTGAGTGGACGGCCGGTGCGGGCGTCGGTGAGGCCGAGTTCGGCGGCGTGGAGGCAGACGCGGGAGATGGGATCGTCTTTGGCGCCGTAGCGACGATCGCCGACGATGGGGTGGCCGAGGTGGGCCATGTGGGCGCGGATCTGGTTCTTGCGGCCGGTGTCGAGTTTGAGTTCGACGAGTGTGCGGCCGTTTCCGATGGCGCGGACGCGGTAGTGGGTGACGGCCATCTTGGCTTCCATCGCCGAGTCGTCGTCGGGCTTTCGGCGGGAGCGTGCGATGACGGCTGTGGGGACGGTGCGCATCACGCCGTTCTCGTCTTCCTCGAGGAAGGACTGGACGACATCGATGTCGCCGACTTGTTTGCCGGCGAGTTCACCTTCGAGGACGGCGAAGTAGATTCTGCGGACGCGGCGGGCGCGGAGGTCTTCCTTGAGCCACTTGAAGGAGGGCTCGGATTTGGCGAAGACGAGAAGGCCGCTGGCTTCCTTGTCGAGGCGGTGGATGACCCAGACCTTGGTGCCGCGGCGTTTGACCTGCTCGCGGACGTGGCGCTTGATGATGGCGAAGACGTTCTCGCGGTTTTCCTCTTCGAGGGAGACGGTGAGGAGGCCGGCGGGTTTGTCGACGACGATGATGTCGTTGTCTTCGTGGACGAGGCGAAGGCCTTCACGGAGGAAGGTTTCGCGTGGGGAGGGTGGGGCGGAGGGAGTGGGGGAGGGGAGACGGGCCGGCGTTTTGCGGGCCGGCTTGGTGGGCTTGCGTCGGTCGTTCACGTGTCAGGCTCCCCTGGTTGCCGCGGCGGCGTGGGATTGTGCGTGTGATTCGATGAGGGAGAGAACCCAGGGCGCGAAGTCGGCTTTGGCGACGCGGCCGGAGGTGGAGAGGGTAGCGCCGGCGGCGTCGATGACGATGGCTTCGACGGTTTCGCTGTCCATGGTCTCGAGGGGGTTGCCGATGACCATGTCGATCTTTTTGCGGGCGAGCTTGGCGCGGGCGGAGGCGAGGAGTTCGTCGCGGGGTTCGAGGGCGAAGCCGACCATGAACTGAGAGGGGCGGCGGTTGGCGGCGACTTCTGCGAGGAGGTCTGGGGTGGGTTCGAGGTCGAGGGTGAGTTTTTGGTCGGTGCGGCGGAACTTTCCACCGAGGAAGGCGGGGTCGACCTTTGGGCGGTAGTCGGCGACGGCCGCGGCCATGACGAGGCAGTCGGCGGAGGGGGCGTGGGTGGCGAGGAGGGAGCGGAGGTCCTCGCAGGTCCGGAACCGGTGGACGTGGAGGTGCGAAGGGTGGTCGGCTTGGAGGCGGGGGAGTTCGTGCGCGGCGGAGGCGGGACCGAAGAGGAGACGGACGGTCCAGTGGCGGCGGAGTGCGGCGTCGGCGAGGGCGAGGCCCATTTTGCCGGAGGATCGGTTGCCGATGAAGCGGACGGCGTCGATGGGTTCGTGGGTGGGGCCGGCGGTGATCAGGAGGGTGCGGCCGAGACCGAAGTGGGTGGGGGTGGTTGGGGGCAAGGTTGGGGGCTCTGGAAGTGGGTCGGACGGGGCGTGGTTTGGGGGGCCAGAGAAAACGACGGATGCAGCCGGGGAGGACGGAAGTTGGTATCCTCAAATTGATAGGCGTCCGGGAGGCCAGCATAATGGGACCCCGAACGTCGGGATGGGGGGGCGGTCGGTGGCGATGTTTGTTCGTTGTTTGATTGGATTGGAACTGAACGCTTGGGCCGGATGACACCGGGGTGAACATGGCGAGGTCGAAAAAGAAGCTGGGCGAGATCTTGGTGGGGTGGGGCGTGATTTCCGCTGCGCAGGCGGACAAGGCGGCGCAGGTTGCGCAGTCGACGCGGAAGAGGATGGGGGAAGCGATCGTCGAGCTTGGGTTCGCGAAGGAGGACCAGGTCGCGAAGGCGTTGGCGAGTCAGTTCGGGTACGAGTACATCGATCTGGCGTCACCGGACACGGTGGGGAAGATTGATTTGAAGCTGATCCCGGAGGAGCTGATCAAGAAGCACAGCATTCTTCCGATGAGCCGCGCGAATGGGCGGCTGAGTGTGGTGGTTCATGATCCGTTGGATCTTGAGCTGCTGGACATGCTGCGGTTTCGGCTGAACGTGGAGGTTGATCCGCGGCTGGCGCCGAAGAGTCTGATCAAGAAGTTCCTGGATGCGTCGGCGGCGGGAACGGCGCGGAGTTTCAAGTCGGGCGAGTCGTTGGTGACGGAGTCGATCGACAAGTCGGTGGACCGGTCGGTGGACAAGTCGGTTGACCGGTCGATGGACAAGTCGATCGACGTGGCGGCGGATGAAGCGCCGATCGTGAAGTTGTGCAACCGCATTCTGTCTGAGGCGGTGCGGATGCGGGCGAGCGACGTGCACGTGGAGCCGATGGCGGACCGCGTGCGGCTGCGGTACCGGATCGACGGCGTGTGCATGGAGCGTGACAACCTGCCGAAGCGGATGCAGAACTCGCTGTTGTCGCGGTTCAAGCTGATGGCGGGTATCAACATCGCGGAAAAGCGGATGCCTCAGGACGGGCGCATCAAGCTGGCGGTGGACGAGGCGAGCATCGACTTCCGTGTGTCGAGTTGTCCGGCGTACCACGGCGAGAGCGTGGTGTGTCGTATTCTGCGGCCGGATTCGGTGCGTATCGGTCTGGTGAACCTGGGGTTTGAGCCGGACAATCTGGCGGTGTTCAACCGCGTGATCCGGCGGCCGAACGGGATCTTCCTGGTGACGGGGCCGACTGGTAGCGGCAAGACGACGACGCTGTACTCGGCGCTGGATGTTTTGAACCGGCCGGACAAGAAGATCATTACGGCTGAGGACCCGGTCGAATACCAGTTCGAGGGGATCAATCAGTGCCAGGTGCGTGAGTCGATCGGGCTGGGCTTCACGGCGATTCTGCGGTCGATGCTGCGTCAGGCGCCGAACATCATTCTGGTCGGCGAAATTCGTGATAAGGAAGTCGCTGAGATCGCGATCCAGGCGGCGCTCACGGGTCACTTGGTGTTCTCGACGCTGCACACGAACGACGCGCCGAGCGCGATCACTCGTCTGGTCGACATGGGCGTGAAGCCGTTCCTGGTGGCGTCGTCGATCCAGGCGGTGATGGCGCAGCGGCTGGTGCGAGTGCTCTGCAAGGAGTGCAAGCGGGTCGCGCGGGAGGACGAGATCGATCCGAAGTACCTGCACCTCACCGGCATCACGATGGCCGAGGCGGTGGGGAAGGTGCACAAGGGTCCGGGGTGCGCGAACTGCGTGAACACGGGGTATCGCGGCCGGAAGGCGATCTTCGAGATGATGCTGATGAACACGCAGATCCGCGAGCTGGCGTTCAACTTGGCGCCGATCTCGGAGCTGAGGCGTGCGGCGTTGGCGAGCGGGATGCGGCCGCTGGTGGAGGACGGGAAGATCAAGGTGTTGAACGGCGTGACAACGGCGGACGAGATCGCTCGTTCTACGCAGGTTGACCAGGAGGCCGCGAAGGCCGCTACCGGGGGTTGAGACCCGAACGTTTTCTGAGGATGTTCCCCGACCGATGGGCGGGGCGATACGAGGTTTGATTCATGAGCAGCATGCAGATCGATCGTCTTCTGGACACCGTGGTGAAAAACGGGGCGTCGGATCTTCACCTGACTGTGGGGCGTCGGCCGACGCTGCGGCACCACGGCGGGCTGAAGGACCTGAACACGCGGATCCTGAACTCGGAGGACATGGTCGGTCTGATGAAGTCGATCACGCCGGAGCGGAACCAGCAGGAGTTGCAGGAGGAGGGCGGAACGGACTTCGGGTTCGCGTACGGCGATGCGGCCCGCTTCCGTGTGTCGGTGTTCCGTCAGCGTGGCGACATCGCGATGGTGCTGCGGCAGATCCCGAACAGATTGCTGACCTTCGAGCAGATCGGTTTGCCCGAGGTTGTGCGGGAGTTGATCCGCCGGCCGCGTGGGCTGTTCCTGGTGACGGGGCCGACGGGTTCGGGAAAGACGACGTCGCTGGCGACGATGATCGACTTCATCAACACGAACATGGATCGGCACATCGTGACGATGGAAGACCCGATCGAATACTACCACTACCACAAGAAATCCATTGTGAACCAGCGTGAGGTGGGGAACGACGTGCCGAGCTTCGCGGAGGCGTTGCGTCGAGCCCTGCGTCAGGACCCCGACTGCATCCTGGTCGGCGAAATGCGAGACCTCGAAACGATCGAGGCGGCGATCCGAGCGGCCGAGACGGGCCACTTGGTGTTCGGCACCCTGCACACGACGGGCGCGGCGAAGACGATCGACCGCGTGGTGGACGCGTTCCCGGTGACCCAACAGAACCAGATCCGAGTCCAGCTTTCGACCGCACTGCTGTGCATCCTGAGCCAGGCGTTGCTGACGAGGATCGACCAGCCGGGGATGGTGGCGGCGTACGAGTTCCTGGTGATTACCCCTGCCGTGGCGAACCTGATTCGCGACGCGAAGACGTTCCGAATCGATTCGGCGATCCAGACGGGCAAGAAGTTCGGCATGCAGTTGCTGGACGACCACCTGTGGACGCTGTACATGAAGGGGACGATCTCGGCGGAGGAGATGATCGACGTGAGCAAGAGCCCGGCGGACCTGCGGGACCGGGTGCACAAGCTGGGGAGAACCATTGGTCGTTCCGAATGGGACGACGATGTGGACATTGGGCCGGAGAAGCCCGGCGAGGCCCCGAAGAAATAAGGCGGCGTATCCATTGCGCCAAACTCCGGGAGTCCGGGGTGTCGGAGATAGGGAAAGAACTTGGTCGGCTCCAACCTTCCGGCTAATCTGGCCGAATCGTTCAAGGCAGACCGCGCGGGTCGTGTGACCTGTGGGGTTTGGATGGATGAGCGGTCGTTTGCTTCTCACGAGGTCGGTCTTCGTGAGGTGCGTGGCAAAGGTCGGGCCGTCGTAGGGATTGGAAAGACATGGCGATCGACCCAGCCGAACTCAAAGGCCGAAAGATCGGGCGAGTGCTCACCAAGCTCGGGAAGGTGACGCGCGAGCAGGTCTACGAGGCGCTCGAGGTTCAGAAGACCCGCAAGGTGCCGCTCGGCCAGTTGATGGTCGAGCTTGGCTTACTCAAGTCCCAGGACGTCGCGGAGGCGTTGGCGGGGCAGGCGGGGCTCCAGTATGTCGACCTGACGCGGTTCGACATGCCGGAGGATCTGCGTTCGGTGATCCCGACCGAGAACATCAAGACGTACGACATCATCCCGATCGAGTTCAACCCGGTGTCGAAGCGGTTGAAGATCGCGATGAAGAGCCCGGACAACTTCCGGGCGGTGGACGATCTTCGGCTGTTGATGGGGTTCAACGTCGAGGCCGTGGTGGCGGACGGGACCATCATCGACGCGCAGATCAAGAAGTACTTCTCGAAGTCCGAGTCGATCAAGGACGTGGTGTCGGACCTTGCCAAGGACACCTCGAAGTTCGAGGGGTTGGCGGGCGACAAGTCGATCGATCTGGACAAGATCAAGGAAGCCTCCGAGGACAACCAGGTCATCAAGCTGCTGAACCTGGTGCTGATGCAGGCGATCAAGGATCGGGCGAGCGATATTCACTTCGAGCCGTTCGAGAGCGAGTTCAAGATGCGGTACCGCATCGACGGCGTGCTCTACGAGATGGTTCCGCCGCCGAAGCAGCTGGGGCCGGCGATCATCAGCCGCGTGAAGGTCATGGCGGGTCTTGACATCGCAGAGCGGCGACTCCCGCAGGACGGCCGCATCGAGCTGAAGCTGGGCGGGAAGCCGGTGGATCTCCGCGTGGCGATTCTGCCGACGATCCACGGCGAGTCGTGCGTGATGCGTGTGCTTGACCGTGGCAACGTGGAGTTGGCGATCGAGCGCGTGGGGCTTCGTCCGGACGATCTGGAAACGTTCCTGGCGCTCATCAACCGACCGAACGGGATCGTGATTGTCACGGGGCCCACTGGTTCGGGCAAGACGACGACGCTGTACGCCGCGCTCGCGAAGCTGAACGACATCGAGACGAAGGTGCTGACGGCGGAGGACCCGGTCGAGTACGACATCGACGGGCTGTGCCAGTGCGGCGTGAACGAGGACGCGGGGACGACGTTCGCGAAGCTGCTGCGTTCGTTCCTTCGTCAGGATCCGGACGTGATTCTGGTGGGCGAGATCCGCGACCTGGAGACCGCGCAGATCGCGGTGCAGGCGTCGCTGACGGGCCACTTGGTGCTGAGCACGCTGCACACCAATGACGCGCCGTCGAGCATCATCCGTCTGGTGGACCTGGGCATGGAGCCGTTCCTCCTGACCGCGACGATCGAGGGCATCGTGGCCCAGCGTCTGGTGAGGACGATCTGCAAGCACTGCAAAGAGGAATACACGCCCAAGGAGGAGGAGCTGATGGAGCTCAACCTCACGCCGGAGGCGATCCGGGGCAAGCACTTCATGCGTGGGCGCGGGTGCGAGAACTGCAACAAGAGCGGGTACCGCGGGCGTATGGCGATCTTCGAGCTGATGGGCATGGACGACGAGCTTCGTGAGCTCATCATGAAGAACGCCAACACGACCCTGCTGCGGAACCACGCGAGGAAGAAGGGGATGCGGACGCTCCGCGAATGCGGGCTGCTCGCGATCTACGAAGGACAGACGACGATTGACGAAGTTGTGCGAGAGACCATCGCGGAAGAGTGATCCAACTGCCTTGATCGAGAACCGGGCGCGATGGGCGTCCGCCAGACCGGAGTGAACCATGCCGACCTTTGCGTACGAAGCACTGAACGCCGCGGGAAAGCCCCAGAAGGGCACGATCGAGGCCGCTTCCACCGACGAGGCGATCCAGCGGATCAAGAGCCAGGGGTTCTTTCCCACGGCTGTTCGTGAGCAGAAGCTGAAGAAGGGCGGCGAGGCCGGTGAGGCCGGCGGTCCCGCGAAGGCGAAGAAGAAGAAGAAGCGTTCGGTGGCGATGGGCGGGGTCAGCGCGAAGATCCTGACGACGTTCACGCGTCAGCTCTCGACCCTTCAGGACGCGGGTCTGCCGCTGCTGCGTTCGCTCCAGATTCTGGAGAGCCAGCAGAAGCCCGGCAAGCTCAAGAACATCCTCATCGGCGTCTGCGAGGAGGTCGAGGGTGGTTCGTCGCTGTCGGAGTCGATGGCGAAGTACCCGCGTGCCTTCGATCACCTGTACACGAAGATGGTTGCCGCCGGCGAGATCGGCGGCGTGCTCGACATCATCCTTCAGCGTCTCGCCGAGTTCATGGAGAAGAGCGAGCGTCTGAAGCGGAAGATCAAGGGCGCGATGGTGTACCCGATCGTCGTGATCGTCATCGCCTCGCTGATTCTGACCGGCATCATGGTCTTCATCATCCCGAAGTTCGAGGAAATCTTCACCGACTTCGGCGTTGCGCTGCCCGCGCTGACCGTCTGGCTGATCAACACCAGCCGCTGGTTCGCGGGCTCGAACCCCGGGCAGCAGATCCCGGGTTGGATCGTCGCGCTGCCGTCGCCGATCATCGCGTGGGTCGCGTGGAAGCTCATCCGTCGCGCGGGTCCCGGCCGTGCCGCGACCGACCGCATCCTGCTCTTCCTGCCGGTCTTCGGCACCCTGGTCCGCAAGACCACGATCGCCCGCTTCACGCGGACGCTGGGCACGCTGATCTCCGCGGGTGTGCCGATCCTCGAGGCCGTGAAGATCACGAAGGAAACCAGCGGCAACTACGTGTTCGAGAAGGCCCTCGAGAAGGTCCACGACTCGATCCGCGAAGGCGAAGGGTTTGCCTCTCCCCTGCGTGCCAGCAAGACGTGCGACGCGATCGTGGTGAACATGATCGACGTCGGTGAGGAGACGGGCGAGCTGGACGCGATGCTCCTGAAGATCGCGGACAACTACGACGAAGAAGTCGACGTCGCGGTGGCCTCGCTGGTCAGCCTTCTCGAACCGTTGATGGTCGTGGTGCTGGGCGTGCTCGTCGGCACGATCGTCGTCGCGATGTTCCTCCCCCTGGTCGCGATGCTCAACTCGCTCAACAGCGGCGGCCTCTGATCCCTCAACGAGAGCAACACCATGCCCACGACCAGCACATCACCAGCCACCCGAAGGAGCCCCGCGGGCCGCGCGTTCACGCTGCTCGAGGTGCTCTTCTCAATCCTGGTCATCGGCATCCTGCTGGGGCTCCTCGTCGTGGGTCTGCAGGCGGCCGGGGTCTTCGCCCGGGGTTCCGCGGACCGCCAGGCGGTCGGCGCGATCTCCCTAGGGGTGCAGCGATTCCAGGAACAGTTCGGGTTCGCCCCGCCGCTGATCAAGGATCACGCCTTGGCCCCGACGGCAATCGAGGAGGCCGGGGGCACCCAGTTTTATGCTGTCTATGTTCCGGCGAACGCCGCGGACATTCTCGTGCTCCGGCCGCCGCTGGTTCCAAACAACCCGGCCAACCCCAACCCGTTTCTTGACCGTCGCTACAGCGAGCTCTCGCTCTCGTTCTATCTCTGCGGCGCGGACGATACCCGCTTGCTCCGGACAGGTGCGATCGACCTGCCGATCGACGGTGTGCGAGGCCCCGGCTTCTTTACCCCGCGTCGGGACGGTACCTTCGAGATTCCGCGCGACCTGCTCCGCCCGGCCGGCGCTGCCGAGTCTCGTCGCGTCTCCGCTCGAAACGAATCGCTCATCGCCCTCAACTCTCCGAACGTGACGCTGGGTGGCGTGCCCGAGCCGACCCCCGCGCCCCTCCCGCCTGAGTTCTACGCCCATCCCCGCCTCAAGGACCGCAACGCGGTGCCCATCCGCTACTACGTCTGGATCGGCGGGCGCGAGCAGCCCGCCAACAGCGGCACCTTCGTCCTCGAAGACATCGCCGACTACAACATCCCGCCCCTCGTCGGGCTCGAGTCCTCCCCCGGTCTCCCCATCCCCGACGACCGCGATCCCTCCAAGAACATCGCGCTCCGCTCCGCCAAGTGGGCGATTGTTGCCGCCGGTCCCAACACCGTCTTCGGTGACGAGGACATCAACCTGATCGCCGGTGCCCTCAAGTCCCCAGTGCCACAGGACGTTGCGGGAGTTCGGGCCATGCGTGCGAAGGCCGCGGCAGACAACGTCGTGGAGGTGGGCCAGTGAACATCAACCTTCGTCGCGCTTTCACGATCGTCGAACTGCTGGTCGTGATCTCGATCCTTGTGCTCGTGCTCACGCTCGCCGTGCCGGCGTTCAGCTCGCTGCTGAAGTCCTCCGAACGCTCGCTCGCCGAGAATCAGTTCCGCGCCGGCATCGCCGCCGGTCGCGACGCGGCGATCCAGTCCGAAAGCGGCGACGGCGCCGCGGTCTTCTTCTTCGAGCCCGGCGGACGCTTCTCGATCATCCCGTGCGTTCACGTCGCCACCATTCGCGACAGCATCGCGCCGCTCACCGATCCCCTCACCGGCGAGACGGTGATCGAGCGCGATATCTTCGTCCCGCTCCCGTCCTCGGAGCCCGTGCAGCTCCCCTCGGGGTGGGCCGTGCGTGCCTATGCCCCTCCCGGTTCTTTCGACGATGGGGCGAATGATCCCAACGGCTGGTACGAGGGCGCGATGTGGACCGCTCGCAGGCAGTTCGGAAACTGGGTCTTCCCGGAGACCGGGTTCTACGACCACTTCCGGGGCGATCAGGGCCGCAACCGCCAGACGTTCCTCGTCCGCTTCAAGAAGGGTACCGGCGAGGTTGAGAGCGCCGACCGCCGCACCTGCCTGGTCGTCGACCTTTGCCCCGATGATGATTTCCGCGTCAATCCCCCGTGGGACGCGCAGCGTTTCGAGACAGCCGAGAATCTCCCGCTCGCCATCCGCCGTGCCGCGGCACTCGTGAACGACGCCGCGGGCAATGCCGCGTCGGAGGCCCGCTGGCTCGGTGACATCGCGACGGACACGGTGCTCGCGCGTCCGGTCACGGAGCTCGCGCTGCACCAGGAGTCGTCGCTCGCGCGGGCGCTGGGGCTCCGCAACTTGAACCGAGTGACCAAGTCGCTGTACGACAACGACACGACGGATCCCGCGATCCCGGCCATCACACCCACGCTCGACACCGACATCTTTCCGCAGGGCGTCAACAGCCCGGAAGAGGTCGTGGACATGATCAACCGCTGGATCGAGGGCCGCCTCGAGATGAACGGCCGCATCGTCGAATCCGACGCGCGTCTGTTCACGTTCCAGCACTACGCCGGTCAGGTAGAGGAGATCGCCCCGTGAAGCCCCTTCCCGTCCGCATCACACGCGCGTTCTCTCTGATCGAGGTTCTCGTCTCCGTGGTCGTGCTTGCGCTCGGACTGCTCGGGCTCGCGGCGGTCTTTCCCGCGGTGATCCGGCAGCAGAAGGAAGTGATGATCGCGCGGACGTCCGACAGCGCCCGTGACTCGGTGCGCGAGGCGTTCGCTCGCACGTCGAAGAAGTCGGGCGACTCCCGGTTCATCGACTGGGACTACCTGACCAACGACGCGCTGATCTCCGCTTCGAACGTGCCGAACTCCTGCCCGATCGTGATCAACTACACGGGCGAGTGGGAGACCGACTGGGCATGGCCTGGTCTGCCCGCCGATGTTTCCGACAACTACACCCGCACCGGCGACGTCGCCGTCGGCGGTGGTCTTTACTTCGAGTGCGTCGAGACCCGCAACGGCGACGCCACGGTCGTCGCCAACGAAGTGAGCGACCTGCTCCTTCGCGACCCGACCATGCTCCGCTCCTACAGCCGGCTCTTCCCGGCCCCGTTCTCCGGCCTCGAGCCCGAGTATGTGTGGGACTTCGTTCCCCGCAAGACGGCGGGCGGCGCGCTCCAGGTCGCCGTCTTCGTTCGCCGCATCGACTCCGGTATCGCGGTCGCACGGGGCACCTCGCTCTCGAAGATCCTCTTCGGCACGATCCAGGGCAGCGACCCCGAGACCGCTCGTGACATCATGCCCGTCGCCGAAACCGACGACGGCGTTCCCACCGGCAACGGTCGTGGCCGCTACTCCCGCATCCGCCGCACGATCATCACCATCGACGCCGCCGATCCCACCATCGTCCGCGTTCCGATCAACGGCGGTACCGGCCTCGACGCAGACATCGCCGTCGCTCGCAAGGGGCAGAAGCTCATCGACGAGTTCGACTCGCCCACCGTGCAGACCGTCATCGACCGCGAGCGCGATGGAACCGACTTTGTCCTCACCCTCTCGCCCGGCTACGGCGAGGCCCAGCGTGGCGAACAGGTGAGCGTCATCTTCACCCCCCAGGTCGCGGTTGACGCCTTCGTGGAGACCGTTCGATGAGAAGTCGCAACACCACACACGGTGACAGTGGGGGAGTCGGCGAATGCTCGGGCCCGGCTCCCGCACGCCGCCGTCGCGCGTTCACCATCATCGAGATCACCGTGTCCCTCGCGGCACTCGTGATCCTCTCCCTCGGCCTGGTCGCGATCCTTTCCGCCGTCGGCAAGACCGTCACCGGTGGTCGCAAGGCAAGCCGCCTCACCACCGCGGCACAGCTCATCGAGAGCGCGATCCGTCGCGATATCGCGCAGATCTCTCCGCAGGGCTTCCTCGTCATTCGTCAGCAGTACGTCGATGGCCTGCCCAACGGGCAGTTCGACGACCCCGCGCTCCTGGGCGCCGCCTCCGACCGCGTCCCGCTCTCCGAAGAAGACACCTCCGGCCGCGCCCGTCGCATCGACGAGCTCCTCTTCTTCCGCAACGGCGTCTTCGAAAGCAAGCGCACCCCGCTCAACCCCGACGCCGCGCCTGTGGCCTCGCGCACGGCCCGTGTGTACATCGGCCACGGCCAGCGCCGCGCCGAGAACCTGACCGCCAACAGCCCCTACAGCAACCCGTTCCCGTCTGATCGCATGATCGACGCGGGTATGCGGCTGGGCGAGCAGGCTCCCAACAACCCCAATCGCTACGCCTCCTCGTGGATCCTTCTGCGCAACGCGCTGGTGCTCTCGAAGCCCCGCGATGTTGAGAGCAACATCTACACACCGACCAACGTGTTTGATATCGACCCGACGACCGCCGCTGGGCGCCGCCGCATCGCCGACAGCCGGTTCCAGATCGGCATGCAGCCCGCCGCTCCGAGCATCTTCCGCGGGGTGAACTTCACCTACCCGCGCCCCGCGATCGCCGACGTCATCCGCGACGGGTTCACGGGTGATCCCGATCCCCGCGGCGTCTCCCTCGCCTCGGGCCTTGTTGACATCGCCGCGACGGATCTCATGGAGATCCGCTCGATGGTCTACGGCTACGCGCAGAAGACGGGCCCAGGTCGGCTGGTGCCCGCCGGGCTGGTGCAGAACCAGATTCCCGTTCTTCAGCCCGATGAGTTCGCTTCAACGCCGTGGGATCCCGCCAACGGCGTGTACCGCACACGCCCCGCGTCTCCCGAGCCGCTCGACATCATCCACACCTGGATGAGCAACGCCTTTCCCGCCGAGTCCGACCAGACGCTCCAGAACGGCGCGTACCTCGGCCACGGCGAGCTCCCGGGCGCCCGCATGCGGGCCGAGGCCTCCGCGCTCAACCTGCTCGGCATCATCGAGAACGACGCCGCCACGCCCGTCGACCAGCGCAACCAGAGCTCCGCCATCGTCGATCAGCGGATGCTCCAGTCGTCCAACCTGCTCGTTGGCTGCACCGAGATCATCATCGACTGGTCGTTCTGTGAGTACGACGCGCTTGGCCGCCAGAAGTGGTACGGCCCCTCTCGCCGCGCGGGTGACACCAACGGCGACGGCGTCATCAACGATCAGGATCTGGTTGTGACCCGTCCGTACGGCACGGTCGATCCGCTCGACCCCGGCGCGAGGCTTCTCACGCAGCCTATCCCGCTCCAGGACCCCGACGGCGATCTCGACGACGACGGCGACATCGACCAGACCGACGCCGACCTCGTGCTGCTGCCCTATCAGCACCCGGTCACCCCGCGTCTGATCTACGGCATCGATCCGCTCGACGATGGTTCTCACCTCGTTCTTACGTCGCACTTCGGCGACCTCGACCCGACCTACTCCTACGACACCCTGCTCCAGCGCCTCCGCGATGCGGGCGAACCCGACAACGTCCCCGGTGAAGAGGTCGTCCCCTGGGTGTGGCCCAAGATGCTCCGCTTCACGATCTCCCTCACCGATCCCGACGTCCCCAACTACGAGTCCACCTTCCAGTTCGTCGTGACACTCCCGGCGCGCGGCGATCAGTCCGCGAACTGACCCACGATCATTCCTCGCGTCCGGCCCTTTACGCCGGCCGTCGACCAGACCCGACCGAACACAGGAATCTCATATGCGACGCCTCATGCAGATGGTCCAGCAACGACGCAAGGGATCGGTCCTCGTGATCGTGATCGGCGTCCTCGCGCTGGTCAGCGTCCTCGCCATCGTCTATGTCTCCATCGGTCGCGGCGATACCCGTACACGCGCGGGTGTCTCGAAGCAGAACACCCTCGAGAAGCCCCCCGTGTTCGTGCGCGACTACATCGCCGGTGTCGTCGCCGACGACGTCGCCAGCTTCTACTGGAACCAGGCCAAGGTCCTCGGTGCCAACACCACCCCGTCGTGGACTCGCGAGAGCTCCGACTACGGCTACGTCTCGCCCGAAGTCATCTCCATCTCCACCCGTCCCGCGACCGATCCCCTCCGCGGCGCGTTCACCTTCAACCCCATCGGCTCCCTCCCGCACGACCCCGCCTTCCTTGCGCTGACCGAAACCCAGCTCCCGCTCCCCTCCCGCTCCACCGATCTGGGCGCCGCCAACCCGACCCGCATCCGCTTCGGCCCCTCCGATCCCTGGCTCGCGGCAACCTTCCCCACCAGCCTCAACTTCGACCACACGATCCCCGCCGGTGGCTTCGACGAACTCGAGCCCTACCCCACCGACACCGATCGCGACTGGCTCTCCATCACCAACATCGCCCCCGACGGTCTCTTCGTCAACCTCTACGCCCTCCGCGGCAACTTCAACGCCCAGCCCGGCTTCACCGCCGGCGCACTCAGTGAGCGTCTTTCCCTCATCGACGATGGATTCGACGGTTTCGGCGATCTCAACCAGAACCACACCGACACCGACTTCGCCCTCGACGTCAGCGGCAACGACGAACGCAACCGTCCCTTCTACTGGACCATGCGCCAGCGCAACGCGTTCCGCTCCGCCGCGGTCTCGTCGAACGACGCGCTGGTCTCGAGCCCGAACTTCAAGCTGTACCAGTGGGCCGATGCCGACGGCGACGGGTTCCTCGACTCGCGCTGGTTCGAGCTGACCGACTCCAGCCAGGGACCGCAGAACTTCCGCCGTCTCTTCACGACCGACGACGGCTACCGCTGGTTCGTCGCCGCTCGCATCATCGACGCCAACTCGATGGTGAACGTCAACACCGCCGGTGATCAGCGCACCGCCGCGGCACGCGACGCGAAGCTGGGCGTTCCCTCCGACGTCGATCTCTTCACGCTGCTCTCGGGCGTTCACGGCTTCGAGCGGTTCACGACCGCCGACGTCAACGGCGAACAGACCGACGCCCCCGGTGGCTACGACGGTCTCCCCGAGCGGCTCACGGTGGTGAGCGGCAACGTCGAGGATCTCCCCGACTATTACGCGCCGCAGGTTCCCAACGGCACGACGGAGAACGTGCAGGCCGAGATCGACGGCGGCGCCGACCGCGTTCGTTCGTACAGCGTCGCGATTCGTTCCTACGACGCGCTGCGTCTCGCGCTCGCCGGCGGCCGCGTCCCCGAACTCTTCGACCCCGCGAACCCCGCGACTCGCTTCCAGGGCACCGTCCTCGACGACAACCTCGCCGAGTTCTGGGGTCTTGAGTTCGGTCGTCGTCGTGAGAAGTGGGACTGGGCCAACGGCGACTGGGACTACGAGAACGGCAACGATGATCCCCCCGGCGTCGATGTGACCTGGATCCCCAACCAGGCCGTCGCGCGTCGTCACGCCTACTACGCGGACTTCGCCAAACGCTACCTCGACGCCCGCGCCTCGCGCGACGAGAACGGCAACCGCAACCCCGATCAATACGCGATCTACGGCCGCTTCGGCCTCGAGTCGCTCCTCGAACTCAACGTCTACCGCACCCGCAACGACTACGAAACCCTCTCTCCACTCGAGGCTACTTTCGCCGCCCGCGACATCAGTTTCGCCACCGTGGGGAACGTCCCCGGCAGCGTTCGCTTCGATCCCCTCCGGTCAAACCGCCCCGAGGCCGACCGCGTGCTCGGTGTCGATCGTGTCAACAACACGAACACCGCCCAGCTCCGCCCCGACGGCAAGGCCGACGTTGAAGCTCTCCACCTTGCTCGCGTCGACCTTCGCCAGCTTCTCACGCCCATCAGCGCCGCCCGCGTGCTTCGCGGCGGCACCGGCGTTGATCCCTTCACCCTCGCCGCTGGCGACTTCGCCTCCGGTGCAGATCTCGAACTCCGTCGCCACCCGGACGAGTTCCTCGCCCCGCTGCACAAGCGGCTGGACAGCTACAGCCTTGGTCTCGCGTGGGTCCGCCCGTCCGGTGGCAATCCCGCGGCCAGCCCGTTGATCCGCGCCCAGCGGTTCGAGGCCCGCAAGGCCGCGCAGACCGCCACGGAAGCTCTCTTCAAGGCGTACACCCGCGTGCTCGATGGCTCTCCCCGGTACCGCACGGAGGATGCGATCGAAGAACTCCGCCTCGCCAAGTGGAACCAGGACGAGATGAGGACCGCGTTCTACGGCTGGCAGGGCCCCGAAGTCGCGCTCCGCGCCGCCGCTCACCTCGCGATCAACGCCGCGGACATGCGGGACATGGACCGCGCGTACATCCTCGGCAACGTCGCGACCGCGGAGAACCGCTTCGAGCTCCGCAACCCCAAGCCAAAGGCGATCGTCGCGGCCGATGACCCGCACCCGGAGGACATCTTCCTCACGGAAACGATCGCGCCCACCGTCGCCCAGTTCACGCTCTACAACAACGAGATCGGCACGCTCGGCCAGCCCGGCGAACCCGGTGACCGCGACCGCTTCGAGACCGAAGCGAACATCCTCTACCCCAACAACAACGACCCCAACGACCCCGAGAACGACTTCGCCGTCCGTCTGGACGTCCCGAAGGACACCGCGCGACTCATCGTTCAGCCCGGTGCCAACCCTTCGCTCCCGGGCAACATCACCACCGATCGTCTCAAGCTGTACGGCATCGAGCCTCAGCCCTTCGTGACCGAAGTCGCGGTCTTCACGACCTACGTCGACATGCCCCGGGCCGACCGGGGTAACGACGAAGGCCTGGATCCCGCCGATATCGACGGCCCCATCGCCTTCGGCAATGCCGACTTCATGTACCGCGTACTCGCGTTCAAGCTCGTCAACCCCTTCGAGACCACGCTCAACGCGGACTACCTCAAGTCCTGCTTTGTGCGTTTCGCGAACGACACCTACCGCCTCTCGCCCGCCGAGTCGAGCATCACCGACAGCGAGTTCATCATCGAGCCCTTCGGCACCCGCGTCTTCTACGTGCTGCTCAACGCGGGCAACCCGTCCGCCGGCACCGGCTACTACGAGACCGTCCTCGCACGCTTCCCGCTCACCAGCCTCCCGGCGGGCGTCCCCGAGCTCCGGCGCGCGGTCGAGACCACGATGGGCGCTGGCATCGACGCGACCCCCTTCATGATCCTCCCCGTGGACGAGGCCACCAACCTCCCCGTGCTCCCGAACCTTGATTTCTTCGACGGCGCCCGCAGCGACTACGTCAGCCTCGAAGTCCAGCTCTGGCGCGAGGCTCCCACCTCCTACTACAACGGCATCAACCCCTTCACCCCCGCGAGCCTCAGCCGCAACCAGCTCCTCGACCGCATGCGTCTGCCCGCCGAGGGCTACGACGTTCTGCACGAAGGCACCCGCCTCGACGGCCTCGTCGAGATCTCCGGCACCGACAACACCGACAACGATCGCCCCTACTCGATCACCCTCTTCGGCGCGTTCTCGCGTCCCTCCGATCCCGCGATCTTCACCGCCTACGGCTCCGGTGCCGCGGAAGGCGTCCCCGATGGCGCGTTCCCCGCGTACTGCTTCGAGCCCAAGGATGCCAACTCCCGCCCGGGCGGCACCACCTGGAACTTCCCCACGCCCCGCAACGTCGAGCGGTCGCCCCGCAGCACGCTCAGCCAAAGCGATTTCAACAACAACGCGACCACTCTGTCTCAGGGCATGTGCGGCGGTGAGTCTGTCTCCGAGTGGAAGGACAACATGAAGGGCTCGACGCCCTCCGAGATCGTCCTCCACAGCCTCGCGATCAACCCCAAGCTCCCCATCGTCCCCGAAGACTTCGGCGGACCCACCGATCTCGTCGCCGCGAAAGAGCGCTCGATCGTCGATCCCTCGCGCGCTCCCGCGTCCACTATCGTCCCCGGCGACCCGATCACCACCGCCCGCAACGCCGCGACGTACGCGATGCTCAACCGCATCACGCTCCCGCCGGTTCGTTCCGATGTCGCCGGTGACAAGGCCACCGGTCCCATCATCCCCTCCCGCCCCTCCGACCTGCTGACCCCGCTCGCCTTTGGGCCTGCGTTCAACTACCACGAGTCCGCCGGACTCTCCCCCTTCGATTTCTACCAGCAGTCCTCGTGGCGCTGGGCCACGCTCGGCGAAACCGCCGCCGCGGCAATGGGCTACTTCCAGATCACCAGCGCTCCGACCCTCCTCGACACCGACCCCACCTACGTCTACCTCCCGCGTGTGGATCTCGCCACCGGCCGTGAGACGTACCACCTCGACCGCGGCCACCTCCGCATCGACGACTACGTCCCCTTCTACGACCGCGACAACGACCAGAAGTTCGACACCGTTGCCGACCCCAACGCCGACCCCGGCACGACCGAGGACGAACTCACGCTCGCGGAGTCCGCTCCGCTGGCGATGCGCGTCTTCGACTACTTCCACGGCTTCGACCGCTCCATCAAGCTCGACATGACCCGCAGCGCGCCGGGCGTCGTCAACATCAGCACCGCTCCCTTGCCGGTGCTCTCCGTCCTGCCCTGCACCGCTCCGCCCACCAACCTCGCCGGTCGTGACGAGGTGCAGACCCTCACGCTCAACAACGCGGTCGGTTCCTACACCATCACCTTCAACGGCGACCAGTCGATCCCGATCACCCCCGCGGCGGGCATTGGTGGTCTCATCGCCGGCATGAACTCCGTCCCCGGCCTCGTCAACAACTTCAGCGTCTCCGGCTCCGGCTCCGGTGGTGACTGGACGTTCCAGATCCAGTTCCAGAACGCCCTCGGTCAGGCGGACATCACCGCCCTTTCGATCCAGCCCTCCTTCTCCTCCGGCTCCGCGACCATCACCGACAACGTGATCCGCGGCCGCGCCGGTGCGGGCAACAGCGGATGGTTCGAACCCGCGCTCACCGGGGCCCTGAGCTCCAAGGTCGACATCGCGTCGACCATGCTCAGCTACCGCGACAAGCTCCCTGTGAACCTCCGCCAGCCCAGCTACGCGTACAACATCCCCAAGACCGCTGGCTCCGGCGAAGGCGGATCGACCGTCGATGTCTTCCGCATCAGCTTCGACGACGCCGGCCTCAAGCAGGACGTCGCGGGTACACCCGACGACTGGACGTCCTGGTCGGCGCGGCGGACGGTCAGCCAGATCACCGGCCTCAACGAGCAGCCCGGCTTCCGGTCGCTCGCCGAACTCATCGGCATCCGCGTCCGCGAGTTGCCGACCCTTCAGGCCGGCGACGGCCGGTACAACGCCGGCGATACCTACCCCTTCACCCGCCTTGGCAACGAACAGTGGCCTCGCCTCTTCGGCCTCCCCACCAACATCGACTTCCTCGGCTTCGACCTCAACGGCGGCCCCGGCGCGGCCCCGCCCGCCCCGGGTGAGAACGTCGGCAACGCCCGCCTCGCGTCCTACCCCGGGCTGAACGACACCTACTACCAGCGCCCCTTCGAGAACCCGCCGGCGAGCGGCCAGTTCTCACTGGCCCACAACACCCCGCAGGTCCGCAACAGCTACGAGGAGCAGCTCCTCATCCTCAACGCCCTCGGCGATTCGGTCTCGATCCGCTCGGACATCTACATCGCCTGGTTCGTCCTCCACGGGTACAACGAGCAGGACTGCCAGATGGCCCCCAACAGCGCGACCCCGCTGGTCCCGTCGGTTGCCCGCCGCTTCGTGATGGTCATCGACCGCTCCAAGGTCGTCCGCAAGGGCGACAAGCCCGAGATTCTGCTCTTCAAGGAAGTTCCCTACGCCCCCTTCCAGTAATCGCCGAAAGACAGACAATCCTGAACTCGTCCGCAGGCCCGGCCCACGCTCCGGGCCTGCGGGCTTTTTGCCCCGCGCCTACACTCCCGCCAACAGGGTGTAGCTCAGCTTGGTAGAGCATGTGGTTTGGGTCCACAAGGTCGCAGGTTCGAATCCTGTCACCCTGATTCGCTTAGTGTGGTTTAAACTTGTAGCTCGGCTGTGGCCAACCGCGGAGGGTGTGATGTTCGGACGCCGCGAGAACAAGAACGGACTCAGCACTCCTCCAATTGCAGGCGAGGACGATCGCGCTGTCGAAGTGCTCCGCGTTTGGGCTGCTCCGGGGAAGCCTCAACAATTGACTTTGCGGACAACTTGGAAGGACTCAGGCGCCTGGGGCTTGCTGCTTGCAGATGTCGCTCGCCATGCTGCAAACGCTTATGCGGTCGAAGGGCATGATCGCGAAGAAGCGTTGGCTCGCATTGTGGCGCTGTTTCTCGCTGAATTGGATCGTCCGACAGATAAGCCAGAAGACTTTACACCACGGTGATTAGAGCGAATACCAGGTGCCAAGGGGAAGGACCCCAAGCCCGGAGCCCGGCCACGAAAAGTCTTATTGGCGTACGGTCACCCTGATTGAAAGCAAAGCCCCGCAGGTCAAGAACTTGCGGCCTGGTTGCTGATGATCGGTCTGTTCGAATCGGTGCCGCTTTCTGCCAGCGGCACGAGTCGTACACTCGATGGCAACTATGGAGCCGCGGTTCGATCCAATGCGCGAAGCGGAAACGTCTGCCCGGAGGGCGGTGGAGGCTGTGTCGATCCTGGCGAGGGGCGAGCCCATAGACCCCAGCCTTCGGGTCAATGTGCACTTTCACCCGGATCGAACGTACCGCGGCGAACCGATTCTCACCTCGATGATCCGCGACGGCCTCTACCGCTCTCAGTTTGAGACGGGAACGAGCAACGGCGGATTGACAGCCTACGCGGGCGGAGACCGGTGGCGCTGGGAGAGTCGAATCTTCGGGGGTGCCTACGACAGCGCGTCGCCGGCGGAGCGTCCCAAGTATGGTGCGCTCAACTTTCGGCGCAGCCTCCGGGGTGCTTCGCCACGATTCGGGTCCGCGTTTCTGCGGCTCGCTGCGCACACCCTCGCTCGCACCACCTTCTGCTATCCCGACAGCTTCTTTGAACCGCAGCATTTCGGCGTCGCCGAGCGCATGGCTTTGATCCCGCTCGCCGAGTCGGTCCCGAGCGATCCTCTGGATGGCTACATCGAGGCACAGACCCACGGTCCGCTTCGGTTTGCGGACGACGTCGAGGCGATCGTTCTTGACCCGTGCTACCGGGGAACAGAAGTCGAGCGGGATGCCAGCACTCTGCCGTGCAGCGTGGAGTGGCATGAGGGGTTCCGCTTGAACTCGGCCTTGCTCGGAGAACATCCGGAGTACCGCGGACGAGAATGCGTTGAACTCGGTCTCTCCCTTGCCCGCGATGGATGGCTGACTCCCAAGGACATCGGGGATGCATCTCGCACGGGCAAGTACGATGCCCAGAGTCTGAAACGCGTATGGCACTACATCGCGCGATTCGGAGCGCCCGCAGTGAACGATGAGGCGCCCTGATCCCCACGGATCCGAGCGGAGGACCGATCGGCGAGCTTGTCCAGCCTTACGGCAAGGCCCTTCCGGCCCTTGGTGTCTGCGGGCTGAACATCCTACTCGCGTGGTTCCTGCATGCACGGAAGATCTTCCTCCGGGCCTGAGGCAAGCCAATGAGGCGCGGGGCCGGAGGGACGCACGCGGTTCGTTCTCGCGATCGAGATCCGGCTTTACTGAGGCGCGGGAGCTTCTTCCGTGAAGCCCTTGCCGGTCTGCTCCAGCTTCCATTGAGCGATGTGCTTCTGCTCGTTGTAGTCGGCCGGGACCTTGAAGGGAATCTCCTTGTACATCGTCGCCGTCTGACCAGTCTGCGGGTTGCGCATGATGCAGAGCACCTTCGGTGGCGGCTGCTTGCACGCGGGTACCGCGAGCAGCACGAGTGGTGAAAGCAGGAGGACGCCGAGCCTGAGGCGTGTGTGTCGCATGGCGCACGAATGGTAGGAGCGGTGCAACGTCGGTGGAGTTGCGGGCCGTATGTGCGCAAGTCGCTTGCATTGTGCAAGTGAATCGGCGTAGCATTCGGCATGAAGGACACCGCGACTCCAGAGCCGATCCTCGCCCCTCCCGGCGCCGGGATCCCCACCATCGAGCGCGTCGTCGGCGGCATGATCTTCGCGCTGAACCGCTGGCGTGGCACGCGGCAGACGTTCGCCGCCCAGTTCCGGGAAGAACGCGGCGTGATCGCCGCCCTCCGCCTCGGATTGAGTGATCGCGTGCTGAAGGAGCGGGTCCTCATTCCCCGGCTCCGCGGCCTCGAAGACAGCAGCCGCTTCTGGTCGGTCTGGATGACGCTCGATCATCTACGCATCGTGAACAACGAGGTCACACGCGTCATTGAGGCTCTCGCGCGGGGCCAAACCCCCCATGGCCGCGCGAGCACCGCGGCGGTGAAGCCAAGCCCTGACGTCGGGGCGGCGGTGGTTGGTGCCTACGAGGAATCGTGCGAGCAGTTTCTGATACGCACGGGAGCGTGCACCACCCTCCGCACGAGTCTTCGCTTCGAGCACCCGTGGTTCGGACCATTGGACGGCGCGGGTTGGCATGCGCTCGCGGCGATGCACATGGGCATTCACCGCGCGCAGATCGCCCGCATCCTCGCCGAGCCCGCGAGCGAGACGCCATGAAGCCGAAAGACAAACGCCGCGCGAAACGCTCGCCCTGTCCCGTCGCCGCGACACTCGATGTCATCGGCGACAAGTGGACGCTGCTCATCATTCGGGATCTCTTCGCGGGCAAGTCGCGGTACCGCGATCTCGCGGCGTCACCGGAGCGCATCGCGAGCAACATCCTCGCAGCGCGGCTCGAACGCCTGCAATCATGCAAGCTCGTCCGCACACGCGCTTCCACTGAACGCGAAGGCAGCTCGGAGTACCGCCTCACGCCGAAGGGCCGCTCGCTATTGCCGGTCCTCGCCGCGATGCGAGATTGGGGGCTTGCTCATGTTCCCGGAACCGCGGCGAAGGTGGGAGTAGGGGCGGGCGGCTAAGCCCTCGGCGTGCGAAGCGATAGGACGGCAGGGGCGGGCGATCGTCGTTCGCGGGGCCGACACGAAGTTCCTCACGGGGACTGCTGAAGGCCGCGGGCGCATCGTCGTCTTTCCGTCAGTGGATTTTTCCGATGTGCGGATATCGAAAGGCTTGCAAAGACCGTGCGGGTAGCGTACAATGTCCGTATGTCGCGAGCTTGGGTTTGCCAGCCGACCGCGATCAGGAGGAGGGATAATGGATAACGCAGGCCTGCCCGGTGATCCGCTCCAACTCGAAGCCGTCGATCGTGCGATCCGCATCAGCGACCTCGAGCAGCAGGTCGAGGCGCTCGGCGGCGGGGTGGTGCATACGACCGACGCCTGTCCGCCGGAACTGCACGAGGCGTTTCTTCGCAACATCATCCACATCGAAACGAGACCGCTCGAATGCCGGTTCAACATGCTTGTGGAGGCCGGAGTTGAACTTCCGGCAGCGGAGACGCTGAACGATTCGGATCTTCACGCCAAGCTATGGGAAGTTGTGCACTCGCTCGCCGCGCGAGACGTCTACCTCGAACGGACGGACCACCTGAGCGATCGGGAGTTGTATGAGCGTCTGTGGAGCGACCTGCTCCGCGAGGCCGTTCCGATTCTGCCGGCGGGCTCCGGTTGGGTTTGTCATCTTGACATCTTGGGTGGATGTTCGGAGGAAGATCTTCAACTCAGCCTTCGCTACTATGACGACGAAAAGCAGCGTGAGCGGTGGGCGAAGGACTTTCCGGAGGATGTGATTCCTCCGCACGAGGATCCTCCCTTCCAGCGTGATCGCCTCTTGCCGAAACCGGTGTTTCCCGACTTCGCTGGGGGCGATGAGGACTCGAACGAGAGCGAATAGGACGAGCGGCACACGACGCTCAGACGCGGCGTCCCGCAGCGCGGCCGGTGTTGTCGTCATCCCCTCGCTCACGGCGATGCCGCTTGCGTTCGGCAATGCGCGCGATCGTGGCGCCGCGATCCCTACTGATCCACCGTGAAGATCACCCATCGCCACGCTTTCGCTGCGCGCTGGTAGAACGCGGCGATTTCCTTGAAGTACTCCCACGTGTACAGCCGGTCCTCCTCGGAGAGCGGCATCCCGTAGTCTCGCGGCTTGATGAGTCTGTAACGCCGAGTAAGTTCATTTTGCGTGATCTCGCCGATTCTCGCGGCAATGTCCCGTACCTGCTCGGGCGTCTTCAGGCTGATGTAGTACTCGCCGCTCGTGACCAGCTGCTCACCCTCAAAGATGATGTGATCGAATGGGTACTCGCCTTTACCAAGCTTGAGCGTCCCGCCGTTGAAACAACGGTGCATCGCATCCCATGCCTTGTCCGTCTCAGCGGCCCAGGGAGAGTGCCCGCCGAGTTCACGCTCTTCGATTACCTCAGAAACGTGGTCGATCCGCTCCTGTTCATCCTCGAAACCCAGAAGCGTGTCGATCTCTTCCTTCTCCAGCGCGAACAGCACACCCCTGCAGCTCATCGTCGTACCTCCTCGTCGGTGCTCATCTCATTCCCCGCCGGGAACATCGCCTTCGTTCAGTTCTGGCGTGCGAAGTGTCTACTTTAACCTCGCCTCCAGCCGCTCCTTCACCCGCGGCCACTCGTCGTCCAGAATGCTGTAGTGCACCCAGTCCCGGATCGCGGGCTCCGTGCGGTCCAGCGCCGGGGGCATGATCCTCGCCTTGCGCAGTACACCCTCGCGCACCGCGCCGAGCTTGGTGATCGCGGTCTGGCTGTGCAGGTTCGTGCCGTTGGTTGTGAACTGAACGCGGATCGCCGTCGGGACGAGCGCTTCGAACGCGTGGCGGAGCATGAGGTACTTCGCCTCGGGGTTCACGCGCGTTCCGTGGTATGCGCGGCCGATCCAGGTGCGGCCGATCTCGACGCCGCGGTGCTCGGGTTTGATGTCCATGTAGGTCGTGCGGCCGATGGCGCGCCCGGCGTCGGGACCGTCGGCGAGCACAATCGCGAACGCAACAACACCGGGGAGCGCGATGACCTTTGCGAACTCGGCCTCGAAGCCGCGGACGGACCATTCGGCCGGGGCCTGCATGCTGTGGCGGAAGAGTTCCTGGTCGGCGACGGCGAACAGGTCCGGCGCGTGGCGGGCTTCGAGAGGCACGAGGCGGATGGCCCTGACGATGCCCGGACAGTCGAGCGTGGTCGGCGTGATCCAAGAATGACCGTGGGTTGTCATCGCGCATGATATGGCGCGGTGATTCACGGCTCGGGCCGGTACCGCGAGCGGCGTGCAGCGGATACGCTCTCCGCGAAGCGAAGGCCTGTCGATGTGAAGAGCGGGCGCGGCTCGACGGCATTCCCACTGCGGCCGAAGGAGCACAAGAGCATGGCGATCCACGAAGACACCCACTCGTACAACGCCGCGCAGTCCGCCGGCGGCAGGCGCATCTGCGACGCCCTCGCCAAAACCATCGATCGCCAACTCCCCGACGCCGAGAACAAGATCTGGCACAGGCACCCGGTGTGGTTCCTCGATGGGAACCCAATCGTCGGGTACAGCAAGCTCAAGGACTGCATCAGGCTGCTGTTCTGGAGCGGCCAGACCTTCGACGAGCCGGGACTTGAGGCGGAGGGGAGTTTCAAGGCCGCGGAAGCGCGTTACACCTCGGCCGATCAGATCGTGGCTGGCGACCTCAAGCGGTGGCTCGTGAAGTCGGCCGCGATCCAGTGGGACTACAAGAACATCGTGAAGCGGAAGGGGAAGCTTGAGCGATTGAAGTAGATCGCTGCCGGCTACTTCGCCCGTTCTCCAAGTTTCCGCACCGACGCGAGCCACTTCGTCCGCCGCTCCGCCGTGCTCGATTTCACGCTGGAGAACGTCGAGGTTCGCACCGGCTTGAAGCCGCAGAACCGCAGGATCGGATGGGTCATCGTGCGTCGGCTGCTGGCCCAGTACACGAGCAGGTCGTAGAGCGACGGGGCGCCCATCGTCACCATCACACGGGCGCTGCGCCCCGCGAGGAGTCGATCCCACAGCGGCGAGCCCTTGCGGTACTGATAGCCAAAGCCGGGCAGGATCGTGCGGTCGATGAAGCCCTTGAGCAGCGCGGGCATCGACCCCCACCACGTCGGGTAGCCGACCACCAGGTGCTGGCACCATCGAATGGACTCTTGAGCCGCCAGAAGGTCCGGCTCTAAGGGTGTCTCGTGCGTTCGGCCGCGCAGAATCGGGTCGAACGTGATCTCGCCCAGGGTGAGTTGCCGAACCTCGTGACCTCCGCTTCGTGCGCCCTCGGCGTATTCGCGGCACAATGCGGAGACGAAGCTGTCGGATGCTGGGTGGCCGCAGATGATCAGGATTCTGGCCATGCGCAACGGTATGGAGCGAATGCCGATTCAGGTCTGGAGGAAGCGCACGCTATTTACGCGAGGCTCACGAGTGCGTTGGGACGCGAGGCCGAATGAATGTGGGTATGAGCGCAAAGAGAACCTGGCCCGCTAGGCCGATGGCCCCCGCGGTCGTGAACAGGGATGCTACGAACTCCTGCGGCCCGATCCTGCGCAGCCAGGACATGAGCACTTCGGTGCCCATGAGCAGGGCAAACGCAAGCACACCGATCAAGAAGCGACGACCCGCTCCGGCGGTGGGAGCAAAGCGCCCCAGAACCCAGCGAGCGATGAGGAACGAGGCAAGAAGGATGAATGGACTCTCAATCAACACCGCGGCAACGTCTCCGACGCCAGGGGCGAGGAGCAGCAGGCGAAAGGAGCCAAAGACAAATCCAGCGGCAAAGGTGAGGGCGAAGTACAGGAGTGCCGCGGTGAGCATGGGCCATTCTACACGTCGCTGGTGAGCAGAAGCCTCGTGCCGGGATCCATGGCCCTAGCGTCCGCCAAGAAAGTCCTGTTGGCGTACTATCACCCTGATTCGATTTCTTCAGCAAGTCCCCTATTAGGTTTGGTCTGGAGTTTCCCCGGCGCACCACAGCATCCCATGACCGAGGCCGAGTATTGGTCCTGCTTGGAGGGTCGCTTGTGCCACGAGTTCGCGGGACTCCCGGAGAAACGATACCGCTACTTCTGGTGCGACGGAATCACGCCTCTGTTGTTCACCCTGGACGACCCATCACCGCGAGTCACCGGGAAGGCATGGATCTGCAACGGTTCGAAGCAAGACCAGTGGGACTTCACGCTACTCCTCAATCGATCGTGGCGGTCCCCTGAGGACATCGAGTGGGCCTCGCTGCTGCCGCCTCCCGACGTGACTCGCTGGATCTCGTTTGATGAGCACGAGCGCTACATCGAGTTCGATCCCGCTGCCGCGGTCCCGGATCTTCCGTGAATCCGGAACGTGAAGCGTGTCCGCCGAGCATGGATGCAGGTTCGGATGAGGCCGACTGTCACATGAGTTCATGCTCCCTCGCCGCGGCCAACGCCACCGCGAGCGCGTGCGACTCTGATCCGCTGTCCCTCGTTCCATCACCGATCATTGGGCTGTGGTCCAGAAGAGGCCTCGTTCGAGGTCGATCACTTCGTCGATTCGGTTCTTCCCCTCGGCCGTGGGGACTCAGGTGTCGAGGTATGACGCCGATCCTCCGATCACGCTTCGATGTCAGTGATTTGTCCGGCCATGCCCGCTAGAGTTGGCCGTCAACCCTGCTTGTTGACCATGGTGCCCACCGTGACCTGTCGAGAGCCGCCCAGCACGCGGGCGCGACACCGGTGGACGTTCCGATCCGTACGTAAACCACCACCGGTCTCCCCAGAGGCGGAGCTTCACATGCACGAGATGGGATTGGGATTCCTGGGCGCAGCAGAGGCCGATTCCGCGAACGGCTATTTGTCCGTCAGCCCTCCCGTGCTCTTCTTCTTCCTCGGCGTGATCGCGGTGCTCGTGCACTCCAAGATCGTGATCCCCAAGGCCGCGACCAAGCTGCTCTCCCTCTACCTCCTCTGGGCGATCGGCTTCAAAGGGGGAGTCGAACTCGTCGCCAGCGGGTTCACCACCGATGCGCTCAAAGTCGTCGCCCTCGCCATGGCCATCTCGGTCGTCGTGCCCGTGTGGGGTTACGCCGCCCTTCGGCGGATCATCGATCCGCTGAACGCCGCGGCCGTCGCCGCGTGCTACGGGTCCGTCAGCGTCGTGACGTTCCTCACCGCCTGCACCGCGCTCGACCAGAGCGGCACACCCTTCAGTGGCCACATGGTCGCCGTGATGGCGCTCATGGAGTCTCCCGCGATCGTGCTCTCCCTGCTCCTGCTCAACCTCGACAAACGCCGGAACACGCCGCAGGGCCCCGACGCGTCCGCGACTCAATCCCCTCGTCTAGGGACACTGCTGCACGAAGCACTGCTGAACGGGCCGGTTCTTCTTCTGCTCGGCAGCATCGCGGTCGGTGCACTCACGGGTCAGCGCGGGTACGCCGCGTTCAAGCCCCTCTGCACCGACGCCTTCCCCGGTGCGCTCGCGTTCTTCCTCCTCGACCTCGGCCTGCTCGCCGCGCGCCGAGCCAAGGACCTCCTCCGGGCTCCGAAGCTGCTCCTCGTGTTCGCCGTCGCCGCGCCCCTCATCAACGCGGCCATCGCGATCGTCGCATCCCGGTACTGCGGCATCTCCAGGGGCGACGCGACACTGCTCGCCGTGCTCGCGGCCTCCGCGTCGTACATCGCCGCGCCCGCCGCGCTCCGGCTCGCGATTCCCAAGGCGGATCCTGGGCTTTATGTCTCGCTCTCCCTGGGGCTGACCTTCCCCTTCAACATCATCATCGGTATCCCGCTCTACTCCGCCGCGGTGAACTGGTGGTGGTGATGCCGGCAGCCCGTGTGGGTTGCCGCGTATCGTGCACCGCAGCGAACAAGGACCCCGCGAGACTCGGTCGTAATCCAAGGACACCCAGATGACCGCCACGCCCGAGGCCTCGCCACCGATCCCGCCCGGAACCCGCATCGGGCATGTGCACCTCAAGGTCGCGAGCATCGAGCGATCACTCAGGTTCTATCAGGACGTCCTGGGCTTCCAGGTGATGCAGCGGTACGGCCGCGACGCGGTCTTTCTCTCAGCAGGTGGCTACCACCACCACATCGGGCTCAATACCTGGGAGAGCGCGGGCGGCTCACCTCCCCCTCCCGGATGCACAGGTCTCTACCACGTCGCGATCCTTTACCCCACGCGTGCGGCCCTCGGCCACGCGCTCCGTCGCCTCGTGGATGGCGGAGTGCAACTCACCGGTGCCGCGGATCATGGGGTCAGCGAGGCGCTGTACCTCGACGACCCGGATGGGAATGGGGTTGAGCTCTACTGGGACCGTCCCGAGTCGGCCTGGCCACGCACCGCTGACGGACAACTCGCGATGTTCACGCGGCGGCTGAACCTCGACGGGCTCCTCGAAGAGGCGCGTCTGTCGTCCTAGCGATTCGGGCTGGACTTCTGCACGATTGTCGCCATCGCCGCGATCCTCTCGCCCCGCTCGCCTCTGCTATCCTGCTCGCTCATGAGCAGCCCCTCGCCCACCACGACCAGCGTCTGGAAACGGCTCCTCGCCGACCGTCGCGCAGTGGTCGGTGGCGCAGTGTTGCTCTTTGTGCTCGCATGTTGCGTGCTCTCGCTCCCCTTCACGCTCGGCGCCGCCGGTGCCGGACCCGACGCCGGTGTCCCACGCTTCAACGCGGGCTCTGCGGACAGTGCTCGACTGCCCCCATCGTGGTCGTTGTTCGGCCTGCTCGGCACCGACGACCTCGGCCGCAGCCTGCTCTTCCGCTGCCTCGCCGGCGGCGGGATCTCCCTCGCCATCGGCCTGCTCGCGACCCTCATCTCCGTTGGTATCGGGACGACGTACGGGGCGATCGCCGGGTACATCGGCGGCCGACTCGACGCCCTCATGATGCGCACAGTCGACGTCCTCTACAGCCTGCCGTACGTGCTGCTTGTCGTCCTCCTCGCGGTCGCCGCCGACGCCGTGATCGAAGAGGCCGTGACCCACGGCCGCGCTCGAGCCGCGCTCGTTCTCGACCTCGCCCGCGAGGCCGACCCCGCGCTCGCCGATCTCCCCGACCGCGCCGTCCGCGACATCCTCGAACGCCAGCCCGCCATCGCCGCCCCGCTCAACGACGCGGCACTCGCGAGCTTGCCCCCGCGCGAGATCGCCCCGTCCACCCGCACCGCGATCGATCTCGCCACCCTCCTCATCGCCATCAGCGGCGTCAGTTGGCTCACCACCGCCCGAGTCATTCGCGGGCAGGTCCTCAGCCTGAAGACCCAGCCCTTCGTCGAGGCCGCCCGCGCCGTCGGTGCCCCATCCTCCCGCATCGTGCTCCGCCATCTCCTCCCCAACCTCGTCGCCCCCATCATCGTCTACGCCACCCTCACCGTGCCCCAAGCCATCCTCCAAGAGTCATTCCTCAGCTTCCTCGGAATCGGCGTGAAGCCCCCCCTCCCAAGCTGGGGCTCCCTCGCCGCCCGCGGCGTTGAAGAACTCAACCCCTACCGATCAAACTGGTGGCTCCTCCTCTTCCCCTGCCTCCTCCTCGGCACCACGCTCCTTTCCCTCAACTTCATCGGCGAGGCCCTCCGCGAAGCCACCGATCCAAAGTCCGCTCGCCGGTAACCGACCCGCCGCACGCTTTTCCGCTCGCCTTCCCCCTCAGCATCTGATACGCTCCGATTCCTTCCAGTGACTGGGGAGGTGTGGCAAGGGAGCCGCGGCGGTTGAGAGCTCGCGTCATAATCTGTTCATGTGTCGCGGCGGTCGCCAGCCTTGCGTGCGCGCAGGCTCCCGAGCCCGGCTCGCAACCCGAGCCCTCAGCCCAACAGATCGCCGACAACCTCATGACCGACATGCTCGCCCAGCCTGTCGGGCGATTCACCGTCGCCGATCTCGGCCTTCCCGATGAGTTCGCACGCCGCGTCCGCGACCGAATGCTCATCGATATCTTCCGCCGGGGCAGAACCCAGCCCGAGCAAGCACCCGCTCCCGCACGCACGCCCTCCGCACGCCCCACGCGTCCCGCCGAATCACTCAAGCTCGTTCGTCACCAGCCGCCCCTCGACGCCCTCCGCGCCGTCGGCGCATTGCACGGCATCCGCCCCGAAGCCAGAGGATTCATCGCCGATGTCCTGCCACCCGCCCGTGGCCTTGGCCCCGGCATTCCGCGGTCGCTCCCCGAGGATTGGCAGGTCGGTGCCGACGTTCTCAACGCCCGCCTCTCTTCCGCCGGTGTGCTCGTTACACTCGCCGAGGTCATCGCAGCGGTCGGCCCCGAGTCTGTCTCCGTCACTCCAGAGGCAGGTGCATCGAACCTGCGGGCCATCGGCTTCCCACTCGATCTGCTCGACCATTTCCGCCTGGCCGAACGCACCGGTGGCGCGATCGTCCCGTTCATCGCGTCCGAACTGGCCGCGGGCAAAACGCCCGACGCGGCGGTCGCGGGTGCGGTCTTCGCCCCCGTTCGCACGCACGACTTCCGTGTCTCCGACGAAGGCGGGCTTGAAGCGATCGAACTGCTTCGGCTGCAGATCCCCTCAACGACGCTCTGGAATCCCGATACCGCCGGTGACCTCATCGACGCGGCTGGTGTAACGCTCGCCCTTCGGCCGCAGTGGGGGGTGCTCACGAGCGTGAGCCGCACGGACCTGCGTGCGGTGCTCCCCATCGTCTCCGAGTGGGCCTCGAACGGGCGAGCGGTCACCGTGATCGAGGAAGCCCTTCCCGTCGCGCAGTGGGCCCAGGACACCGCGAAGGCCGGCCGTGCCACCGGAGCCTCCGGCACGCGGCAGATCGCCTCCCTTGTGCCCCGATACGCCTCGCAGAACGAAGACGGCTCCGTCTTCGCGCCCAACGAGTCCTACATGGCGGGCGGTTGGGCCAGCGCGGGCCACGCCGTGATCCAGTCCTCTCTGCTCTTTCAGGGCGGCAACCTGATGGCGGTCGTCGACCGCGGCGATCGGGTCCTCCTGATCGGTGAGGCCGAGGTCTATCGAAACACGGCCCTGGGGCTGTCCCGCGAACAGGTCGAGCAACTCTTCGCCACCGAGTTCGGGGTCGCCCGGGTCGTGGTCCTCCCCTCCGCGTCGTTCCACATCGACCTCGACCTCACCGTCCGATCAAGCCCGACCGCGGTACCCACCGTCTTCGTCAACGACCCCCAAGAGGGGGCCCGCGCCGTGCTGGCGGCGAGCGTTGAAGCCGCGGCAAAGGCCGGGGGAATGAGCCCGGAGGGCGCGGGGAAAGTTCGGGAGTTGCTCGACACCGGCCGGTTTTCGGAGCTGGTGGTATTGCTTGGTCCCATAATCGAAAAGTGGCTCATTGAGCCTCCTGAGGGGCTTTTCGAGGGGGAGGACGGGGGGGCTGTCGCGGCAAGGATGATGGTCGCTCTTGACCTTCTGGGGGCGACAGTCGATATTACGGACGAAACCGACCCGATAGCCTCCGCGTACAGAGGGGCGTTGGGGCGAAATCAGGGTGATTGCCGAGCGCTCGTGGCGGCGGTAGAGGCACTCGGATGGAAGGTCGAGCGAGTGCCGGGGTTGTCCGCGGGTGCCGAGAGCGTCAACTACCTGAACGGCCTGCAGGACAACGACGCGTACTTCATGCCCGTGCTCGGCGGGCCGTTTGCGGATCTTGATCGACGTGTTGCAGAGAGCATCCAGCGGGTGCTGGGTGAGCGTGTGTTGGTTGTCTCGATTCCCAGCTCGGCGCTCCAGCGGCGAGCCGGGGGTCTGCACTGTGTCGCGGTGGCGTACCGCCGCGAGCAGTGAGGGTGCCCAGATTTGCAGAGGAGATTTGAATGTCCCCGAAGTTCCTGAAGGCGTGCAGTGGCTTGGTTGTTATTCCCGGAGTTCTCGCGTTGGCGGCCGCGGCATATGCCGAGCCGGCCGAGTTGACCACCCGCACCTACTCCGGCTCGGGCGACGCGATGATCGCGGCCCAGGGTCCGGAGGACGGATCGTTCGCGTGGTCGTTGCACGCGGAAGAGGGCATTTCCCCGACCGACGGCCGTTTCCAGGCTTCGCTGAACTCGACGGGCACGGCGTGGATCACGAAGGGCCAGTTCGGCCTCGCGAACACGACGCTTGAGCTCGTGAACGCCAACGGCGCCTCGACGGTGTTCGAGGATCTGGTCCTCGAGTTCGGCGAGGGCGACTGCAGCGCGATGATCGTGTCTCGCAACGGCGCCCACGCGGGCCGGCGCGTCTTCGACGTCCAGGTCGAGACCTCGCAGATGAGCAACGGCCAGACCCACCTCGAGTACTACGGCGTCGTCTCCCTCTCGGCGGAGATGGCGGCATCCCTGGGTCGTCCGGAACTCGCCGGCCGGGCCGCTGGTTACGTGCAGCTCTCTGCCGAACTCCTGCTCCCGGCGGACGCACCTGTCCGCGGGAACCCGGAAGATGAAGGCATCGTGGGCGGCCCGACCCCCCTCGGCGGCGACATCGACATCTGGTGCAGCCGCGTGGGCGTGAACGGCGGCGGCGCCGCGACCGCCAGCAACTACGCCTACCACGGCGTTTCCGCCGGCATCGCCGCGTTCTCCACGGCGACCACGGCGTGCACCGGTTCCGGCAACATTCGGGCCGAGTGGTTCAGCGTCGGGACCAACCAGGCCCGCCACCCGCTGATCACCGCCAACCTCTACCGCCTGTTGAACGGCCGCTTCGAGCAGATCGGTCAGAGCTGCGTGAAGCACTCCTTCTGCGCGGTCGACGAGTTCACCTGCGGCACCTGCGCCGCCGACAATAACTGCGACTACCTCGCTCCCGGTTGCGCCGATACCTACACCGCCGCCCGCAACGGTTCCACGAACCTGGGCCTTCGTTCGAACATCAACCCCCAGGGCTTCGGCTCCAGCGGCGTCACCGCCGGCACGCACACCCACCCCTTCACGGGCGTGAGCGGCACCGCGACCCTCCGAGGCCGCATCAACGTTCCGGTGACCGACCTTGGCAACGCCGGCGCCCAGTACCTCCTCGAGGTGCAGTACATCACGCACGACGAGCCCCTCGCCAATCGCACGAACAACTGCTCCTACCGCCGCATCAACACCACCGCGACCAGCTTCACCAGCGCCGCGCTCACGCAGGTCGCCCGCACCGCCGTTCAGGGCTGGCAGGACCTCGATCCTTCCGTGACCGTCGTCAACGTCGACGTCCCCGGTGACGGTCGTTTCGAGGTCGCCTACAAGGTGACCGACAACGGCAACGGCACCTGGCACTACGAGTACGTCGTTCACAACCAGACCTCGCACCTCTGCGCGAACTCCTTCAGCCTTCCGATCCCCGCCGGTGTGACGCTCTCCAACGTCGGCTTCCGCGATATCGGTTACCACAGCGGCGAAGTGATCTCCGGCACCGATTGGTCCAACTCCAACGCTGGCGGCACGCTCGCCTGGAACACCGAGACCTTCGTGGCCAACCCCAACGCCAACGCGATCCGCTGGGGCACCAGCTACAACTTCCGCTTCGACGCCTCCGCTCCGCCCGTTCCCGGCAGCGGTACCCTCGGCCTCTGGCGCAACGCCAGCAGCATCAACTTCACGGGTTTGGTCCCCTGCTCCGCCGGCACCTTCACGCAGCAGCCCTCCTCGCAGAGCCCCTGCGCCGGCCAGCCCGCCAGCTTCTCCGTCAGCTTCCCCGGTGCGACCGGCTACAGCTGGAAGAAGGACGGCAACGCCCTCTCCAACGGCGGCACCATCAGCGGCGCTGATACTGCCACCCTCACCATCAGCTCCGTCACCGGCGCCGATGTCGGCTCCTACACCTGCCAGGTCAACACCTCTTGCGGTGCGTCCTCTTCCAACGCCGCCAGCCTGTCCGTCGGCACCGCCCCCGGCTTCACCAGCCACCCGGCCAACCAGTCCGGCGCAACCGGTGACACCATCGTCCTCTCCGCGGCAGCCAGCGGCTCGCCCACCTACACCTGGTCGCAAGACGGCAACCCCGTCAGCAACGGCCCCACCGGTTCCGGCAGCACCATCTCCGGCGCTACCTCCGGCACGCTCACCATCACCAACGCCCAGCCCAGCGACGGTGGCTCCTATGTTGCCACCGCCACCAACGGCTGCGGTAACGCCCCGAGCAACGCCGCGACGGTCGAAATCGGCTGCCCCGCCGACTTCAACGGCGACGGTGGTGTGGACGGTGACGACGTCATCGGCTTCTTCGCCGCCTGGGACATCAACGACATCGCCGCTGACTTCAACAACGACGGCAGCGTCGACGGCGACGACGTGATCGGCTTCTTCGGCAACTGGGACACCGGCTGCTAAACAGCTCCGGTCGTTTCACACAACCGCAAACACCAGGAACCCCGGGCGAAAGCTCGGGGTTCTTGCTTTGGTACCCCTCGGGCCTGCCCCTCCCATCGCCCCATACCATCCACCATGACCACGTCGCCCGTCACACTCCGCACGCTCTTTCGCATGGCCAAGGACCGTACCCCCTTCGCCTGCCTCACCTGCTACGACGCCACCACCGCACGCTGGCTCGAGCGGGCCGGTGTCCCCGTCCTGCTCGTCGGTGATTCCGCGGCAGAGGTCATCCTCGGCTTCAAGCGAACCATCGACATGCCCCTGGACTTCGCCGTGACCCTCACCGCCGCGGTCAAGCGCGGTGCCCCCAACACCGTGATCATGGCCGACATGCCGTTCATGTCGTACCACGCCGACGACGCCTCCACCCTCCGCAACGCCGGTCGCTTCATGACCGAAGGGCAGGCCGACTGCGTGAAGCTCGAGGTCGACCGTTCCCACGCGCCGCTCATCGAGAAGCTCACCCGGGCCGGTATCCCCGTCGTCGCCCACATCGGCAGCAAGCCGCAGCAGGCCGCGCTCAAGGGTGGCTACTCCAGCGCCGGCCGTACCGAAGCGGAGATCGAGGAGATCGTCTCCGACGCCGTCGCCCTCGAACAGGCCGGCGCCGTCATGCTGCTCGTCGAGGCCGTCCCCGACCAGGCCACCGACCGCATCCTGCAATCCACCTCCGCCCCGCTCATCGGCATCGGCGCGGGCACCGCGTGCCACGGCCAGGTGCTCGTCGTCCACGACCTCCTGGGATTGACCGACCACCCCCCCCGATTCGCCGCGGCCGTCGCGACGGTCGGAGAGGCGATCAAGACCGCCGGCGAGGAGTGGGTCCGCCGCGTCGCCGCCCGCCAGATCGGGGGTGTTCGGTACGAGATGAAGCCGGGCGCCGCCCCGGCGACCTCCCAGACGCGCGGATAACCAAAACCGCCCATAAGGGGACGACCTTTTCCCGAATCGACGCCCCTCGGGCGTCCGAAGTACAGTGGTCGAACCCCGATCCATTGCGGGGCTCTCCGCGTATCAGATTCGGGCACGCGTCGGCGGCCCGGGAGTGAAGCGATGCGACGATTCGTTGCCTTCGGTCCGGCCTTTGTCGTGCTGCTGAGCGCGATCACCGTGCTCATGATCCTCCCCGGTGCGATCCGACGCGTGATGGCCGAACAGGCCCGCGCCCGCGTCGTGCTCGCGCAGCGCGAGATCGACGACGACGATGTTCTCGACCGCCTCAACCGCGCCGTGCGAGCCGTCGCAGACTCCGTCGAGCCTTCCGTCGTCCACATCGAGGTCCTCTCCGAGGGCCGTACCTCCCTGCGATCAAGCTCCGGCGCGGGATGGGTCTTCGATGACGCCGGCCACATCGTCACCAACGCCCACGTCGTCGCGGGCGAAACCGCAATCCAGGTCCAGTTCTTCGACGGACGCCTCGTGCGCGCACAGGTCGTCGGTTCCGATGCCGCGGCAGACGTCGCCGTCCTCAAGGTCGAACCCGGGCCGCACCTCATCCCCGCCCGCAGAGCCACGGGCGATCGGCTGCGCCGTGGCGACCGCGTCTTCGCGTTCGGCTCTCCCTTCGGCTTCAAGTTCTCGATGTCCGAGGGCATCGTCTCGGGGCTCGGCCGCACGGCCCGCGCGGGCGCGGGATTCGCCGGCCTGTCGAACTTCATCCAGACCGACGCCGCCGTCAACCCCGGCAACTCCGGCGGCCCGCTCGTCGATGTGCGTGGCCGCGTCGTCGGGATGAACGTCGCCATCGCTACCGCAACCCAGAGCGAAGGAACCATCGAGGGCCAGTCCGCCGGCATCAGCTTCGCCATTCCGCTCGAAACCGTCGAGAAGCGAGTCCGTCAGTTCATCACCTTCGGCGAGGCCCAGAGCGGCTGGCTCGGGATCGAGTACCGCCCCAACCGCTCCTTCGGTCGCGACGAGTTCGAAGGCGTCGGCCTGCTCGTGCTGAACGTCGTGCCCGGTGGTGGTGCCGAGGCCGCCGGCGTACGCGCCGGTGACTCGATCGTGTCCATCAACGGCCAGGCCGCAGCGAGCGACGAGGTGCTGCGTGCAGTGGTCGGTGCGAGCAGCCCCGGAGACACGGTAGAGCTCGAGATCTGGCGGAACGGCGAACGCATGACGCTGACCGTGCGCCTCGGTGAGGTGCCCAAGGAGCAGCAGGTGTCCCGTGCGCGACTGTGGCTCGCGGAACGGTTCGGGATGATGGTGCAAAACCGCCGGCCCGATGGCGTGATCGCTCGCATCCCCGACGCGGACTGCCCCGCCGGCGAGTGCGGCCTGCTCGACCGCGATCAGATCGTCGCCGTCGGTGGCGTCGCGGTCGCGACATCAGACGAAGTCATCAGCGCCCTCGAAGACGCGGGCCTCTTCGACGGCAAAACCGTGGAGATCAGCATCACCCGCGGCACCGACGAAGGCTCGCAGATCATCAAGCTCCGCCGATGACGGCTACTGCGGCATCGGTGTGATCTCCACGCGAACAGCCGTGCCCAGCGGCGGCACGATCGCTTTGTCCGCGACCCACTGCGGATCTTCCACGCCCGCATCGTGGTTGTACATCTCGCTCCACGCGATGGTCTCGGTCCCGAAGGTCGTGAGCCCGATCAGCGTTCCGCTGAAGTCCGCGTCGTACACCACGCGCCCCGCACGCTTGCCCTCCAGCGACCCCGCGAAAACAAAGCCCGCCCGCGGGTTCGTTTCACGCAGGGATTTCTCCGTGCGAAGGCTCTTCACCCATGTCGCGGGGTCCTCGGCACGCTCCACACCGTCACGCGTGACGAGGAAACGCACGTTCAGCGGCGCACCCTTTGGTGGGATCGATTTGAGCTCCGGGCCCGTCCAGTCGTACGCGCCCGGCTTCCCCGGCTCCAGACCCGCGAGCAGAAGGGCCGCGTGGATGTGCGAGGCCTTCGCCGTCGTCACCACCAGCGTCTCGTGTTCTTTCGTGTCCGGAACACACGCGAGCACCTCGAGATACACGATCGGCGTTGCCTTGCTCCCCGGGTGGATCGGCACGGTCGCGTCAAACGTCACGGCCCGGCGCGCCGCATCGAAGGAGACGTGCGGGAAGACCTCCTTCGCCGCTGCCGCCGGCGCGGGTTGCGAGGAAGGGGGTTCGGCAGCGGGCGCGGGGGCAGTCGCGGGCTCCGCGACAGGCGCCGGCGGTGCGGGATCCGCCGGCGGCGGTGGGGGGGCGACCGGAGTCTGGGGTGCGGGTGAACTCGACGAGGAGGCGCACCCGGCGAGCGAAAGGCAGCAGGCGATGGAGGCGAGTGCGGTGCGCTTCATGTGCCGAGATCCTTTGCGTTCACGAGTTGCGAGAAGCGTTCTCCACGCTCCTCATAGTTGTTGAACTGTCCCCACGATGCACACCCCGGGCTCAGGAGCATGACATCACCCGGCCTTGCTCGCTCGATGATTCTGCGAACGGCGGTGTCGATGGTCTCGCACTCGAGCGCGTCCGAGCCAGCGTCTCGCGCGCTCTGGGCGATCTTCGGCCCCGTCGCCCCGACCGTGTACAGCCCCGCGAGCGAAGGCGCAAGCCCGCCGATCTCGGACAGGTCGACCTTTTTGTCGTACCCACCCGCGATCAGGTGCACGCGCGATCGATCAAACGCCGCGACCGCCAGCAGCGTCGAGCGTGGCGTCGTGGACTTCGAGTCGTTGAAGCAGCGAACGCCCCCTCGCTCACCGACAAACTCAAGCCGGTGCGCCAAGCCGCCAAACGTGCGGGCAACCTCGGCCACCCGGTCGTGCGCCGCGTGCGGGATCGCGACACGCACCGTCTCGCACGCCACCGCCGCGTTCCACGCGTTGTGATCGCCGGGAATCCGCAGCCCGTGCACCGCCGCGTCCTCGGACACAACAACCCGCGTCACACCCGGATTCGTCGCCCAATGCGCCAGCGAGTACCCCAGCACCGCGGTGTCGCCCGCTCGCTGTGACTTCAGGATGTTCTGCTTGCTCGCGGCATAATGCTCGAACGTGCCGTGCCAGTCGATGTGGTTCTCGTTGATATTCGTCACCACCGCGATGCGGGGCGACCACTCCGGATTGAGGTGCAGCATCGCGCTCGACAACTCGAGCACCACCCACGTCTCTTCCGTGATGCCCGTGCCCAGCTCCGCCAGCAGCGAACCACCGATGTTCCCGCCAAGAACCGCCTGCTCCCCCATCCCCGCGAGGCAGTGCCGGATCAGCGAGGCCGTGGTGCTCTTGCCCGCCGACCCGGTGATGGCGATCGTTCGTGCCCGATTCGGCAATCGCTCGAGCAACAGGCCGATCTCGGTGAGAACCGGAACGCCCGCCGCGCGGGCCGCGTTCAGATACGCGTTCGACCAGGGCTTCGGGATCGCGGGGTTCGCGATCACCGCGTCGCAGTTCGTAAAGTCCTCCTCGCGATGCTCGCCCAGCCGCAGCGAGACGACCCCGGCGCGGACCAGATCGTCCACCTCCGCCAGGCCCTCCGCGAGATCCTCCGCCTTCTTTGAATCCGTAACCAAAACCCGCGCGCCCAACGACGCCAGCCAACGCGTTACCCCGGCGCCCCCGCCGAAGAGGCCCAACCCCATCACCGTGATCTGCTTGCCGCGAAGTTCCATGTGTGCGTTCCCGAGTCCTTGGGTGTGCGAGCGGTGAAGCGTATCAGGCGAGCGAGAGCGGATCGACGTCCACCGCCGTGGCGCTGTCGCTCTTGACCAGACCCGCGGCACGGGCGGCGGCGAGCACGCCCTGAACGCGACCGGCCGTGGGCGCAATCAGGATGACCTCAAACCGATAGAACCCGGCGACCCTCGAGATCCCGCACGGGGCCGGCCCACGCACCTCGATGCTCGCGTCCGCCCCACGCAGAAACTCCGCGATCTTCGCCGCCGCGTCCGAGGCCTTGTCGTGGTCCTCGTCTCGGCTCACGATCCTCGCCATCCGCGTCGTCGGCGGCAATCCCGCCGCGGCCCGAACCGCCAACTCCTCCGTCGCGAAGCTCGTGTAGTCGTGCGTCGCCGCACATCGCACGGCGCAGAGTTCGGGGTTCAACGTCTGCACGACCACGCGCCCCGCGGCATCCGCACGCCCCGCCCGTCCCGCGACCTGACTGAGCAACTGAAACGTGCGTTCCTCCGCCCGATAGTCCGCCACGCTGAGCGAAGTGTCCGCGTCGATCACGCCCACGAGACGCACGCCGGGGAAATCGAGGCCCTTCGCGATCATCTGCGTGCCGAGCAGGATCCTCGCGTCTCCACGCCCGAATCGCTCGAGCGCATCGAAGTAGTCCGAGGCGTTGCGCATGGTGTCCGAATCAAGGCGCAGCAGCGTGCGACCCTCCTCGATGTCGTACGCCGCGAACTTGCGGCAGATCTCCGCTTCCACCCGCTGCGTGCCGCCGCCGAAGGGATTGAGCTTCTTGCGGCAGTTCGGGCAGGAGTGGGGGACCAGACTCTCCGCGAGGCAGTGGTGGCATTTCACAAGCTGGCCGACGGGAAGGTGCGCACCCTTGTGGAGCACGAGGTTCGCGTCGCACTGGTCGCACGCCAGCGTGTAGCCGCACTTGGGATCCGGGCACGCGACGTAATGCGCAAAGCCACGACGATTGAGGAAGAGCACGACCTGCCCGCGCTCGCGCAGCGTCACATCAATCGCGGTCTCAAGGGTCGGGCCGATCTGATGGATGCGCCCCGGTGGCTCGTCCGGATTCAGGGCCCGCATCCGTCGCTCCTCGCGAAGGTCCACGACCTCCACGCGGGGCAGCACTCCACCACCCGCGCGACGCGTGAGCTCCCACAGACCGAACCGATTCCCGATCGCGTTGGCCCAGCTCTCGAGCGACGGTGTCGCGGAGCCGAGCACGATGGGGATGCCCTGGATCTGGCCCCGCTTGATCGCCACGTCGCGGGCGTTGTACCGCGGAAGCTGGTCCTGCTTGTAGCTCGAATCGTGTTCCTCGTCTACGACGATGAGCCCCAGCGAAGGGATCGGTGCAAACACCGCCGATCGTGCGCCCACCACAACCGACGCGGCCCCCGTCGAGGCTCGCGTCCATTCGCGGTTGCGCTGCGCGCTGGTCAGCCCCGAGTGGAGCACCGCGACGCGTTCCACGCCAAACCTCGCCACGAACCGCGCAGAGGTCTGAGGTGTCAGCGAGATCTCCGGCACCAGCACGATCGCAGACTTTCCCAGCTCGAGCGCTCGCTCGATCAGCCGCAGGTAGACCTCCGTCTTCCCCGCGCCCGTCACGCCCCGAATCAGATGAACCTTGAACGAGCCAAACGTCGCGCCGATGCCGTCGATCAACCGCTGCTGATCCTCCGTCGGAGTCGGAGCCGCACCGTCCTGCCCGCTCGCCAGCCGCAACGGTGCCGCGGCAACCGTCCGCTCGTGGAAAAACTCGAGCAGTCCCGCGGCGGCAAGGTCCCGCACGCCCTTGGGAGACTTGATCTCCATCGCGCCCAGCACCGACTTCAGCGATGCCGGGAATGGCGGTGCCTCGCTGCCGGCGAGCCGCAGCCACGCGGCGCGAGCCGCCTTCCCCAGTTTCGGAAGTGACTCCGACTCCCCCGCGAGGCGCAGACTCCGGCCGAGCTCTGAGTACCGCACGAACTCCACGTCCTTTGTCCCCGTCGCCGCTTTCACCGCGGCAGGAAGCAGCGCCGCCAGCACCATCCCCAGCGGGCAGACGTAGTACGACGCCATCCAGCGAGCCAGTGCGATCAGTTCTTCCGGCAGCTTCGCCCCGGTAAGGGCCGCGAGGGGTTTCACGCGCGACGGCTTCAGGTCGCCAAGAAGCGCCGGGCCCCCGACCTCAACCACAAGGCCGCCCGTGGGCTTGCCGGATCGACCCAGCGGCACGAGGACGCGCTCGCCGACCGTGGGGGTGAGCGCCGGGGAGGGGCAGGCGTAGGTCAGGCCGTCAGGGGCGGCACCCCCCTCGATTCCCCGCTCGACCACGACGCGGACGTACGTCTGAGCGACGTGGGACGCCTCGGAATCATCGCCGGAGAAGAGAGAGAAGTCGGACACCGCGCTACACTCGCCTTTCGATGCCCAACACTACTCAAGCGGCGACCCCAGGACACGGCCCCATCGGACGGCTTGCTCTGACCGACGGGACCATTTACGTCGGGACCGCCTTCGGGGCGGTCGGGCGCGGAATCGTCTCAACCGCCGAGGTCGTGTTCAACACGGCCATGTCAGGGTATCAGGAATCCCTCACGGATCCCTCGTACACCGGCCAGATCCTCGTGCAGACGTTCCCCCTCATCGGGAACACCGGGGCGAACCCAGTCGACATCGAGAGCCGCAAGGTGCAGGTCTCCGGCTTCGTGGTTCGCGAACTGGCCGAACTCCACTCCAACTTCCGTGCCACACAGGACTTGTCCGCCTACCTCCGCGACGCCGGAGTCATCGGGCTCGCCGGAGTCGACACCCGCTCCCTCACCCGCACGCTCCGCACCGGCGGCTCGACGGCTGGCGTTCTGACCGACCGCACCGATCTGACCGACGCCGAACTGGTCGAACTCGCGAGGAACGCCCCCTCGATGGCGGGCCAGAACCTCGTCCCGCGGGTCGGGTGCTCCTCGGGCCAGAGTTTCACGGAAACGCTGGGCGACTGGAAGCCCGCCGCATATCCAAGCTCCGGCGGAGCAGCCGAGTTCCGAGTGCTCACCCTCGACTGCGGGGCCAAAAGCAACATCCTGCGGAACCTCACGGAGCGCGGGTGCGAGGTGCGCGTGGTGCCCCACGACACACCCGCCGCGGAGATCCTGGGCATGTACGACCGCGGGGAGATCGACGGCCTGTTCATCTCGAACGGCCCCGGAGATCCCGCCGCGGTCGAATCGACCATCGCGACCCTGAAGCAGATCGTGGGCCGAGATGCAGCATGCGCGCTGCCCACGTTCGGAATCTGCCTGGGGCACCAGCTCCTGGGCCTCGCGCTCGGCGGAAAGACCTACAAGCTGAAGTTCGGACACCGCGGCATCAACCACCCCATCCTGGACCAGCGCACCGGGTGCGTCGAGATCACGAGCCAAAACCACGGCTTCGCGGTGGACGCCGAGTCGATCGTGGCAGGCGGTGGTGAGGTCACGCACACGCACCTGAACGACGGGACGGTGGCCGGGCTCCGGGTCAAGGGCAAGCCGATCTTCTCGGTCCAATACCACCCCGAAGCCTCTCCCGGGCCCCACGACTCCGGATACCTATTCGACGAGTTTGTCGAGTCGATGCGGGAGCGGAAGAAGACCGCGGGCGTCGATCGCGGCAGTTCGTTCTCGGGGTGAGCGATTTCGTGCAACCAAACCCGATCGAACGCGAAAGAGGTTATGCCGGGGAGGCCCTCACGGGGTCATGGTGCGTGCTCGCCCATCGGCAGGCCATGGTTTCTCTGGGCCTTGGTCCAACGGGGTATAGTTGTCCGACGTGGTGTTCACTTCGGACGTCATGACAGACGGAAGCAGCGCCGGAGCGTTCAACCCGGCGAATATCGGCTGGATCTAGAAAGAGGAGTTTGTATGCAAAAGTCAGTTTCGTTGTTGGTGGCGTCCGCGGGCCTCGCGATCACATCCGCGGCCTTCGCGCAGACCCTTTCGCAGCCGGTGGACATGCCGATGGAGACCCGGCACGTCAATCTCGACGGTACCCCCGCGAGCGGCTTCGAGGATCGTGCAAGCGCGCTGGTGTACCAGAGCTACCGGAACCCGTTCTGCGCCGGCGGCGCCTTCTTCGCGACCTTCGGCGCCGACGGAAGCCCCAAGATCTTCGTCGATGACGTCGATTTCAATCCCGGCCCCTGGGGCGCGACCACTCAGAACGGACTGACCGAGTTCCAGATGCCGATCCAGAACTTCGGCACAACCTCCCGCACGTTCGTTCTCTCGGTTCGCTTCTACGACGAGGCCGCCGACTACGTCACCCCGGGCCAGCTCATCCCCGCCGGGGCCGCGGTCACTGGGTTCAACGTTCAGCTCACCCAGGCTCCCAACACCTTCATCAACTGGGTTGTCGCGCTCAACCCCGCGACCTTCGTTCTCCCCGACAACAACTGTAAGATCGTCTGCTGGATCTCGACCGACGGCGCGCTCGCCAACACGCTCACCAACGCCGACACCATCCGATGGGTCGTCGCCGGCCGTGACGGCGCCGCTCTCCCCGGCACCTCCGATAACTTCAGCGCCTTCGACTTCGACGGCGATCGCGATGTCGAGGTGACCGCCGACGTCAACACCACCGACGTCTTCGCCCAGGACCCCGCCCCCAACGGCTGCGGCCCCCTCCGCGTCGGCTTCGCTCTTAAGGGCGACGTCCTCCCGACTCCGCCGGTCTTCACCCAGATCTCCCCCACCCCCATCAACGACGGCGCCACGAGCGTGAGCGCTCCCATCGGCGCCGCCGAAGTCAAGTGGTACCGCTTCAGCATCGGTGGCTCGGGCGCTCAGGACGCGGCGTCCACCTTCCTCGACATCGACACCGAGGGCAGCTCGGTGACCGACACCGTCCTGGCCCTCTACGACGCCAACGGCAATCTCGTCGGCAACCCCGACGATAACGACGGCTCCGGCAACCTCTCCCAGCTCACCTACGGCATCGGCCGCCGCGATGGCGTCGGCGATGGTCGTCAGTACGACGGTCGCGACAGCGAGCTCACCCCCGGTGACTACTTCATCGGCGTCGCCGCCGCTCCCGCCACCTTCAGCGGTGCGTTCATCGCCAGCAGCGCGAGCACCGAGACGGGCAACATTCAGGTCCGCTTGAACTCCAACGCCCTGGGCACCCCGGCACCCGCCGCCGTTCCCCCGGCCGTCAACTTCGACCTCGGCCCGATCAACGTCCTGACCCCCATCGGTCAGGCCATCCCCGCCATGCAGGCCGGCGATGTGATCTGGTTCAAGTTCGACGTCTGCGAAGGCACCGACGCCAACAACTTCGTCGACATCGACTTCAGCCGCTGCAACGAGACCACCGACCCCTACGTCGCAATCTTCGACGCCAGCGGTAACCTCTTCCTCGAAGACGACGACTCCGGCAACGCCGAACTCCCGCAGCTCTCCTTCGGCGGCAGCACCCCCCGCCCCGCCTACAGCGGTGCGCCCGCCGACCCCGCCTTCGGCGGCGAAAGCGGCCCCCTCTCTGCCGGTACCTACTACATGGCCATCGCTCACGACCTCGCGCTCTCCCAGCCCACCCGGTGGCACATCCGCTCCACCGACCTCATCACCAACATCGGCGTCATCGCCGACTTCTACAGCTCCATCACCAACACCTCCTGCGGCGGGCCCGCCTGCCTCTGGGCCGCCGACGGCTGCTTCTCTGACTACGACAACAGCGGCGGTATCGACGGCGACGACGTCATCGCGTTCTTCGCCGACTGGGACGCCAGCGGCCTCTGCGCCGATGCCGACGCCAGCGGCGGCGTCGACGGTGACGACGTGATCGTGTTCTTCGCGGCCTGGGATGCCAGCGGCATCGGTTTCCCCGGCTGCTAATCAGCCCCACCGACCCCCAGCCCTATCCCTCGAAGCCCCCGGTACCTCTACCGGGGGCTTTTCGTTGGAACACCGGGCCCACACCGCTCTCCCCACGCCCCAGCCCCCCGGATCGACCCCAGAAACTGAATGAGAACCGGCCATGTTTGTGTTTCGATAGGTCTATTTTCCCCGAAATAGGCTTGCCGGTCCGGTAGGATTGTGTTATTTTGCCTAGTCGAGAGAAGTTCTATTCCACTCTTCGCGTCGGCTTGATGTTCGCCGTTCGAAGGGGTCGGAAGCATGTGTTTGACGACTGTGCGGTTTGTAGCGTCTGTAGCGAATGCTCGGAAGATCGTTGTTGCCCGGATCGGGCTCAGCGGTTTCCCGGCAGGCTCGAATGGACGATTGGATGGATCCTTCACGGTCCGCATGAACGTTCGCGGATCGTTCTTGGATGTCGAACCGGGCGGACAGCAGCCTGGGTGTGTGTCCCGCCGCAGACCATGTCAGCGCGGCGGAGAGAATGTAAAGGGGTAGGTAGTTATGAAGAAGAATGGAATGCTTCTGGTTCTGGCTGCGGGTGCCTGCGTTGCTCCCGCCGCGTTCGGTCAGGTCCTCGAGTCCCAGGACACCGTGTTCTGGGGCGCGATCCGCGCGGAGGCCCCCTCGCAGGGCTTCGGCGACCGCGTCAATCAGCTCGTCTACTCCACCCCGATCACGGCGGGCGACTGGCGCTCCCTGATCGTCGGCGGCAACAGCCGTCGCGCCGGTGATGACTGCAGCTTCGTCCCCGGTCCTGGCTCCAGCGGCAACATCGGCCTCAACGCCGCCTACTTCGGCACCGCTATGGCCGCCGCCGGTACCGACTCCTCCAGCACCGTTCGAATCCACATCTTCAACGACCTCGTGGGCGCCTGGGCCGAAGGCAGCACCCCCGGCGGTGGCCCGGCCGACAACACCAACCCCAACTACCTCGGCACGATGACCTGGAACCTCGCCACCGGCTGGAGCACGCCCGGGTTCATCACCTTCTACGACGTTCCCGTGGTTCCCAACCTCATGACCGACGCGAACGGCGCGACCGTCACCGAGATCAACGTTCCCGACACCGGCTTCTATGCTCAGATCGAAGTCTGCGTCCTCAACACCACCACGCCCCACCCCGACATCTACCCGATGGGCCGCGGCGCGAACGTGAACATCGTGAGCCCCGGTTCTACCGACGTCTCCCGCTGGACCGACCTCAACATGGACGGCACCGTGACCGCTGGCGAGATCACCAACCAGCGCATGATCTACTTCGGCTTCCGTGGCGACGTTCCGCCCCCCCCGGCCCCGACCAACATCGACCTCGGCTGCATCGCCGACGCTGGTGTCACCCAGGGTCTCACCCTCGCTGACAACACCGTTCAGTGGTACCGCGTCTGCCTGAACGGCGCTGCCACCGACCTCGCCGGTCAGTTCCTCGACATCGACACCGAAGGCTCCGCCGCCAACGTCGCCATCTCGCTCTTCGGCGAAGACGGCGCCCCGGTCGGCTTCACCGATTTCGACGATGACGACGGCTCGGGCACCAACGCCCAGCTCACCTACGGCATCGGTCGCCGCGCCGCCTCCGGCGACGGTCGTCAGTACGATGGTCGCGACGGCGAACTCGCCGCCGGCGTCTACTACCTCGCGGTCGGCCCCTCTGGCTCCAGCTTCGGTCCCGGCTTCACCGCCGCGGCCAACGGCGGGCTCGGTGGTGCGGTGACCGTCAACGTCCGCACCAACACGAACGGCACCGCGCTCGGCCCCTCGGTCGCGCCCGATGTCTTCACCAGCAACCTCGGCCGTCTCTCGTCCCCCGGTGCGGCCGGCGTTGCCGCCACCTCCCCGCGCCAGGAAGTCGTCTGGCACACCTTCGAGTTCTGCGGCACCGACGGTGGCAACTTCCTCGATATCGACTTCAGCCTCATCGACGTTCCCGCCGACTCCGAAGCCTTCCTCTTCGATAGCCAGGGCGCCCTCGTCTGGTCCGAAGACGACGCGGCTGCCAACTACTTCCAGCCCCAGGCCAGCTTCGGCGCCGCGGGCCCCCGTACCTACGCCCCCGTGGCCAACCAGCCGGCCTTCAACGGTGAAGACGGCTCCCTCGGCGCCGGTACCTACTACCTCGCCATCGGCCTCTTTGACTCCACCTCGACCGGCAGCCGTTTCCACGTTCGCTCCAACTCCGGCTCCAGCCTCGACCTCACCGCTGACTACTACACCTTCAGCGACGGTCTGTGCACCATCGGCTGCCAGTGGCTCGCCGACGGCTGCTACGCCGACTACAACAACGACGGCGGCATCGACGGCGACGACGTCATCGCGTTCTTCGCCGACTGGGATAACAGCCTCATCTGCGCCGATGCCGATGCCAGCGAGGGCGTCGACGGCGACGACGTGATCCTGTTCTTCGCCTCGTGGGATGCCAGCGGCGTCGGCTTCCCCGGCTGCTGAGTTCTCTACAGAGCCCCTATCCCCTTTGGGGCTCCTGTTCTGTCAGTGACTTGATTCTCTGACGCAACGACCCCCGGAGCACCTTGCTCCGGGGGTTCTTCTTTTTGCCCACCCAAACCCCACGCGCACACAACCCCCGCCCGCGCACGCGTCGGCTCGCCAACCCATCACATCACCGCTTCCCCCACCCGCCCCCGCTCACACCACCGGTCGGATCACGCCGCCCCCACGCTCATACCGCCGAACCCCCGCGTCCGCCGCCAGACTCCACGCCTCAATCCCCCCAGCCACCGACACGCACCCCTTCACCCCGAGCGCCCGTAGCGCCAACGCCGCACGCATCGACCTCACCCCGTGGTGACAGATCACCGCCACACGCTGCCCAGGCCCCGCCTCCACCTCGTCGTGCCGCCGCTCAATCTCATCCAGCGGGATGAGCACCGAGCCCTCCACCCGCGCAAACTCCCACTCCGGCACCGTCCGGCAATCCACCAACACCAGCTTCCCTTCCCCCAGCATCCGGTGCGCATCACGCACCGTCAGCTCCATCTCCGGTCGAAACGGATACCCCGCCTCGAGCCCGTTCTCATCAACGCCCCCGCTCACTTCTTCGCCCCCATCCCCTTCGGCGTCGCCACCGGCGCACGCGAGTACGCAGCCTCCGACTCCCGAACCTCCGACACCGGCGAGGTCATCACCATTCGCGGCACAAGCATCACCAAGTCCCCCACATACACAAACGGCGCCGCAAACGCCTCGTACCGCTGATCCCACATCGTCCCACCCGTCTCCTCGAGCGCCGTCGACGCCGTCGGAAACTCGCCCCCGCGCTGGCGATGCGTCGTCGACGTCATCCGCCACTCCGTCTTGTACGTCGGATGCGACGCAACCCCGTACACCGGCGCCGTCACCGTCACCGCTCGCCAGTTGGTCCGGGCCAGCCCCGTCGACGATGGCCCGTCATCAGGCCTGTGCTCCGGCCGCTCGTCCGCCAACGACAGCGACGGCAAATCAACACCGCCCCCGATGTCCATCCGCGTCGAGTTGCTCTCCACGCATCCGGTCAGGGCGATCGCACCACACACGCCAATGAAAAGGAGTTCTTTCACGCCCCAATCGTAGCAGATTCACCCCTCGTGGGTTGCACCCTCGGGCGGGGCGCCGAGCACTTCCCGCGCGGCCGCCATCGCCTCGTCTTCTCCAAACCCCTTCCGCGCCAGCGCTCCCAACACCCGACGCCACCGGGTGACCGCATCCGCCTTCGGTGGCACCCGATTCGCCGCCAACCGTGCCGCGACCCGTGCCGCATCACGATCCTCCCCCTGATCCTCAGGCACCTCGATCCCCCGCGCCCCGAGCCGCTCCTGGACCATCGCCCGCGACTCGCCCCGCCGCGCCGCCTTCGCGAGCACCACGTCCTTCACCGCCTCGTCCGACAGCGGCACGATCTCGCTCAGCAATTCGTGGGCCTCCGCCGCCACGTCCTCCGCAATCCCAGCGCCGACCAGCCGCGCAAGGACCTCCGCCCGTGTCTTCGGGCTCGCCGCGTGCAGCCGAATGGCCCGGGCGAGGGCCGCCGCGACCTCGTTCGCCCGCTGCACCAGCGCGATCGTCTCGGGGCTCCACTCCGCCCCTTCCCGCAACCCGATCCGCCCGAGCATCATCACCGGCACCGTGCCGACCTCTTCCCCACCAACACGCAGCGACGCTGTCTTCGACTTCGCCGTCGCCACGATCTTCTCAAGCTTCGGGTGCCCCGCCACGGCTCACTCCAGACTGTTCTTGAGCGCCCGCAACTCCGCCGCGCAGTGCGCGTCGCCCGCCTTCGCCGCCGCCGTCAGTCCCGCGGCAATCGCCGCCAGCGCCGCCGGGATATCCCCGGCACCCTCGAGCGCGACCGCCTTGTGGTAGTACGCGTAGCAGTACTTCGGGTCCGCCGCCAGGCACCGGTCGTAGAACTCCACCGCCTTCGCGTACTGCCCGAGCTTCGCGTGCTCCTGGGCCATTCCGTACAGAAGGAACGGGTCGTTCGGTTCCTTGCTCAACAGCTTTTCGAGTGAAGCGATTGATGGCATACCACAGCCTAGCGACCCCGAGCCCTTGGTGGAAGACCCTAAATCGGGTGATTTCGTCACAAAGCCAGCGGATACCCGCAGCGGGTTTCGGTGCTATTCTGGGGGTATGAACGACATCAAAACCATTGCCGTGATCGGGGCCGGACAGATGGGCGGCGGTATCGCGCAGGTCGCCGCCTGCAGCGGATTCAAGGTCCTCGTCTGCGACGCCTCCGGTCAGGCGCTCGAGCGGTGCCAGGACAGCCACCGCAAGCGTCTCGCCCGCGAGGTTGAGAAGGCCCGCATGACCCAGGCCCAGCTCGATGCCGCGCTCAGCCACCTCCATTACGTCCCCTCCATCGACATGCTCAAGGGCGCCGACATCGTCATCGAAGCGATCGTCGAGGACGCCAAGGTCAAGCGCGAACTCTTCGCCAAGCTCGCGCAGATGTTCAGCCACAACGAGATCCTCGCGAGCAACACCAGCTCCATCAGCATCACCGACATCGCCGCGGCAACCGGCCCCGCCGCCGGCCGCGTGATCGGGATGCACTTCTTCAACCCCGTCCCCGTCATGAAGCTCGTCGAGGTCATCAAGGGCCTCCAGACCGCGCCCCAGACCACCGAGCGCGTGATCGCCCTCGCCAAGGCGATGGGCAAGACGCCCATCCCCGCCAACGACCGCCCGGGCTTCGTGAGCAACCGCGTCCTCATGCCCATGATCAACGAGGCGTTCTTCGCGTGGATGGAAGGCGTCGCCGAACCCGCGCACCTCGACGACATCATGAAGCTCGGCTGCAACTTCCCCATGGGACCGTTGCGCTTGGCGGACTTCATCGGCCTCGACACCTGCCTCCACATCCTCAACGTGCTCCACAAGGAACTCGGCGAAGACAAGTACCGCCCCTGCCCGCTCCTCAAGCAGCTCGTCGCGGCAGGCCGTTACGGTGACAAGTCCGGCCACGGTGTCTTCGAGTACCCGCAGAAGTAACGTCCGCGCCGCCACCACGGAAGGGGTCAGATGGTCTCTCCACCGCGCACGCGAAGAGTCCGCTGGATCGTCACATGCGCAGCCCTCACCGTCCCGCTGCTCGGAAGTGGGGGGCTCGGAGGCGGGGGGGCCGCCCTCGGCCAGGCACCTCAACCCGAGGCCCCACGCGACCCCGCCGCCGAACTCGCGGCACTCTCCGCCGCGGGCTTCGCCGGCGACGCCCTCGCGTGGGAGTCCCTCGCTGTTGCCTCGCGCGCGTTCGCCGAGGTCGACGCACGCCACACCCGCGCCGCACCCGGCGACAAGCCACGCAGCGCCGTCGGTGAGCTGTTCGCTCGGTCTCTCAGCGGGCCGGTATGGCCGAAGGGTGCGCCGACGGACGAGGAAGCCGCGGTGCTCAAAGACCTCCAAGCCGCCGGCTTCTTCGATTCCCTCGACGCGGCCTCCGTCGCTTCCGCGCTTGGACGGCCGGAATCCGAGTTTTCCCTCTCCTCCAGATTCGAGTGGAGCCACCCAATCCGCGGCATCACTCGCGTGCTGGTGGCCGAGATCCGGCGTGCCGCGCATGTCGGCGACGAAGTCCGCCTCGCCGTAAGTGTGCGGCGGGTGCTGGCGCTCACGAGAATCCTCGAACGCGAACCCGACCTCCTCACCGTCGGCGTCGGCACCGGGATTCGCGAGAGCTCGCTTCTGGAGATTCGGCGCATCGCCACCGAGTACCGACTCAGCGAAGGCGTGCTTCGCTTGATCGCGAACGAGGTCGACCGTCTCGGCCCGTTCGATGGTTCCGCGATGCTCAGGGCACAGCCCATCGAACTTCGGACCCCCCTCGATTCGATGTTCGCCGCGGACGGTTCGCTCAACCCCGAGGCCGCCGTGGCCATGGTGCGACGCTTCTCCATCACGATGAACGCAGAAGGCCGTACGGACTTCGCGAACCGTGAGGAAACCCACCGCGTGCTCGCGGAGTACTTCTCGCTCTGCGACGCCGCAGCCCCAGGAAACCCGTCCGACCCTGACCCCGCCGCAGCGTTCGCCACCCCCGAGCGACTTGAGCGAGTCCCCGCGCTGCGAGTGGCGATTCACTTCGCAGAGATCCTCCGAGGGGACTTCGAGTGGCGCACGCGGTTCTACTACGAGGCGACCCGGCTCGTGCTCGCGATCGCGATCTACGAATCCCAGAACGTCCTCCCCCCGGACTCGCTCGCCGATCTCGACCCCGACGACGTGACCCCATTCCCACGCGACCCGTGGAACGCCGAAACCTGGGTGTACGCACGCTACAGCATCGCGGACAGACCCAGCCGCTACGAACGCTTCAAGCTGTACGGCCTCGGACAAAACCGAACCGACGACGGCGGCGCCGGCGACGACATGAAAGTGATCGAACCGCGGCCTCCGTTCGAGTAAGTAGCTTTGGCTCTCCAACGAAACCGTCCCCGCTCGCCTCGGCAGTGCGGTTGGCCCCCCGACGCCACAACGCCGCGTCCAACATCACAGCGCACCACCCCTCTTCGCCCGTTTCGGGCGCACGCAGGTTGCCGGTGGCGCCGCGAGCCTTGCGAGCAAGCCACCGGTAGTCCTCTTCGTTCCTCTCCGCCCGTCTGAGGGCGGACGAGCTCACCCCACCCCAAACACGCAACCCCTCCGCCCACAAGTTGGGCGCACCACTGGTGCCACCTGCGCAAGCCCCCCGCCCCCTTCCCCCTCCCTCTTCCTCTTCCCTAGTGCCCAGTGCCCAGTGCCCAGTGCCTATTGCCTCACGAGACATCTTTGTGCGCGCCGCAACTTTTCTTCACCCCGCCCCACTCCACCAAAACCTCACGAAAACCAGCCTCTTCCTCTCATTTTCGCTTTTCGTTTTTCGCTTTTCGTTTTCCGACGAGACGCCTCCGTGCGCACAGAAGCGTCCGCGGGGGGGTAATGGTGTATGGACAACTTTTTTCAGCCCGCACCAATCAACTCGGGTCCCGGCCATCTGGACCGCCTCCTCGCCACCTGGTTCGAGTC
>VYLF01000050.1_pt1 | contig 64993 bp, 52 predicted proteins | sample 5114371 | NCBI WGS metagenome assembly VYLF01 (sample SAMN12291773, study PRJNA351875) | freshwater metagenome | isolation source: freshwater lake | place: USA: Michigan, Kent Lake | collected 2013-08-15 | reverse complement strand
GCCCGCGCCGGTCGCTGAGACCACGCCCGCGCCCCTCCCCGCCGCGTCCCTCTCGCCCGCCAAGCCCGTTGCCGCCCCGGTGGCACAGCCCGAGCCGACTCCGGCCCCCGCTCCCGAGGCCGCCCCGGCCCCGGCTCAGCCCACCGATCCCCTCGATCAGGCCCGCGCCGTCGAGGCCGCCGCCCAGCTCGCCGAGGCCGACGCCGCCTTCGAGGCTGCCCGGTACTCCGAAGCCGCCAACCGCTACTCCGACCTCGTGAACCAGTACGGTTCCAACCTGTCCGCCGATCAGAAGGCCCACTGCGAGCTCCGCATCCAGGAATGCCGCGCCCGCCAGGGTGCCGGCGGCGCGACTGTCCTCGACAGCAGCCTCGAGAGCCGCAAGCTCGCCCGCGAAGCCGCGGTGACCGAGTACAACAGCTACCTCGCCGACGCCCGCAAGGCCCTCGAGACCGGCGACCCGGACTCGGCCCGTTCCCACCTCTCCTCGGCCCGCCTGCGGATCCGTTCCGCCGGCCAGTTCTTCGCCCAGACGGAGAACGAGTCCTTCGAGAAGGAACTCACCGACCTGAAGGCCGAGATCGAGACGCAGGACGCCGAGATCCAGGCCCGCACCCGTGAGGAGCAGGCCCGCCAGCAGAAGCGTGAAGCGGACATCGCCAAGTCCGAGGCCGCCAGCGCCCGCTCGCGGAAGATCGCGGAAGCCATCGGCCGCGTCCGCGCCCTCCAGGCCGAGCAGAAGTACGACGAAGCCATCCAGGTCACCAACGAGATCCTCTTCATGGATCCGATCAACCCGACCGGCCTCCTCCTCAAGGAGACCCTCTCGGACCTGGAGATCGTTCAGGAGTACCGCTCCCTCGCCCGCCGCAAGCGCGAGTCCGGCGCCCGCTACCGCCTCGACGCCGAAGAAGCTACCTCGGTCGGCCCCGACATCGTGAACTTCCCCGATGATTGGCCGAAGCTCTCCGCCCGTCGTGGCGAACCCGTCGCCTTCGCCGACGCCGAAGAAAACCGCCGCACGCTCGCTCTCCTCGAGAGCAAGCGCATCCCGGCCAACTTCAACGACACCAACCTCGAACGCGCCCTCGACTTCGTCAAGACCGTCGCAGGCATCGACGTCGACGTTGACTGGCAGAGCCTCGACACCGTCGGCGTCAACAAGGAGAGCCCCGTCTCCCTGACCGTCTCCAAGATCTCGATCAAGAACCTGATCGACAAGGTCTGCGAGCGGGCCAGCCAGGATCCCGACGCTGGCGCGGCGTGGACCATCAAGGACGGCATCGTGTTCATCGCTTCCAAGGAAGTGATCAACAAGGAACGCGTCCTCGCCATCTACGACATCAAGGACCTCCTCGTCATCGTCCCGAACTTCGACGAGGCCCCCGAGTTCAACCTCCAGACCGTCCTCCAGTCCGCTCAGGGCGGCGGCGGCCAGAGCCCCTTCCAGGACCAGGGCGGCCAGGAAGAAGATGACGAAGTCCCCCTCGAAGACCGCGTTCAGGAAGTGATCGACATCATCACGACCAACGTCGACAGCGAAGGCTGGCAGGAGAGCGGCGGCGATACCGGCTTCATCCAGCAGTTCCAGGGCAACCTCATCATCACCCAGACCCCCGCCAACCACCGCGAAATCCGCGGCCTGCTCACCAAGCTCCGCGAGCAGCGCTCCATGCAGGTCAGCGTGGAAGCCCGCTTCCTCCTCGTCTCCCAGAGCTTCTTCGAGCAGATCGGCTTCGACCTCGACGTCTACTGGAACGGCGACAACAACCAGGTCCGCGCGGCCCGCGCCGCCGCACCCGGCCAGCAGATCCAGCCCTCCGACTTCTTCGACTTCACCCGCGGCGGCCTCCAGCGCCGTGTGACCGGCTCCGTCGACACCGGCGGCACCGGTGGTGGTACCGGCGCTGGCACCAGCCAGTCCGTTGCCCTCCCCTCCCCCCTCTCCGTCATCGGCACCCCCCAGAACAGCCTCGGCCTCTCCGAACTGCTCACCGAGGGTGACTTCGCGACCACGATCCTCGGCGAGGCCCCGGCCCTCGGTATCGGCGGCCAGTTCCTCGACGACATCCAGGTCGACTTCCTCATCAAGGCCACTCAGGCCGACCGCCGCACGGTCACCCTGACCGCTCCCCGCCTCACCTTCACCAACAGCCAGCGAGCCTGGGTCGCGGTCGCCACGCAGGTCGCGTTCGTCAGCGATCTCCAGCCCGTCGTCAGCGAGTCGGCCGTCGGTTTCGACCCCGATCTCGAAGTCGTCAGCGAAGGCGTCGTCCTCGACGTTGAAGGCACCGTGTCGGCCGACCGCCGCTACGTCTTCCTCACCGTCCAGACCGCGGTCTCGAAGATCGAAGGCTTCAACAGCATCGGCGTCACCGCCATCGCCGGCGGCCAGCTCGTGAACTCGGCCGACACCTCCTCCTTCATCCAGACCCCCACCGTCACCGTTACCGAGGTCAACACCTCCGTCACGGTCCCGGACCAGGGCACCATCCTCCTCGGCGGCCAGCGCCTCATCACCGAGAGCCAGGTCGAGACCGGCGTCCCCGTCCTCTCCAAGATCCCGATCCTCAACCGCTTCTTCACCAACCGGACCGAAACCAAGGAAGAGCAGACCCTGCTCATCCTCATCAAGCCCACCATCCTCATCCAGACCGAAGAGGAAGACCGCCACTTCCCCGGGCTCGAAGAGACCCTCAAGTTCTCCGGCCGCTAAACCCGGCCCCCAACAACTTGCACTCCTCGCGGCCCGGTTCACGCCGGGTCGCGTGCTTTTTGCACCCCTTGCCCCTAGTATGGGACGTCCCGAACGACAGCCCTGAGGCCAACGCTCACGGAGATCGACCGCATGCCGCCCGCTGACTCCCGAATCCGCGTCAAGCGCCAGGACGCCATCACCGTCGTCGAGTTCATCGACCGCAACATCCTCGACGAGGCCAACATCAACATGATCAAGGACGACCTGCTCCGGCTGGTCGATGCCGAGCAGTCGCCCCGACTGCTGATCTCCTTCGCCAACGTCGAGCACCTCTCCTCCGCCGCGCTCGGGGCATTGATCACGGTGAACAACCGCATCAAGTCCCGCACCGGCCAACTCCGGCTCTCGAACATCGACCCCCAGATCTACGACGTGTTCGTCATCACGCGTCTCAACAAGCTGTTCGAGATCCACCAGACCTCAGCCGAAGCGATCAAGTCCTTCACATGATCGCGCGTCGGTCCCAACGCCCGCGCATGAACGCAGCCGAGCCCATCCGCCGTGAGGACGACTCCGCATCGCTGAGCGTGCGGAACTCCGCTACGGAGATCGAGGCCGCGCAGGCACACATCGTCGAGGCCGCGGCCCGTCACGGGTACCCCAAGGCCTCCGTCTTCGCGCTCCGCCTCGCGATCCAGGAAGCCATCTCCAACGCCTTCCGTCACGGCCACCGCAACCTCCCCGCCGACCTCCCCATCACGGTCGAGTTCGCCGTGACCAACGCCGACGTCCGGGTCACCATCGAAGACCGCGGCCCCGGCTTCGACCCCACCTCCATCCCTGACCCGACGCTCGAGCCCAACCTCGAAGCCACCTCGGGCCGGGGGCTGTTCCTCATCAAGGCCTACATGGCCGAAGTGACCTACAGCCCCAAAGGCAATCGGGTCGACATGGTCTACCGCAACCCAACCGCGTGACCGATCCGGCCGCACGCGCTTGCCTTGCGGGCCCGCTCCACAACAATCAGCCATGAGCGCCACCGAATCGACCGTGCAGGGTCCCGCACTTCCGGAAGCCCGCATGCACCTCTCACCCGTCCACACCCCGGCGATCGGGACCGTGGTATCCAACGAGAAGTGCACCGCATCCTCCAAGGCCGCGGGCGTCGTCCGGCATGTCGCGATCGACGTCTCCGGCACACCGCTCGAAGGCTCGTTCCTCGCGGGCCAGTCGTTCGGCGTGATCCCCCCCGGCACCGACGCGAAGGGCCTTCCCAACAAGGTGCGGCTCTACTCCATCGCCAGCCCCACCGCGGGCGAAGACGGCGCAGGCAAGGTCCTCGCCACCACCGTCAAACGCCTCATCGACGAACACTGGGAAACCGGCAAGCTCTTCGTCGGCGTCGCCTCCAACTACCTCTGCGACCTCAAGCCCGGCGACAAGGTCACGCTCTCCGGCCCCAACGGCAAGCGGTTCCTGCTGCCCAAGGCGCCCGATCAGCACGACTACGCCTTCTTCGCCACCGGCACCGGCATCGCGCCGTTCCGGGGCATGATCATGGAACTGCTCGCGAAGAAGGTCCCCTCCCGCATCGTGCTCGTCATGGGCTCGCCCTACGCGACCGACCTCCTCTACCACAAGGAGTTCACGGCCCTCGCGGCACAGAACCCCAACTTCACCTACCTCACCGCCATCAGCCGCGAACGCCAGGCCGACGGCGCACCGCCCATGTACGTCCAGGACCGGATCACCGCGAGCCCCGCGGCCCTCATGCCGATCCTCGAAAGCGATCGGGGTCTGGTCTACGTCTGCGGCATCGCGGGCATGGAGCTCGGGATCTTCCAGAAGATGGCGACCACGCTTCAGCCCGCCGCGCTCTCCCGCTTCCTCGCGGTCGATGAGGCGGCGATGGCCGACATCAAGGGCTGGGAGCGGAAGATGATCAACAAGGCGATCCGGCCCACCCGCCGGATGTTCCTCGAGGTGTACTGAACCTCGCCGGGGACCGCGAAGCTTGGCGGCCGGGTGTGGGCGGCGGGGTGCCGGGCCCATACACTGCCCGCTATGAGTCTCCTCGTCACCGGAACTATCGGGATCGACACGATCATCACGCCAACCGGACGCGCCGAAGGCGTGCTCGGCGGGAGCTGCACCTACTTCGCGGCGGCCGCGAGCTACTTCGGGCCCGTCCGGGTGGTGGCAGCGGTCGGGGACGATTTCCCGGCCGAGATGCGGGGCGTGCTCGGGGGCTTCAAGGGAATCGACCTCACGGGCCTGAACGTCCGCAACGGGAGCAAGACGTTCCGTTGGGGCGGGAAGTACCACCAGAACATGAACAGCCGCGAGACGCTCTTTACGGAGCTCGGCGTCCTGCTGGAAGCGCCGCCGGAAGTTCCGGCGGGGTTCGCGGACTCGAAGTTCGTGTTCCTCGCGAACATGCACCCGGGTGTGCAGGCGACGATGCTCGCGAAGGCAAAGAACCGGGTGCTGAGCGTGGCGGACACCATGGACCTGTGGATCAACACGGCCCGCGATCACCTGCTGGTTCTGCTCCGCCAGGTCGATGGCCTCGTGCTGAACTACGACGAAGCCGAACTGCTGACGGGCAAGACCAACAGCGTCACCGCCGGTCGCCACATTCTGGAAATGGGCCCGCGGTTTGTGGTCATCAAGAAGGGCGAGCACGGCGCGCTGCTGGTGCACCGCGACGGGCTCGCGGCGTTCCCCGCGTATCCCACCGAGAACGTGGTCGATCCGACGGGCGCCGGTGACACTTTTGCCGGCGGCATGATGGGATCGCTGGCCGCCACGTACGCGGCGGGCGGCGACCCGGGGTCGTACGACTCGATCCGCAAGTCGCTCGCACACGCGACGGTCACGGCGTCCTTCACGATTGAATCGTTCAGCCTCGATCGGCTGCGCAAGCTGAGCCGCGCGGAGATTGACGCGAGGTACACGGAGTACGCGTCGATGACGCGACTGGCCTGAGCGGAGCACCAGCGAACATGCAGCCACGCGAGCGGACGAAGGCAAAGGGCGTGGCGGGGTTGGCGACACTGGCGGTTGCCACGGCTATCGCCGCGACGATTGCCGCACGCTCTGGGCGTGTCCCGGTTGAGGTTGAGTCGGAGCCGCTTGCACCGCGAGAGGCGATGGCATCGCTCGTGATCCAGCGAGGGTTCCGCGTGCACCTGGCCGCTGCTGAGCCGATGGTGCAGGCACCGGTGTGCATGAACTTCGATGCGGCGGGCCGGCTCATCGTGCTGGAGATGCGCAGCTACATGCCGGACGCCGTGGGCACAAGCGAGAAGGTGCCGACGAGCCGCGTCGTGGTGCTGAAAGATGACGACCGCAACGGGCGTTTTGAGGATGCGGGGACGTTTCTGGATGGGCTGGTGTTGCCGCGGAGCGTTGCCCCGTGCCGGGACGGCGTGCTGGTGCTGGCACCGCCGGACGTTCTGTTCTGCCGGGACACCGACGGCGATGGCATGGCCGACGAGAAGCGGGTGCTGCTCACGGGATTGGAAGGGCTGACGAACCCGGAGCACGCGCCGAACGCGTTGACGTACGGGCTGGACAACTGGTGGCATCTGTCGCAGTGCGGCATCGAGTTCCGCTTCGACGGGAAGGACGTCGTCACACGCGCCACGAGCGCTCATGGCCAGTGGGGCATGACGATGGACGACGCGGGGTTGCTCTACTACACCCCGAACTCGACGGCGCTCCTGGGAGATCTGATTCCCAAGCACGCCGCGGAGATGAACCCGGCGCAGCGGGGCTTCGGCGGCGTGAACGAGGTGGTGAGTTCCGCGAACACGACGTGGCCGGTGCGGAAGACTCCCGGAGTGAACCGCGGTTATCAGGAGAACGTGCTGCGCGAGGATGGCACGCTGGCTTCGCTGACCGCCGCGTGCGGGCCGTCGAGCAATCGATCGGGGGCGTTGGGCGAGGAGTTGCGTGGGGACTTCTTCATCTGCGAGCCCGCGGGCAATCTGGTGAAGCGGCTGAAGCGGGATCGCGAGTCCGCGACCCCGAAGGTGGTGAACGCCTACGAGAACCGTGAGTTTCTGGCCTCGCGCGACGAGCGCTTCCGGCCGGTGTGGTCGTGCATCGGGCCCGATGGTGCGCTCTACATCGCGGACATGTATCGCGGCGTGATCCAGCACAAGACGTACCTGAGCACCTATCTTCGCGCGCAGATCATCGAACGCAAGCTCGAACTGCCGCTGGACTTTGGCCGCATCTACCGCGTCACCGCGGACAAGCCGCCGCGCGTGGTCGGTCCGATGCCCGCGGCGATGACGGAAGCACAGCTCGTTTCCACGATCACGCACGAGGCGGGATGGTGGCGAGATACCGCGCAGCGGCTGCTCGTGGAACGTAACGCGAAGAGCGCGGCACCGAGCGTGCGTCTACTGCTCAAGAGCGACTCGTACGTCACTCGGCTTCACGCGTTGTGGACGCTTGAGGGCCTCGGCGAGGTGACGGAAGCCGATGTGCTCGCGATGTTGGACGATCCCGAGCCCGCGGTGGTTCGTGCCGCGCTTCGCGTGAGCGAATCACTCCCGTGGGGCGCAGCGCTTGCGAGCGCGGTCACCGAGCGAACAGGCGCGTCGGACCAGATCACGGCGGCGTACGCGGTTTTGGCGGCTGGGCCGCGGATGGGTGACCAGCGATCGGATTTTCTCGCGGGGCTTCTGTCGCGCCGGGTCGAGCAGCGGCCGGTGCGGTCGGCCGTGGTGGCGTGTTCAGCCGGCGTTGAGCTGGAGTTGATCGCGACGATGTCCACCGGGATTGGCAAGCCGGGCAAGGGCGCGCTGTCGTGTATCGGCGAACTCGCGGAGTGCATCGTGGCGGGAAGCGATGCGGCGCGAGGTGAGCTCGCGGGTCTGACGGCGGACGCGGTTCAGAGGAAGAACTGGGTCGCCGCGCCGCTGATCGCAAAGTGGCGAGGAGCGGCGCGGCTGGATACCTCAACGCCCCGGGTCCTCACGCTCGACGGCGAACCCACCGAACTGGTCGGCATCGCTCGCGAGAACAAGGAAGTCGCGGAGATCGTGAAGATGCTCGCGTGGCCGGGGCACATCGCGGAGGGACAGCCAGCGAAACCCTACGAGCCGACACCCGCGGAGAAGGCGCGGTTCGCGCGCGGTGAGCAGCTCTACCACAACTGCGTGGCGTGTCACATGAAGGACGGACGCGGCTCGCCGGGCCAGGTCCCGCCGCTCGCGGGTTCGCTGCGTGTGCTCGGTTCGCCGGATCCGCTGGTTCGGATCCTGTTGCACGGGATGGTCGGGGAGCTCGAAGCGGGCGGACAGACGTACCGCGGGCAGATGCCGGCAACGACGATCACGGGCGACGAAGATCTCGCCTCGATCCTGACCTACATCCGCGGCTCGTTCGGCAACAACGCGCTACCGGTCCATCCGGACGATGTGACGCGGGTTCGTGAGGCGACCAAGGACCGCATGAGATCGTGGACCGCACTGGAACTGGAGCAGTACAAGTGAACCGCATGCTTCTCGTGATGTGCCTGGGACTCGCCTCGTGCGGCACGACCTCGACCCGGCCAAGCGAACCCGCGAGCACGCCGCTCTTTGACGGCACGTCGCTCACGGGCTGGGTCCAGCGCGGCGGGAGCGCGTCGTACCGCGTTGAGGACGGCGCGATCGTCGGCGAGACCCGGCCTCGCCAGCCGAACTCGTTCCTGTGCACGGAAGCAACGTACGGGGACTTTGAGCTGTCGCTCGAGTTCATGGTCGACGACTCGCTCAACAGCGGCGTGCAGATCCGCAGCGCGGCCAGACCCGAGGGCAAGCTCGAGCGGGTGTACGGATACCAGGTCGAGATCGATCCCTCGGAGCGGGCGTGGACGGGCGGGTTGTACGAAGAAGGTGCGCGGGGGTGGCTGCAGGACCTCAAGGCCAACGACGCGGCAAGGCGAGCGTTCAAGCACAGAGCGTGGAACACCATGCGGGTGCGCTGCGAGGGCGACCGCATCATGACGTGGATCAACGATGTTCCGTGCGTGGACGCGCGGGATAGCAGTGCAGCGGCGGGCTTCATCGCGCTGCAGGTGCACGGCGTCGGTGAGAAGACCGAACCGATGCGCGTGCGGTGGCGGAAGATCGAACTGCGGGAGATCGGCCGCTAGGCCGCGACGGGCTGGGCGGCCTGTGCACGGGCGGCCACGAACTCAACACCGACGATCTGATCGTTCCCGTCGAACATCGTTCTCGTGATGCGGCCACGAACCTGCTCGCTGGTGGTCAAGAGTGAACGGCTGCTCCACGCGATGTAGACCTCAATCTCATCACCGGGGACGAGCGGTCGCGGCGCGGAAACGCGGACGAGTGCGCCGCTGGCCGACACGTCGCACGTGCGGGCGGGGAGGTAGCGGCCTGTGGCGCGGTGGTACAGCTTGCAGGGGCGTGAGACCGAAACACGGGTGTGCTTGCGGCGATCGTCGGTGACTGGCGTGTTCATGCACTGGATTATCGGCCCGGCCTGGTGGTGGCTTGCGGGGAAACGCGGATGAAGTCCGGGGAACTTTCGGGCCGATAACGAGGCGTGGACATCAGCGTTCTCATCCCGTCGTACGGCCGTCCCGACAAGCTCCGCGCGCTGCTGGCATCGCTCGCAGCCCAACGGTTGGACGGCCTGACGTACGAGGTGCGCGTTGGCCTTGACGGCGGGGACGCCGCGACCGCGGAGGCGGTGATGGGTTCGCTCCCGATGGACGCGCGGCAGCGATTCACGATTGTGCCGATGAAGCGGTGCGGGCAGGCGACGGTGCGGAATGCGCTGCTGCGCGAAGCGAGCGGCGAACTGATTCTCTGGCTGAACGATGATGTGGTTGCGTCTCCTGGCCTGCTGCTGGCACACCACGGCGCGCACGCGGAGGCGGCCTCGGCCGGGGTCAAGGTGATGGTGGTAGGTGCCGCGGATTGGCGGGTTCACGCGAATGACACGGTGTTTGACCGATTGATCCGCGAGACCTCGATGGTGTTCTTCTACGACGTGATGGATGATCCTGCGCAGGGCGACACGTCGCGGCGGGATTGGGGTTTCCGTCACGCGTGGACAATCAATTTGTCGATGCGCGCGGACGATGTGCGGGCTGCGGGCGCGTTCCGGATTTTCGAGGCGTGGTACGGGTCGGAGGACATCGAGCTTGGGTACCGCGTGGCCGGGCTGCCGGGTGGGCGTGCCGTGTGGTACCGGCGGCGGGCGCAGGTGGAGCACGATCACCGTGTGGACCTCGTTGAGTACATCGAGCGTGAGTACAAGCTCGGATACAACGCGTTTCACTTCGCACGGGAGTGTCCGGAGGCGGCGGGGGCGACGTATCGGCGCTATATCGCGTCGCGCGAGGAGATCGAGTACTGCCGCGCGTTTGTAGCGAGGGAACTCGCGGCGGCGAAGCGGTCACGGAAGCACGTCGCGGCGGCTGGAGCGGCCGCGGCGGGTTCACCGACTGACTGGCCGGTGCTGCGCGAAAGCCTGTACCTTGCGCATCTGCCGCTGAAACGATGGAGTTGGCGGCTGGGGCTGCTTGATGCAGCGGAGGCGAGGCCGCTGGAGGCTTCGCGGGCCGTTGATCAGTCCGCGTAGAGGCGGTGCACGCGAAGGCCAGCTCGCTCGAAGATGTCGCGTCGCGCCCACATGGCCTCTTCGTGAAGCCACGACGAGATCACCACTTCGCTGGCGCCGCTCGCGAGGGCTTCTTCCGGTGAAACGACGGGCTTGTGCTCGAGCTGTCCCTGAAGGCGGGCGGGGTCGTCGTCGATGAACGCAACAACCTCGCGGTCGTGCTCGCGCACGATCGGCATGAGCTCTACGGTGTGGCGGCCCGCGCCGTAGATCGCGATGCGTTTGCCAGCGAGCGAAGCGAGGGTGCGGCGAAGGCGGTCGGCGCCGTCGCTGGGCACCGAGCCCGAGCCGCCGAACCCGGCAGCGGTGAAGTACGGCGACGGCTCCAGAGTCCAGGCGCGGGGAGGATCGGTGGCGGCGAGATCGAGCACATCGATCATGCGTGCGTGGCAGGAGTCGAGGTTGTACTCCTGGGCCATGAGGTCCTGCGCGGACTCCGCGAGCACGGCGAGCCCGCGGGACTGCGCTCGCGCGATGGCGAAGGCGAGGTTTGCCGCGAGTTCAGCGGAGGACTCCGCGTCGCGGGCGAGAACGCCGGTGATGCCATCGGTGATCAACTGACCGACCCCGGACGCGGCTTCGCAAGCGACAGGAACGCAGCCGCGCGCCATGGCTTCTTGAAGCACGAGCGGAAGGCCTTCGGCGCGCGAGGGGAGCACGAGGAGATCAGAGCACGCGAGCAGCGAGTCGACGCCGGCTGGATCCAGCGTGCCCAGCATGCGCAGCGAGGGCTCGAGGCGCTCGGAGGCGCGGAGCGCCCCCGCCGCGGGACCGTTTCCGGCGACGTGGAGGGTGTGGGGGATGGAGCGTCGGCGGAGTTCACGACAGAGGAGCGGAAGCACAGAGACGCGTTTGATCGGTTCGTCGAGGCGACCGACGTACGCGATGCGAAGTTCACGCGAGGATGGCCGCGTGATGCGGCGTTCGGGAATCGGCACGCCGTAGGCGATCTGCTCAACGTGAGACGCGCGTGTCGGGAGGCGCTGATGGAGCTTTGTCGTGAGGGTCGCGCTCACACCAACGAAGCGGCTGATGATCGGGGCGTATCGCTCCAATACGCGGATCTCGTAGGGAGAATCGAGGTGTGCCCAGCCGACGATACGGACCGCGGCAGCGCTGGTTCGCACGAGATCGGCGAATACGCCGTAGCAGTCTCCCATGAGGGATGGGAGTGCGACGGCGGGAGCACCGAGCGTCGCGAGCGCCTGGCGGTACGAGGGCGCGTAGACGTGCGCCCCGCCGAACGCCTCGTCCATGGGCGGGAGGTGCGAAAGGTCGAAGCGGAGGACGCGATCGTCGAGCAGATAGCTGCCGGCAGAGTCACCCGCGCGCGGGCGATGAAGAATCATGCCCACGGTGCGCCCTGAGGCGGCGAGCATGTTCGCGAGGCGAACGGCCCATGTGGTCACACCACCGAGCGAGAGACCGCAGGGCAGCGCGAACAGCACCGGTGCTGGCGGCTGGACGTTCACGGTCGGAAGGGATCCTGATCGAAGGCGAGAGCGAGGTACTTGCGGCAGACCTCGGCCATGGACGGCGGACGTGCGAGCGCGGCGTACATCGAGCGGTAACGGGCGACGTGCTCGATCAACTCCGGGAGCTGCTGGGGTTGCTCGAACGGAACGCCACCGAACTCTGTGAGCTCGGGGTGGCCGCCGGATGCGAGGTAGATCGCGGGAAGCCCGGAGGCGAGGGCCTCGAGGAGCGCGTTCGAGCACGGGTCGTTCCTGCTCGCGGTGATGTAGATGTCCTGCGTCCGCAAGAATGCTCCGAGCGGATCGCTGGCCATCGGCGGGAGCACCTGGATGTTGCGGTACTCGCCCTTGAGGTTGCCGACGAACGTGAAGCAGACGCGGGAGTGATCGAGGTTGGCGTCGAGCCAGGCGTAGACCGCCGCGCCTTTGCCGGGGTTCGGAGACCAGCTCGTGGCGACGAGGCGGATGCGGGAGTCGGGCTCGTGCGGGTGGGTCGGCGGGTGGAAGATCTCGGGGTCGCAGGAGTTGATGATGATTACGGGCCGCACGGGCTCGAGGCCGAGCTCACGGAGTGCTCGCCGCGTGTGCCAACTCTGAATGACGGTGGCCGCGGCGTAGGTCCGGTTGAACTCGAAGCACCTGCGATCGTCGTCGAACGACTCGGGCGTGCCCCGGATCAGGCTGATGGGACCGTCGATGCGGTGTATGACGCGGGCGGTCTGCGGCGGGACTTCGCGCGTGAAGCGCTCGATGTCGAACTGAACGCTGTTGACGATGTGCGCACCGATGCGATCGCCGGCTTCGTTCTGGACACACTCCACACCCTGGCGTGTCGCCTCGGCCTGCAGTGCGAGCATGAACTGATTGCCGCCACCCCACGGGGGAGGCGTGAACTTGTTCCAGAGGGAGATCACTCGCTTGGCGACGGGAACAACGACCGGAAGCGATGTGGTATCGAGCGGCTTCTCACGGCGGATGCTCGCGTAGATCTCGCGCCACGCCATGCTCGCGGCTTCGACCGAGTGCTTCATGCGCACCGCGGCGCCGACGATCGGGACGGTGCGTTGGAGCGTGCGATGATCGATGTCGGCCTCGACGCGTTCAACGGCTTCGACGACGTCGTCGAAGAGGCACTCGTGCGGGAGAAGATCCGGCGCGTGACCGACCCGAGAACTCAGCACAGCCCGGGACGCGGCGCCGGCTTCGAGCACGGCCCGCGGGCCGCCTTCGCTTCGGCTCGTGACGAGACAGAGATCGGCCAGCCGGTACAGCGAAGCGAGCTCTTCGCGTGGCAGGATCGCGCGCGGGTAGTCGTCGCCGGGAGCTGCGGAACCGGGGAACACAAACGGAACCGCGCGTGCGGCCAGTTCACGGCGGAGCCAATGGCGGCGCGGACCGGCGAGGAGCGCGACCACGTTGCGGCCGCGACGTCGGAGCTCCGTGAGCACCTCGAGGAAGACATCGGGTCCCTTGACAAGCTTCGGCGCGAGATTGCCCGACGCGATGCCCGCACCCTCGGTGTCGCGGTGGAAGTTCGCGATGACGTACGCGTCACGGCCGCACGCACGCAGTTGCTCGCGGCATTCCACGACCATCGGGCTCTCCGCCCGAGACGCCTCGAACACGGAGGCATCGACGGCATACGGGACGAACGCGGCGCGCGCGCCCACCGCTCGGAGCTTCTGCAACGCACTGCGCGACTGCGCGATCCAGAGGGACGTGCGTGCCATCGCGCGGAGGAAGCGCGGCTCGGACCAGCAGCGAACCGGGTCCCCCGCCATGTGGCAGATGATGCGACGGCCGCGGAGCGTGTCCGCGTCGAGGTGCATCATGGGTTCCCACCACACGGCGTGGATAATCTCCGCATCGGCAGGATCGGCAACGATGGTCGCGTGCGGACGCACGGCTTCGACGGTGAGGCGAAGATCCTCATCGACGGCCCACCCAGCCTGATCGCCGTTGCAGAAATGGACGCGGGGAGAAGTCATCCACGCACCGCCCGAATCCCGTAGCCGGTTGCGTAGCTCTTGTAGTATTCGTGCGCGGCCTCCGCGCGGCTGCGTTCCCAGGCGATGGCCTGTTCCCGCAGGCGCCGCAGCGCGCCAAGGGCCTGATCGCGAACACCGGGCCAGAACGTGCGCGTGTCGTCGAGGTGCTTGAACCAGCCGCGGACGAACTCGGCAACCACGGTGGGGAGCATGCCCTGCTGCTCGACGGTTGCCTCGGCGAAACCGCATTCCGCGAGCGTGCCGCGCCACCATTGCGGCGTGTACCGGCCGATGTCGACGGGATCGGGGTGAACACGGAAGAGGAACGGCGCGGTCGCGAGCAGCACGCCTCCCGGCTTGAGCAGCCGCGCGGCTTCAGCGAGCGCGGCGCGGGGATCAATCAGATGCTCAACCACCTCAGCGAGAACGACGGCGTCGGCCGAGGCGTCGGGCAGCGGCACCGATGCGGCGTCGGCGAGGATGTCCGGCGATGCCGCGGCACTGGTGTTGACGGTGGTGACCGAGAGATCGAAGCGAGAGATGTCGAACTGACCGCGCTTGCGCCCCTTGATGCCCCCGACATCGACGACGCGGCAGCCCCGGGGAAGCGCGCGGGCGTGGCGCTCGAAGAACTCGTCGACGAAGTAGCGGCGCAGCGAGTAATCCAGCTTGTCACTGCACGGGCTAAGGGCCTCGTGCGGGAGAAGATCCGGGTGCGACGCGGCGTGCGCGCGCGGTGCCATCGATGCGAGTGTCGGGTTGCTCACAGTGCTTCTGATCGGCAGTTGTCCGGGATCCGCTGGAGATTCTGCCCGCGCAGCGTCAGAGCCACCGAACCGGATGCGAACTCACCCGCCGCGACGCCTCGCCACGCACCAGTATTCCCCCCACACGGTGGTGAGCTCGGAGACTTCGAACCCGGCAGAACCGAGTTCCTCTCGGAGCTGCGCGGCGGTGTACTCGGTTTCGTGCGTGGGGTCGCAGCGCCACTCGACACCGAGCTCTCGCTTGTACGGAACCCGCCAATCGCGCTCGAAGGACGGAACGCGGACCAGCATGCGCGAGGGGGTGTACCACTCGCGCCACAGTTGCAGGCGTTCCTCGCGACGGTCGATGTGCTCCAGCACGTTGGAGAGCACCACCACATCAAAGTGCCCCGCGGCGCGGCATGTGGTGATGTCACCAACTTCGAACCTGCAACGCTCACGCACGTCCGCGGTCGCCGCCGCGGCCTGCGAGAGATCCACGTTCTGCTGTTTCCAGTCGATGCCGTGAACATGGGCACCCGTTCGCTTGGCGATCGAGACCGCGAGTGCGCCGACCCCGCTGCCGAGGTCGATCACGCGGTCCGAGCGGGTGATGTTGGCGACGAAGAAGTCGTGGTACTTCAGGAGGCGGTGCTTGGGGTGAAGCCCGTCGCCGCCCTCGCGCGATGCCGCGATCGCGGCTTCACCGAGCTGACCGTACAACTCGGAGTCGAGCGCGAGCAGGAACTTCGCGCGATCCAACGGCGGCAGCCGCTTCGCGAGGCCGTGGATGCTGCGGTTGAACGAGCGGGCGAGCTCGATGGGATCGGCCTCGAGCGCGGATGGATCCCAGCGGATTTCGGGGGCATGCTTGGTGTTCACGCGGACTCCGTGACTTTGGTTCAACGGGACTTGCGGGCGGCGAGCACGCGATCGCAGACCTCTCTCACAGCGCCGTGGCCCCCCGGCCGCGAGGTCGTCCACCGCGCGACGCGCAGGACAGGGTCGTAGGCATCTGCAACCGCGATCGGGAGGCCGACATGGCTCATGCACTCGAGGTCGTTCAGGTCGTTACCAACGTACGCGACTCTCTTGGCCGTGAATCCACGCTCTTCGAGGATGCGTTTGAGCGCGGGGAGCTTGTCGTCTACGCCCTGAAGACACTGCAGCTTGAGCTTGCGGCAACGCGCCGAGACGACGGGGTTCTCTTCCTTTGAGATCACCATCATCGGCACACCGGCGGCGTGAAGCATGCCGATCCCCAGGCCATCTGAGCGGTTGCACATCACACCTTCGGTGCCATCCTGCATCACGAGCACGCGGTTGTCGGACATCACGCCGTCGAAATCAAAGAAGATCATCTGCAGCGCGGCGAACTCGGCGTTGCCCACCGCTCGCGCCTTCGGCTTGCTCTTCTGTGTGCCGCTGCTTCGCTTCGCCACGTCCCTGGTCCTTTCAGACCGCCGCGCACGCGGTGGTCGAATGTGTTCCTCGCATCATCGCCTGATCGTGAGCCTCGAGCTCGAGCTTGAGCACCGCCGTCAGGCCGAAGTGCGACAACGCGTGCGCCGACGCTCGCTCGCCCATCGTAATGCGCTCGCACTCGTTCTCGAGCAAGCCCCTTATCGCGTCGGCGAACGCCTCGGGTTCGGCTTCAGCCACGACGCCAGTCACGCCGCTCTGGACGACGCAACCAAGACCCGGCGACGGAGCGACGACCACGGCCGCGCCGGTCGCCATCGCTTCGATCACGGTCTTGGGGTGTCCTTCGAGCTCGGACGCCTGGGCGTACACACTCGTTCCGGCCATGCGGCGCAGCAGTTCCTCGTGCGGCAGCCTCGCCTCGAACCGAACGGGCGCATCGAGTTCCGTCGCGAGCGTGCGCAGCGCCGCGGCTTCGGGCCCTGCGCCGACGACATCGAGCCGCTGGAACAGCCTGCACTTCTTCGCGAGAATCGCCGCGCACCTGATCAGCACGTCGACGCGTTTCCGCTTGACCAGCTGACCCGCGTAGAGCACCGTGCCGGGTTCGCGCGCCACCGCCGAAGTCGCGGAGTCCACGATCACGTAGTTCGGGATCAGCCGCATCGCCGCGGCATCGAGGCCGTGCGCATCCCGCAGACCGTCGGTCATCTCGCGCGTGGTCCCGACGACCACGTGCGCTGCGCGGCAGAGCCGTCGCTCGCGAGCAACCGCGTCGCGTGCCGCCGCGGAGTGTTCCCCGCTCGCGTGGGAGACAAAGTGCGACCACCAATAGCCACCCCTGGCGATGAGCGCGGTCGGCAGCCCTGCGCGGCGGAGTTCCGCGGCAACGTCCACAGCGAGGTCGTTCGCCACCATCTGGTTCGTCTTGACGATGGTCGGCGCCAACTCGCACGCGGCCGCCACACGCTCTGGAATCGATGCCGCGAACTCCTCCGGGCTCAGTCGGCGATCGTTGCACACGAGCACGACGCGTGCATGGTCGTCCGGTCGGAGCACCGAGTCGAGCACCGCGCGGTCCGAGGCGTCTCCGTAGCTCACGACGATCAGCCGCCGATAGTCGGCCCGCTCGAGCAGTTTGGCGTAGATCGCCCACTCTCTGCCGAGCATCCCCGAGTCTTGCCAATGCACCAGCGACACGCTCGGCGTGAAGAGCAGCACGAGTTGTCGATGGTGGCCGGGCATGGTGAACCCTCGTTTATCGGCATGCGCCCACGCGGTGGCACGACAGGATGACGGCCCGAAGCCGCATTTTCCGCACCGTTCGGCCTTCGCTCGGTACTCGGTCCGAGGGCTGACGGCCGATGAACTCGGCGTGCCGCTCGTCACCGTACTTCTACCCGTGCTTGATGCTCCCGACACCCTTGTGCGGGCCGCGGAGTGCATCACAAGCCAGACGCTCGAGGACCTGGAGCTCCTCATCATCCTGAACGGGAGCTCGGCCCCCACGCGCGACCTGGCGGCGACCCTCGCCGCACGTGACTCGCGGGTCCGCACGCTGCACCTCGCCAATCCGAATCTCGCCGCCGCGCTGAACACCGGGCTTCACGCCGCGGCGTCCGGTCTGATCGCGCGAATGGACGCCGATGATGAGTGCCCGCCGCACCGCTTGCGTGCGCAGGTCGATCTGCTCGCCGAACACCCGACCGCGGCGGCGGCGGCGTGCGATTGGGAGGTTTGCGATCCCTCTGGCCGACTGATCGCGACGAACCGCCCGCCCCGCACGGCCGACGAAGGCTGCTGGCGGCTGTTGCTGGGGAATCCGTATGCACACGGCTCGATGATGATGCGCGCGGGTCGCGTGCTCGAAGGCGGCGGATACGACACGCGATTGGCGCGTGCGCAGGATCTTGATCTCTGGCTGCGCTTGCGCGAGCACGGGGGCATCGTCACCGCCCCGCAGACGCTCTACACGCACCACCTCCGCACCACCGAGACATACGCCTCTTCGCGGGGTCAGGCCGACGCCGCCGCGGCAATCCTGCTCAAGGCGTGGGCAACGCTTCCGCAGGGAGATCGCTCCGAGCTCGCGCCGCTGCTCGCGGACGTCATGTTTGCGGCGGGCGGCGGGCAATCGAGCATCCGCGCGATCGAGGATCACCTCACGGCCCGGGGCCCGTCTCGCGAGGGTTTGCTCGCGTACTTGTGGGCGCAGCGGCACCTGCCGCCGACATCTCGCCGCGCCGTGGATATCTCGCGTCGCACGCACGCGCGGCGGGTGCTCTCGCTGCTCGGGGATGGCCCGCTGTGGGTGTACGGCGCGGGGTCGCACACCACATGGCTCTTTGATGCGGTGCCCGAACTACGGGCGCGAGTTGCGGGCATCGTCGACGATCACGCGCAGTGGCAATCCGTCGCGGGCTTCATCGTCGGCGCGCCCGAGTCGATCCCGAGCGGCTCGCGTGTGCTGCTGTCCAGTGATTCCGCGGAAGATGCGCTGTGGCAGCGTGCACAGTCGTTGATCGCACGAGGCGTCAGCGTTCACCGGCTGTACGCGGACGATTCCGGCTGCTGAATCGCGTACAAGCCGCGAACGACGCGATTGCCCGCGAACGTCGCCGCTTTCGCCAGCATCGCTCGTTCATGTTCGTCGCTTGAAACCACGACCGATCGAACCTCGTCGCCCAGTGCCGCGGGGGGAACGATCGGGAGTCCGATGCATGTTGGGGCCGACGGCGCGTCGTCGATGATCTGCACGACCTCGGGGAACTCGTGGACCACGCTCGCTACCTTGCGCGTGTGGGCACCGGCCCCGTACAGCGCGACGAAGCCGCCGACTTCCGCCCGGAGGGATCGCAGTACGTCCCGCACGCGACGCTCCGCGGGGCTCTCGATGATCGGTATCTCGAACCAATGGTCCGGACGGCTACCGCCCGTCACGCCGCCGATCCTCCCCCACCACTGCCAGAGTTCTTCCGCATCCGCCTTCATCACGCCTTCGACGCCGCTGAGTGCGCGTTTGATCCGAGTCCACACGACCGACTCGTCGCTCGCCGTCGCGCCGTCGTTCAGCGCCGCATCGATCAACGCGTCGTACGCACGACCCACGACCCGGACATCGAAGACCCGTTCGGCGATCTCCCGCGCCGATCGACCCATGCGGGCCAGCCGCGAACGGTCGCGGGCCAGACGCGCGAGGACCGCCGCCATCGCCGCCATGTCGCCCGTCGGGACAACCAGTCCCGCGGTGCAGCCCTCACGTTCGACCAACTCCGCGGCACCGCCGCACCCGGCGGTCAGCGCCGCCGGCCTTCCGCGTGCGAAGGCCTCCATCACGATGTTTGGCATGCCCTCGGACTCGCTGACCAGCACGACCATATCGTGCGCGGAAACCAGAGCGGGCATATCGGTAAGCGGCACGGCCCCCGGCATGCGAACGATCCCGCTCGCGATCTCTGCAGCAAGCTCGCGTCGCACGTGCGCTTCCGCAGGCCCCGTTCCGGCGATCGTCAGTTCGAAGCAGATACCCAACGCGTGAAGCTCTCGTGCAAGGTGGACGAGATCGTCGGTGCGTTTGACCATCCGCTCGATGCGCCCCGCGTAGAGAAGCTTGAACGCGGGAGAATCCCGCGCGATCAGCGGTGGGTCGTGCGGCAACTCCGTGCACGCCCACACCGGTTCGCACGGCTTCGCCACGCACAGGCCGTGTTCGCCCGAGGTCCGCAGCGCATGCCGCGTCGCGCTCCCTGAAACCGCGGCCCAGCTATCCGCCAGCTCGAGGCATCGCGCGACCAGGTCCTCGCCGTCGAGGTGATCCGAATGGATCCACGCCGCCGTTCGCACGCCACGGTGGCGGAGGAATGCCGCGGCCGCGAACGCGACAGGAAGGTCATTAGGAACGACAACGCTCGCGCGAGACGCCATGATCGCCTCGGCGACACGGATGACCTGGGATGCCGCAGTTTCGCCTTGATTCCACGCGATCGCGTCGAGACCGGGCGAACCGGCGAGGGGACTCTGGAACTTCATCTCCGCAGGATCGCCCGCTCCGATGATCGCGGGTCTCCACGGACGCGACAGGGTCGCGGCCCTCGCGCCAGCCGCGGCGACGCCATTGACGCGGCTTGGACGGTAGAACGCGAGCACGCGGGGTTCGTTCATGGCAGCCGCTCGCCGCTTGTGCCCGTGACGCCGCGCCGGACCAAGTCGATCATTCGCTCTCCGACCGTCCGGTGCGTGAACGCGCGGCGGACGTTGCCCGAGACAAGGTTCGACGCACTCTCGCGCCATCGTGGAGTCTCGATGCTCCGCGAGAGCAGGTGCTCGAGTGAGGCCTGGTCGCGGAATGTCAACAGCGAGAGATCTCCGAGCAACCGGTCGGCGTCGTGATCGTTGCCGAGCCAGGGCAAACTCGACATCAGGAGCGCGGCGCGATCGCGGTTGATCCAGATGAACTCACCGTCGTGAGGCTCTCCGAGCCGTTGCCACAGGCTGATCAGCCGCATGGCCTCGGGGTGATCCACGACGCGGTAGCCCACTTCGTTCCGCTCTTCGTTCACGGCATCTGGCGTGCGAGAGAGCAGCGCGACACGAGCGCTCGTGCGCGGGCCCGATATGCAGTCGCGTATGAACCTGCAGACGCACAAGCCCCCCGAGAGCGCGCACTCCATCACCCGCTGGTGCACGATCGCCGTGGCCGAGCAATGGAGCTGCGTCCCCGCGCACTGGTACGCCGCACGCAGCTCCTCGCCGTGCGCGAGCTCACCTCTGGCGAAACAGCCGAGCTCCGGATGTGCCTCCCAGCCCTTGCCGTACAGATGCATCCTCCAACCTCGCGTCTTGCAAATGTTCGCGGCCCATGCGAGGGTTTCGTGCCGGAAGAAACGATCCGCCACGGGCTGCGCGTACTGCCTGAGCATCTGCGTCGCCGTGCGTTCGTCGAGGTCTCGGCCGAGCACGAGCCGACCAGCCGTGGCAACGGCTCCGCGGAGCGCGGTCGTCAGCGGCTGCACCCCGGCCTTTGCCGCCGCGTCCTTGACGAGGGGCAGCATCGCGTTGACGAGCGCACCCGCGTTGGGAATCGTGCCGAACATCTTCGCGAGACGGGCGTGGAGTGCCTCCGGCGACTCGCTGTGGTGGCTCACCATCGCGACCTCGCACGCGAAGCGGTCGCGCAGCTCGGGAGCGACCGGTCCCGGGTGGAACTTCCGGTCGCTGGCGACCACGGCGCAGTTCATGGCCCGGGAGATCGGGTATCCGAACTTCTCGAAGAGCTCGTTGAATGTGTGCCCGATGACAAAGTCCATCTCGCCGTGGGCCGCGCCCTGTTTGGGATCAAACAGGTGTGCCATCGCATCCTGGATCCAGCAGACAAACGGCACGTTCGCCGGCACCGCTCCACCGAACGATGATCTCGCGAAGTTTACACCGACCAGCAGGTCCGGCTTGTGCTCCCCCACCGCTCGTGCGTACGAGAGCGCCGTCAGTCGCGTGTGCGAATCCGGCTCTTCGAGCAGCCGCACCTCGTGACCGAGCGCACGCAGCGCATCCGCAAGGTCAGACGCCGCGTGCCGCACGTACGTCGTGTGGCGACAACTGAGCACCAGCACGCGCAGCGACCGCGACGAACCGTACCGCGATCGCCACCAACCCGCATCGCGAACGCTGTACGCGGGATCCACCTCGCTCCGAAGCCGCGCAAGCTCCTTCGCCTGCGTCGATTTCAACTCTTCGAGCACCCGGTGCGTCGCGACGTCGCCCGGTCCCTGCCGCCCCTCGCTCGGGAGTGCCGCGGCTGGCAGCATCTCGTCCACGCGTGCGCGACACCACGCCTCGAATCGCTTCCTGGCGTCCGCACCCAGCCACCAGCTCACCCTCGTATCACCGATGATGTCCGCGAGCCCTTCGCAACTCAGGCCTCCCGCGGCGAGTCGGGCGTCCTCTTCGATCACGTGCAGCCGCGGCGCGTACCCGCCCACGCAGTCTCGCGATTGCTGCCACACCTCGCGCAGCAGCGTCGGCGTTCCAAACCCGGAGACCACGAGTGGCGGCGGGCACGGTTGCTGCCCAGCCAGCATCTTCGCGATCGCGGGTCCGTACTCCTCCAGCGCCATGCTCAGCCCGACCAGAGTGCCGCCGTGCTCCACCACCGGCGAGCCGTCGAGCGTTCGCCCGACCTCACCCGCGATCGCGCGCTCGAGCCCCCCCAACTCAACACCCGCAACACGCAGGGCCCGCAGGTTGTCGGCGAGCGTCGCCTGAGCAACGGGGCCAGGGACGAGTTCCGAAGGCAGCGTGTCGATCGCCCGTCGAAGTTCCACAACCTCGGGCGCCGCAGCAGCTTCGGGGGGCAAGAGCGCAAGCCTTGCGCGTGCGATGTTCTTGAGGCCCAAGCGGGCGAGGGATGCTGCGATGAGGAAGGTGACCCCCGCATCCCCCGATTGGGCGAAAGATGAGCCCATCGCCGCCGCGAGAAAGGCTCTCGGCCGGCCCGATCGGGCCAGCGCGACCAGCGCGTCGCGCGAGCCGGCCGGGGGCGCGGAAACAGCGGGTGGGGGCATGCCTTGGATATCGACATGGCCCGCCGAACATGGTGAATCTGACCTCGGCGAGCACCGATCGCCGATACTTCACCCCATGCATCCGTCCACGGCGGGGAGTTCTGGGGGTTCGGTGTTGCCGGCGCACGTCGCCGCGAAGATCGTTTCGCGCGAGGAGTTGCTGGCGCGGGTCGCGCTCGCGAAGGCGCAGGGCCAGAGGCTGGTCCAGTGCCACGGGTGCTTCGACATCGTCCACCCGGGGCACATCCGGCACCTGCGTCAGGCAAAGGCGTTGGGAACGATGCTGCTCGTCTCGATCACCGGTGACAGTTCGATCGCCAAGGGCGTCGGCCGCCCACTGATCCCCGAGGAACTCCGCGCGGAGAACCTCGCATCCTTGGACTTCGTGGATCTGGTGTACATCGAGTCCGCTCCCACTGCGGTAGAGCTTCTCGACGCGGTCCACCCCGATGTCTACGTCAAAGGCAAGGAATACGAAACCAACACGGATCCCCGCTTTCTCGCGGAGCGCAACGCCGTCGAACGCCACGGTGGCCGCATCGTGTTCAGCTCCGGCGATGTCGTCTTCAGTTCCACCGCGCTCATCGCCGCGATGGAATCCTCCGTTGATCCCTACCACCAGCGGCTCATGCAGCTGACCCGCCACCCCTCGCTCCAAGGCCCCGAGTTGTACCAGGCCATCGCGAAGTTCAGGGGCAAGCGAGTCGTGGTTGTCGGCGAGAGCATCATCGATTCGTACGTCCTGTGCGACCGCCCCGAGGTCGCCAGCGAAAGCCCGGTCATGACCCTGCGACCGCTGGAAGCCCGCCGCTACGACGGCGGTGCGGCGATCGTCGCGCGTCACATCGCGGCACTCGGCGCGCACCCGATCCTGGTCACCGCCCTTCCCGACAACGACGAGGCCGATGACTTCCGCCGCCGCTTGGAGGCCGAGGGAGTCAGCGTCCGCGGGTTCTCGTGCGGCCGCACCATCCCAGAAAAGCAGCGGTTCCTCGTCGGCTCGCAGAAGCTCATGAAGCTCGATCTCTTCGAGCCCTACGTGATCGATGCGCACCAGCAGGACCAGTTCGTCGGACTCGCCCGCGAGTGCTGCGCCGAGGCAACGACCGACGCGGCGATCATCACCGACTTCGGCCTCGGACTCTTCAGCTCCCGCATGATGCTCAAGCTCTGCAGCGAACTGCGCCCGGTGGCGAAGATCATGGCCGCGGATGTCAGTGGCCGCCGCTCGAACCTGAAGTCGATGCGGCGCATGGACCTGATCTGCCCCAGCGAAACTGAGGCACGCGACGCCATCGGCCTTCAGAGCGAAGGGCTGCCCCTCGTCACGTGGAAACTGCTGGAAGAGACACTCTCCCGGTCCGCGATCATCACGCTCGGCGCGGAAGGCCTCATCGCGTTCGACCGCCTCCCCGACCAGCGTCCCGATACGGGCGAATGGAGATCGCGGCTCACCAGCGAGCACATCCCGGCCCTTTGCCCCATCGCCCTCGACCCGCTCGGCTGCGGCGATTCGCTCCTCGCCGCGTCCACCCTCGCGATGACCACAGGTGCCCCGCCGATCGCCGCGGGCTTCATCGGTGCCGCCGCGGCATCCATCCAAGCGCAGCGCCTCGGCAACACGCCCGTCTCCGCGGCCGACCTTCGTCGCGAGATCGCCCGCACGCACACGACCCATCTCACCTACTCGGGAGCCGACCCCGCGGCCCGTTTCTCTACGCCGCTGGCCGCACAGACCGCATGATCTCCTACGTACTCCCGACCCGCAACCGCCCCGAACGACTCCGCGACACCCTGCGTGCGCTCGAGTCCCTCGGCGACCACGCCGACAAGGGCGGTGCAGAGGTCATCGTCGTGGACAACGACTCCGACGAACGCCCGATCCTCCCACGCCAACTCCGCTGCGGGTTGCCGCTCCACTACATCCGCCTCAAGGAGAACCTCGGTGCCGCGGCCCGAAACGTCGGCGTCCGCGCGAGCGACACCGCTTCATCGTGGATCGTGATGCTCGACGACGACAGCTACCCCGACGACACCGAGTACCTCTCCATCCTCTCCGACCTTCCCGCCGATGTCGGCGCGGTTTCCGCGGACATCTTCCTTCCCGGCAAGAACGCGCTCGGCGTCGCACCCCGCGAGATGGGCGGCCTCCCCGAGGTCTTCATCGGTTGCGGCGTGGCCATCCGACGCGATCTCTTCCTCTCGCTCGGCGGCTACGACCACTCGTTCAACTACTACGTCGAAGAGTACGACCTTGCCGCAAAGCTGATGCTCGCGGGCTCGCGCGTCCTCTTCTCGCACGAGTTCACCGTCCAGCACGAGAAGGACACCGCCAACCGCGATTTCTCGCTCATCCTCTCGCGCCTGGTCCGCAACAACGGCTGGATCGCGCAGCGCTACGCACCTCTCGACCAGCGCGACACCGAACTCCGCGAGATCATGAGCCGCTACCGCGCCATCGGCAACAACGAAGCCGCCCTCGACGGCTACGCCGCGGGCCTCGCCGAACTCCGCCGAACCCTCCGCTCGCAGGTCCGTTCTCCCATGGATCCCCCCCACTGGGACCGATTCACCGGCCTCGCCGCGGCACGCGCACACCTCGGTGCCGCGCACGCGCGTTCACCGTTCGCAACGGCAACCATCGTCGACGCGGGAAAGAACTCGTGGGCGGTCGCCGAAGCCCTGCGTGAACTGGGCGTCCGTCTGATCGACGACGGCGAGGAATCCGAGGCCCACGTGGTCGGCACCCTCAGCCCCGGGCCCATGCTCGACGCCCTCTCGCGCCGCAACCGACTGCGCCGCCCACAGGGCCCGCGATTGCTCGCCCCATGGCTCCCGGTCAGCCTGGCCAAGCCCGCGCCCGCCGCGGTCTCCGCCGCCTGAAACCCCGCCGCCCTGATCCCCAAGAAGCCAGGGTCATGGAAACCCTCGCCTCGGTGCTTCTCGGACTTGGAATATCTGCGGCCTGCGGCCTGCGGGTCTTTCTGCCAATGCTCGTGATGTGCCTCGGCGCGTCCCTTGGCCTCTTCGAGCCCTCGAAGGGCTTCGAGTGGGTGACCTCCTGGCAGGCCATCACCGTGCTCTCCGTCGCCTGCATCTTCGAGATCTGCGCGTACTACGTCCCCATCCTCGATCACGCCCTCGACGCCGTCAAGATCCCCGCGGCATTCGTGGCCGCGGCCTTGGCCACCGCCGCGCACATGGGGGACTTTCATCCCGTGATCACTTGGGGCGGCGCGCTCATCGCCGGCGGGCTCGCCAGCACGGTGAACGTCGGAACCGCCGCGCTCAGAGCGGGCAGCACCACCACCACGGGCGGGGTTGCGAATCCCATCATCGCCACGGTGGAGAACGCGCTCGCCGCGGTGATGAGCGTGCTCGCGGTGGTACTGCCGATCGCGCTCGGCGTCATCGCGGTGCTGGTGCTTGCGATCTTCGTGTGGATCGGCGTTCGGATCTACCGCCGCCGCAGCGCCGCCCGCGTCGCGCTCGCGTGAGCCGCCCGATCACGCGCGGAGGCTCGCCCTGAGTTCCATCAGCAGCTTGCCCATGTGATTCTCGCCGGCCCCTTGGTACTCGCCCCAGAAGGTGTCCTCCCAATCGTTGCCTTCGACGAGTTCGGCGTCGCCCGTTGCGAGGAGCTTGTCCGCCAGCTCCGATCCCGGCGCGAACTTCGAGCGGAGCAGCTCCCGCATCACCGCGATCTTCCTATCCGGCCAGTCGGGCGCAAGCACGAGCTTGGCGGCACGGCGTTTGGCCACAGCCGCGCTGGTGGCGCTTGCGATCCGGGCACGTTCCGCCTCGGTCGAGGCCTTCGCGGCCTGGTACGCGTGCTCGACACTCGCGTACTCAAAGCCCCGCGAGTCCGTGACCATGCAGGGGTAGAAGTTCGAGAGCCACCAGTACTGCCCCTCAAACCGATCGATCCTCGCCTGTGGCCCTGTTGTCATGCCGGAGCGTAGCCTCGGAGGGTTCGGTGCCCGCACGGGAGCAGCCCCCCGGAGGGAACGGCGGGGCCCTTCCAACCGCCGAACCAAATGAACATCACAATCGATCGGGGTCCGATTTCCGAGTTCTCGGAATACCGCTTGACACGGTCTTCTGGTTCGGTATGCTGATCTCTGCAGTCGGTGCCCGGGGGACTTCGCAAGAAGCCGCTCGGGTGAAAAGGGAAGAGTGGTGAAACTCCACCGCGGACGCGCCGCCGTAATGGGTGTTGACGCGGGCCACGGGTTGAACTCGCCGAAAGGCGACGACAACCCAAGTCACTGAGGAAGCGGATATCCGCCCCTCGGGAAGACGGCCCGTTGAGCCCAGAGCCGGAAGACCTGCCGAGTGCTGTGTGTCGGTCGGCCCTCGCGGGCTGATGCCGCTCAGCGGTATCGGCAAGGGCTCCGTCGAGTTCGCGACGTTGTCCCTTCGTCGCGCACCCCCGGAACTATCCCCGCGATCGGCCCTGCCCCTTGGCAAGGGATCGTCCTGCGCGAGTCAGGATGAACAACCGTGTTCGCGGAGAGAGTTGTTCTCAATGTCTTTCGCTCGTTTTGTTCCCGCTTTCGTTCTCGCGGCATCGAGCTCTGTGTTTGCCTCCGATCCCTGGGCGGATCGCGTGGTCTCCTACTCCGCGGGGTTTGGAGCCCAGCCTGACTACCTGACTCCGTCGGTGGTCCTGGGCTCTCCGGAGAGAATGACCGGCGAAATCTCCCCCTTTGGCCCCTTCCCGGGAGCCGTCACCCCCTTTAACCCCGCCTTCGGCACCGACGAGGTCGTCTCCGTCGGGCTGGGCGGTGCCCTGGTTGTCGCGTTTGACGAGCCCATCGTCGACGACCCCATGAACCCGTTCGGGCTCGATCTCATCATCTTCGGGAATGCAGGATTCATCGACGAGTCGTTCATCGATCCGGAAGTCGCCGTGGGGACGACGACTCCGGACGGAGCGCTCTTCGGCCGCGGGCGGGGTTCCGCGGTCGATGTCAGCGCGGACGGATCCACATGGTTCCGTTTGAATGGTTCCGTCGATGGCCTCTACCCGACGCTGGGCTACTCCGACCTCTCCGATCCCTACGCCCTCAACCCAGGCCTCGTGCCCAGCGATTTCACAAGGCCGGTGGACCCGGGTCTCTCTCCCGGTTCGATGTCGTTCCCGCAACTCGTCGCCGCGTACAACGGCTCCGGGGGCGGGACGGGGTTTGACATCGCTTCCTCCGGCCTTGCGTCGATCTCCTTCATCCGCGTGTCCAACATCTCGCTCGTCTCCGCGACGTTCGAGGTCGAAGCCTTCGCGGATGTTTCGCCGGTGCCCGCACCCGCGGCAGGCGTGCTCATGGCCATGGGGATGGCCATGTTCCGTCGTCGGCGATGACCGTTCGTAGAGAGAGGTTGCTCCGCCGGTCGAAAGGCCGCCGGAGCGTTTGAAATGAAGACCGGCCCGTACATCCGCTGCCACGTCCGCAGCCCGCTCGCGATCTGCATCGCCGCGTGCTTCGCCGTGCTCGCGCCCTCCGCCACTGCCCAGTCCACCGACTGGACGCACTTGGCCGGCAGTCCCCAGCGTCTCGCAGCCGCTGGCTCGGATCTCCCCTCGCTCTCCAACGCCCTGTGGACCCAGACGCTCGACCCCGCCGGAAACACCATCGAATTCACGCCCCAGACCGGGGTCGTCGGTGCGGGCGGGAAGATCTATGTCACGGGCACCGTGTCACCGGCGATGGGCCAGGCGAACCAACCACGCCTCTTCTGCTTCGACGCCCTGAGCGGCACACCCCTCTGGGCCGTGCCTGTCGGTGCGGTCGCGGGCGAGTCCTTCGCCACGCCCTGCATCGACCTCCGCAACGGCACCGTGCTCCACGGGTCAAACCGCAGCCTCGTCGCCTACGACATGGCCACAGGCGCCCTGCGCTGGTCCCGCCAACTCACGCGGACCATCGTGAATGCGTCACCGCTCGTCACCGACGACCGCGGCAGCCGCAACCGCTGTTTCATCACCGACTACGACGGCTTTGGATCATCGGCCAAGCTGTACTGCATCAACATCGACCCGTTCAACGCCGCGCTCAACCCCTACCTCCCCGGCCAGATCGTGTGGAGCGCGCCGATCCAGGGCGCAGCGGGCAACTCGCCGGCGTACATCCCCAACTCGAAGGGCGGCACCGGGCTGGTGTACGTCTCGAGCGCGGGCTCCTATCTGGCGGGAACTCCGGGCTCGGTCTACGCCTTCGCGATCGACTCCGTGGGCACTCCGACACCGGCATGGGTTGCACCCTCTCCCGACCTCAACGGCTTCTTCGGCGGGGTGTCGGCCGCGGGTTCGGAGGATGACAGCGGCGGCGCGATCTTCGCGGCGACCTACAACTTCTTCGGCGGGCTGGACAGCGCGACCCTGGTGAAGTTGGATGCGACCAGCGGCGAGTTGATCTGGTCAACCCCCTGCAACCGAACTTCGTCGATCCCGATCCCGCTCTCGTGCAACCGTGTTCTGTTGTCTTCGGGGTTCTCGGGCTCGGGCAGCGCGCTCTCCCTCGAACTGTTCGAGGATGAAGGCGATCACGCCCACCGCCTCTGGAACTCGGCGCTTTCGACCTGGGTGGACGCGGACGAGGACGGCACCATTGACCTCGACGAGTACATCCCTCTGGGCGGCTATTCGGTGCAACCCGCGGTCCGCGTCAGCGGCCACAGCGTGAAGGTGCTCTGCGGCGTGGGCTCGATTTCCGAACTGACCACCGAGCCGTCCAATGGCTTGTTCGTGCTCGACCTCGACCACACGCCCTCCGAGCCCCAGTTCTTTGAGGGCTTCTCGACCGGTGCCGGCTCCACGCCCGCCGTCGTCGGTGGATTGATCTACAGCGTGGGGGCACTCGGGCTCCGCGCCTTCGGGACGCTCCCGCCGGCCTACGACGTCGACGAGGACGGCTGGGTCACGATCGGCGATCTCTACGCATGGGAGCAGGGCCGCGGCCGTCGGGACGTGGATCAGAACGGCGCAGCAACCAGCAGCGACCGAGCACTCCTCATCAGCGAACTGCGCAAGCAAGAGCGTGTCGATCTGGGGGTGACGCGATGACCCGTCGTGGATTCTCGCTCATCGAGTTGATCGTCACCATCGGCGTGATCGCGTTGCTGCTCGCGCTGCTCGTGCCCGCGCTCGCCCGCTCTCGCGAATCAGGTCGCCACGCGGTCTGCATGTCGAACCAGCACCAGTTGATCACCGGCTGGACGCTCTACTCGCACGACTTCCGCGACTACTGCATGCCCCTGGCGTACTGGCGGACCAGCGAGATGGTGAACGGCCAGCAGGTGTACTGGTTCGGCAGCCACGGCACACCCACGGCGGCCCCCGATTACACGGTCGGCTTCATCGCGCCGTACGTGGATATCCCGCTCCTGCAGCGGGGCACGATCTTCGAGTGCCCGAGCCAGCCGTGGGGCACGTACGCGCCCCAGGGCCCCAGCCGCGCACCCACGAGCACCTACGGGTACAACGGCTACTACCTGACGCCCGCGAAGACGCCGGGCTGGGCGGCCCAGATCGGTCACCGGCCGTGGCGTCGGATGTTCGAGATCCCCTCGCCGCCGGAGATCCTCGTGTTCGCGGACACGATGCTGCCCACGGGCGGCGTGCGTCCCGCGAACTGCGCCCTGCTGGATCCGCCGATGCTCTTCAGCGGCGGAGAGTGGGTGCCCAACGAATCGCCGACGACGTCGTTCCGCCACCAGGGCCGCGACCATGTGAACGCCTCCGCCCGCGCCGACGGCGGCGTGCGGAGCACGAGGGCCAAGCCCGACTGGCTGGTGGACGAGCGGTTCCTGATCGGTTCGATCGGTACGTCCAACGTCCCCCACTACGTCCCGGATGCTGACTCATGGCGGTAACGAGATGCATCTGTCGCAACGTTTCGTTCCGCGAGGTCATCCGCCTCGCGGATTGCGGGTTCTCGTTCGATCAGATCAAGAGCACCACCGGCTGCGGCACGGGGTGCGGCGCGTGTTCGCTCTACGCACGGCTCGCGGCGATCACAGGGGTTTGTGATCTCCCGGTCATGCGTCCGGAGCAACTGATGGCCCGCATCGAGCGGGCCGAGGCGGCCAGGGGCGCGACGCCGGCGACGTAAGGGGTTTACGTCGCCGGCGCTCGATTGCCTCCAAAAGAACAGACCCCCGCTTTCGAGCGGGGGTCTGTCGTTTCATGGGTTGTGCGAACCGGATCAGGCGCCGGCGGGTGCGCCGGGCTGGCCGCCGGCGATCACGTCGCGGAGGCTGCCTGCCTGAACCTCGATCTGCGGGGAGCCGAGGCGATCGTGGCGATCGGCGCCGAGCGCCTCCGCCGCGTCGCGGGCGTCCGCGAGCATCTCTTCATCGTCATCCTCGTCGGCCGGGATCTCGACCAGCGGGCGGACGCGGATGTCCTGGTACGGCCGGAAGCCGGTACCCGCGGGGATGAGGTGACCCAGGAGGACGTTCTCCTTGAGGCCGATGAGCTCGTCGATCGCGCCGCGGAGGGCCGCTTCGGTGAGCACCTTGGTGCTCTCCTGGAACGACGCACCGGAGAGGAACGAATCGCTGGAGAGCGCGGCCTTGGTGATGCCCAGCAGCAGCGTACGGCCGGAGGCCGGGCGTGCACGCTTGGCCTTCGCACCGTCGCGACCGGCGGCCTCGGCCTTGGCGTTGGCCTCCTTGATGAGGCTCTTGTGGACGAGGTCACCGACCTTGAGCTCGGTGCCGCCGGCATCGGTGATGCGGGCGAACGCCTCGATGTGCTTGTTCTTCTGCTTGAAGTTGTACCGATCGACAACTTCCTGCGGGAGCAGGTCGGTGTCGCCGGGGGCCTCGACCTTCACCTTGCGGAGCATCTGGCTCAGGATGAGCTCGATGTGCTTGTCGTTGATACCCACGCCCTGAGCGCGGTAGACGTTCTGGACCTCGTCCAGCATGTACGTCCACAGCGCTTCCTCGCCCTTGATGCGGAGGATGTCGTGCGGGACCAGCGGGCCTTCGGTGAGCGGGTCACCGGCCTGCACGTAGTCACCCGTGTGCACCAGCAGCTGCTTGTCGCTGGGGACGTGGTGGTCCTTCTCGATGCCCGCGTCGGAGATCACGCGGATGGTCATCTTGCCCTTGCGCTTGTCGGAGAAGATCTCGACGCGGCCCGAGATCTCGGCCATGATGGCCGGGTCCTTGGGCTTGCGGGCTTCGAAGATCTCCGTCACGCGGGGCAGACCACCGACGATGTCCTGCGAACCGGCGGCGGAGCGGGGCTGACGGGCGATCATCTGACCGGACTTGATCACCTGGCCGTCCTTCACTTCCAGACGCGCACGCGCCGGGAGGTAGTGGAAGTCCAGGATGTTGCCCGCGTCGTCGCACACGTTGATCTGCGGGTGCAGGTCGCCCTTGTGCTCGATGATGACCAGAGCCTTCTGACCACGACCGGCTTCCTCTTCACGGACGGTCTGGCCCAGTTCGATGTCCTTGAACTGGATCACGCCGTCCTTCTCGGCGAGGATCGGGACGCGGTGCGGGTCCCACTTGATGATCGTGGTGCCCTTCTTGATCTCGTCGCCGTGCTTGCAGTACACGAACGCGCCGTAGGGGACCTTGAACTTCTCGAGTTCGCGACCGTTGGCCGAGAGCACCGCCAGTTCGGCGTTGCGCTTCAGCACGACGAACGCGTCGTGGCCGTCGTCGTCCTTCGAGGGCACCGCGTTGCAGTCACGCAGCTCGAGGATACCCGAGTTCAGCGCGTCGTACTTCGTGTGCTCGGCCGTACGCTGACCGACGCCGCCCGTGTGGAACGTACGCATCGTCAGCTGAGTACCCGGTTCACCGATCGACTGGGCGGCGATGATGCCCACCGCGAGACCCGGTTCAACCAGCTTGCCCGTCGACATGTCCATGCCGTAGTCCAGCACCGAGCAGCCCGAGCGGCTCTCGCTCGTCAGCGGCGAACGGACCATCACCGCGTCGATGCCCAGGTCCTCGACCCGTGCCGCGGCCTCGATGGAGACCATCTCGTTGTCGCGGATGATCACCTCGCCCGTCTTGGGGTTGATGACCGCGGAGACGCACACGCGACCGACGATCTGGTCGCGGAGGGGAACGTCGACCTGCTCGCCCTTGTAGATCGCCCGCTTCACGATGCCGCGCTTGCTGCCGCAGTCGTGCTCGCCGATGATCACCGACTGCGCGATGTCGCACAGCTTGCGGGTGAGGTAGCCCGAGTCCGCCGTCTTGAGGGCGGTATCGGCCAGACCCTTACGCGCACCGTGGGTGGAGGAGAAGTACTCGAGGATGTTCAGACCCTCGCGGAAGTTCGCGCGGATGGGGGTCTCGATGATCTCGCCGCTGGGCTTGGCCATCAGACCACGCATGCCGGCCAACTGCTGCATCTGGGTGATGTTGCCGCGGGCACCCGAGTCGATCATGAGGTACACGGGGTTGAGGTACCACTTGCCCGTCTTGGCGTCGGCGGGGAGTTCCCGGCCGTCGTCTTCGCGGCGGTCCTGCTTGAGGGCCGTGACGAGCTTCTTCTGCACTTCTTCGCGGCAGTGGGACCAGATGTCCAGGAGCTGGTTGTAGCGTTCGCGGGCGGTGATGATGCCTCGGTCGTAGTTCTTCTCGATGCGGTCGACCTTCTTCTGGGCCTCGTCGAGCAGGGCCTGCTTCTCCATGGGGATGCGCAGGTCGGTGATCGCGAACGAGAGACCGGCGAGGGTGGACTGCTTGAAGCCCATCTCCTTGAGACGGTCGAGGAGGTCGATGGTCGAGGGACGGCCGCACATGGAGTAGCAGTCGTCGATGACGCGGGCGCACCCCTTCTTGCCCAGGGCGCAGTTGTAGAACGGCATGCCCGGGGTGAGCACATCGGCGAAGAGGCAGCGGCCGGCGGTAGTCATGACCCGCTTGTTGGACGGCATCGGCTTGACCGCGCCGCCCTGGCTCTCGACCACGTTCTCGAACCCGTCGATGCGGACGAGGATGCGGTCGTGGGGGTGGACCTTCTTCTGCTCCATCGCCAGGATCGCCTCGCGGCGGTCCTTGAACTTCGGCAGCTTGTCGTGGGTCTTCTCTTCGGGGTCCATGTACGTGATGAAGTACACGCCCATGACGATGTCCTGCGACGCCGAGATGATCGGCTTGCCGTTCGCGGGGGAGAAGATGTTGTGCGTGCTCAGCATCAGCACGTGGGCCTCGGCCTGGGCCTCCACGCTCAGCGGGAGGTGCACGGCCATCTGGTCACCGTCGAAGTCGGCGTTGAAGCCGCCGCAGACCAGCGGGTGGATGCGGATGGCGTTGCCTTCCACGAGCACCGGCTCGAACGCCTGGATACCCATTCGGTGCAGGGTCGGGGCTCGGTTCAGCAGCACCGGGTGCTGGTAGATCACTTCTTCGAGGATGTCCCACACCGCGGCGTCGCGGCGCTCGAGCATGCGCTTGGCGCTCTTGATCGTGTCCGCGAGGCCGTGCTCCTTGAGCTTGCGGATGATGAACGGCTGGTACAGCTCCAGCGCGATCTTCTTCGGGAGGCCGCACTGGTGCAGCTTCAGCTCGGGACCGACGACGATGACCGAACGCGCGGAGTAGTCGACGCGCTTACCGAGCAGGTTCTCGCGGAAGCGACCCTGCTTGCCCTTGATCATGTCCGTCAAGCTCTTGAGCGGACGGTTCGACGAACCCAGGACAGGCCTGCGGCAGCGGTTGTTGTCGAAGAGCGCGTCCACCGCCTGCTGCAGCATCCGCTTCTCGTTGCGGATGATGACCTCGGGGGCGTTGAGGTCCATCAGCTTCTTGAGGCGGTTGTTGCGGTTGATGATGCGGCGGTAGAGGTCGTTCAGATCGCTCGTGGCGAAGTTGCCGCTCTCGAGCAGCACCAGCGGGCGAAGGTCCGGCGGGATCACCGGCACCACGTCCATGACCAGCCAGGACGGGTCGTTCTCGCTGCCGCGGATCTGCTCGACGAGCTTGAGGCGCTTGGCGAGGTCCTTGATCTTCTGCTTGCTCTTGGTGTTGTTGAGTTCTTCGCGGATGCCGGCGGCGACCTCGTCGAGGTTCGTGACCTCGATGAGCTTGCGGATCGCGTCCGCGCCCATCTTGGCGTCGAACGCGTTGCCGTACTTGTCGACGTTGGTGCGGTACTCGTCCTCGGTGAGCATCTGGCGGAGCTTGAGCTCGGTGTCACCCGGGTCGGTCACCACGTAGTCCTGGTAGTAGACCACCTTCTCGATGTCGCTGGTCTTCATGCCCAGCAGGGTGCCCAGGCGGCTGGGCATGCTCTTGAAGAACCAGATGTGGACCACGGGGCTGGCGAGGTTGATGTGGCCCATGCGCTTGCGGCGCACGCGCGAGTGGGTCACCTTCACGCCGCACCGGTCGCAGATGATGCCCTTGTACTTGGTCCCGCGGTACTTGCCGCACGCGCACTCGTAGTCGCGCTCGGGCCCGAAGATGCGCTCGCAGAAGAGCCCGTCCTTCTCGGGGCGGTACGTGCGGTAGTTGATCGTCTCCGGCTTCTTCACCTCGCCATAGGACCACGCGCGGATCTCGTTCGGAGACGCGAGGGTGACCTTGACGGCGGAGAAGTCGTTCACACGGTCGTAGACGGCCTCGGACATGGGTGTTCCCTTTGCTCACCGCCCCCCCGGGCGGGGCGAATCATCGCTTCGCTATCGCTGCACTCAAGCACGAACCACGGACCACCCCTCGCCCGCGATCCGGGCGGGGGTGAACGGCACGGTCAGAGCAGGCTGCCGCCGTCGGTCTTCTTCTTCTCGAGCGTCACGTTCATACCCAGACCCTTGAGCTCGTTGCAGAGCACATCGAACGCGACCGGCATGCCGGCCTCGAGCTTGTTCGTGCCCTTCACCATGCTCTCGTAGATCTTGGTACGACCTTCGACGTCGTCGGACTTCACCGTCAGGAGTTCCTGAAGGATGTACGCCGCGCCGTACGCCTCGAGCGCCCAAACCTCCATCTCGCCGAAGCGCTGACCACCCGTGCGGGCCTTGCCGCCCAGGGGCTGCTGCGTGATGAGGGAGTAGGGACCCGTGGCGCGGGCGTGGATCTTGTCGTCCACCAGGTGGTGGAGCTTCAGGATGTACATGTAGCCCACGGTCGTCCGCTGCGTGAAGGCCTCGCCCGTACGCCCGTCGAAGAGCTGGATCTTGCACTGCGGCGGCATCTTCGCGAGGATCTCGCGCGGGTGCGGCCACGTCGCCGTCTTCTCGTGGTGCTCGAGACGCTCGGCCACGTGCTTGTTGGCCTCGTCGATCGCCGCGTGCACCTGCGTCTCGCTCGCGCCGTCGAACACCGGCGTCACGGCCTGGAAGCCCAGGACCTTCGACGCCCAACCAAGGTGCGTCTCCAGGATCTGGCCGACGTTCATACGGCTGGGCACGCCCAGCGGGTTGAGCAGCACCTCGACAGGGGTGCCGTCTTCCATGAACGGCATGTCTTCCTCGGGAACGATGCGGGCGATAACGCCCTTGTTGCCGTGCCGACCCGCCATCTTGTCGCCGATCGAGAGCTGCCGCTTGGTCGCGATGTAGACCTTCACCATCTCCAGCACGCCGCTGGGCAGTTCGTCGCCCCGCTTCATGTGGCTCACCTTGCGGTTCTTCTCCGTCCCGATCGCCGTAACGCGCGGCCAGAACTGCCGGTACAGCGTCTCCGCCGCGCCCTTGGTTTCCTTACCGCCCTTGATCCACTTGGGATCGAAGGTGCGGATCTGTTCCATGATGACTTCCGTGATGTCGCTGGCGCCCACCTTCTGACGGGTGTTCGGATCGACCATCGGGGTCCCGGTGGCGTCGTTGATCGCGTTCACCATCTGGCGGAAGAGCGAGATGGACTTCTCGTCCATCAGCTTCTCGTAGTCCGCGATCTCCTTCTTGAGGAGCTTCTTCTGCTCCTCGTTCATGTGGAGACGACGGCTGAACTTGCGGGCGCCGATGACCACGCCCTCAACGCCCGCCGGAACTTCCAGGGAGTCGTTCTTCACGTCCTCGCCGGCCCGGCCGAAGATCGCGTGCAGCAGCTTCTCTTCGGGAGTGAGCTCGGTCTTGCTCTTGGGGCTGACCTTGCCGACCAGGATGTCGCCGGGGCCCACGCGGGCACCGACCCGGATCACCCCGAACTCGTCGAGGTTCCGCAGCATCTTGTCCGACACGTTCGGGATATCCCGCGTGAACTCCTCGCGACCGAGCTTGGTCTCGCGGATCTCCACGTCGAACGCGTCGATGTGGATGCTCGTGAACGTGTCGTCCTTCACCAGACGCTGGTTGATGACGATCGCGTCCTCGAAGTTGTACCCGTCGAAGGTGTTGAACGCCACGAGCACGTTCTTGCCGATCGCCAGCTCGCCCAGGGACGTGCTCGCGCCGTCCGCCAGGACCTGGCCCTTCTCGACCTTCTCGCCCTTCTTCACGATCGGGCGCTGGTTCAGGCACGTCCGCTCGTTCAGGCCGACGAACTTCCTCAGCACGTACTCGTCGGAGTTGTCGATGATCACGCGCTCGGCGTCCACGAACGTCACCACGCCCGGGTTCTTCGCCGTGACCACCATGCCGCTGTTGTGGCCGACCGACACCTCGATGCCCGTCGCCACGAACGGCGGCTCCACCTTGATCAGGGGCACCGCCTGGCGCTGCATGTTCGAACCCATCAGCGCGCGGTTGGCGTCGTCGTGCTCGAGGAACGGGATGAGGGCCGCGGAGATGCCGACGATCTGCTTGGGGCTGATGTCGACGTAGTCCACCTTCGACGAATCAACCGCCGCGAGTTCGCCGTCCACGCGGGCCAGGATGTGGCCCTTCTTGAGGCGACCCTTGTCGTCCAGCGCATCCGCCGGAGCGAGAACCGCCTTCATTTCCTCGTCGGCACGCAGGTGCAGGATCTTGCCCGTCGCCGCGCCGTCCTTCGCCTCCCGGTAGGGGGTGCGCAGGAAGCCGTACTCGTCGATCGAGGAGAAGATGCCAAGGCTCGCGATAAGACCGATGTTCGTGCCTTCGGGCGTCTCGATCGGGCAGATACGGCCGTAGTGGCTGATGTGCACGTCGCGAACCTCGAAGCCGGCACGCTTGCGGTTCAGACCGCCCGGCCCGAGGGCCGAGAGACGCCGCTCGTGCACGAGGCTCGAGAGGGGGTTGGTCTGGTCCACGACCTGGCTCAGCTCGCTGCGGCCGAAGAAGAAGTCGATCGCGCTGCTGATGCTCTTGCTGTTCACCAGATCCGCGATCTTGGTGAGCTCGTCGGGCTCCTTCACGCTCATGCGTTCCTGGACCGTGCGCTTCAGCTTCAGGAAGCCCTTGCGCAGCTCCTCGACCGCCAGCTCGTCCAGCGTCCGCAGACGACGGTTGCCGAGGTGATCGATGTCGTCCACCATCGCGGCGGGACGGCCGGTCTTCGGATCGGGACGGTTGCTCCGCAGGTCGAGCATGTACTGCACGACGCGCAGGAAGTCCTCGCTCCGCAGGAACATCATGTCCTCGGGAACGTTCAGGTCGAACTTGCGGTTGATCCGGAAGCGACCGACGCGACCGAGCCGGTAGCGGTTGTCGTCAAAGAACTTCTCGATGAACAGCTGGCGGGCCTTGTCCACCTGGGGCGGGTTGCCCGGCCGCAGCTTGCTGTACACCTTGAGCAGGGCGCGCTCGTAGTCGGTCGGAGCCTCGAACAGCTCGAGCTTCTCCTCCGCCACGGTGTTCAGGATCAGCACGTCGCTGGGGTTCTCGATCACGCGAACCTTCTTCAGGCTCGAGTTCATGATCTTGGAGGCGATCTCCTCGCCCAGCTGCCGGCCGACGTGGATCAGCTCCTCGCCGGTCTCGGTGTCGATGATCGACTCGGCCGCCCAGTGCTCGGGCCGCACGGCCTCCGCCTTGATCTCGCTGACCTCGTAGAACAGGCGCAGCAGCTGGTCGGTCGCGCTCACGCTCTCGTCCAGGCAGCGCAGGAACGTCGTCGCCGCCATCTTGGTGCTCTGGTCGATCCGCATCGCCAGAACATCCTTCTTGGTGACTTCGAGCTCGATCCAGCTCCCGCGTTCGGGGATGATTCGGGTCGAGTGCAGCGGGCGGTCCGCCTCCGAAGAGACGATCGAGAAGTCCACGCCCGGCGACCGGTGCAGCTGGCTCACGATCACGCGCTCGGCACCGTTCACGATGAACTCGCCGCCGCCCATCATGATCGGGAACTCGCCGAGGTAGATGTCCTCCTCGGGCATGTCCGGACGCCCCTCGCGCTTCAGACGAACCGTGATCTTGAACGGCCGACCGTAGGTCAACCGGAGCTCGCGGCATTCGTCGGCCGTGTACCTCGGCTCTTCGAGCGCATAGGTCACGTACTCGAGGGTCATCGTCTCGTCGTAGCTCTTGATCGGAAAGATCTCACGGAGCAACGCTTCAAGACCGATGTGAGTGTTCCTCTCATCCGGGCCAACGCCCAGCTGCAGGAAACGCTCGTACGCGTCCGTTTGCACCTCGGTCAGGTTGGGGACCGTCATGGCGTCCCCGCGCTTCGCGAACGAACGAACCTTCTTGGAAGACGTAGACATCGCTGCCATCGGGATCCTCGCGATGGAAAACAAGACCCCAGACCGCGCGCCTCGCAGCGCTCCGCAGCCGGGGTCATCTCGCTAATTTCGTTCCGCGTCGTTCAACGGCTTGCCCATTGTCGTGAACGTAGTTCGCCGATACGTCTCGAACCAACCAGTATAGCCCCCGTCACGAGACCGCATCCACAACCCGACGACAATTCCGTCGGGCCCTTCCGCGCTCCCGCCCCGACCGCCTGCCGAGGGGAAAAAAGGGCCCGCCCTCGCGGACGGGCCCCGTACCATACTGTTTGCCGGATCAGGGTTCGTCACCCCTCCCGGCCAAAGACCGACTCCGACCGGGCCAGCCCTTAGGCGAGCTCGACCGTCGCGCCCTGCTCTTCCAGGGACTTCTTGAGCTTCTCGGCCTCGGCCTTGTCCAGACCCTGCTTGATCGCCTTGCCCGGGGCATCGACGAGGGCCTTCGCCTCCGCCAGACCCAGACCCGTCGCCTCGCGGACGACCTTGATGACCTGGATCTTCTTGTCGCCCGCGGCCTTGAGGACCACGTCGAAGCTGGTCTTCTCTTCGGCCTTCGGAGCGGCAGCGCCGCCCGCGGCAGCGGCAACCATCACGGCGCCGCCGGCGGCGGCTTCGATGCCGTAGGTGTCCTTGAGGTACTTGCCGAGGTCAACCGCTTCCTTGAGGGTCAGGCCAGCGAGCTTGTCACCGAGTTCAGTAATCTTCGCGTCCATTGATGCACCTGCTTCTGCCGGGACAACCCGGCGTACTGCTCCTCCAGAGGGACCGGAACTCCCGGTCGTTATCCCTTTCGGGCCAGTGGAGAAGACGTTTCGAGTTCGAGACCCGCCGCCTGCAGCGACGGGGGAATATCAACCAACCTTCGCGATCGCCTCGCCCTTTTCGAGCTTGGTTTCGATCGACTTGACCAGACCGGCAACCGCCCGACCGGGTCCGAGCAACTGACCCACGAGCTTCTGCGCGGGGGACAGGATGAGCGTGACCACGCGACCGATGGCCTCTTCGCGCGTCGGGAACTTGCTCAGTTCTTCAACGCCCGCCTTGCCCTTGAACAGCTGCCCGTCGAGCACCGCGCCGCGGAGCTCGAGACCCGGCATCTTGCCCGCGATCTCGACGACTTCACGCGCAACCTCGACGACGGAGTTCCCGCCGTACGCGATCGCGTTCGCGCCCGTCAGCAGCTCCGAAAGAGCCGCCAGCGTCGTGCCCTCGAACGTCTTCCGAGCGAGCGAGTTGCGGACAACCGTCACCCGGATGTTCTTCTTCGCGAGCGTCCCGCGGAGCTTGGTCGTATCCACGGCCTTGAGCCCGCGGATGCTGATCAGCATCGCGTCGTGGAGTTCCACGCCGCCGTCCGTCGCGACCTTCTGAATGCGGGAGGTGTATTCCCGCATGATGATCTGCTTGACTGTCTTCGACATGGATTAGTTCTCCGTCTCGGCGGCGTTGACGTACTTCACCTGAACGCCCGGCGTCATCGCGCCGCTCACCGTGATCTTCTTCACATACTGGCCACGCGCCGTCGCGGGGCGAACCTTCTCGATCGCCGTGATGAAGAACGCCAGGTTCTCGGTCAACGCGTCCTCCGCGAAGGACATCTTGCCGATCACCGCGTGCACGTTGCCGGACTTGTCCGCCCGGTACTCAACCTTGCCCGCGCCGTACTCCTTCACCGCCTGAACCACCTGCGGCGTCACCGTGCCGGCCTTCGGGCTCGGCATCAGGCCCTTGGGACCCAACACCTTGCCGAGCTTCGACACCACCCGCATCATGTCCGGGCTGGCGACCACGACGTCAAAGTCCATGTAGCCGCCCTCGATCTCCGCGACGAGCTCCTCGCCGCCGGCCTTCACGGCTCCCGCCGCGATCGCCTGCGCCGCAACATCGCTCTGGCAGAAGGCGATCACCTTCTTGCTCTTGCCGATGCCCCGGGGCAGCGAGATCGCGCCACGGAGGTTCTGGTCCGCCTGGGCCGTATCGATACCGAGGTGCATGCAGACGTTGACCGTCTGATCAAACTTCGGTGCCTTGAACTTCTTCAGCGCCTGGATCGCCGCGGCAGCCTCGACCGCTTCGGTCGGCTTGAGCTCGGCGTTCGCTTTGGCGCGCTTGCTGATTCGCTTTGGCATGTCTTCGCGCTCCTTGTGCTTAGCCTTCGATGGTCACGCCCATCGACCGAGCTGTGCCCTCAATAACCCGCATCGCCGCTTCCAACGTCAGTGAGTTCAGATCCGCCATCTTTTCCTGAGCGATCTTCTCGACCTGCGCCTTCGTCAGCTTGCCCACTTTGTTCTTGTTCGGAACGCCAGACCCCTTCTCGATCTTCGCGGCTTCCTTGATCAGCACCGACGCCGGGCTGCTCTTCACCTCGAACTCGAACGTGCGGTCCGAGTACACGGTGACGATGCAACCCACGATCTTGCCCTTGAGGGCAGCCGTCGCGGCGTTGAACTTCTGAATGAACTGTCCGGGGTTCACACCCTTCGAGCCCAGAACGGGACCGAGGGGTGGCGCGGGGGTCGCGGTGCCGCCCGGCGCCATCAACTTAAAAATGTTCGTAACTTCGCGTTTGCCCATTGCTTTCGACCTCCCACCAACCCTCCCGCGGGTAATCTCCCTTGGGGGTCACGCCCGGGCTGGGTCGTGACGAGTTGGTAGTTCCAACGGTTCCAGATGTTCCACGTGGGCCAACGCCCGCGCGGGTAAGGAGGAGAGTTTAGCCCTCACCCCCTCGGAATCAAGGCCGCCACTTCCCACCCCCTCCTCACCCCCGCCCCCACCCCTTCCACCGATTCCACACAAAATACGAACACATTTCCCAGCCCCCGGGAATCCGTCTCACCCCAGTCCCCGAACTTCTCTTCATCTTTCTGCCCCTTCACCCTTGTCTAGAATCGTTCTAAGCCTACTCTGTTGAGACTCAGTTTCAACGACCACGCAGGAGCTCCTATGGCCATCCCACCCCCCACTATCTACATGGACCACGCCGCGACAACCCCTTGCGACCCCCGTGTCGTTCAGGCCATGCTCCCGTTCTTCACCGACGAGTTCGGCAACCCGGGCTCCCGCAACCACCGCTACGGCTGGGCCTCCGAGGCCGGCGTCGACAAGGCCCGCGAGCAGGTCGCCGCGCTCCTCGGAGCTGATGAGAAGGACATCGTCTTCACCTCCGGCTCCACGGAGTCCAACAACCTCGCCATCCGCGGCGCCGCCCTGATGTACGAGAAGGCCCCCGCGGGCTCCGGTCGCTCGCGCGGCCACATCATCACCTCGATCATCGAGCACAAGGCCGTTCTGGATCCGTGCAAGCGCCTCCAGAAGGAAGGCTTTGACGTCACCTTCCTCGAACCCGCCGAGGACGGCGTCTTCACCGCCGACATGGCCCGCGCCGCGATGCGCGAGGACACGATCCTCGTCAGCATCATGTGGGCCAACAACGAAATCGGCACCATCAACCAGATCCGTGAAATCGGGGCCCTCTGCCACGAGCGCGGCGTGATCTTCCACACCGATGCCACGCAGTACGCCGGCAAGATGCCCGTCAACGTCGAGGCCGACAACGTCGACCTCCTGTCGGTCTCGGCCCACAAGATGTACGGCCCCAAGGGCGTCGGCGCGCTGTACGTCCGCCGGCGTCGCCCGCGCGTCCGCCTCACGTCGCTCGTCGACGGCGGCGGCCAGGAGCGCGGATACCGCTCCGGCACGCTGAATGTCCCCGGGATCGTTGGTTTTGGCAAGGCCTGCGAGATCGCACTCGCCGAGATGAACGCCGACGCCCAGCGTCTGCTCGAACTCCGCAACCACCTCGAGACCGAGGTCACGCGTCAGCTCGACAGCTGCAAGGTCAACGGCCACCCAACCCTCCGACTCCCCCACATCTCCAACATCTCCTTCGGGTTCGTCGAGGGTGAAGGCCTGATGATGGCCGTGAAGGAAATCGCTTGCTCCAGCGGCAGCGCATGCACCAGCGCCAGCCTCGAGCCCAGCTACGTGCTCAAGGGCCTGGGCGTCGGCGATGAACTCGCGCACTCCTCCCTCCGACTCTCGATGGGCCGTTCCACCACCCGCGAGCAGGTCGACTTCGCCATCAACAAGATCGTGCAGGCGGTCTCCCGCCTCCGCGAGATGAGCCCCCTGTACGACATGCACAAAGAAGGCATCGACCTCTCCAAGGTCGAATGGGCCCACCACTAAACGCAGACACACCACGCCCGTCACCGGGCTTGTGAGGACCCCATGGCATACGGACCCAAGATCATCGACCACTACGAGAACCCCCGCAACGTCGGGAACTTCGGCACCCAGTCCGCCGTCAAGACCGACCCCCGCATCGGCGTCGGCCTCGTCGGCGCCCCCGAGTGCGGCGACGTCATGCAGCTCCAGATCAAGGTCAACCCCGAAAGCGGCCTGATCGAAGACGCCAAGTTCAAGTGCTTCGGCTGCGGCAGCGCGATCGCCAGCAGCTCCCTCGCCACCGAATGGCTCAAGGGCCGCTCCCTCGATCAGGCCGAGCAGATCCGCAATACCCAGATCGTCGAGGAACTCAGCCTTCCCCCGGTCAAGATCCACTGCTCCGTCCTCGCCGAGGACGCAATCCGCGCCGCGGTCGCCGACTATCGCGCCAAGAATGGTCTGCCCGCCGCGGACGCCGCGGCCGCCCCCCAGACCGCCGCCGCCCACTAATCACCAGCCGGAGAACCCCCGATGTCTGAGACCACCACCAAGCCGAGCACCGAAACGCACACCCACGGCGTCATCCTCACCGAACTGGCCGCGAACGAGGTCCGCCGCATCATCCAGGAGCAGGAACTCGACCCCGCGACCGTCTGCCTCCGGGTGGGCGTCAAGGGCGGCGGGTGTTCGGGCTTCTCGTACATCCTGGACCTGACCGACAACCAGAACGAGTCCGACGAGCTCTTCGTGCAGCACGGGATCCGCATCATCTGCGACCCCAAGAGCCTGCTGTACCTCGAGGGCGTGACGGTCGACTTCCGCGACGAGATCATGGGCCGCGGGTTCGTCTTCAACAACCCCAACGCCAGCGGCACCTGCGGGTGCGGCTCGTCCTTCCACGTCTGAACCAAACCACAGCACGACGCTCCCGAGCCCCGCCCTCCGCGGGGCTCTTTTCTTGGGCTTGTGATCGGGCCCGATTGCGGGTATCCTACTGGTGTTCGAACCCCGCGAGCGGGACGCTCGCGCAGCACGCCGACACGGGCGACCAAGCCCTCTCACCTGGGAAAGCGGTGGTATGAGTCAGGCCCCAAGTCCACTCGAAACCAGCCACGGGTACTCACCCCCGTCCGTCACCCAGTTCAGCGTCTTCCTCACCAACAAGGTCGGCAAGCTCTTCGACCTCGTCGAGGCATTCGACGGCCGCTGCCAGATCTGCGCGCTCTCCGTGCACGAGGCCTCCGACCACGCCGTCGTCCGCATCGTCACCAACGCCGCCTCAACCGCCCGCGAACTCCTGCGCCACGAAGGCCTCCCCTTCAGCGAACGCGACGTCCTGGTCGTCGAGCTCTGCCGCGGCAAGCTGCTCAGCCAGCTCTGCCTCTGCCTGCTCAGCGCCGAACTCTCGATCCACTTCGCCTACCCCCTGATGCACCAACGCGGCGGCGAGGCCACCATCGCCCTGGCGGTCGACGACCTCACCCTCGCCGGCCAGATCCTCCGCCGCAAAGAGTTCCGCCTCCTCGGCGAAGCCGACCTCCCCGGCATCAGTGGCTGAGTCCGCCCGGCGGCTCGATCAGATCCCACGCGTTCCCCCACGGGTCCTCGAACACCACCACCGTCCCATACTCCTCGCGCCGCACCGGCCCGCGGAACTTCACTCCCGCCGCGCTCAGGCTGGCGTAGTCCCGCGTGAAGTCGTCCGTGTGCAGGAACACCGCCACCCGTCCACCGGTCTGGTTCCCGATCGCCGCCCGCTGACGATCATCCGCGGCCTTCGCGAGCAGGAGCCCGCACTCCGATCCCCGCGGCCGCACGCGCACCCACCGCTTCCCGCCGCCGCGATCCGAGTCCTCGATCAACTCGAACCCGAGCACGCCCACGAAAAAGCGGATCCCCTCGTCGTACTCAGGAACGACGATGACGAACTGCGTGATCTGGTGCATCGCGTCCTTCCGATCACTGGGCGGGGACCATCCGGAAGATCCGATCGTCGTCGGGCTTCGGCATGCCGCGACCGTCCTTGTTGCTCGTCGCGAAGTAGATGCTGCCGTCCGGTCCTTCGCAGATCGCGCGGATCCGGCCCAGCCCCTTCACGAGCGTCTCGTGCGACACGACCTTGTCGCCATCAAGCTTGATGCGGACAGCCGGTTGCCCTTCAGCCCGCCGACGAGGAAGTTGCCCTTGAGCGCGGGGAACTTGTCGCCGCGGTAGAACTTCCCGCTCGCCGGCGCGATCCCCGGCGTCCAGTGCAGCAGCGGGGTCACCATGCCGTCCTGCGTCATGTCGTGGTGGATGGCCGGCCAACCAAGGTTGTCGCCCTTGGACACTTTGTTGAACTCGTCACCCTCCGTGTTGTTCTCGCCGATCCCGCGCTCGCCGCTGGGGCCGTGCTCGGTCTCGAACATCTGCCCGGTCCCCGGCTGCCAGTCGATCCCCTGCGCGTTGCGCGTTCCCGACGCCCAGATCTCCGGCCGCACGCCTTCCTTCCCGACGAACGGGTTGTCGCTCGGCACCGTGCCATCATCGTTCAGCCGCAGGATCTTCCCGCCCAGCGAGTTCATGTCCTGCGACAGCGCCTTCTTGAATGTCTCCCCCGACGTCACATACAGCTTCCCATCCGGTCCGAACGCCAGACAGCACCCCGCGTGGTTCGCGCCGATCGGCAGACCCGTCAGGATCTCCTTCCCGTCCGCGAACTTCCCGTCCGTGTACACATACCGCATCACGCGGATGTCCTTCGCCGTGGTGTCGCCGTACGAGATGTACACCATCCCGTTCTTCGCGAACTCCGGGTGCAGCGCGAGCCCCATCAGCCCGTTCTCGCCCCCACGCTTCCACACGTTCTCCACCGTGTGCACCGGCTCCTCCACAAGCTTCCCGTCCTTGATCAACCGCACCCGCCCCGCGCGCTCGGTCAGCATCATCGAGCCATCCGGCAAAAACGCCATGGCCCACGGCACTTGCAGCCCGCTCGCGAACACCTCCAGCGTGTACTTCACCTCGCCGCTCTTGGACGTCAGCACTTCCGCCGCCGGCGCGGGCGCCGCCGCATCCTGCCCGCTCGCCAAACCCGCGCAGCACGCCACAAACGCAACAGCCATCGCACAACGCTTCATCTTCTTCTCCAGTTCCACCACTCGCGGCACGCGGCCGCTCAGTGAACGCCCGTCGCCGCGAGCCACCGCTCCGCGTCCAGGGCCGCCTGACATCCCATGCCCGCCGCAGTAACCGCCTGCCGGTACTCCGCGTCCGACACGTCACCCGCGGCGAACACGCCCGGAATGTTGGTGTACGAGTTCCGGTTCTTGAGCGCCACGTACCCGCTCTCCGTCAGTTCGATCCCCGCCCCCGCCAGGAACCGCGTCGCCGGCGTGTGACCGATCGCGATGAACAGCCCCTTCACGTCCAGGCGGCTCTTCGCGCCCGTCACCGTGTCGGCCATCTCGATCCCCTCGATCCGATCCGTCCCCAGCACGTCCGAGACCGCCTTGTTCCAAAGCACCTTCGCGTTCGGCCGGCTCAGGAACCGCTCCTGCATGATCTTGCTCGCACGCAACGAGTCCCGCCGGTGAACCAGGTACACCGTGCTCGCGAACTTCGTGAGGTACGTCGCCTCCTCCATCGCCGTGTCGCCGCCCCCCACCACCGCCAGCGGCTGATCCCGGAACACCGGCAACGCCCCGTCGCACACCGCGCACGCCGACACGCCCCCGCCGCTCCGCGCAAGCCGCATCTCGTTTTCGAGCCCCAGCCAGTTCGCCGTCGCGCCCGTCGCGATGATCACCGAGTGCGCACGCTCCTGCTTCCCCTCGGCCGTGTGCAGCACGAACGGCCGACCCGAGAAGTCGCACTTCACGATGTCGTCCTCGATCACCTTCGTCCCGAACCGCTCCGCCTGCTTCCGGAACCTGTCCATCAGGTCCGGCCCCTCCACCCCGTGCTCGAACCCCGGGTAGTTCTCCACCTCGGTCGTCAGCATCAGCTGACCACCCGGCAGCACCGGACCCGGATCCTGCTTCGGAACCCCGCAGTACACGATCGGCCGCAGCTGCGCCCGCGCCGCGTAGATCGCCGCGGTCCACCCCGCGGGCCCCGAACCGATGATCACCACCTTGTGTGCCGTATCCGACATCCGTGCGCTCCTGCCTTCTACATCACTTCAACTGCTGCGAATCCCGGAGGTGCTGGCGGTGCAGGCTGATCACCGGCGGCCAGATCAGGTAGTCGCTCCCCGCCGCAACCTTCGTCGTGTTCTGCACACGCTTCGCAAAGTGGTTCACGCTGTCCGCCCCCACCGAGTACAAAATGAACGTCGTGTTGCTCAGCTTCGTCGAGAACGGGCTCCCCGTCGCCGGCACAATGTCCATCTCGTGCGGCTTGGGCTCTTCCTTCTCCGACATCCCCAGCCGACGCTTCATCGGGATCATGTACTCGGGAATGCTCCGCTGCGTGTTCGCCACCTCGCGGCTGAACGGATCCGCCCCGATCCCCGACACCCACCTCGGCCGGATCGCCGTCAGCTGCGGCGGAAAGTCCTTGTTCGCGATCACATACCCCGACAACGCCAGCGACAACTGCGTCCCCTGCATCTCCACGATCAACTGCTGCCGCTGATCAAACAGCTCCCGCATGTCCGGCATCGCCCGCGAAATCAACGCGAACCGCGCCGACCGCAGCCGCTCGTACTCCGTCAACGCCGAGTGCCGCTTGTCGAACCACCCAAGGTTCCACCGCGACGAAAAATCGTCCTGCACGCTCTTGATCTTCGAAAGCGTGTCCTTCCCGTCCGCGTGCGACCCCGCCGCCGAACGCCACCGTGCCGACTCCGCGAACAGCCGCAGCGGATACTCCGTCGCACCCAGCTTCGCCAGCGTCGGCCCGAAGTTCGACGTGTTCACCGCGCCGCTCGCATCAAAAACCCGCGCCCCCACCTGGCTCGCCGCCAGCCAATCCCCACGCGGCATCTGCATCCGCCCCAGATCAAACATCGAGTCCCCGCCGAACTTCGAAATCTGATCCGGCAGCTTCGCCGGGTCCATCAACCGCTTCCCCCGCACATCCTCGTACGCCACGTCCCGCACCCGCTCCAACGCCTGGATCATGTGCGCCCCGCCCCACCGTGCCTCCGTCATCATCTGCCGATCCATCAACTGCCGGCACAGGTGCGACCACTTGAGCAGCACCTCCACAGCCTCCGTCGGCTTCCCGTCCGCCGCCAGCCTCGTCGCCTCCACATTCACCAGACACGCCACCCGCTCCATCTCCGGCAGCCAGAAATGCCGCGCCGCCGCCAGCGTCGGCGGATCCCCCAACTCCGTGTACATCCGCAGTTCCACCAACTCCACCGGTACGTTCTCAACCCCGTACGGCAGCCCCCACGCAAAGGCTTCCTTCCACTTCGTCGCCTTCGTCACCTTGTCCAGCCCCTCCAGCACCGCACGCTGCGCAGGCTTCTCCGCCCACGCTCGCGCCTCCGCGAACGCGCCCACGTCCGCCGGCAGCATCGCCGCGCTCCCCAGCTCCGCCACCGCCCCCGGCGTCGCGTCCATCTTCGCCACCAGCGGCAGCATCACCAGGTCCGACCGCTTGTCGGTCGCAATCGCCAGATACCCCCGGTTCGCCTGGCTCAGGTACTCGTCACCACTCGCCACAGGCGAGAGCGCCGCGCCACCCGCGCACAGACAAATCACCGCGGCTCTCACAGCCCGCCGCATCCGCGACACGCCACTGCTCAAAGTGTTCTTCGACATAGACCCCATGGTAGCAGATCAACCCCCGCCCCGCCCGCTACCACGCGTCCTCACCCCACCAACCAAAACCCCGATCTCCAACCCCCGCACCCGCCCGCGCGAACCCACCGCCCGCACAGCAGCAGGCCTTCCCGCTTTGCTGCCTCAGGCTCCGGGCTTCGCCGCGCTTCAACTTCCCCCTCAGGCCCCAACCTTCGCCGGAACCTGAATCTTGATCTCTTTGTGCGCCTCGCTCCGGCCAGCGTCCCCGCGGTTCGCGTCCGGCGCGCCCAACTCGATCGAGTCACGCATCAGCCGCCCGACCTTGAACTTCACCGTCCGCTTCGCCGGAACCGTCACCCGCTCCAGCGTCTTGGGATTCTGCGCCACCCGCGCCGCCCGCTCCTTCACCTCAAACACGCCAAAGTCGCGGAACTCCAGACGGTTCCCCTTCTTCAACTCCCCGATCACCTGATCGAGAAACTCCTGAATCGATTTCCGAACGTCCCCGCGCTTCACCTTCGTGCGCTCGCTGATCCGTTCGATGAGTTGCTTCTTGGTAATCGTCGCCATGAGTCCATTCCTCGCGGCAAGCACACGATGTTCGGCGAAGGTCGCCCCAGGCGCGTCGTAACCCCTCCAGGGGTTCCGCGCGTCGGAAGCCGTTCTCAACTGTCAATCCTCGACCACCCTGCCCCCGCCCACCACCGAGTCCCACCGTATCCCGCCGCAGTTAAATCCCTTGCTCGCTGCACCACTTACATCCACGCCCAGCCCACCAGCCCGGCGTGGGAGAGGAGTATCGCGCGCTTCCGGCCCCGCGTCAATACGCTCGCGACTTCACAACCGAATTTCCTCAACCCATCCACCATCCAACGAATCCCGCCCCCTCGCTTGACTTTCTCGCTCACCCCGCACTACGGGACCGCTCTCAAAACTGAATCACCACGCCCGTGTACAGCCCCGCCATCGAGCCGTCCCACTCGAAGTCCCCCTCATCCGACTCGCTCGTCATGTTCAAACCCGTAAACCGATACCCCACCTGCACGCCAAAGTTCTCGAACGGCCGCCACACGCCCCCCACCATCGCGTCCACCGTGATCGTCGACTTGTCCCCGAACGGCATCCCGCCCGCCGTCACCTGCACGTCAATATCAAACTCCTCGTACAACTCCATCGTCAGACGCACACCGCCCAGCGGCTCCACAAACGTCTCCGACGCGCTCGCGCTGTCGCCCCCCGTCGCGTTCACCAACTGGTAGTCCACGTCGATCACCCGCACCCCGCCGATCAACTCGAAGTTCGAGTGCAGCTTGTACCCGCCCTCGTACGGCGACATCGACCGCTTCGCAAACGAGTACCCCACCTCAAACTCAAACTGCGCATAGTCCAGCGACGTCTCGATCACGTCCCCATCCGCGTACACGAACCCCCCCACCGTGCCGTCCGCGCGTGCATCCGTCTCCTGGTCACCCGCAAAGTCCACCATCCGCAGCAGGAACCGCCAGTCCCCACGCCCCAGGTGAATCTCCCCGGCCAGCGACGCCTCCGGCGTGTCGATGTCCACGTCCCGAAGATCAAACTCCTCCGCGTTCCCGCCATCCAGCGACTGGATCCCCACGCCCCCGCCCTTGGGTCCTCCCGTCACCGTCGGTGCCGCGCCGTCCGGCAACTTCACCGTCCCCGCCGGCCCCAGAAACCACACCGACGGCTCCACGCGCAGCGTCCACCGCGGCCCCGCCTCCACCGCCGCCGCGGCAGTCTCCGCCGCCTGTTCCTGTCCCAACGCGAGGCCGCTCATCGCCTGCATCGCACACAACGCCGCCAGGATCCGCTTCTTCATCTGGTACCTCCGCAAGTGCCCTGAGCATACCCCCCGATTTCCCCTCCCGTCGCTCCCACCTTCCCGGTAGAATTCGGGGCAGTCCAACCACGGAGGCCCCATGTCCACCCCCGCCCGCTCGCTCCTCGCCGCCTCTCTCCTCTCCGCTTCGCTCATTCTCCCCTCCATCTCACTCCCCGCCGCGGCACGCGCACCCCAGGCAACGCTCCAGCCCGCCGACGCCAAGCCCGTCCTCGAGGCCTCCGCCAAAGCCATCGCCGAACTCCGCGCCTTCTCCTACTCCTTCACCAGCACCGAAACCGGCGGCGACGGCAAGGCCGCCCGCTACGAAGGTCTCGCCTGCGCCGCCAAGGCCGACGCCGGCGGCTGGAAGGTCTACGCCTCCGGCAAAATCATCGCCGACTCCGAATCCAACTTCGAGATCGCCTACGACGGCGTCGCCGCCCGCTCCATCAAGCCCGCCGACAAGGTCGTCGTCGAGCGAAACCTCGAAACCGTCGACGAACTCGCCGTCTTCTTCAGCGGCCAAAACGCCCGTCACCCCATCGCCTGGGAAATCCTCGCCGACAAGCCCTTCTCCGCCGTAGAAAAGGCCATTCTCGAAGGCTCCCAAACCATCGACGGCGTCGAATGCGACAAAGTCCTCATCCCGTCCACCCCAGACCCCGCGGCAGCCATCGCCGACACCGGCACCCGCCTCTTCATCGCCAAGTCCGACCATCTCCCACGCCGCATCGAACGCCTCCGCGCCGTCAAGTCCGAAACCGCCACCACTGAGATCGCCCGCGTCATCGAGATCACCGACCTCAAACGCGACACCGACGCCCAGCTCCACGCCTTCTCCCTCAACGCCCCCGACGGCTTCCGCATCCGCGCCGACACCTCAGGCAACGCCAACCGCCTCGTTCGCGGCAACCGCCCCGCCAACTCCGAAGAACGCAAGCCCCAGGACTCGGGCCTCCTCGCCACCGGCTCCGACGCCCCCGCCTGGACGCTCAAGGACGGCTCCGGCGCCGAAGTCTCCCTCGCCTCGCTGAAGGGCAAGGTCGTCGTCATGGACTTCTGGGCCACCTGGTGCGGCCCCTGCAAGGCCGCCATGCCCCACGTCCAGAAGCTGCACGACAAGTACGCGTCCAAAGACGTCGCCGTCTACGGCGTCAACACCTGGGAACGCGCCGACGCCAAGAAGTACATGAGCGACAAGAAGTTCACCTACGGACTGCTCCTGAAGGGCGACAAGGTCGCCGAGCAGTACAAGGTCAAGGGCATCCCAACCTTCTACGTGATCGACAAGGAAGGCAAAATCGCCTTCTCCGCCGTCGGCATGCCCGATGAGTCCCGCCTCGAGGCCATCATCGACGAAGCCCTCGCCAAGTAATCACCCGCCGAGCACCGCACGCTCGATCGCGCCCGGATTCTCGTACGCGAGGCCGAACACCGTCGCGTTGAACTCCGCGAGCGACACCGCCTCCTGCTTGATGAACCCAGTCGCCGGCAACTTGCCCAACCGGTGCAGGTCCACCATCGCGCACACGCCCGCAGCCGTGGTGAGCTCGATCGCCGGCCACAGCCGACCGAACATCTGCGTCGCGGGGATGCTCCGCTTGAAGTTGATCTGCCGACGCATCCCGCTCTTGTCGATCCCGATGCCGTTGATGAACACCACCACCACGTCCTGCAGCGTCCGCGCCACGGCGTGATCCAGCAGGTCCATCGCCAGCCGCCGGTTGAACGCCACGCCGCTCTTGCCCGCGGGCGCATGCTCCACACCCAGCCGCAGGTCCTGCAGCAGGAACTTCATCAGATCGCGGTGCCCGGGGTAGCGGATCGTCTTGTACGCCACGCGTGTCTCGGCCACGCACTTGCCTTCCCCCACCAGCGTCTCCACCAGACTGCCCACGCCGCCCGAGGTGTAAAACGCCTCGTACTCCACGCCCTCGAAGCTGAAGTTCTCCAGCCCCTCGAGCGCCGGCACTTCAACACGCCGGCCGTCGAGCATCACGTTGCACGGCTCACAGTACTCGTTCACCACCCCCGCCACCGACCACGTCACGTTGTACTTCAGCATGTTGGTCGGGTACTGGGGCAACGCGCCAACCCGAAGCACCAGGTCGTGCAGTTCCTTCATCTCCTTCGCGATGTCGTTCGCCGCGATCGCGATGTACCCGGGCGCAAGGCCGCACTGCGGCACGAGTGCAACCTTCACCTTCCCCGAGTCCGCAACCGCCTGCACCTGCCGCGTCGTCTCGACATCCTCGGTCACGTCGAAGTAGTGGACGCCCAACTCGTTCGCCATCTCCGCGATGCCCGCGACCAGATCGAACGGGAGCATGCACACCACGTAGTCCTGACCGGTCATCGCCGCCCGCACCGCGCCGCGGTCCGAGGCGTCGACCACCTTCGTCGCAAACTCAACCTTGTGCTTCACCAGGCCCCGCAGCCGGTTGATGTTCCCCTCGGCCTCGGCCAGGTTGGCCGCGTCCCGATCCGCGAGCGTCACCGAGTAAGAGCCCTTCCCGCAGATGAGCAGCAACTCCGCAACCGACTTGCCGACCTTGCCACCACCAAGCACAAGCACCTTCTTCATCGCACACGCTCCAATCGCAAAGCTCATCTCTCGGGTGAAACCACGGTCGGCCCCGCCCGAAGGGCCCGATGGTACGTCTCTCTATCGGCCCCCCGCCCACCACTCGAAACCCGAACTCCAAGATCTGAGATCTGATACCTGAAACCTCAAATCTCAAACTTCAGATGCCACCCCTCTTCAGCATCACCACCACGTGCACCTCCACAGCCCGCCCCTCCCCCACCGCATCCACCTTCTCGTGCGTCTTCCCCTTCACGTTCACCACCCCCTCACCAACCCCCAGCAAACCTGCCAACACCGCCCGAATCTCCCCCTTCACCCCCGCCAGCTTTGGCCGCTCCAGAATCACCGTCGCGTCCAGATTCGAAACCCGATACCCCCGCGCCCCCGCCATCCCCACCGCCGCCCTCAGAAACTCCCGCGAGTCCCGCCCCTCGTTCTCCGCCGCGTTATCGGGGTACATCTGCCCGATGTCCGGCAACCCCAGCGCCCCCAGGATCGCGTCGGTCACCGCATGCAGTAGAGCATCCCCGTCGGAGTGCGCCACGGGTCCCCGATCATGCGCCAGACGCACACCCCCGAGCACCAGCGGCCGCCCCCGCCCCTCCGGCGCGAGTGCCTCAAGCCGGTGCAGGTCGTACCCGTGCCCCACCCGCCACTCGGGCTCCCCTCCCGCCACTTCCTCAGCGTCGTTCGCCATGCCTCATCCTACCCCCCCGCAACCATCTTCCTCGACCCACCAATTCCACGCGAACCCAAGCCCCGCTCGGCCGATACTTGAGTACGCTTGGACTCTGCCCGATAACGGGCACCGAACTTCGGAGACTTCTCGAATGCGCCCCCGAACCGCCGCCCGCACCGCCGCCCTGCTCGCCTCCGCCGCGCTCTCCCTCGCAACCCTCTCGGGCTGCAACTGGAGCTCGTGGGGTATGGCCTCGGCCGACGGCCGCTTCAACTACACCAGCACCATCCACACCCCCTACACCGTTACCCTCGTCGACACCAGCACCGGCGACGTCCTCTGGACCTACGAAGTCCCCGTCGGCAAGACCATCTCCATCCGCTTCCTCGAAGGCCACGACGCCGAAGCCACCGGCAAAGACACCATGAAGTGGGAAGTCTTCCCCGCCAAGCGCGTCGGCTCCACCCTCGCCAACTCCATGCCCGTCCCCGCCGCCAGCTCCCGAATCCTCAAGGTCTACCTCCGCGAAGGCCCCGAGGCCTTCCCCGAATCCTCCGTCGCCGCCCTCCCTCCCCCTCCCGCGGCAGCCACCCAACCCGCGCCCGCCGCCGCCCCCACGCCCGAATCAACACCCGCCCCCGAGGCCACCCCCGCGCCCGCCGCCGCGCCCTCCAGCATCATCCTCCCCGACCCCAAGCAGCCCGCCCCTTCCGCGCCGGCCCCCGCGACGCCCGCCGCCGCCAAGCCAGCCCCCTCCAAGCCGGCTGATGAGCCCAAGGCCCCGCCCGTCGACCTGCCGCAGTAAGTCGCTCCCATACACTTCACGCAGGAGACCGGCTCATGCCCACGTTCTTCTGCGAAGCGGTTCAAGGCGGAGTCACACCCATCTCCTTCGAGATCGTCGCCGACTCGCAAGACGCCGCGGTCGAGAAACTCAACGCGCTCGGCCTGATGGTGAAGTCGATCGTCGAGCGCCCTCCAGCCACTCCGCCTTCCCCACTGCTCGCGATCCTCACGTCACCCGTGTTCCGCACACAGCAGCGCGGCGATGCCTTCCTCGGCACGATCCGCGCCATCGGCTTGATCGCTCTTGCCGCATTCCTCGCCGTCATCGTCTTCCCTTACCCCCTCGCCGCGCTGCTCGGCCCTGTCCTCCTCTGGGTCCTCATCGAGTTCCTCCACCGGTTCCGCACCCCCGACACACATCGCAACCCTCCCCCGTGAGGCCCGATCCATCCTCCTCCACCTCGCTACCCCGATGCGCCCCCACCCCGCCAACCCCGACCCCAAACCCGACCCCCTCGGCATCGCCGCACGCGTCACCCGCTCCGGGATCCGTCGCTACCCCTCCCAACTCTCCGAAGCCATCGCCAACACCCCAAGCGCCCACGCTCGCGTTCCACTCGCTCTCCCCTCTCAAGACCTCCCGCACCTCGGCGCCGCCTGGCTCGGTCACGCCAGCGTCCTCCTCCGCGTCAACGGCATGTGGGTCCTCACCGATCCCGTCTTCTCCGACCGCATCGGCGTCAAACTCGGCCCCCTCACCCTCGGCGTCTCCCGCCGCGGGCCCGTCATCGCCCCCGAGTCACTCCCGCCCATCGACGTGATCCTCCTCTCCCACGCGCACTTCGACCACCTCGACCGCCCCACCCTCGCACGCCTCGCGAGCGAACGCACCACCGTCGTCACCGCACGCCACACCCGCTCGCTCGTCCCCCGCGGCTTCTCGCGCGTCATCGAAATCCCCTGGAACGACCGCATCCGCGTCGGCTCTCTCGACATCGCCGCCTTCGCCCCAAGCCACTGGGGCGCGCGCACCATCTGGGACCGCCACCGCGGCTTCAACTCCTACGTCATCGAGTCCCCCGCCTCACGCGTCCTCTTCGCCGGCGACACCGCCCACACCGACGCCTTCAAACGCGTCCAAGGCGCCGACCTCACCATCTTCGGCATCGGCGCCTACGACCCCTGGATCACCAAGCACGCCTCGCCCGAGCAGGTCTGGCAGATGCACAACGACGCCAGCGGCAACTTCCTGCTCCCCATGCACCACTCCACCTTCGAACTCAGCGACGAACCCCTCGACGAACCCATGTCGCGACTCCTCGCCGCCGCCGGTGATCACGCGCCCCGAATCATCGGTCGCACCCTCGGTGAGTTCGTCTCCGTCGCCGGCTCCGCCACGCCTCAGCCGTAAACCAGCCGCGCCTTCGTCGGTGATTCCCCCGACTCATCAAAGATCATCAGCTCGTTCGGCTGCTTCGCCCTGATGAACGCCCGCGGCACAAAGTACCGCTGCTGCGGCCCGATCTTCTCGCGCCCCGCCGTCACAAAGTACCGGCACAGGTGCCGCCCGTTGATGTACAACTGGCCCTTGCTCAGCCCCGCCGCATCAAAGTACAGCGGCGCATCCGCATCGCCCGGCGTAAACGACGCCTTCCACCACTTCGGCCCCGAAGCCTTCTCCGCCTTCGGCGCAACGAACGAGCTCGCGGCGGGCGGCTCCCACTTCGCAAACGCCATCTCCGAGCCCGCGCACAACGCCGCGACGCCCTCGAAGAACTCGACACCCGCGCCCAGTTCCTTCAGCGCGGCCTCGCCCATGCCGTGCGAGATCGGCGCAAACTGCAACTGCACCGCGCCCTTGCCAAGCTGCTCGGGCGTAAGCGTGAAGTACGCCGGCCCCGCGCTGTCCACGAACGCGACGACCTTGCCGCCCAGCAGCAACAGCCCGGGCATCGAGCTGCCCTTGAGCGAAACAATGATCGGCGTCTTCCGCCGGTGATTGATCGCCCACGTCACGCGGTCCGGCGAACTCGTGTCCCCGTCGCTGATCCCCCACAACGGAGACCGGTACGTCAGCACCTCGATCGGATCCCCGCGCATCAGCTTCGCGGGACCAACCTTCAGCGACGACACCTCGTAGCACTCGCCGTACAGCCCCTTCTTCTCGCCAAGAGCCACGCCGCCGCTGAAGCGACCCATGTTCTCGGCCAGCAGCACCAGCTTGTGAACGCCCTTCTTCAGCCCCGCAGAGATCAGCTCCGTCGTCCCCGGGCCATTGCCCGCAATCCCGATCTCCTCGCCGTCGAGATACGCGTGCACGCGATCCGCGGCATTGGGGAACAGCAGCTTCACCTTCCGCGCCGATCCACTCTCCACCGTCAGCCGATACCAGCCGTACCCGTGCGGGCAGCCCAGGATCGCCATCTCCGCCGGACCGGCAACCGTCGCGTACCGCGCGCTCGTCCCCGCCTGGTAATCACCCGCGGAACTCACCGACCACTGCGAGAACGCAACGCTCGCCGCCGCCGCGCCACCGTGCCCGCGCGACTCCACGAGCACCTGCTTCACAACGCCGTCCGCGCCCGCCCGCGTGTACGTCTTCACGCCCGCCGGAAGGATCGGGAACCCCTCGGGGGTCACACCGCTCACGCCGATCAAGGCCGCGTCGTCGCCGATGAAGATCGAGTCGATCTGCTCCTCGTTCGCCACGACAATCGTCAACCCCTCGTGATCGACCGTCACCGGCATCTTGCCCGCCGCGGGCACCACAACTTCCATCGGCGATCCGTTCACCGACAGCATGCCGCGCGTGCCGCCCGGACCAAAGCACACGAACACCTGCCCGATCGCCGCGAACGCGTTCAGGTTGCAGTAGTCCATGTGCGCCTTCGGGCTCACATGCACGTCAACGAGACACCACGCCACGGCCTGCTCGCCCAGCGATACCGGCAGCGTCGTCCCGTTGCCCAGAAGCAGTCGCGTCTGCCGCACCCCACCCCGCGCCGCGCCCTCGTCGCCGAACACAAACACCACCGAGCCCTGCGTCCCCTTCACGTGCGAGACCGAGAGCTCGATCGACGGAGTCCCCTTCGTCGGCTTGCCCTCCGGCACCACCGGCGTCGGATCGATCAACACCGGATGAAACGCCGGATCAAGGTTCGCAAACACGCGCCCAAACCGCGAAGCAAAGTGGTTGATACGACGGATCGCCGCGTAACTCGCGCCGCGCTCCCCGCTCTCGCCGATCGGCGCGCCCCGCCCAAACTCCGAGGCGTAGTACTCCCCCGTCCCCGTCTCCGCGCGGCCCGCGCTGAACCCAAAGTTCGTCCCGCCGCTGAACGGCCGGATGTTGTACTGCCCGCCGCCAGCCAGCGCCTCCGCCAACCGCCGCTGCAGCATCATCGGCGTCGGCTGCGCCTCGGGTTCACGACCCCAGATCAACGCCGGAGCCGCACCAAAATCAATGATCATCCGCGGCTGGTTCGTCCGCACCGACGCCAACTGCCGCGACGTCGCGAGCAACTCCTGCGACCCCGTCCAGCCGTCGATCTGCCCCTCAACGCCCTGCCACAGGTTGTTCGAGTTGATAATCGGAACGCTGATCCCCGCCTCGCGGATGTACCGGATCAACTCCCCGATGTACGACGCCGCGAGCGTCTCGTGCCCGCAGTCCCACTCCGACTCGCACTCCACCAGCACGATCGGCCCACCCGCGCCGCTCGCCGTCGCCTGCAAGCTCTTCACCTGCTCCGACACCGCCGTGATGAACCGCGACGAAGCCTCCAGGAACGCCGCGTTCTGCGTCCGGAAGTTCACCGTCGGCGATTCCATCAGCCACGCCGGCAACCCCCCCATGTCCCACTGGGCCCCAACATACGGTCCCATTCCGAGAATGCAGTGCATCCCCGCACGCCCCACGAGCGAGATAAAGTGCCTGATGTCGTTGTCGCCAGAGAAGTCGAACTTCCCAGGACGTGGCTCATGCCGATTCCAGAACACCGGAGTCTCAATCGTGTTGAGCCCCGCCTGCTTCGCGGCATGGATACGCTCCGCCCACGACTCGCGCGGGATCCTCGCGTACGCAACCTGCCCGGATACCAGCCAGATACGGCGGCTCTCGAGCATGAAAGAACGACCATCATGAGTCACCGAGGGCATCTGTGGTCGCGCTCCCCGATCGAAAGTTCTCGAACCGCCGCCGACATTCAGCGGCAATCCCGATGCCGAACCCCCGCGGCTCGGCCTGAGGGGGAAACAGTAGAACCTGACCCCTCCAATCGCCATTGCGGACCCCGAAGAACCCGTCTTATTCGCTTAAAGTTTGGTTTCTAATAGAACTTCGATCGGATCACCATGCTCACCAACTTATACAAGATCCATGCAAACTCCAAACAACTCCGCCGCGGCGCCCGGGCTTTGATCTTACTTTGTTCGGTTCCCCTTCTGAACTCCGGCTGCGCCCGCGACCCCTTCTCCTACGACCCCCGCATCGACCGCCTCCTCCGCGAGGCCGACGCCAACTCCGGCGCCGTCGATTCCGGTGTCTCCGTCTCCCGCGCTCGCGCCTTCGACCCCGCGCCCAAGCGAACCCCCCTGCACCCGCAGACCACCAACCCACCCGCCGACGCGCTCTCCTTCCAACAGGCATCCCCCGACCGCGACGTCAACGCCCGCCTCGACCAGTTCGCCGCCACCCAGGCCGGCCTACCCACAGCCTCCACCCCCGCGGCTACCACCCGCGTCATCACCCTCTCCGAAGCCCTCGCTACCGCCCAGACCTCCGGCCGCGAGTACCTCTCCGCCGAAGAGGACTACATGCTCGCGGCAATCCGCCTCCTTATCGAGCGCCACCTCTGGGGCCCGCGCTTCTTCAACGACATCACCGCCAGCATCGCCGGCGACGGCGACGAGGGCAACTTCGAGCACGCCGCCTCCATCATCAACACCCTCCGCGCGACCAAGCGACTCCCCAACGGCGGCCAGCTCGAGGCCCGCGCCATCGTCAGCGCCACCGACCAGCTCCGCGAGCGCGCCAGCGACGGGTACATCCAGTCCTCACGCCTCGTGCTCAGCGCCGACATCCCGCTCCTCCGCGGCGCCGGCGAGATCGCTCGCGAGGACCTCATCCAGGCCGAACGCGACCTGATCTACCAGGCCCGCGACTTCGAGCGCTTCCGCCGCGAGTACGTCGTCGCGATCGCCAACGACTACTTCAACCTGCTCCAGTCCCGCAGCGCGATCACCAACCAGGAGAACCAGCTCAAGAGCCTCGAGCGTCTCGCCGAGGCCACCTCGCGCCGCGTGCAGGCGGGTCGCCGCGAGGCCTTCGAGGCCGATCTCGCCCGCAACCGCGTGCTGCAGGCGCAGGCCGATCTCGCCTCGCTGCGCGAGCGGTACATCCTGCAGGCCGACCGATTCAAGGTGCGCCTTGGGCTGAAGATCGACGAGGCGATCGCCCTCGACCCGGCGGTCTTTGACCTACCGGAGCCGGAGATCTCCGCCGATGACGCCGCGCGTGCCGCGCTGCTCTACCGGCTCGACCTGCAGAACCTGCGGGACCAGGTCGACGACACGCGCCGGGCGCTTCGCAACGCGAAGAACCAACTGCTGCCCGACTTCAACATCGCCGGCGAGGTGTCTGTACCCACGGACAACGACGACGACACTGGCGGGCTCGATCCGGACGTCAACGAGTTGGACTACGACCTCAGCGCGACCCTCAGCCTGCCGCTGGACCGCGAGTCCGAGCGGCTGCGGCTGCGGAGCGCGGTGATCAACTTGGAACGGCGCGTCCGTGAGTACGAGCGGGAGCGGGACGAGGTCATCGTGAGTGTGCGTGCGGCGCTCCGCAACATCGAGCAGGCGCGGTTCCAGTTGCAGCTGGCCGAGCAGCAGGTCGAGATCAATACCAGACGCCTCGAAGGCCAGCGCCTCAAGGCTGACGAGATCGACCCGCAGGACGTGGTGAACGCGGAGAACGACAAGCTCGACGCGGAGAACCAGCGGGATCAGGCGATCACGGAGCTGCGTAACGCGGTGCTCAACTACCTGCTGGAGTCCGACCAGCTTCGCATCGGACGCGACGGCAAGGTGCTGCCGCTGCCGGGGATGAACGTCAGCCGCTGATGACCTTGGCGTAGAGGTCGTGGGCCTGCCAGGTGTCGCCCATGAGGATGGACACCGTCGCCCCGGGCTGGCGGACGAGGCCGAGCTTTGCCGCCATGCGCAGGCTGCGGGTGTTCTCGGAGTGGATCGCGGCCTGGACGCGGTGCAGGCCCAGGCCTCTGGGCAGGTCCATGAAGGCGAGGTCGAGCATGGCCTGCGCCGCCTCGGTGCCGAGCCCCTGGCCGGTGAGGTCGGTGGCGATCCACCAGGTGAAGTCGGCCTCGAAGATCAGCCCGCGGGTGATCGAGTTCAGGTTGAAGCAGCCGGCGATGCGGCCGTCTTCGAGGATCGCGACGCGTCGGGCGGCGGCGCCACGGGAGTCGCCGTCCTTGCACATCTGGAGTTGGCGCTCGAAGAGTTGGTTGTCGGATTCGGCTTCGCGGTGCGGGCGGACCCAGCGGTCGAGCTCGACGCGGCTGGCCGCGATCATGGCGAGGAAGCCGTCGCGGTCGGAGTCGCGGAGTGGGCGGAGGACCATCCGCGAGGTGCGGAGGACGTTGGGTGCCAGGACTTCGACGGGTCTGGAACGGAGGCGGGGGTCGGCGTCGGAGACGGCCACGGAGCCTGGGACGGCGCCGAGCTGGGAGCCGATGACGGGTTTGACCTCGGTCAGGCGGTCGGGCACGTGGGCCTCCTTCGCGGAAAGTGGCCGTATCGGTCCGATGGGGCCGAGTTGAGCAAAAATGGGGTTCGGGTTCAGATCTGCCAGCGGGTCTTGAGTTCTTCGAGGCGGTAGTGTGATCCGCATTCGGGACAGGTGCCGTCGTCGGGGAGGCCCGTGAGGATGTAGCAGCAGGTCCAGCAGGCACGCCCGCCGGCGGCGCGGACGCGGCGGTTCATCCGCACGAACGAGAGGACGAACCACCAGGTGAACGCCCCCTGGAGAAGCAGCATGACCCCTTGCGGAGCCAGGCTCCACGCGGTGGACTTGGGCAGGATGCCGAAGAGCGGGACGAATCCGACGACGGAAACGGCGAGCTGCGCGAGGACGAACAAGACGACCCGTTTCACCATGAAGGGCGGCGTCGCTCGCTTGGTGCGCGGGGGCATGCGGGGTGGTACGCGGGAACGCGGCCCGGGTTACTCGACCGTCACGCTCTTCGCCAGGTTGCGGGGCTTGTCCACGTCGTGCCCACGCAGGACCGCGGCGTGGTAGGCCATCAACTGGAGGGGCACCACGGCGAGCATCGGGCTGAGGGGTTCGGGAACGTCGGGGATGTACAGCACGTCCTCCGCGTACTTGCGGATCTCGGTGTCGCCCTCGGTGGCGACGGCGATGATGTGACCGCCGCGGGCCCGGACTTCCTGGATGTTGCTCATCACCTTGTCGTACTGGCGGCCCCTGTTGGCGATGAAGACCGCGGGCATGCCTTCGTTGATGAGGGCGATGGGGCCGTGCTTCATTTCTGCCGCGGGCATGCCCTCGGCGTGGATGTAGCTGATTTCCTTGAGCTTGAGCGCGCCCTCGAGGGCGGTGGGGAAGTTGTATCCACGGCCGAGGAAGAGCCAGTTCTCGCGTCCGACGTACTTCTCGGTGACCTTGCGGATCAGGTCGTCGCTCTCGAGGACGTGCTCGATCTTCTCGGGGAGGAGCTCGAGTTCCTTCATCATGTCGGCGCACTGGTCCTGCGACATGTAGCGCCGGCGCGCGAGCCACAGCGAGATCATGGTGAGCACGGCGACCTGGCCCGTGAAGGCCTTGGTGCTCGCCACACCGATCTCCGGCCCCACGCGCAGGTACACGCCCGCGTCGGTGTCGCGCGAGATCGATGAGCCCACGACGTTGATGACGCCCATCGCCAGCGCGCCGCGGTCCTTGGCCTCACGCAGCGCGGCGAGGGTGTCGGCCGTCTCGCCGGACTGGCTCACCGCGATGACGACGGTGCCGTCCTCGATGATCGGGTTGCGGTAGCGGAACTCGCTGGCGTAGGTGGCGCGCGAGGGGATCTTCGCGAGGTCTTCGAGGAGGTACTCGCCGATCATCGCGGCGTGGAGCGCGGTGCCCTGCGCGGTGAGCACCACGTGGCGGAGCTTGGTGAGTTCCTTGGCGTGGTCCGCGAGGCCGCCGAGCACGACCTTGCCGTCGCGGGCGTCGAGGCGGCCACGGAAGCAGTTGCGGAGCGACTTGGGCTGCTCGTGGATCTCCTTCTTCATGAAGTGCGAGTAGCCGCCGAGTTCGATCTCCGCGAGCTCGAGTTCGAGCTGCTCGATGCGGGGCGTGACGGGGACGTTGTTGATGGTGGAGGTGCGGAAGCCCTTGGGCGTGATCTTCACGACGTTGTAGTCGTCGAGCGTGAACGCCTGCGTGGTGTGCGACACGATCGCCTGCTGATCGGAGGCCACGACGTACTCGCCGTTGCCGACGCCGACCAGAAGGGGCGAACCCTTGCGGGCGACCACGAGCGTGTCGGGCTCGCGTTCGCAGATGACGGCGATCGCGTACGCGCCGGTGACTTCGCGGAGCGCGGCCTGGACCGCCTTCTCAAGATCCCCTTCGTACAACTCACCGATGAGCATGGCCAGGACTTCGGTATCGGTCTGGCTGTGGAAGGTGTGGCCCTTCTCCTCGAGGTAGGTTTTGAGCGCGGCGTAGTTCTCGATGATGCCGTTGTGGACGAGGGCTATGCCGACTTTGTCGTCTGTATGGGGGTGGGCGTTGACGTCGGTCACGCCGCCGTGGGTGGCCCAGCGGGTGTGGCAAAGGCCGATAGCCCCGCGGAAGTTCCCGATGGACTCGAGTTTGTCCTCGAGGTTGGCGACGCGGCCGACGGACTTGGCGATCTGGAGCTTGCCGTCGTGGATGACGGCGATACCGGCGGAGTCGTAGCCGCGATACTCGAGGCGTTTGAGACCCTCGATCAGGAGGGTCTGGCAGGGCTTATTCCCGACATAGGCGACGATTCCGCACATAATCGCTCACTCCGTGATCCACGGCGGCTTGGCCGCGAAGGTGGATGGTAGGGTCCGGTATCTCGATGGGGGCCAATGGAGAACTCCCCCCACTACTCATCGGAAAGAGAGAGGGTTCGCTTGGGGAAGGCAAAGGGGAAGTGGCGGGGAGAAAGGCAGGAAAGCTCAAAGCTCAAAGCGGCAAAGCAGCAAATTCGGAGAAGAGCAGGCGGGTCAGTGGGGCGGAGAGGGGGGTTGGGTGGGGGCTTCGTCTGAGATCTGGGATTTGAGATTTGAGATTTCGGAGGGGGACTCGGTCTCCTCTGAGATCTGAGATTGCAGATTTGAAATTTCAGAAGGGGAGGATGTGGCGTCGGAGGGCGCGGAGTTCGGATCTGAGATTTCAGATTTCAGATTTGAGATTTCAGAAGAGGAGGATGCGGCGTCGGAGGGCTGAGCGTTCGGGTCTGAGATTTCAGATTTCAGATTTGAGATTTCAGAGTTCAGATTGGGGAGTTCAGCGGTTGCGTGTGCCGCTGCGGCTTCGGCGGCGGCCTGGGCCGCTGTTGCTGCTGCTGCGACTCGTTCGCTTTCGAGTTCGTAGGAGGATTTCGCCGGCGGGACGTAGCCCTCGGGGACTTTGGGGAGTTGTTCGCGGAGTTTTTCGGGGAGGTCGTCGGGGATTCTCGCGCCGGATGCCAGGCGGCGAATGATCTCTTGGTTGGCTTGCTCGCGCATTTCGGCGAGGCGCTTCGGGGGAATGAGGTGCTCGGCGAAGATCTCCGGCATCGTGAGCATGAGCTTGCGGTTGTCGGCGCGGAAGCCCTCGAGGAGCTCGCAGAGTTCCTTGTCGATCGGGAGGCCACCGGGGAGGGTGTAGCGAGGATCGACGGGCATTTCGGCGGGGTCGTTGGAGCCGCCGGGGAAGAAGATTCGGCGCTTGGGGACGGGGGTTTCCTCCAACTCCGCGGGGAGCTGCGTGGTGAAGATGGTGTTGGGTTTGTCGAGGCGCGGGTCGCGCTTGGTG